>SESE01000468.1_pt1 | contig 16855 bp, 13 predicted proteins | sample 3171371 | NCBI WGS metagenome assembly SESE01 (sample SAMN06051881, study PRJNA518727) | freshwater metagenome | biome: subpolar coniferous forest; feature: holomictic lake; material: water; isolation source: holomictic Lake 442, 13 m depth | place: Canada: near Kenora, Ontario | collected... | reverse complement strand
TACCTCTGGCCTTATTAATTGGCATTCCCAGAGGACTAGGACCCCCCAGTCGGCCCAGCGGAGCCTACGCCGAATCCGGGCATCTCGGGCCCTGTTGGCGGCGATCTTGGGGATCCAATACTCCTGGTTGCTCTTGGGAACCCTCTGGCCCTCCCGGCATCGGTGGCCATGCCAGAAGCACCCATTGACGAAAATCACCCGGCCTAGCCTTGGAAACACCAGATCTGGTTTCCCGGGTAGATCGGCCTGGTGCAGCCGGAATCGGAAGCCCAAGCGATGGACCATGCTGCGCACGGCCAGCTCAGGCGAGGTATCCTTTCCCCTAATCCGAGCCATGATCCAACTGCGCCTTTCGGGTGAAACGCTGTCGGCCATTCCAGGCCCCCCAGACCCATAGGGTGAACCATGCCGAACTTCGCTTCTCTTGAAATTTGCGCTGGGGCTGGTGGGCAAGCCCTTGGCCTGGAGGCGGCTGGGTTTGACCACGACGCTTTGGTCGAGATTGACCGGGACGCCTGTTCAACCCTGCGCCTGAACCGGCCACGTTGGAATGTCTATCAACAGGACCTCCGCGAGTTCTCCGGCGAGAATTACAAGGGAATCGACCTCCTTGCTGGTGGAGTGCCTTGCCCTCCATTCTCTGTAGCGAGCAAACAGCTAGGCGAGAGCGATGATCGGAACCTCTTCCCGGAGGCGATCAGGTTAGTAGATGAGACAAGGCCAAAGGCTGTGATGCTGGAGAATGTCCGGGGGCTTCTGGATGCGGTATTTGAAGATTACCGGAAGCACATCGCCAACCAACTCGCCGCGCTTGGATACGTAACAGACTTTCGTTTGTTGAATGCCTCGGATTTCGGCGTGCCCCAGCTACGCCCAAGGGTGGTATTCGTGGCTATTCAGCGGCATCTTTCCGACCACTTTGATTGGCCATTGGCTTCCCTAATGCCTCCCCCAACAGTGGGCGAGACGCTTGCAGATCTTATGGCGGCGGGGGGATGGGAGGGGGCTGGGATCTGGAAGCAGAAGGCGGACCTGATTGCTCCCACTCTTGTGGGAGGCTCAAAGAAACATGGAGGCCCCGACCTCGGGCCAACCCGGTCCCGCAAGGCTTGGGAATCGCTCAGCGTCGATGGGAAAGGCCTCGCGGATGTTCCGCCTCCGCCTGGATTCCTTGGGATGCCGCGCCTCACTGTCCGGATGGCTGCAAGGATCCAAGGATTCCCTGATGACTGGCGTTTGGTCGGAGGGAAAACCTCCACCTACCGCCAAGTCGGAAACGCTTTCCCTCCACCGGTGGCGCAAGCCGTTGGTGAAAGGATTGCTGCCTGCCTACATGCCGCCAGCAGGCGCCATGTCGCAGTGGCGGGCTTATGACGCCTCAAAAAAAATCCGCGGCCCGGTCCTCCTTATTGGCAGATGCAAGGCAGGCATTCCACAGTGCGCTCCTTTCGAGTGTGCTGACGGAGAAGGACGGGGTCCCGTCAAATGCCGACAAGTCCAATGGCCCGAGCGTGGCCATCGCGAAAGCAGTCATGGCAAGACTCGGGCGCAGCCGTGAATCGGCCAAAGCAGCGGGGCAAACAGCTGGAATCGTCTTCGAGCAGCTTTGCCGGGATTACCTAAGCACGACCTTCCTCCGTCTTGGCCACCTGCGTCCCGGGCATTGGGAGATTCTCCACGGGGAAGGGAAATCCACGGCCATCGAAGGGTATGAGCAGTTTGCCCACCTCAGGGATCTGGAGAAGCTGGCAGACCTCCATCCAGAACTGAAGGCCTTTCTGGGGAACGACTACACAATCAAGCCCGACATCCTGATCGTCAGGCACCCGGAAGAAGATGAAGCCATCAATCAGCTCGGCGCCGTGGTTGATGAAACGACGGCCTTGAGGGCCAGCCTCAGGAAACGCAATATGGGCCTCCCCATCCTCCACGCGAGCATCAGCTGCAAGTGGACCATGCGCAGCGACCGTGCCCAGAACGCAAGGACGGAGGCGTTGAACCTCATCCGGAATCGCAAAGGAAGACTTCCTCATATCGTCGTGGTGACGGCCGAACCAACACCATCCCGTCTAGCCTCAATAGCTCTTGGCACTGGCGATATCGACTGTGTCTACCACTTCGCCCTCCATGAGCTTGAGTTGGCAGTCGCTGAAGCCGCTTCTGACGAATCCAAAGATCTACTCCAGACAATGATCGAGGGGAAGCGGCTGAGGGATATATCCGATCTTCCACTGGACCTCGCCACCTGATCGATTCAGCTCCAAAACCGGAGACGCATTGCGCCATAACGAAGAATTGAGACAGCTTTCATTTCATGCCGGCGTGCAGATGCACGCTTCCGGTTCCTGTCTGGTGAAGCTGGGGCGTACCCACGTTCTTTGCGCGGCGAACCTGGAGGACAAGGTTCCTGGCTGGATGAAGGGGCGGGGTCAGGGTTGGCTCACGGCCGAATACGGCATGCTACCCGCCGCGACCCACAGCCGCTCAGACCGGGAGGCTGCCCGTGGCAAGCAGCAGGGGCGCACGGTAGAGATCCAGCGCCTCATCGGGCGGAGCCTGCGTCAGGCTGTGGATCTGTCGGCCCTGGGCGAGCGGACTCTCACCATCGACTGCGATGTCCTCAACGCCGATGGCGGGACCCGCTGCGCCGCCATCACGGGGGCCTGGGTGGCTGTGGCCCTGGCCCTGGGCGCCCAGGGACTGGCCGCAGCGCTGACCCGCCAGGTCGCGGCAGTGAGTGCGGGCATCGTGGAAGCCGGGGAGGGTCGCCGGGGCCTGCTGCTGGACCTGGAATACGAGGAAGACCACCTGGCCGCCGTGGACTGCAACCTGGTGGCGGCGCGACCCATGGCTGGCGGCGAGTTGGAACTGGTGGAACTCCAGGGCACCGGGGAAGGTCGTGCCTTCAGTCGGGCGGAAGCGACAGCGCTCATGGACCTGGGTTTCGCAGGCTGCGCCGCCCTGATGGAAGCTCAACGCGGGGCCCTTGCGTGAGGGCTTGGCTGCTGGCACTGGGCCTCCCCGTGCTGCTGGCGGGGCAGGAAATCCCACCGGTCCACGCGCAGGAGGGGGCCGCGGCTCGTTCCCTTCTCCCGCGCCGCATCGAAGTTGCCGTGGAACCTGCGGACATGGTGTTCCGCTTCACGCCGCGGGTTACTTTTCCAGGGATGCCGCGGGTGGCCCTGGCCCTCAGTGGCGGCGGCGCCCGGGGCCTGGCCCATATCGGGATCCTCCAGCGCCTGGAGGAGGTGGGCTATCCCCTGGACAGCATCACGGGCACCAGCGCGGGAGCCATGGTCGGGGCACTCTACGCCAGCGGCTTTTCCGGGCGGGAAATCGAGGACCTCTTCGAGCGGCTGGATCTAACCCGTGCCTTCCTTGAGCCCCTCTGGCGAAATCCTGGTGAGACCCTCTACGAACAAGAGGATCGGGACGCCACCTTCCTGTCCATCGAGCGCCAGAAGGGCAAGCTGTCCATGGCACAGGGGCTCCGCACCGGCGTGGAGCTGCTGCACACCCTCCAGGGCCTACTGGCCCGGGGGGCCTATTTCTCTGGCGGCGATTTCGATCGTTTACAGCTCCCACTGAGGGTGCTGGCCACCAACCTGGAGACCGGCCAGGGCCGGCTCTTTGCCAAAGGGGACCTGGTGGAAGCCGTGCGGGCCTCCATGTCCATTCCCGGCGCCTTCCGGCCCCTGGTAATCGATGGCCAGCAGTATGTGGATGGTGCCCTGGTGGAGAATCTGCCAGTTTCTACAGCCAAGGAAGCTTTCCACCCGGATCTGGTCATCGGCGTGGATGTGAGCGCGCCACTGGAGCACCGCCCCTCTCAGAGCATCCTATCGGTGGCAGCCCGCAGCTTGGATCTGGTGGTCGAGCGCCGGCAGTGGGAGAGCCGCGCAGCGGCTGACTTGCTCATTCAACCCGAGCTGCGAAACAGTCCCATCCTGGAATATGGAACGTCCGGTGCGAGCCTGGTGCGGCAGGGCCGCGAAGGCTTTGAGAAGCATAGAGAAGCCCTGAACACCCTCCTGCGGGGGCGACTGGATCAGGCGGTGCTGGCGGTGGCCCGGGTGGACTACGACTGTCCCGGCGGTCTCAGGGCACCAGTGGCAGCCCTTGGGAATGACATCCTCGTAGCGACCCAGGCCGGTTTTCGGCTGCAGGATGTCCAGATCTTCCTGCAACAAGTGCTGGTCCACGGGCACGCCCAGGAGGCCTGGGCCACGCTGGATGAGGACCGGATCCTCACCCTCCACCTGCGGCCCTATCCCCCGATCCGCTCCCTGGTGGTGGAGGCTCCGGAAGCCTGGCGTCTGACCATCCGACGGGCTGTGGCCGACGCCCTGAAGCCCGGCGAGCCCTTCAACTCGGCAGTTTTTGGGCGGGCCATGGCACACCTGGTCTATCGCTTCCTGATGGAGGGCAGCCCCCTGGTGGATGTCAGGGGATCCCAATTCAAGCCTGAGACGGGAGAGTTGCGCCTCACCTTCGTCGAGCCCTTGATCTCCAAAGTGGAAGTACGCGACGAGCACGGTTCAGCGGAGGATTCGGCCCATCTTCTTCGGGTGATCGGAGAACTGAAGGGACGGCCCTTCCGACCCAGGGAGCTGCAGAACCGCATCGCCCTGGCGGAGCACCTCTTCCATTTTGCGGAGGTGCGCTACCAACTTCGGCCCGATGGCGCGGGGGGTATGGCCATCACCCTCATCCCGGTGGTTCATCAGCGGGAGCGACTGGATATTTCCGTGGGCTACGAAACGACCCTCGGAGGCCAGGTGGGCGTGGCCTACCGGGCTGTGAACCTGGGCTTCAAGGGGACGGAGTTGGAACTGAGTGCCGCCCGCAACCGTCTTCAGGAGCAGGCTGCCCTGTCGCTCCGGAGCCCCTTCGGCTTCTCGCCCGGGGCCGGCATGGAACTGGCTGCAAACTACTGGCAGCAGCGGCTGGTGGTGCCACTCTCGGCGAGGGTGATGGAGTTGGCCGGGGACGGCCTAGACGCCCGCGTCAGTGCCTCCGACCTGCTGCTGAAGACCTACTTCCGCTTCAGCAACCTGGGCACCGGCAAGCTGAGCTTCGACCTGGGGCGCCGGAATGCGGCCTTCCGGGGAGATGGCGAGCGCCGCACCCAGAGCCAGGACACGGCCTTCCTTGCCGCCGAGTGGGACAACTTCGATCGGCACACCTTACCCCGGGAAGGGCTGCTGGTGCGGGCCCGCTTTGGCGGAGGGCGCGCCCTGGCCGGAGACCTGCCCGGGGCGAGCTTCCAGCAGTCCTACTTCCGAGCCCGGGGGCTCCACTCCTTCGGCGAGTTCGTGGGGGTCGATCTCGACCTGGAGTGGGGCCTGGGCAAGCGTCTGCCCTTGGATCGCTGGTGGGTTCTGGGTGGGCCCTCCTTCGTCATCGGCTCGCAGTCGGCGGGCTTCATGGAACCGAATTTCTCCGCCCTCCGCTTTGGGATTCCCTTTCGGCTCTACCTGGGCCTGGGCCTCACGGTGGAACTGGCACCTCGCTTGGATCTGGCCTGGGTGGCCAGGGATCCCGCGCGTCTGCTGAAGTCGGAAGGGTCCATCCGAACCCAGGGCACCGGATTCCTGCTGCGGACGACGCTTTCCAATTTCTATGTGGAACTAGCCTATGGCTGGCTGCAGGTTCGGGCCCCCCAGCGCGATGGCCGCAGGACCGGTGCCTTCAACCTCCTCATCGGAACGCAGCCCTTCGACCTCTGGAAACGGCACTGACTCCGGTTCGGTAGTGAGGAGTCGGTCTGTGACTCGTTCCACAGGCGGAGGGCCAGTAGCCGCCTGATACTCTGAGAGGTCATGCTGTTCTTTGCCGAGGCCGCCATGCGCTACCTGCCCTCTTCCCCCGTCGAGGATCGAGCCCTCCTGGAGACCATCGGCGTACCGAACGCCGAGGCGCTGTTGGTGGGCATTCCCGAAGACGCCCGGCTCAAGCGGGAGTTGGCACTCCCCCCGCAGGGTTCCGAGCAGGAAGTGGCCTGGCAGATGCTGGGCCTGGCTGCCCGCAACATGCGCTTCTGTGCCCAGTTTCTAGGGGCGGGGGCCTACGACCACTTCGTGCCCTCGGCCATCGATGCCCTCATCAGCCGCCAGGAGTGGTTCACGGCCTATACGCCCTACCAGCCCGAGATCAGCCAAGGCACGCTGCAGCACATTTTTGAATACCAGACATTGATCTGCGACCTCACGGGCCTCGAAGTCACCAATGCCAGCCTCTACGATGGCGGGACCGCCTGTGTTGAGGCTGCGCTCATGGCCGTGCGTATCGCCAAGAAGCGCAACACCGTGCTGGTGAGCCGTGGCCTGCATCCGCTGTATCGTGAGGTGCTCAGGACCAACTTCGCCCCCCACGAGGAATTCCACATCGTGGAAGTGGGGCTCAAGGACGGTGTCACCGATCGGGCGGACCTCCAGTCGAAGCTGAACCCTGACGTAGCTGCAGTGCTGGTGGGCTACCCCAATTTCCTTGGCGCGGCAGAGGATCTGACGGCGCTGGCAGGGCCGATCCACACCGCGGGTGCCCTGCTGGTGAGCGTGACCCAGGAAGCCTTCGCCTTTGGCTGGTTCGAGGCTCCCGGAAAAGTCGGTGCCGATATGGCCTGTGGTGAAGCCATGAGCTTGGGGAACAAGCCCAACTATGGCGGACCCTTCTTGGGTTTCCTGGCCGTGAAGGATGTCCACAAACGCGAGATTCCCGGCCGGGTGGTGGGGCAGACCAAGGATCTGGAGGGCCGCACGGGCTACGTGCTGACCCTGACCGCCCGCGAGCAGCACATCCGCCGCGACAAGGCCACCAGCAACATCTGCTCGAACCAGGGCCTCGTGGCCCTGCGCGCCAACATCTTCATGCACCTGGCGGGGCCCGCGGGCCTCACGGGGCTCGCCGAGCTGAATGCCGCCAAGGCCCAGCACCTGCGGGAGCGCCTGTTGGACCTGCCGGACTTCGAGCCCCTCTTTGCGGCGCCCTTCTTCAACGAGTTCGCCCTGCGTTACCACGGTGACTACGCCACCCTGGAGGCCGCCTGCCTTGCGGAGAGTCTGCTGCCGGGCCTGGACCTGGGCCGCTTCTATCCGGAGTACGCCGGCTGCATCCTCTGGTGCGCCACGGAGCTCCATACCCGGTCGATGATCGAGAGCCTCGTTGAGATCCTCGCCCGCATCCCCGTCACGGCCCAGGAGGTGTGACCATGTTCCTCCGCCAGCGCGAACCCCTCTCCTTCGAGCGCTCCGTCCCCGGCAAGCGGGGCATGGACCTGCCGAAATGCGATGTGCCCCCGGCCAAGGACACCCGGCCCGCCCACCTGAAGCGCAGCGGCTTCGACGCCCTGCCGGAGCTGAGCGAGGTGGAGGTCATCCGCCACTTCACGCGGCTCTCCAAGTGGAACTACGGTGTGGACGACGGCATCTACCCGCTGGGTTCCTGCACCATGAAGCACAACCCCCGCATCAATGAAAAGATTGCGGGCCTGCCCGGCTTCACGGACACCCATCCCATGGCCCCGGATGCCTTCGTGCAGGGCAACCTGGAGACGCTCTACACCCTGCAGGAGTGGCTGAAAGAAATCACGGGCCTGCCCGGCGTCACCCTCCAGCCCAGCGCCGGCGCCGCCGGTGAGCTGACGGGCGTCATGCTCATCCGCGCCTACCATGTGGCCCGGGGCGCCAAGCGCCGCGTGATCCTCATCCCCGACAGCGGCCACGGCACCAACCCTGCCACCGCCGCCATGGCGGGCTACGAGGTGGTGGAGCTACCCTCCCTGCCCGATGGCACCATCGCCTTCGATGACGTCACGGATCCTGTCAGCGGCAAGGTCCGTAAGGGCCTGCGCACCCTGGTGGCGGAGCTGGGCTCGGACATTGCTGGCGCCATGATCACCAACCCCAACACCGTGGGCGTCTTCGAATACCGGTTCCAGGAGATCAGCGATCTGCTGCACAGTGTGGACGCCCTGGTCTACATGGATGGCGCGAACATGAACGCCCTGGTGGGGGTCGCGCGGCCCGGCGATTTCGGTGTAGATGTCATGCACCTGAACCTGCACAAGACCATGTCCACCCCCCACGGGGGCGGCGGTCCCGGTGCGGGCCCGGTCTGCTGCATCGCGGCCCTGGCGCCCTTCCTGCCCGTGCCTGTCGTGGTTCGCGACACCGTGAAGGTGGGCGAGGGCGAGGTGCCCAAGCGCAGCTACCGCATGGACTGGAACCTACCTCAGAGCATCGGCAAGGTGCACACCTTCTACGGCAACTTCGGCATCCTGGTGCGGGCCCTGACCTACTGCCTGAGCCACGGTTCCGATGGCCTCAAGGAGGCGACGCTGCGGGCCATCGTCAACGCCAACTACATTCGCGTTCGGCTGCAGGGGGCCTACGCTCTGCACATTGACTCGCCCAGCCTGCATGAGGTGGTCTTCAGCGATACGAACCAGGCGAAGCACGATGTCCACACCCTCGATATCGCCAAGCGCCTCATTGACCACGGCTACCATCCGCCCACCATCTACTTCCCCATGATTGTTCCGGGTGCGCTGATGATCGAGCCCACCGAAAGCGAAGGCAAGGACGAACTGGACGCCTTCTGCGACACCATGCTGCTGATCGCCAAGGAGGCCGAGGAAAACCCGGAGGTCCTGCACCAGGCCCCCACCCTCGCGCCCCTGCGCCGCCTGGACGAAACCACGGCTGCCCGCAAGCCGGTGCTGCGGTGGCGGAAGGCGTAGCGCTCCTTCGGAACGCACTGCCATGCTGGAAGAGGAGAGGACAGCATGCCTTTCTGGCAGAACTTACGTGAGCGCATGGCCATCGCCCGCTTCGATGCAGCGGAGGCCTCGGGCTCCCTCGGGGACCTCGGCACCTTCCTGCCCCTGGTCCTCGGCATGGCTCGTCAGAACGGCCTGGACCTGGGGATGGCGCTTTTTTTCGCGGGGCTCCTGAACCTCATCACGGGGCTTGCCTTCGCCATCCCCATGGCGGTCCAACCCATGAAGGCCATCGCAGCCGTGGCCCTGACCCAGGGGCTCACCGTTCCCCAGATCCTGGCCGCAGGCATCCTTGTCAGCGGGATCGTGGCGCTCCTGGGGCTCCTGGGGTGGGTGGATCGACTGGGCCGCCTGATCCCGGATTCCGTGGTGCGGGGGATGCAGCTAGGTCTTGGCATGTCCCTGGCCCTGAAGGGTCTGGAGATGGCTGGCGCCGCCGGACCCGACCGATGGTTGCTGGCGTTGCCGGCGGCCCTCTTTGGCTGGTGGTTCATGGGTTCCCGCCGGGTGCCGGTGGCCCTGGTGGTGTTCGGCGGTGGGGTGGCGCTGGCCTTGTTTCGCAGCCCCACAGCCCTCCAGAGCCTGCACCTCGGCTGCAACCTTCCCCACTGGATTCCCATTCCGACGCAGGACTGGTGGATTGCCTTCACGAAGGCGGCGCTCCCCCAACTGCCGCTCACCCTGCTGAATTCCGTGGTGGCCGTGTGTGCCCTGGCCCGGGACCTGCACCCGGACAGGGCGCCTTCCGAAAAGCGAGTGGCTATTAGCGTGGGAGCCATGAACCTCCTCACTGGGTGGTTTGGTGGCATGCCCATGTGCCATGGGGCCGGAGGACTCGCGGGGCAGGAGGCCTTCGGCGCACGCACTCAGGGGTCCATCCTTATGCTTGGGGCTGCGAAGCTCTTGGTGGCAGTTCTCTTTGGGTCCACCCTGATGACCCTTGCCCTGGCCTTTCCCCAGGCCCTGCTGGGCGTCATGCTGGTATTCAGTGGCATTTCGCTGGCCGAGGCCTCGCGCAAGGCCACAGACTTTGGCGTCATGCTCGTGACCGCCGCAGGCTGCATTGCCCTGGGCTACCTTCCAGGCGTGGTGCTGGGCACAGTTGCAGCGCTGGTGCTGGGCCTCCCCAAACGCACCTGAGGCCCGGGGGATTCCCTGTTGCCAGGGGCACTCCAGAGGCACAATAGAGGGTTTCCCGGAGTTCCCCATGCGCCTCCTGCCCGCCCTGATTGTTGGTGTTCCCCTGCTGGCTCAGATGACCGCTCCCATGCAAGACCGGGCCGACCGGTTCTTGCAGCTCGTGAATGCCGGCTACCAATCGCTCTACTACGTGAACTCCGAGGCCACCTGGGCTGCCTCCACGGATGTGAAGCCCGAGCACGATGCGGCCGCCGAGTGGGCGGGCAAGGCCTTCGCTGCCTTCAACGGCAATCCCGCTGTCCTCACCGAGGCTCGGGAGCTGCTGAAGCACCGCAAGGAGCTGAACCAGCTCACTGTCCGCCAGCTGGAACGGGTGCTACTCATGCCCTACCTCGCCGAAGGGCCCATGACCAAGCCCAAGCTGGTGGCCGACCGTATCGTTGCGGAAACGGCCCAGGCCAGCACCATGAACGGCTTCGTATGGAAGCTGGATGGCCAGCCGATCTCCGCCAATCGAATCGACGAGATTCTAGCCAAGAGCAAGGATTTGGGCGAGCGCCGGAAGGTCTGGGAGCTTTCCAAGGAGAGCGGGCCGGTGCTGAAGGACGGGCTGGTGAAGCTGCGGGACCTGCGCAATGGCTGCGCCATAGAGCTGGGCTATCCCGACTACTTCTCCCTGCAAGTGGCCCGCTACGACCTGACCACGGACGAGCTGATGGCCTACAACCGGAAGTTCCTGGCGGAGTTGAAGCCCCTCTACCTGCAGCTGCACACCTGGGTGAAGTATGAAATGGCCAAGAAGTATGGCCAGCCCGTGCCCAAAACCATCCCGGCCCACTGGATCAACAACCGCTGGAGCCAGAACTGGACGGGTTTCGTGCAGGCCGTGGACTTCGACCCCTACTTCCAGACCTGGCAGCCGGAACGCATCGTCAAGACTGCCGAGGCCTTCTATACGGGGCTCGGCTTCGCACCCCTGCCAGCCACCTTCTGGGCCAAGTCCGACCTCTATCCCGTGAAGCCCGGGGAGGTGCGCAAGAAGAACAGCCACGCCTCCTGCTGGCACCTGGACCTGGGCACTGATATCCGCTCGCTGATGAGCGTGCAGCCCAATATGGAGTGGTTCGAGACCACCCACCATGAGCTTGGCCACGGCTACTACTTCATGAGCTACACGAAGCCCGAGGTGCCGCCGCTGCTCAGGGATGGCGCCAATCCCAGCTTCCACGAGGGCGTCGGCGAGCTCATCGCCCTGGCCACCCGCCAGATCCCCTACCTCAAGGCTGCCGGGGTCCTGCCCGCCGACTACAAAGTCGATGAAATGCAGGTGCTGCTGAACGATGCCCTGGAGGTGGCCATCCCCTTCATGTTCTGGGCCTGCGGCACCATGCCGGAGTGGGAGGCGGAGTTCTATGCCAAGGGCATGCCTGTGGGCGAAATGAATGCCCGCTGGTGGCAGCAGGTGCGGGACCTCCAAGGCGTGGAGCCGCCGAGTCCCCGGGGCGAGCAGTTCTGCGATGCCGCCACCAAGACCCACATCAACGACAATCCCGCCTACTACTACAGCTACGGCTGGGCTACCGTCTTCAAGTTCCAGGTGCACGATCACATCGCGAAAAAGATCCTCCACCAGAATCCCCGGGCCACGAACTACGCCGGCAACAAGGAGGTCGGTGTCTTCCTGAAGAAGATTCTGGCCAAGGGTGCCACAGAGGACTGGCGCAAGGTGCTCAAGGAGGCCACCGGGGAGGACCTGTCCACCCGCGCCATGATGGACTACTTTCAGCCCCTGATGGCCTGGCTGGAGGCGCAGAACAAGGGCCGGCAGATCGGCTGGGAGTGAGGATGAGTGAACGGACGCCCCAGGCTCGGGTGCTGAAGTCCCTCACGCGGGACCGGGCGATTCGCCTCACGTCGCTGGATGCCAGTCCACTGTGGGATGGCGTCCGCCGCAGCCATCCGCAATTGGGCCCGGAAGCCTGTGGGTGTCTGACAGAGACCCTGGTGGCCACAGCCCTGCTCCATGGCCGAACCCTGTTTGAAGAGCGCACCCAGCTGCTGATCAAGGGTTCGGGAAAGGCCAAGGCAGTGGTGGGGGACTGCTGGCCCGATGGCACCATCCGTGGGGTGCTGGACCTCGGTGCCCCAGCGGCCCCGGACTGGCTTGCCGCGCCAGGCCTGCTGCAGGTCATGCGCTCCAGCGCCACCGGCCAGCCCTACATCGGCAACCTGCCCTTGGTTGAGGGCGGCATTCAGGTCCAAGTGGAGCACTACCTCCAGCAGTCAGAGCAGGTGCAGGCCAGCCTTACGCTTTGGTGCGACCCGGGCACGGGTGAGGCCGGGGGCCTACTGGTGGAGCCGCTGCCTGAGTGTCCGCCCCCGCGGCTCGCCCGGCTCATCCAGGCCATCGAGGGGTTGGAGGTGGTGCCCTATTGGGAACGCACACCAGCCTTTTTGGCCACCTGGGTCGCCCAGGGCGAAGGCACTGAAGACCAGGTTGCGACGGAGCTGTTCTACCGCTGCAGGTGCACCCGAGAGACCTTGCTGGAGACCCTCCGGCGCTTCCCCGCAGAGCAGCGGGAGGACCTCTTCAAGGGGCTGGAGCCCCTGGAGGTCCGCTGCGACTACTGCAGCGCACTCTATCCGATCACCCGGGCGGACCTGCAGATGGAGGAAGGCCGATGACGGCGCCCATCGCCATTGCCGAGCGGGGCCGGCCCCTGGGGTCCCCGCTGGCCGTCTGGCTCGCCTACCGACTGGTGCCCTTTCTGGTGGCTGGACTCACCAAGCTCTGGTCCTATACCCTGCGAGTGCGCCTGGAGGGTTTTGAGGCTGTGGAAGGCATCGTCCAGCGGGACGAGCGCTTCATCCTCTCTTTCTGGCACCGGCGCCTCTTCATGATGCCCCTGGCCTACCCCTTCCTGAGGCCGGAGCGGGGCGTGGCCATCCTTGCGAGCAACAGCAAGGACGGGGAGCGCAGTGCCGCCACCTGGCGCTGGTTCGGCATTCACGCCGTGCGTGGCACCGCCAGCGATGACGGCGCCAAGGCCCTGGTGCGCATGATCAAGGCCGTCAAGCAGGGCTGGGATTTTGGCATCACGCCGGACGGTCCCCGGGGCCCCCTCATGGAGCTCAAGCCCGGGACTGTAGCCTTGGCGCGCAAGACCGGCGCCTGGATCGTGCCGGTTGGCCTCGCCTTCGACCGCTCCTTTGAGCTCAACACCTGGGACCGCATGGTCCTCCCCATGCCCTTCGCCACCTGCACCGTTCGCTATGGCACGCCCTACCGGGTGTCGCCCAAAGCGGATGATGTCGCTGAGGGCACCCGCCTGCAGCGGGAGATGGACACCCTCGAAGCCTGGGCTGAAAGCTTTGGAACGAACCGCAGATGACACTACTGGGTGCCGGTCATCACCTGCGAACCCCATCTGCGTTATCTGCGACATCTGCGGTTTCATTTTGAGGTTCATATGCCCACCAAGAAAACCCCCAAGCCCTCTCTCCCCAATCTGCTGCCGCACTTCGTGGTGACGCGGCCCACGGGGCATCTCGATACCTTCGCCAGCCCGCGTCCGGGGCGACCCTTTCTGGTCACCTTCGAGTCGGAGGAGTTCACCTGCCTGTGCCCTCTCACGGGCCAGCCGGACTTCGCCAAGCTGCGCATCACCTATCAGCCCGACCAGCTCTGCGTGGAGTCCAAGTCCCTCAAGCTCTACCTCTGGACCTTCCGGGACCAGGGCGCCTTCCACGAGGAGGTCACCAACCGCATCCTTGATGACCTGGTGACGGCCCTCCAGCCCCAGTGGCTTCGCGTCGAAGGTGACTTCCTCATCCGCGGCGGCATACGGACATTGGTCGTGGCCGAACACGGCAAGAAGAAGTAGCCACTGACGAACTCAGGTGGGAGAAAGCAAAGGCAACAACAGGGAAACCACCGATGAACACCGATGAACACCGATCAACTGCTGAAAAAAACAAATGAGGGCCTTTGGGCTTCAAGGGAATGATTCCCTTCTGAGTAAGCCAACCATTGGCGAAGGCATTCATGGCTTTATCGGTGTTCATCGGTGTTCACCGGTGGTTCAACTTGAGTGTTGTTTCTCATGAAAGCGGTGGTGGCGCTCGGCTCAAATCTTGGTGATCGCCGAGCGCACCTCAGTGCGGGGATTGCCGCGCTACGCACGTTAGGAACTGTGGTCCCTTCCCCCTTAGTCATGGAGACGCCGGACGAGTCGGGGCGCGGGCCTGCCTATCTCAACACGGTGGCAATCCTCGTGACCGATGAACCGGATCCGCGCCGCCTGCTGGAGGCTCTGTTGCGCCTGGAACTGGCGGCGGGCCGGGATCGGAACGCGGGCAGGAACGCCCCGCGCACACTGGACCTGGACCTCATCACCACGGATGGCCCACCGGGGCACTGGACCTGGGACACGCCGGAGGACCTGCGTGCCCTGGGGCCTGGACTCAGCCTGGAGCTGCCCCATCCGCGGGCCTTCAGCCGGCCCTTCGTGCTGGAACCCTGGCGCGCGCTGTCCGACCCCGGCGCGTGTGGAGGGGTGATCCCCGCGGGTTGAAGCGACCCTCTCTGGGCCTGAAGGATTCGCCGAGCAGTGCTCCTCCTGGGTGGCCTGGGCATTGCGAATGATGACCTTCCCTTGGCGGGATTTGTTGAGTTTCAGGTTCCGTCGCCTTCGGATCGGGACCACACTGTCCGCATGATGAGACAAACAATTGTCACAACGGCCTTGTTGCTCACCGCCGCCACTGGCGCCAGCGCACAACAGCCAAGGATCTACTGGGCTGACGAGGTGCCGAAGGGGTGGTCGGGCGGCTGGCCACCCGACCTGCTCACCGTCGCCGAGCGGACGTCGTTCACGCGGACGGTCAGCACGCTTCAGCTGCACGAGTGGATTGCTGCGCTAAAGATGAGAAGTGAGTTCCTGCACGTCGAAAGCCTGTTCACGAGCCCGCTGCGGAAAGTAGCGCCGGTCATGGTGCTGGGCAATCCCCGAATCACGTCACCGGAGCAGGCGCGGCAGTCGGGCAAGCCGGTCGTGTTCCTGATGGGCAATATCCATCCGCCTGAGTGTGAAGCGGCCGAGGCCTTGATGATGGTTGCCCGCGACCTCGCCACCGGCAACCATCCCTCCGTGCTCAAGAACCTCGTCGTGATGATCGCGCCGGTCTACAACGTGGACGGCACCGATACATTCGTGACGCAGGATGGCGGTTTCGGCAGCGAAACGCCGCACATTCAGGGGGTGCGCGAGAACTCCCAGGGCCTCGATCTCAACCGGGATGCCGTGAAGCTCGCGACAGTGGAAGGCAATGGCTTGTACCAAGCGCTCAACCGATGGGACCCCCTGCTCCTCCTTGACGGTCACTTGATGGACCGCGTCACGCATGGCTACGCGAACACCTACGGGACGACGACGGTACCAGCTGCTGCGGGGGGTCCCCGAACCTACATGCACGACACGCTGTTTCCTGCGGTACGTGACGCCGTGCGCAAGAGATTCGGCCTCGAGGTGTTCTCGCACGCGCTCGCGACACCCGACACCTTTCCCCCGCTGGCATGGAGCCATGACCGCGCAGCCTGGACCGTCGAGGCCAAGTTCCTCGTCAATGACTACGGCCTGCGCAACCGCTTCGCGATCATCACGGAGACCCCGGGGCAGCCGACCTTCGAACGACGCATCTACGCGCAATACGCCTACATGACCGCGCTCCTCGAGTACGTGGCCGCCCATGCCGTTGAGATGCAAGCGGTGGTGCAGGCGGCCGACGCGTCGACTGTGGCGGCGGTGCTCGCGAAGGCCGAGGCAGGCACTCTGACGAACTTCCTCGACGGCGAGTACCGGTCAGCGGGCAAGATCGATGTCCTGGCCTATCGAGAGAATGTGCCCGCCTACAAGGCGGGCACGAGCCTGATGTCGACGAAGCCTGGCACAGCCTCTGGCACCCCCGAGGTGGTGCACGGGGTTGATGACCTCACGAGGCCTGTCGGAACCCGCAGTGCCTGGGTGCCGCGTGCGTATCTTATGCTGCCCGACATGGCTGATGTGGCCGCCAAGCTCCGTGCCCACAACATCAAGGTCACCATGCTCGAGGCGCCCCGGAGGGTCGAAGGCGAAGTGTTCCTGATCGACAGGGTGCGCAAGGTGCCCAGCGCCGGCTACGACATGACGACTCTTGATGGCGGTTTCGCGAAGGTGGGCATGAAGGAGTTCCCCGCTGGGTCGTTCTACGTGGACATGGCACAGCCCATGGCCAATGCCGCGTTCTACTACCTCGAGCCGCAGGCCCGCGATGGGTTCGTTGGCTGGTGGGTGTTCGACGGCAAGCTGAAGGCGCTGGGCGCTGGGGAGAAGCCAGGGGTGGTCTATCCCGTTTTCAAAGTGAAGAAGCTCCTGGCAGGACGCTAGGGATGCCTTCATCCGGAAACGAGGAAGCCGTGAGCTGTGGGTCTACTTCGTCCACTGTTCGCACCAGTCAAGGACGGTCTCGTACCAGAGCTTGCTGTTCTGGGGCTTGGCCACGAAATGGGTCTCGTCGGGGAAGTAGAGCAGCTGGCTTGGGACGCCGCGCACCTGCAGCACGTTGTAGAGCTGGAAGGCCTCGGTGACGGGCACGCGGTAGTCCAACTCGCCGTGGCTGACCAGCATGGGTTTCTTCATCAGGCCGGCGGCACTGCTGGGACTCTGGGACTGCCAGCGGGCCTTGGTCTCGGCGTTGTCCCAGGGCCAGCCGCTGAACTCCCAGTGGGGGAACCAGAGCTCCTCGGTGCCCAACTGCATGCTCTCGGTGTTGAAAATGCTGGCGTGGGTCACGAAGGCGGCAAAGCGATCGGCGTGATGCCCGGCCAGCCAGTTCACGGCGTAGCCACCGTAGCTGCCACCGGCGGCGATGACGCGCTTGGGGTCGGCATTGGGCAGC
>SESE01000467.1_pt1 | contig 16863 bp, 9 predicted proteins | sample 3171371 | NCBI WGS metagenome assembly SESE01 (sample SAMN06051881, study PRJNA518727) | freshwater metagenome | biome: subpolar coniferous forest; feature: holomictic lake; material: water; isolation source: holomictic Lake 442, 13 m depth | place: Canada: near Kenora, Ontario | collected... | reverse complement strand
AGAACGTCTGAACATGGCGCTACGCGAGGCGCATCGCTACCAGCGCCAAGTCGCCCTGTTATTTATCGATCTCGATTATTTCAAGGCGGTCAATGATACCCTGGGCCACCTGGCCGGCGACCATGTGCTGCAGGATGTGGCTAAACGCCTGACCGACTGTATCCGGGAGACGGATACTGCGGCTCGTCAGGGGGGCGACGAGTTCATCGTCGTGTTGCAGGACATTGAGGGTCATCACTCCGCAGCTCAGATTGCCGGCAAGATCATCCACGCCATGGCGGAACCCTTTCTGATTGGCAGTAACGCGGTTTTCGTCGGTGCCAGTGTGGGCATAGCCATTAGCCCGGAGCATGGCCAGGAGGGTGTCACCCTGATGGACAGGGCCGACATGGCCCTCTATCAGGCCAAGGAAAAAGGCCGCAACAACTTCCAATTTTACCAATCCAACGAATAGCCGCGATCTTGGAACAGCCCAGATCCCGTCATGTCTGGATCACCCACGACACCCACTCAACGAGTCACGCCCATGGATGCCAAACCTAAAATTCTGGTGGTGGACGATTCTCCGGGAAACCTTCGGTACCTGATGGAGACCCTGCGGGATTCCTATGCTGTGGCCACGGCCCGGGACGGAGACAAAGCCCTGGCACTGGCCAACGGGGCAACTAAACCCGACATGATCTTGCTGGACGTGGTGATGCCCGGCATGGACGGCTTCGAGGTCTGTCTCAGGCTCAAGGCCAACCCCGCCACCTGCGGCATCCCAGTGCTGTTCATCACCGCCCTGAACGATGAACAAAACGAGTTGCGAGGCTTGACCGTGGGTGGAGTGGACTTTATCTCAAAGCCTTTCAATCCGATGCTGGTCAAGGCGAGGATTCGTAGCCATCTGGAACTCAAACGGCACAAGGATCAGTTGGAGGATCTAGTCGCCGAGCGCACCCGGGAGCTGGAGCAAACCCAGGACATTACCATCCTGACCCTGGCCACCCTGGCGGAAACCCGGGATCCGGAAACCGGGGGCCATATCCGGCGCACCCAGAACTATGTCCGCCTCCTGGCCAACCATCTCTACCCCCACACCCGTTTCGCTGTGCTGCGCGAGACCGGCATGATCGAACTTCTGTACAAGTCATCGCCCCTCCATGACGTGGGTAAAGTCGGGGTACCGGATCATATTCTGCTCAAACCCGGCAAGCTCACCGCCGAGGAGTGGGTTGAAATGAAGAAACATGCGGTGTACGGATGGAATACCCTGCAAGTTGCCTTGCGGCGGATGGGAGAAAACTCTTTTTTGCGTATCGCGGCCGAGATTGCCTACACCCACCACGAAAAGTGGGATAGCAGCGGTTATCCCCGAGGACTGGCCGGGGAGGAGATCCCGGTATCGGGACGGTTGATGGCCTTGGCCGATGTCTACGACGCCCTGACTAGCCAGCGGGTCTACAAGATCAGCATGTCTCACGATCAGGCCACGGTGATGATTGTCGAAGGCCGGGGCCGGCACTTTGATCCCGAGATAGTGGATGCCTTTCTCGCCCTGCAGGAGCAGTTTCATGAGACGGCCCAGCAGTTTGTGGATGACGATGATACCGGGCGAATCGTGGCCGTTAGGCCATTAGGATCGGGATGATGTTGTCTTCAGGCGGAAGTTTTTGATAAAGATGGAGTATCGGCAGCCATGTTAAAGCTGAACAAACCAAAAATTTTGATCGTGGATGATGCAGTCGAAAATCTCCAGATCTTGATGGCGGGATTCCGGGAGGATTATTCGATAGCAGGGACTTTATCCGGAGAGAAGGCCCTGACTTTGGCCTCATTGTCTCCGCCGCCAGATCTGATCCTGCTGGACGTGATGATGCCCGGTATGGACGGCTTTGAGGTATGCCGCCGGCTCAAAAGCAATCCTGGTACGGTGGACATACCGGTGATCTTTATCACCGCCCTGCATGACGAAGAAAGCGAAGTGCGGGCGCTGGCCGTCGGGGGGGTGGATTTTATTACCAAACCTATTCAGCCGGTGGTGGTCAAGGCGCGTGTGAAGACCCATCTGGCCTTGCGCACGGCCTATCGGGCATTGGCGGCCAGTCACGCGCAAATGGGCTGGGAGCGGGAACTCATCGAGGATATCTTGCTCGCCATGCGGGAGCAGCCCCTGTTGCAGGAAGGCTTTGTACGAACCCTGCTAACACCGGTTGAACGCACCAATGGCGATCTCTTTCTCTTGGGCCGACGCCCCGACGGATTTTTCCACGCCCTGGTGGGGGATTGCACCGGTCACGGTCTGCCCGCCGCCATTGTGGGCCCCATGATCATGGACGTCTTCCATACCATGACGGGAAAAGGTTTGTTACCCGAGGAGATCCTGTATGAAATCAATCGAAAACTTTGCCGGGTACCCACCAATCTTTTTATGTGCGGCTGTTTTATCGAACTGAGCCCTGGCCTGGATACCCTTCGTCTGTGGAACGGCGGGCTCCCCGATGTATTGTTTCTGCGGGAGCGGGAATGGTTTCTGGTCTGGCCCTCCAGCCATCTGCCCCTGGGCATTGTGCCCGCGCTGTCGATGGGCAATTTTCAAGAATCCATCACCCTGCGGCCAGGAGATCGCGTTTATTGCTGTTCGGATGGTATCGTGGAAACAATCTCCCCCAAGGGAGAGATGTTTGGCTTGGAGAGGTTGAAAACGTCTCTGGAAAAAATGGTCAGGGAGGAAGAAGCACTAGACGGCTTGCTGCTCACCCTCAATGCTTTTCGTGGGCATGAGGTGCCGGATGACGATATTACCCTGGTGGAGTTTCAGGCAACTGGCGGACAGCATTTTCAGAAAGGGGGGCAATCGTGATCGTTCGTGAAACTCTGTTCGAGTTGAAGATGCGGATTCTTGGCAACGGCCTAGCCAAAAAATATGTGGGCGACGAGCCGCCACTCCGCTCGGAATTATTCAGCGCCATTCAGATGGAACAACACGGCAAGGATTTGGCCGCCTCGCATCGCTTGACGCCACGACGGGCACCGGATCAACTGCTGGTGCGGCTGACCGACAACGAATCCACCTTGGCGGATGTCTGTGCGCTGCTCATGGAGGCTGTCACGTCGAGCCGCCGGATTGCACCCGCCGGGGAATGGCTGCTCGACAATTTTTATCTGATCGAGGAACAGATTCGCACCGCCAAGCGGCATCTGCCCAAGGGTTACAGCCGGGAACTGCCACGTCTTTGCAATGGCCCATCGGCCGGGTTGCCACGGGTCTATGACCTGGCCCTCGAGATCATCGCGCACGGTGATGGCCGCGTGGATCCGGAAAATCTCAGCCGTTTTGTCGCGGCCTACCAGACAGTGACGCCCCTCCGGCTGGGCGAATTATGGGCCATCCCGATCATGCTGCGACTGGCGCTGGTCGAAAACCTCCGCCGTGTTGCCGCCCGGATCGCCGGTAGTAGAACCGGTCATAACCTCGCCGATACCTGGGCGGATCAGATGACCCTGATCGCCGACAGCGACCCGAAGAATCTGATCCTGGTGGTCGCGGACATGGCGCGCTCCAACCCCCCCATGTCGAGTGCCTTTGTGGCGGAGTTGACGCGCCGGCTGCAAGGCCAGAGTTCCGCCCTGGCCCTGCCGCTGACCTGGATTGAGCAGCAACTCGCGGAATCTGGCCTGACCATCGAGCAACTGGTTCAGGCGGAAAATCAGCAACAGGCTGCGGATCAGGTGTCCATCAGCAACAGCATTGGCAGTCTGCGCTTCCTGGGGGCGATGGATTGGCGCGAGTTCGTGGAAACCATGAGCCTGGTCGAACGCATTCTGCGTGACGACCCGGGTGGGATTTACGCCAGGATGGATTTTTCCACCCGGGATCGTTACCGGCACGTCGTGGAAAAAACCGCAAAACACAGCCGGCTGTCTGAGGCCGAGGTGGCGCGCCATGCGATCGAGCTGGCAAAAGAGCGCGCCACCTCATCCGAGGGTGGCGAACGGGCGGCGCATGTGGGGTACTACCTGATTGACCAGGGACTGGATCTCCTCAAACAGCGGACACGAACCGGCTGGCAGGGTCTGAAGGCCTTGCAAAGACGGGCTCGTCCGTTCCGTTTGTTGCCTTATCTCGGCGCGATCGCGCTGTTGACAGGCTTTTTCACCCAAGTCACCCAGGGCTTGCTAACGCAGGGCGACGGCTGGCCGGGTTGGCTGCGGGGACTTCTTCTGGCGATACCGGTGATGATCGGCACCAGCCATCTGGCGGTAGGGCTGGTGAACTGGCTGGCGACGCTGCTGGCGACCCCTTATCGGCTCCCGCGCATGGATTTTTCCGCAGGTATTCCGTCAGAATCGCGCACGCTGGTGGTGACGCCAACGCTGCTCACCAGCGCGGCCAGCATTGAGAGTCTGATCGAGGCGCTTGAGATCCGGTTCCTGGCCAATCGGAACGACAGCCTGCACTTTGGCCTGTTGACCGACTTTTGCGATGCCCAGCAGGAAACTCTGCCGGAGGACGAGGTTCTGGTCGACCTGGCGGCACGGCACATCGAGTCTCTGAATAAAAAATATTCGCGGATTTTGGGTGACACCTTCTTTCTGTTCCACCGCCCGCGCCGCTGGAATCCGCAAGAGCATTGCTGGATGGGCTACGAGCGCAAGCGTGGCAAGCTGTCCGATCTGAACGCGCTGCTGCGCGGCAGCGCCACGGAGGGTTTTTCGCGGATCATCGGCGATACCACGCTCCTGCTAAACGTCCGGTACGTCATTACCCTGGATACGGATACGCAACTCCCGCGCGATACGGCCCGGGAGTTGATTGGTGCCATGGCGCATCCGCTCAACCGGCCACGCTACGACGAGAACCGGCGGCGCGTTTGCGAGGGCTACGGCATCCTGCAACCCCGCGTGGCGATGAGCCTGATGGGTGCCAACCGGTCGCGTTATGCCAGGTTGCACGGCAGCGATGCCGGCATCGACCCCTATACGAACGCCGTCTCCGATGTCTACCAGGACTGGTTCCAGGAAGGCTCCTTCATCGGCAAGGGAATCTACGACGTTGAAGCCTTCGAGCAGGCGTTGGGGGAACGCCTGCCCGAAAACCAGATCCTCAGCCACGACCTGCTGGAGGGATGTTACGCACGCTGCGGATTGTTGAGCGACGTGCTGTTGTTCGAGGAATATCCCGCCTGCTATGGCGCGGATGTGAGCCGCCGGTATCGCTGGATTCGCGGGGATTGGCAAATTGCCGGGTGGTTGCTGGCGCACGTCCCCGAGTTCGGGGGACAGCGGCGGAAAAACGCGCTGTCGAGGCTGTCACGCTGGAAACTGGCCGACAATCTGCGACGCAGCCTCGTGCCTGCGGCTCTGATCCTGCTCTTGGTGTTGGGCTGGACGCTGTTACCCTCGGCAGCGCTCTGGACGCTGGCGGTGCTGGGCATCCTGCTGATTCCGTCGTTGCTGACGGCGTTCCTGAACGGCCTCCAGAAGCCCGGCGATGTCCGATGGCAACAACATCTCGCCAGCGTGATACGCGCAGCGGGCCAGCAACTGGCACAGACGGCCTTCACGATCATCTGCCTCCCGCATGAGGCGTTTTTTAGTCTGGAAGCGATGGTTCGCACGTTCTGGCGGATGCGGGTCAGCCACCAGCGGTTGCTGGAATGGACGGCATCCAGCGACCAGGATCGCCAGCCTCGGGATCTCCTGGCCTTTTACCGGACGATGGGGGCCGCTCCCACGTTGGCAGTGACCGTGACGCTGGGCCTCGCGGTATTCAATCCCGCCGCTCTGACGGTGGCGGGGCCGATGCTGCTGTTGTGGCTGGCCGCGCCCGCGATCGCCTGGTGGATGAGCCGCCCGCTCACGCGCCGCCAGGCCCGCCTGTCGGCCGGTCAAACCGACTTTCTGCGGGCGGTTTCCCGCAAAACCTGGGGCTTCTTTGAGACCTTCGTCGGCCCGGAAGACCATTGGCTGCCACCGGACAACTTTCAGGAGCAGCCTGCGGTGGTCGCGCATCGCACCTCGCCGACCAACATGGGACTCTCGTTGCTCGCAAACCTGGCCGCGTATGATTTTGGCTACCTGCCGGCCGGTTCCCTCCTCGAACGCACCACTGGCGCGCTCAGGACAATGGCGGGGCTGGAACGATATCACGGCCATTTTTACAATTGGTACGACACCTTGTCCCTAAAACCCCTTGTTCCAATCTACATTTCGTCGGTGGACAGCGGGAACCTCGCAGGTCATCTGCTGACCTTGCAGCCGGGTCTGCTCGCACTGGTCGATGCCCCGATCCTGAACCCGCGATTATTCGAGGGGATACTCGATGCCTTCAGGTTGGTGGCGGACGCAGTTGAGGGTACGCCGCCCGCCTCGCTCGTACCCTTTCAGAAAAGCCTGGCGTCCATTGGCCAGGTACCCCCCACCACGCTGGTCGCGGCGCGGCAGTGCCTGGAGCGGTTGGCGGCGGGTGCCTCGGCGGTGGTTCGGGATCTGGTGGCCGGAAGCGCGGCACACGAATGGGCACAGACTTTGGCCCGGCAGTGCCGGGCCGCCCTGGAGGATTTGCTGTGGCTGGTGCCAGAGGGGCGGCACGACCTCTCCCGGATCGACGTTATTCCGACGCTTCACCAGCTCGCCGGGCTGGAGCGGGAATCCGCGCCAGGCACCAGCCGCCGCGCAGGTGAGCGGATCGCCGCGATTGAATCTCTGGCATGCCTTGCCTACGAACTGGCCGAAATGGATTACGGATTTTTGTATGACGAGTCGCGTCATCTGCTGGCGATCGGCTACAACGTCGCCGACCGGCGGCGGGATGCGAGCTACTACGACCTGCTGGCTTCGGAAGCCCGTCTGTGCAGTTTCGTGGCGATTGCCCAGGGCCAACTGCCGCAAGAGAGCTGGTTTGCCCTGGGACGCCTGCTGATCATCGCCGGTGGCGAACCCACGCTCCTGTCCTGGAGCGGTTCGATGTTCGAGTACCTGATGCCGCTCCTGGTCATGCCCAGCTATGAAAACACCCTGCTGGATCAGACCTGCCAGACCGCAGTGGCGCGGCAAATCGAGTACGGCCGGCAACGCGGTGTCCCCTGGGGGGTTTCGGAATCCGGCTACAACACCGTCGATGTTCATATGAACTACCAGTATCGTGCCTTTGGCGTACCTGGTTTGGGGCTCAAACGCGGACTGTCCGAGGATCTGGTGATTGCCCCCTACGCCTCGGCGCTTGCGCTGATGGTGGCACCCGAGGCCGCCTGCCTGAATCTGCAACAACTCGACGCCGCCGGATTTTCCGGCAAATTCGGTTTTTTCGAGGCCATCGACTACACGCCTTCCCGGCTGCCTCGCGGACACCCAAGCGCCGTGGTGCGCTCCTTTATGGCCCATCACCAGGGCATGAGTTTTCTATCGCTGGCCAGCGTGCTGCTGGATCGCCCGATGCAAAAACGCTTCGAGTCGGTCCCGCTGTTTCGGGCTACCAGCCTGCTGCTTCAGGAGCGCGTCCCCAAGACCCCTTCGTACTATTCGCACGCCACCGACGAGTTCACCCGCTTTCGCACGACCGCCCTGGGTCAGGAGGCACCGGTGCGGGTACTCAACAGCCCCCACACGCCGGTACCCGAGGTGCAGTTGTTGTCGAATGGCCGCTACCATGTGATGGTCACCAACGCGGGCGGCGGCTACAGCCGCTGGAAAGACCTCGCTGTCACCCGCTGGCACGAAGACACCACCCGCGATCCCTGGGGCACCTTTTGCTATCTTCGCGATCTGGCGAGCGGCGAGTTCTGGTCAGCGGCCTACCAACCGACACACCGGACGCCAGACAGCTACGCGGCGATTTTCTCGGAAGGTCGTGCCGAGTTTCGCCGTCGTGACCGAGATATCGAGACCTATACCGAGATCGTCGTATCGCCGGAGGACGATATCGAACTGCGCCGGGTACGCATCACCAACCACGCCCGGATCCGTCGCGTCATCGAGGTCACCAGTTATGCGGAGGTCGTATTGGCACCACCCGCTGCGGACGCGCTGCATCCGGCGTTCAGCAATCTCTTCGTGCAGACCGAGATCCTCCATCCACGGCCGGCAATCCTCTGCACCCGTCGTCCACGTTCCCGCGACGAGCACTCGCCCTGGATGTTTCATCTGATGGTTTTACGCGGGGCGGATCCTGGAACGGGATCCTGCGAGACCGACCGGATGCGCTTCATCGGGCGCGGCCGAACGGTCGCCGCGCCAGCAGCACTAAGCGAGAAAGGGGCTCTCTCGGGCAGCGAGGGTTCGGTGCTGGATCCCATTGTCGCCATCCGTCATGTACTCACCCTCGATCCCGATCAATGCGCCATGATCGATCTGGTCACCGGCATTGGCGACTCTCGCGACATCGCCTTGAGCCTAGTCGAAAAATATCAGGATCAACGGCTCGCGGATCGCGTCTTCGATCTGGCCTGGACCCACAGCCAGGTGGTGTTGCGCCAGATCAATGCCACTCAGGCCGACGTACAACTCTACGGACGTCTGGCCAGCGCGATCCTCTACACGCATGCCTCGCTGCGAGCCGAGGCGAGCGTACTCAGCCAGAATCGCCGCGGGCAATCCGGGTTGTGGAGTCACGCGGTGTCTGGCGATGTGCCGATCGTGCTGTTGCAGATCAGCGATCCGGCGCACATTGAGCTGGTGCAACAGCTCGTGCAGGCCCACGCCTATTGGCGGCTGAAGGGACTGTCCGTGGATCTGGTGATCTGGAACGAAGACCACGCCGGCTACCGGCAACAACTCCAGGAACAGATTCTGGGGCTGATCGCCGCAGGGGTCGAGGCGCATGTCATCAATCGGCCGGGCGGCATCTTTATCCGGCCAGCGGATCAGATTTCGAGCGAGGATCGCATCCTCTTTCAAACCGTGGCGCGGGCCATTCTCAGTGACAGCCGGGGTACCCTGGCGGAACAACTCGGCCGGCGGGGTCCGCTGGGTGTCCGCGTGCCGCGCCTGCGCCCGGCCCGCGTCCACCGCGCCGATCCCCCCCAGGCCGCAGGGTCCCGCGCTGATCTCATCTTCTTCAACGGATTGGGCGGTTTTACCCCCGATGGCCGCGAATATATTATTACGACGGCACCCGGCCAGACGACACCCGCGCCCTGGGTGAATGTCCTGGCCAATCCGCGCTTTGGCACGATCCTCTCGGAGAGTGGCGCAGCCTACACCTGGAACGAGAACGCCCACGAGTTCCGCCTGACGCCCTGGCACAATGACCCGGTGACCGATGCGAGCGGCGAAGCCCTGTATCTGCGAGACGAAGAGAGCGGCCACTACTGGTCGCCCACGCCGCTGCCCTGCGGTGGCAAGACGCCTTACGTCTGCCGTCATGGCTTTGGTTACAGCGTCTTTGAGCACGTCGAAGAGGGTATCCGCTCGGAGTTGTGGGTGTATGTGGCCAGCGACGCGCCGGTCAAGTTTTCGGTCTTGAAGCTGCAAAACCAGACCAATCAGCCGCGCCGGCTGTCCGCCACCGGCTATGTGGAGTGGGTACTCGGCGATCTGCGGCCAAAATCGTCACTGCATGTCATTACCGCCATCGACCCGAGCGGCGCGCTGTTTGCGGAGAATCCTTACCATACCGAGTTCGCCGGTCACATCGCCTTTTTCGATGTGGACGATGTGACGCGAACGGTGAGTGGCGACCGGACGGAATTTCTCGGGCGCAACGGGACGCTGGGCCAGCCGGCCGCGATGATGCGGTCGCGGCTGTCCGGTAAGGTGGGGGCCGCGCTGGACGCCTGCGCCGCGATTCAGGTGAATTTTGAGCTGGCTGCCCATGCCACGCACGAGGTCGTTTTCCGGCTTGGCGTGGTCAGCCGGCAGGGTGCCGAGGACGCCGGTACCTGGGTGCATCGCTGGCGCGGGCCGTCTGCGGCGCGGGCGGCCCTCGAAGCGGTGTGGGCGTACTGGACGCGCACGCTGGGTGCCGTACAGGTGGAAACGCCCGATCCCGCCCTCAACCTCCTGGCCAACGGCTGGCTCCTGTACCAGACCCTGGCCTGCCGCTTGTGGGCACGCAGCGGTTACTACCAGTCGGGGGGGGCCTTTGGTTTCCGCGATCAGCTACAGGACGCGATGGCGCTTGTCCACACCGAACCCCAGCTTTTGCGCGAGCATTTGCTGCTGTGCGCGAGCCGCCAATTTCGTGAAGGCGATGTCCAGCACTGGTGGCATCCGCCGTTGGGCCGCGGGGTGCGTACCCACTGCTCGGACGATTACCTCTGGCTGCCTCTGGCCATTTCCCGCTATGTGTTGACTACCGGGGACACCGGGGTACTGGATGAATCGGTACCCTTCCTGGAGGGCCGCCCTGTCAACGCCGAGGACGACTCGTATTACGACCTGCCGAGCCGTTCCGAAGAATCGGCGAGTCTCTACCAACATGGGGTGCGGGCTATTCTCCGTGGTCTTCAGTTTGGCACGCATGGCTTGCCACTGATCGGCTCTGGCGACTGGAACGACGGCATGAACCTGGTCGGGATACAGGGTCAGGGCGAAAGTGTCTGGCTGGGCTTTTTCCTGTACGACGTACTCTTGCGGTTTACCGAAATCGCACGCCTGCGGGGGGATCTTCCCTTTGTCGAGCGGTGCCAGCGGGAGGCCACTCAAGTGCGTCAGGCTATCGAACAACAGGGCTGGGATGGTGCCTGGTACCGGCGTGCCTACTTCGATGACGGGACGCCGCTGGGATCAAAGGCCAATCCCGAGTGCCAGATCGATTCCATTGCCCAAAGCTGGTCGGTACTGTCCAGGGCGGCTGATCCGGAGCGTGCGCGCCTGGGGATGGAGGCGCTGGACAGTCGCCTGGTGCGCCGGGATCACGGGCTGATCCAGCTGCTGGATCCGCCCTTCGATGTCTCGACACTCAATCCTGGCTACATCAAGGGATACGTCCCCGGCGTGCGGGAAAATGGCGGGCAATATACGCACGCGGCGATCTGGGCGGCGATGGCGTTCGCGGCATTGGGTGACAGCCGGCGAGCCTGGGAACTCTTTTCCATGATCAACCCGATTCATCATGCCCGATCCCCTGAAGGCAGGGTGACTTACAAACTGGAACCCTATGTGGTCGCGGCCGACGTTTACGCGGTACCGCCGCATACCGGCCGCGGTGGCTGGAGCTGGTATACGGGTTCGGCGGGCTGGATGTACCGGCTGATCCTGGAATCCTTGCTGGGGCTACGGCTTGAAGCGGATATCCTGCATGTTGCGCCCTGTCTCCCTGCGGATTGGGAAGGGTTCAAATTGCGCTACCGCTATCGGGAGACGTTCTATCATATCGCAGTGACTCAACGAGCCACCGGTCATGGCGAAACACGGGTGATGCTTGACGGTGTTGAGTGCGACAGTGCCATGATTCATCTGGTGGACGACCGCGAGGGACACACGGTAACGGTAAAGATGCCGGGTGGGTGCAGCAATAGGTGGACATGACGGCGATACCATCTAGTTGCCTCTGGGCGTTTCCGGTTTGGGTTGATAATCGCTTTTTATCACGCCACGAACCAGCCGGAGCATGTTGTTGATGGTTTTGATGGAGTTATAGGACTCGCCATTGAGGAAGCTGACCACTGTTGCCAGGGTTAAACCGGTCTCGGAAGGGTTGGAAGTCCAATACCAGAAACCGATGGTATTCGGGAAAAAGGCCCCGTCGATGCTGGGATTCGCAAAGTTCGCATCCACGATAGTGCGCAATTCGGTTTTGGTCGGCAAGCGCCAGTCTTTTTGGCCGCAAAGGTTTGCGGCATTGTTGGCAGCAATGAAGGTGGCGGTGTTGCACAGATTGTCGTAGGCGGACAGGGTGCCTTCGCAGGTATCCCGGCCAGGACTGCCGGGATCGTTGCCCTTGGGAGTATGGTCGGGGTTGTACCAGGTAAAAGTGTGCATGGAAAAGTGCAAATCCGCTTTGTCTTCACTCTTCATCTCCCACAAGAGGCCGGTATTATTGTCGCGCGTACAGCCCCAGTCGGTGGGATGCTGACCGAGTACCGCAGAAGTGGTCAACTCGGTGCCATTATTGGCAATTTTCGTGAAGGAAGGTGCCTTGTCACTGGTGGCTTGAGCCAGAGAGGCCCATCCTAAGAACAATGCAGCCAGCGCCTGGCCTGGAATCTGTGTCTTCATGTGTTTCTCTCGGGTTGGTTTTATACGATGACCGCGTTGCCCGGTTCGGCTCGTGCCAGGTTTCCGCCAAGTCTCCCATGGGAAATTTTATCAGGTTTTTAGGGCCAGAGGGGTTAGCATCTCAAGCCCCTTGCCGGCTGCGTGTGCCTAGGGCGACTTTTGAACCCACCGGAGTTCTTCCAGGCGTTTGCCAATTTTCAAGAGTGGCAGTACTTCGTCGGCGTAGCCGCGCTTGACGGCCTCGCCAGGCATCCCCCAGACCACGCTGCTCTTCTCATCTTGGGCGATGGTTAGGGCACCCGCCCGTCTCAACTCCCCCAATCCCTCGGCACCGTCATCGCCCATGCCGGTGAGAATCACCCCGATGGCGTTAGGGCCCAGGGTTTGTGCCAGTGAACGGAACATGACATCTACCGAGGGTTTGTGCCGGTTGACCAGGGGGCCGTCATTGAGGCGGCAGACATAACGGAGGCCTTCCCGAACCACCAAAAGATGGCGGTTTCCAGGGGCAATGTAGACATGCCCCGCCAGAATGGCCTGTCCGTCACGCGCCTCCATCACCGTTAAGGCCGTCAGACTGTTGACGCGCACCGCGAAGGGTCCGCTGAAGGCCTCGGGAATGTGTTGTGACACCACAATGCCGGGCATGTCCGGTGGCAGGTCGCGCAGTACATCCTTGATGGCTTCGGTACCTCCGGTGGAGGAACCTATGCCAATCACCTGGTCATTGGCGCGCAAGGCTTTGCCAGGCATCACCGCACGGGGCAGCACCACATCCGCCGACAGCTTTTCGGGTATGGTCAGTGGTGTCAGAACAGGCTTTGAGGGTTGAATGCGAGCCCCAGCCGCCTGGCGTACCTTGTCGACGATTTCCGAGGCATACTCTTCCAGACCCTGCGCGACATCGAGTTTGGGTTTGGAAATAAAATCCACGGCACCGAACTCCAAGGCCTGAAGGGTGACATCGGCCCCCCTCTCGGTCAGTGAGGAAACCATCACGACTGGCAAGGGGTGTAATCGCATGAGATTTTTTAGGAATGTGAGGCCATCCATGCGTGGCATTTCCACATCGAGCGTCAGAACGTCGGGCTTGAGCTGTTTGATCTTTTCACGGGCAATGTAGGGATCGGAGGCCGCGCCGACCACCAGAATATCGGAGGTGCGTTCAAAAATCCCCGTTAACACCTGACACACTAGGGCGGAATCGTCAATAATCAATAGTTTTATCATAGAAACAGGCGATGAAACCGTTAAAATAGCTCAATGATGCCTTCCACGGGTGCTTCCAGCAGATTCCGCTGATAGGCACGTTCCCGCTGGAGCAGCGTGTCATTATGGAATTTTTTAAGCCTCTTGACCCGCACCTTGCCCGTGGTGGGGAAGTACAATACCTTGCGGGGATAGACATCGCCAACGTCCTCACCGCTGATCCGGAAGCCTTCGGTCTTGAGATAGTCGCGAATGAACTCGATATTGCGAAGACCAATCTGGGTATTGGATTGAATGATCTGTCCTCCCCCGATGATTTTCACTTCAAAATTTTTTCGCTTTGCCCCGTTTTTCAACAGGTCGTTGATCATGTGTTCCATGGCGTAGTTGCCATAACGGTTGGCGCTGCTGGCGAGGTCGACATCGCCGCCCCAGCCCGATTGGCCATCCGAGCTGGGCAGCATGAAGTGATTCATGCCGCCAATCCCCAGAACCGTATCCCGGATGCAGACCGAGACGCAGGAACCCAACACCGTGACAATGATCTCATCGTGAGGCGTAACACAGTATTCTCCAGGCAATATCTTGTTGGCTGGCATACCATGCTGGCGATCCCAGTAACGATTGATATGTTCAAACCCGGGCAGGGAACGGCCCAATGGCGGGTGTTCTTCTTTCGCCACCCCTAGCCCCGCTTGCGATAAATGGTGTTGTGGAGCAACTCAAAACGATCACTGATCTTGAATAGGGATTCCGAATGTCCAATAAAAAGATAGCCCTGATTGCGAATATGATCGGCATAACGATCAATCAGGCGAATCTTGCTCTCCTTGTCGAAATAGATGATGACGTTGCGGCAAAATATCATGTCCAAGGGGCCATTGACACGCCAGTCAGCCATGAGATTCAGACGTTCGAAACGCACCAGATCACGCACCTCGGGCTTGATTTTCACCATCCCATCGTTGGCTCCGGAGCCCCGTTGAAACCAGCGACGCAAGCGATCATCGGAAATATTGCTGATTCGATCCAGGGCATAAACCCCGCTGGCCGCCTTGTCGAGAACATTGGAATCAATGTCGGTGGCCAGAACACTGCCCTTCCAGCCCGCCGGCAGTACCTCGCGGAGCGTCATGGCAATGGAATAAGGCTCTTCGCCCGTCGAACATCCGGCCGACCAGATCCTGATTTCGCGCTCCGAGCCCTTGCTGCTCAATAATTCTGGAACCAGCGTCCGGGAGAGAAACTCGAAGTGATGGTTTTCCCGGAAGAAGGACGTGAGATTCGTCGTAATGGCATTGACCAGTTCAAGGGTCTCCTGGCCGTCGGATTCTCCGCGAATCAAATCACAATACTCGCGAAAGCTGGAAAGCCCGAGTTTTCGCACGCGCCGCGACAGCCGGGAATAAAACATGTCGTATTTTTCATCGGTGACGACAATCCCCGTTCGCTCGTTGGCGACCTTGCGAAGATAATTAAAATCGTCACGAGTGAAGGGAAACTCACGGATATTGCTGTTCATGAATCCTGTCGCCAGATTACTCGCAAGCCATTGGGTTAGAACAGTTCAACGCTGTCTTCTTCTGGCAGTTTCCTCGGATGCTTTGCATCAACTTAACCGCCTCAATCTTCATATTTTAACATTTGATACAACTATCGCGCCTCAACTAAGATCTGAGTGGCTCAAATCCGAGAAAGGCGGCAAGCCCCATCCGATGCGCCGATTCCTGCAAGGCACCCGAATGCCCTTCCCATTCGATGCGAGCGCCCACCGTCCGGGCCTCCTTCATCAGGGCGCACAATAGCTGGATGCCGGCACCATCCACCTGTTCCAGGCGGGCGACCTCCAGCAGCAGCACGGATTCTTGGACGATGCGGTGTTTCAAGTCATCCCATACGGTCATGACCTCTTGAATCACCAAAAATTCTCCCAAATCGAAGCGATAAACCCGCTCTGCGGGGGGAGCAGAGAGGTTTTTTATGGCCTCGTCACGCTGGGCCGCCAGGGTCTCGATATCGGCCAGGGGGTTGTGGCTTAACAAGGCCGCTGCGGGTTTGCCGGTTTTATGACGGGCCATCTTAAAACACCCTCCCTTCTATGAGGTCTTGAGCCAATTCGATAAATTCCCTGGCGGACGGGCTATGGGGGCCATATTCCAGAACCGTCTGTCCCAATCCGGGACATTCCGTCAGCAGGGCCGCTTCCTTGATGCCCGTGGCCAACACCTGGCCGGGAAAATGCTGACGGAGATTGTCCGTCACCTCCAGAGTCAGCTTGCGGCGCGGCAGGTAACGAGACAAGACAATCCAGTGCCGCAGGGGGCGGCGGCGCGCCATCTGAAGCCGCTTTAAGAAAACCGCCAGATAGGCCAGACCGCTCAGTCCGAGGTAATCCCCGGTGACAGGGGTCAGTGCCTCATCAACCGCCAGCGCGGCGTTCGCCGACAGGATTCCGGAGGCCGGTGGACAATCGAACAGTACCAGATCCCGGTCGGCAAAACGCCCCTGGTCTTCCAGAACCTGTCTGAGCCACTGATGGCGAGACGGCCCCTTGGGCAGGGTTTGTTCCTCCAGGGTCGATAACAGCACGCCCGCCGGCACCAGATCCAGACGCTCCCGCGAGGGTATCACCACTTCGGCGAAATCCGCCCGGCCCAACAGCACATCCGCCACCCCCCGGGTGTGCGGCTGAAAATGCCCCAGGCTGGCGGCCGCCTGACCTTGGGGGTCGAGATCCACCAGCGTCACCTTCTTGCCGGCAAGGGCCAGAGCGTGGCCGAGATTGACCGCCACCGTCGTTTTGCCAACGCCACCCTTTTGGTTAATCACGGCAATCAGACGAGCCAAGACCGTCTCTCGCCCAATGTCATGAGATAGTGATCCGCGACAGAGCCTCGGAGGGCTCCGTCGCGAAGGCCTCGTGGGAGTCACTGCGGGCTCCCAGGAGCTTGTCCACGTCCAGCAACATGACCATGCTGTCTCCCTGGGACGCAAGACCGGCAATGAATTCGGTGGAGATCTTGGTACCAAAATCCGGTGCGGCCCGGAGATCCCCAGGGTTTGCGTTCAGGACATCGGAAACCCCATCCACCACCACGCCAATACTGCGCATGCCCTTATGACCCACGGCACGCAGGACGATGACCACGGTATCCTTGCCATAGGGCTGCCAAGGCAGATCGAAGCGTTGACGCAGATCAAACACCGGCACGATGGCACCCCGCAGGTTAAGAACGCCTTTGACATAGGCCGGTGTATTGGGCAACCGGGTGACCGCCTCCCAGCCACGAATCTCCTGAACCCGCAAGATGTCAACGCCGTATGCCTCTTCCGCCAGCGAAAAGGTGAGATATTGCGCCGTCGGGAGGCGGGTGTTGGCGAACCCCTGCGGTGTCGTGTCAGCAATCATCGGGTGCCCCCGGGCCAGACGGATCAGGCCCGGGATATCCAGAATCAGGGCGACCGAACCGTCGCCCAGGATGGTTGCGCCCGAAATGCCTTCGACCCTGC
>SESE01000466.1_pt1 | contig 16875 bp, 20 predicted proteins | sample 3171371 | NCBI WGS metagenome assembly SESE01 (sample SAMN06051881, study PRJNA518727) | freshwater metagenome | biome: subpolar coniferous forest; feature: holomictic lake; material: water; isolation source: holomictic Lake 442, 13 m depth | place: Canada: near Kenora, Ontario | collected... | reverse complement strand
TTTCTCTATAGGCTTCAACATGCCTGGCAAGGCTAATGCTAATACTAAAAAGCCCATACTCAACGTAATTGGGAAACCAATCCCAAATAAATTGAGCTGCGGCGCTGTTCTTGTCAAAATGCCCAGCGCCATATTAGTGATAAGCAATGCGGCCACTGCTGGTAATGCCAACAATAAACCCGCACTAAATATCACCTCACCCCACATGGCGATTTTCATGGGGTTAATACTGCCGCCAGTCGCGGTAATGGGCATGGTCACGAAACTATTAGCCACTGCTGTAACGATCATTAAATGACCATCTAAGCTTAAAAAAATTAGCATCGCAAGCAACCCTAAAAATCGATTGACCGCAGTACTCTGTCCTTGTGATGGATCAAAAAAGCTGGCAAAACCAAGGCCCATAGACATACCGATTAACTGCCCAGCCACATCAATGGCAGCAAAAATCAAACTCATACTAAAGCCTATAGCTAGCCCAATAATCAGCTGTTGCATAAGAATCAGCAAGCCTTGTAAGGAGAATATCTCAAACTGAGGCATAGGCGGAAGCGTAGGTAAAATAACCAGTGTAAGCATAATGCCTAAGCCTAACTTAACCTGATTAGGTATGGAATTACGGCTAAATATGGGCGCTACGGCAATCACCCCTAACACTCGTGTTAGTGGCCAAAGCAAGCTGATAATCCAAGTTTGAAGAAGCTCGCTACTAAATGAAATCATGTCATTATTTCAATAATATCGAATCAAGGTATCTTGCATGTAAGGCTAGTTGGCCATACTGGGAATGCTGGTAAAAACCAAATGCATGTAATCCACCATTGTGGTCAACATCCATTGTCCAGCAAACATCAATACCGCAAACACACCCACTAGCTTTGGAATAAAGGATAAGGTGGCTTCGTTAATCTGAGTAGCCGCTTGAAAGATACTGACAATCAAACCAATTGCGAGCACCACGAGCAGGATAGGCGCTGCGACTAGTAATGTAATTTCCATGGCATCACGGCCAAGTGTCATCACGCTTTCTGGGGTCATTTTTCTTTCCTCAACAACTACTAAACGATACCAATTAGTAAAAACTTTGTACCAGCGATCCAAGCAATAACTGCCAACCATCGACTAATACAAACAACATCAATTTGAACGGTAACGCTACAATCGACGGCGAAACCATCATCATCCCCATGGCCATTAATACACTGGCAACCACCATATCTATAATTAAAAATGGGATGAATATTGCAAAGCCTATTTGAAAAGCAGTTTTCAACTCACTTGTCATAAATGCTGGCACCAACACCAATAGCGGCACTTGGTCTGGCGTTTCTATTTTTTCAATTTTTGCCATTTTCACAAACAACGCTAAATCACCTTCTCGTGTTTGTTTCATCATAAATTCTTTAAGTGGTGCAGCGCCTTTATTCATCGCTTCTTGCATGGTGATTCTATTTTCTGAAAGTGGCTGATAAGCATCGGCATAGATTTTGTCGATCACAGGGCTCATCACAAAGAAGGTTAAAAATAAGGCAAGGCCAACCATCACTTGATTAGGAGGCGCAGTCTGAGTGCCTAGTGCTTGTCGTAATAATGACAAGACAATAATAATGCGCGTGAAGCCTGTCATCATAAGCAAAGCAGCCGGTAAAAACGTGAGCGATGTTAATAAAATGAGGGTCTGCAAGCTTAAGGTGTAGTTTTGACCACCACCTGCTGCTGGCATTGCATTAACTAATGGCAGGCCATTTTCTGCCAGCGCTGTCATGGGAAATAAGAATAGGCTCGCCAATAATACTAGGCTAACTGAAAAAAAAGTGCTTACTGAATTGCGCGTCATGAGGGATTTAGTTCCACAATTTGATTTAATTTTTAATATCTTTTTTCAAAATATTTTCTGTAGATTTGCTTAACCATTGCGAGAAGGTTTGGGTCAAATTGTTAACGCCAGAATCAGCTGTATTATTCGATTCAGGCAAGTTTGCTGAAAGCGCTTTAGCGTCTATTTCTAAATTAGCCAACTGGTTGACTTGCCCAGGGGCAACACCTACCACAATCCAGCGCCCAGCCACTTCTAATACCACAACACGTTCACGCGAACCTACGCTGACACCACCTACCACGCGGACCACGGACTGTTTACTACCGACACTGGGCACCATTCTTTTAAGCGCCCAAGTAATAAGCGCCATAACGCCCAACACTACCGCCAAGCCAAGCACCATTTTTAGCACACCCCCTGTTGGCGATATTGCAGCGGCATCTGCTGCCCATGACGCGCCAGGTAAGGATAAGAGCGCTAACGTAAAGAAATTTAAGTGGTTTTTCATGAGCTGTACTGTCACGCTTATCGGTTAATTTTACGGATACGTTCGGCTGGCGTAATAATGTCTGTTAAACGAATACCAAACTTATCATTAACAACCACCACTTCACCTTGTGCAATTAAACATCCATTGACCAACACATCCATGGGTTCGCCTGCCATGCCATCTAACTCAACCACTGACCCTTGCGCTAATTGCAGTAAATTCTTAATCGCAATTTTGGTGCGACCAAGCTCAACTGTCAGTTGCACTGGAATATCTAAAATGAAATCGATGTCATTTTGAGTATCTTGCATCTTGTTTTTAGAGACAAATTCTGTAAACACTTGAGTCTGCTCAGCATTACTGCCTTGTAGAACAGAGGTTTCAGCCCCGGCCTGATTGGCAGACCAATCATCTCGCTCTACTGCTACATCAACAACTCCATCTGCGGCATTAGTCGCCATAAGATTCTCCTTTAATATATTCGGTTGAATTGGATCTTAAAAGCTTTTCTACGCGCAATGCGTATTGCCCATTAAAAACACCATATTTACAAAGCATCACTGGCACGCTATCCACTTGCGCCTCAATGGATTCGTTAATATTCAACGGAATCACATCGCCAATTTTCATATTAAGCACATCGCCAATCTGCATGCTGGTCTTGGCTAAATCAGCCACAATCTCAATTTCTGCGGCTTGTACTTGTTGAGTCATCAGCTTAGCCCAGCGCTTATCAACACCAACAGGCTCACCTTGTGAGGTTGAACTCAATAGATCACGAATAGGCTCTATCATTGAGTAGGGGATACAAAAATGCATCTCGCCACTCGCAGAACCCATTTCGATATTAAACGTCATAGCGACAACCACTTCATTAGGTGCGGCAATATTTGCAAACTGCGTATTCATCTCAGATCTGACATGGCTGAACTGCAGTGGATACAACGACTCCCATGACTTTGAATAGGTTTCAAATACAATATTGAGGATGCGTTGGATAATGCGCTGTTCAGTTTGGGTGAAATCACGGTTTTCTACACGCGCTTGAAAACGACCATCACCACCAAACATATTATCAATGACTAGGAATACTAATGCTGGATCAAAGACCATTAGCGCTGTACCGCGCAACGGCTTCATATGGACTAAGTTAAGGTTGGTCGGAACGGTAAGATTATGAATAAAGTCGCTATATTTATTAATGCGTACGGGTCCGATTGAAACTTCAACGGTGCGACGTAAAAAATTAAACAACTCAATGCGCAATAAGCGTGCGAAACGCTCATTGATAATATCAAGCATGGGCATGCGACCACGCACGATGCGCTCTTGCGATGCTAAGTCGTAGTCGCGCACTTCTGCCGGCTCAGGCGCTGGTCTGCCCTCTTCTTGCTCGGCATCTGCGCCTTTTAATAGGGCGTCCACTTCATCTTGAGTTAAAAATTTATCAGCCATGGTCGATGTCAGTTACTGAATAACAAAGGAAGTAAAAAATACACCTAAAATCTCTTGCGGCTTAGCGTCCTTCGAAAAGGGTTTTTTAACCTCAGTGACAATCTCATCACTTAGTTTTTGCTTGCCTTCAGATGTTGATATATCAGAGGCAAGTTTGCTGGTGAGCAGCATCAACAAACGATTGCGCACTGCTGGCATCTGGCTCTTCAGCAGTTCAGCTTGTTCTGGACTTGCCACTTGCAATGAGACTTCCATTTGCAGAAATTTTTCTTCAGGATCTGGCTGTAAATTGACGGTAAAGGCATCAAGCGTAACAAATACAGGTGCCACGGCCTTCTCGGCAGTTTTTTCTTCTTTTTTAGTGTCAGTCGCCTTATGTTGCATAAAAAACCAAGCGCCACCACCAATGCCTGCTAGCAATAATATAGCCGCCACAATAATAATGATTATTTTCTTAGAAGACTTTGCTGGTACGACTTCTTCTGCATCAACAGGGGTTGGATCTTGTGCCATTAATATTGCCTTTCCTTATTCACTGTAACCTTGACTGCTTATTCAGCAGTCGTGGATGTTATTCACAGTGACATTATGGAAAAAAAATGCAAAACAATAAGCATGGATAAGAGGGGGGAAAATACGCTTAATTATGGTTTGCGTTTCACCAGTTACGCAAACGTATCGACTAAACCATTAGAAACTCTCGCAAGCGTGCTAGCTTGTGTCGTTTTTTCTAGCCCTAATGTAGTATTGGCAATCGCCATAGGTGATGATTGTCGATTCTGCATGGACTGTTGAAATTGTTGTTGTGCTTGCTGTCCAGAATTAACATTCGCTTGACCCAACTGAATACCAGATTCACTCATTTTATCGCGTAGATTATCCATGCCATCTTGCAAGGCCTGCCTCACCTCTGCGTTATCTGAGATAAACGTCGCATCTGCTTGATCATTATGTACATGAATAACCACTTGTAGCGGCCCTAAATCTGGCGGATTAAGTGTAAGGGTGGCCGATTGTTGCTCCGCGCCCACCATCCATACTATTTTTTGACTAATCGCCTGATCCCACCCTGTTTTGCCAGGAGAAGCTTGAATATAATTTGCGCTAGCGACTTGCTGAGCAGGCAAGTTAGCATTGAGCTGTGCCGGCGTTTGCATACTTGTAGGCATGGTTATTTCTTTAGTGGTAAGTTCTTTTAGCTTAAATTCTTTTATATCCTCTAACGCTACATTAGCTTTCGTAGCACCCTCTGCTGAAGATGGCTTATTCGTCATGCTCGTTAACATCATCTCTATGCTACGATTTTTATCGCTATGACTGTCATCTGCTTGGCTTTCTACGATTTCATTTTCTGGCAACGCTGAAGCAGCCTGCACACTTGTATTAGCGATTGGCATAGCCGCCAAAGCGGTTAAGTCAATCTGGCCAGCCTCTACTAGGTTGAGATTAATGTTTTCAGGCAGCGTATCATCTACCGCATCTTTTTCTGCGGCACCCGCTTTAGATTTAGGCTTAGCTTGCTCTGTAGACGTTTTGCTGACATTGCCTGTTGGTTTAGCTGTGCCGCTATTTTGGCTAGCATTAGGCGTTTGAGTATTACTTGCTTTCATTCTTTTCGTTTGCTGCGCCTCAGCCTGACTGTCTGCTTTCACTTGCTTTGACAGCATCATCTGGAATGGCGATATTTTTTCCACGGGACTCGCTGAATTAACGCCCGCATGATTTTCTATTTTTTTGGGTGATACTACTTGGGATAATTGTAATGATAAATTTTGCATGTGATTAAATTCCAAAAATTAACTAAAGCCCGCTCAAATGTTGTTGATTTGTGGATGCTATAAATTTTTAGGCCGACTGATGCGCATCGCAAACTCATCCATCATTTTCTGGTCTTTCTTTTGCTCTACTTGAAGTTCACGTTTATCTGACCGCTGTAACAACACATCGTAAGACAGTTTTTTTCGCTGACTTTCTTGCCACAATTGCTGATGCACTTTTACTTGTTGATTGGCCGCATCTAGTACATCTTGCTGACCAGCGATTGCTTGATCTAACTTACCAAAAAAGTTCTGAAAGTTTTGATAGGCCTCAGCGCCCATCCCTTCTTCTAAAATTTTGTTCAGATTTTTTACATAGTCTTGCCTATACTCGAGCAACATGTCTTGCTTAGCTTTGGCTTCACTGGCCACCTTCATCGCATTCGCTAAAGCTTCGGTAGCCATATCCACTTCTTTAGCAGAAATTTCTTGTAGCATTTTTAATACATTGCTTGATTGTGTCGCCATGTTGCCTCTACCTAGTGTTAAGTGCTATACCAAACCATCTAATACATGCGCCAAATGCTGAATGCTCTCATTCACACCTGACCGCTCTGAAATACCTTGCTGTAAAAAAGTTTCAATGCTGTCATGTCTTGCAATGGCCTGATCTAATACCGCATCACTGCCTGACTCATACGCACCCACATTAATCAAATCAACACTGCGCATATAACGTGAGTTAAGTTGTTTAAGCTTGCGTGCAAGCTTTTGATGCTCTGGGCTGGTAATGTTATGCATCGCACGACTGATGGATTGCTCAATATCAATCGCTGGGTAATGGCCACTCTCAGCTAAGGTCCGGCTTAATACGATATGGCCATCCAAAATAGCGCGAGCGGCATCTGCAATAGGATCTTGCTGATCATCGCCTTCAGTCAGCACAGTATAAAAAGCCGTAATAGAGCCCTCTCCACGCTTACCGTTACCTACTCGCTCTACCAAGGCCGGTAATTTAGCAAATACTGAGGGTGGATAACCTTTAGTAGCAGGTGGCTCACCAATGGCCAGTGCAATTTCACGTTGCGCCATGGCAAAACGTGTTAATGAATCCATGATTAGCAGTACATTTTTACCTTGATTACGGAAGTTTTCGGCAATGGTTGTCGCATAATTTGCCCCTTGTAATCGCATCAGTGCGGGCGCATCGGCCGGCGCTGCAACCACGACAGAGCGCGCCAAACCTTCATGGCCAAGTATCTGTTCAATAAATTCTTGAACTTCACGACCCCGCTCACCAATCAGGCCCACCACAATCACATCGGCCGTGGTATAGCGCGCCATCATCCCTAGCAGCACACTTTTACCAACGCCTGAACCAGCAAATAAACCCATACGCTGACCACGACCCACCGTGAGCATACTGTTAATTGCACGCACCCCTACATCCAACACTTCCTCAATCGGCGCACGCATTAAGGGGTTCATCGGCCGAGCATTTAAAGGCGCACTATGTTCGGCAACAATATCACCTAAATCATCAAGCGGATTACCAGCACCATCTAGCACACGGCCTAATAACACGTCACCTACTGGTAGGTGACGCGTACGATCAGCTACTCTTCGACGAGGGGGTTGGCTATGGTGGGGTTTAGGTAACGATTTGGCTACTTCTAAGGCAAACACCTTAGCGCCTGGAATAACACCATCGACACTGCTTTGTGGCATAAGTAACATGCGGTCGCCATCAAACCCAACGACTTCGGCTTCTACCCGTCGTCCCTCCGTTAAGGGCACATAACAGGCACTGCCGATTTGTAATTTAATGCCTACCGCTTCCATGACTAAACCAGTTAGTTTGGTAATACGCCCTGCCACTTCTAAAGGCTCAACAATACGCAGAATTTCCTTACAATCACGCATGTGATTGTGCCAACGTTGCTGATGTACATTTTTAACGGCAATATTAGGCGGAGCTGTGTCTGATGGATCAAGTGTATGCGCTGGCGACTCTGCTTGTTGAGATGTCACAGGTGATGGATCAAGCGTTGGTAGCTCTATGCCTTGCGTATTGAATGAAGGCAAATTCATGGTAGCAACCAATCATTATTCTGTGCCAAGGCATCGCTAATCCTATTCCAACGGACGGCATTGGTTGCATCAATCTGATTGGCGCCAGTTTCAACAATACAACCGCCACGTTGAATATTCATATCTTCTAGTATCTGCCATTGTTGACTAGCGATTTCTTCAGGTAAGTATTCACGTAGGATTTGTGCATCTTCATGATGCACGAGTATTCTGGCTGGTTTTTGTACATAGGGTAGGTAATGAATCGCATCCATCACCACTGGCAACACCGCTTTTTCATCGACATTGAGTTTCACTTTCAACATAGATTTTGCAATATCTAAGGCTAATGACAATGTCTCTTCGGCAATCTGCTCATCTGATTTTTCAAGCGCATCACGGAATGAATGCATGAGGTTCATAAAATTCTGCTGTTCTTCTTTAGCATATTCTCTGGCCTTGGCCATGCCCACTGCAAAACCTTCTTGCATACCTTTGTTATAAGCGTCCTTACTTGCCGCATCAAAAATCTGTGACAATTTTTCTGAAGCAACATCATCGTCTTTCTTCTTCGGCCTAGTGGCGCTAATGCTTTGGTCGCCATAAGCAAAGGATGACATCTCCCATCGTTCATAGGCTGTTTGTTGCTCTTTAGGAATAATCATAGTCATTCGTACTTACTGAACAGCATTAAACATATTGATCACCGCTACCCTTGCCAGCCAATTGTATTTGACCTTCATCAGCCAGTCTGCGGACAATTTGTAAGATTTGTTTTTGTTGCTCTTCCACCTCTGAAAGCTTAACGGGGCCTTTAGATTCCAAATCTTCTTTCATCATTTCTGCAGCACGAGAAGACATATTCTTGAATATTTTCTCGCGCATTTCTTCGGTAGTGCCTTTAAGTGCCACGATGAGCATTTCAGATTGAATTTCTCTCAACAACACTTGGATACCCTTATCATCAATATCCATGATGGCATCGAAGACAAACATCTCATCCACAATTTTTTGCGCCATATCGCTGTCGTAGCTTTTTAAGCTTTCCATCACGGCAGCTTCATTATCGCCACTCATATAGTTAATGATATCGGCAGCCACTTTAATGCCACCCATAGATTGTTTTTTAAGGCTTTCATTACCGTTAAGCAATTTGGCCATCACTTCATTGAGTTCACGTAGCGCAATCGGCTTAACGCCGTCTAGTGTTGCAATACGCAACATCACGTCTTGACGCAACTCTGCAGGAAAGTATGAAATAATTTCAGACGCTTGGTCTGGTTCTAAATGAACAAGAATCGTCGCAACAATCTGTGGGTGCTCATTCTTAATAAATTCAGATACGGTAGGGGCGTCCATCCATTTAAGGCTTTCAATACCACTTGCATCGGGTGATTGTAAAATCCGACTGAGCAGGCTAGATGCTTTATCTTCACCTAAGGCTTTATTCAATACTGAGCGAATATATTCATCAGAATCCACGCCCAAATCGCTACTTTGTTCAGCTTCATCTAAAAATTTGCTGACCACGGTTTCAACCTGATCTTGCCCCACTGACTTTAAAGTAGACATGGCCGTACCCAGTTTTTGGACTTCTTTTGGGCTGAGAAACTTCATCACTTCTGCAGCTTCATCTTCACCCAGCGCAAGCATTAAAATTGCGCTACTCATTACGCCATCATTACTCATGTTTGCTACTCATTTCCATTGGTCCAATTGGCTACAACGTTCGCAACCATTCTAGGGTTTTGTTTTGCCATTTGCTTGGCGGCTTCTAGACTTCTTACACGTGGACCAGACAACTGTGATTGCTCACCTGTAAGATTAACGACTGAATCATCACCGCCTTGTGCAGTCAGTAATTTAGGTTGTAACGTGGTCAATTTACGCAACATCGGGCTTAAAGCGCGCTTGTAAATAACTAACAACACCACAATGCCCACGATAAAGCGTAATGCATCTTTAGCGTACTCTATCGTTTCTGGATTTTTCCAAAGGGGTACTACTGGCACCACTTCTGCTGGCTCACTCGCAAATGAACTATTCACTACGGTCAGTGAATCGCCGCGTTCTTTATTAAAGCCCATTGCCTGCATGGCTAAATCATTGATTTGTGTTTTCTCAGCAACCGTCAGTGGTCTATAAGTGACTTTGCCTGCTTTATCTACCACTTGCATATTGTTTACTACCACTGCCACATTGAGGTGTTTTATGCCGCCCATGCCTTGCTGAACGTAGCGCACAGTCTTATCGACTTCATAATTAGTCGTCATATTTTTTTGACTATTAGTCGGTGTGGTTTCAGCAGTAGCTGTGCCTGTAGGCACTGTAATAGGCGCAGTTGCCGCAGCAGGCGGTTGGTTAGATAAGGCTCCAGGAACGCCACCACTACTTGCGCTACCATTGCTAGATTGTGATTCATTGGTTTGTGAACTACGAATCACCACATCTTCAGGTTTTTGATTGGGTTTATAGATTTCTGCTGCTTGCTCTAAACTAGAAAAGTCAATTTCCGCACTGGCTTCTGCGCGTACATTTTTAGCCCCAACAATCGGCGCAATAATAGACTCAACCCGTTTAACAATGCTTTGTTGCATGTTTTCAACATACTTAAGCTGACTTGGATCTAAGTTGTTTGCCCCTGCTTTTTTAGAGGTATCTGATAATAGATTGCCATTTTGATCGACCACGGTCACATTGCCAGCTGGTAAATCTGGCACGCTACTAGCGACCAAATGTACCACTGCGCCCACTTGTTGAGCATCTAAGCTACGGCCTGCACGAAGATTTAATAATACTGAAGCCGTTGGTTTTTGTTGTTCTCTCACAAACACACTGGCTTTAGGAATCGCTAGATGAATTCTTGCCACTTCTACCGCACCAATAGATTGTATGCTGCGCTCTAATTCGCCTTCTAGCGCACGTTGAAAATTTACCTGCTCAACAAATTGTGAAACGCCAAATTTTTGATTTTCTAATATTTCAAAGCCAATATTGCCGCCTCTAGGTAAGCCATCTGCAGCTAATTTAAGACGCGCTTGGTGTACTTGAGAAGCTGGCACTAAAATCGCTGAACCGCCTTCAGAAAACTTATAAGGCACATTCATTTTTTCAAGTGCGGCCACAATCGCGCCACCATCTTTATCGGAGTAGTTTGAAAACAGAATTCGGTAATCAGGTTGCTGACTCCATAACCAAAACACTGCCATCACCGCGATGACTGCAGCGGTACCTACTAATAACATGAGTTTATTGCTTATTTGAGACATAAGATCCTTCTTACTACTATTTGTTAAGGTTGCATCAATCGTTACAACTATCATTTCACTTAAAGCATTTCAGTGCGCTTGGAAATCACTTCACTGACTTATTGGATAGCATTATGCGGAATAGTTGAATTTTTCAAACTTAGGAATAGAGCAATTTTCACCGACCTATTTAGACGCTCGCCATGGTTTTCTAGTGTTAAATTAGCAACACTTGCCGGCGAAGCTGGCTTTAGTGGTGGTTATCAGTTTTTCTGATTAGCACTTGTCAGTAAAGTGATTTAAAGCTGAACAGCATAATTTATATAAAAATGGGAGTACCCGATGAAAACAGGTGGAATTGACGCAAGTAGAATAGAGTCTATGCTCGCCCAGTTAAAAACCTCTGCACAACGGCCAAATGCTGATGCTATGGGTGGTTTAGCCGCTTCTGCTGGCGTGCAAAAAACGCAAGGGGCAAGTAAAGTTGATTTTTCTGAGGCATTAAAAGCCTCGCTCAATCAAGTCAATAAAGTGCAAGTAGAGGCCGAACAATTAGGCAAAAACTTTGCCATGGGTGATGACAGCGTGAGTCTTTCTGATGTGATGATTGCAGGACAAAAAGCCAACATCTCATTTCAAGCGACCATTCAAGTACGTAATAAACTCGTATCGGCCTACCACGACATTATGAATATGCAGGTTTAAAAACCTCTTCAACTGCATTGGCTTGCGCCGCTTCTAAGCGATAAAGCCAAGTCAAAATCTCTGCAATCGCTTGATACAACGCAGGCGGAATATGATCATCCAAATCAACCTGCATGAGTAAAGCCACCAAATCTTTAGATTCATGTACAAACACATTGGATTGCTTGGCCCGAGCAATAATTTGCTCTGCGATCAAGCCCCTGCCCTTCGCCACGATTTTTGGTGCAAAATCCCCTGACGCATAAGCTAAAGCTATTGCCTGCTGATTAGGTGTAGACACAGGCGCTACCTTGCTACTCGCGCCGATCGTTTGTAAGGCATTAAAATGTGCGTCGCTCATAGACACCTCATCACACAGCATGCGCCAAGGTGAAGACGTCTAACTGCTGGCCATTTTTGGTAATGGCGTTCAGCAATGCTTGTTTTTGTTCACTCAAGGTGTGTAAGGTCTGCGATTGGTCTGCCGCTAGGTGAATACGCATATGGCCATTACTGATGCTAATTTTGGCAGACACTTTACCTAAATTCGGTAAGTGCAAGGTCAACTCACTTGCAATCGTTTTATCTTCACCCTCTGGCGTACTCGCCCATGGCGCGTTTTGCTCGTTGGGTGTTTGGTATATATCCCAAACCATGGGTTGACCAGGCCACACTTCCCCTTGCCATGCGATGCGCTGATGTTCTAACACCGCAAGTTGTTGAGACATTAAACTAGCCGACTGCGTCCCATTTTGGTTTTGTGGTTCTTGTTGAATTGCACTTAGGCTTTGTTGCCCACTGACTAAATGATTTAAGTGTGACTCATAAAATAAACCACTCTGGCTAACCGCCTGCTTCAAATCGTGCGCCATGCGTTGTGGTTGATTGGGGTGTTGCGTTACAACACTTGTTGCTTGCAAACGCGCGGTTTGTCCTTCGCGCTCTGCCTGTTTTAAAGATTGGGCAATGAGGTTAGCGGCAGTACTGATGTCTGCCACGTTTTCAGTGGCATGACTAGGGTTGGCCACTTGCATAAAGGTGGGTAGCGGGCTGTTATTTATCAAGCGCAGTAGCAATTTTTGCCCTACTTTGGCAGAAGTGCCTAGCGCCATTTCTACCACCAACGCTTTTAAAGCTTCTGCTTTAACGCCTGCTACCTTGTCTTTACTACTTTCAATACTCACTTGGTAGGTGTTGTCACTCACTTTGGCTAACACGTGGGCAAAATAGTCTTGGCCTTTGACAAACTGCCTGGCTCTATCGCCAATTTCTTGCGGCACACTACCAATATTATCAAGCGCCAACACAGGCATTATTTTAGCTACAGGTTGCACACTGACAATATCGGGCAGATGAAATGTCATGATTAGGCGATATTTACTGCGAGTACGATTGCGTTAACTTGCTTTCAACATGGTAGTTGTTAATCAGCTTATTTAATCTCACCATCCAAGGCGAAACGATATTGCGAATTTCACGGTCATCGGCAAGAATGCTTTTAATACTGGCCAATTTTCGCGCACGCGCTTCACTAGAAAGCGGAAGTACATCTTCTATCTGCGTTAAATGGGCCACACACATGGCACAGTGCTCTTCAAGCTCGGTTAATGTATCCCAATCTTGTTGCTTGGCTGCAATAAGCATTTGATTGGTTAATTTAGCTACTTTTTCATAAATCATCATGGTATTTTGGTATTCCATACATTTAAGCCTTTGCGTAACTGGCAATATTACGATTCACAGCATTGGCTACCTGACTAAGCGTGGCAGCCGGCATTTCTTGCGAGGCAGGTTGTGGTTTACCTATCGCTTCCCACGCTGCTTTTAAATCTGTTAACAAGGTAATCACTTCTTCTATTAATGCTGGCTGATTTCGAATATTGGCTTGCGTGAGTCTTAAGCTCATATAGCCATACAATCCATCTAAGCTAGCGGCAATCTCACCCCCTGCATTTTTATCTAAACTTATCCTAAGGCCGCTTTCAATAATTAAAATGGCTTTAGACAACATAGCGCCTTTGTTTGGAATATCTCGGCGTTGCATATGCTCAATCGCACTTTGGCAGGCGGCAATCGCCCCCTCATATAACATCAAAATCAATTTATTTGGGCTAGCCGCCAACACACCAGTCTCTAAACTGATTTTGGCGTATACATTAGCGCCGTATTGATTTGATCCAAACATGATGGTGTCCTTTACTTTTTTTAGTTAAGTATTATTTATTGGCATTAATAGAAGCAATTTGCTGCGTTAAAAAGCTACTAGTTGTAGACATACTAGACATTAAGGTATCAAGCTTAGTAAATTGTGTACGGTAGCGCGCCTCAATCGTGGCTAATCGCGTACTAATCGATGCTGACTGTTTATCTAAGCGGGTCATTGAGGTTTTAAGGCCATCTGTTCTTGAAGTGACAATACCACTGTCACTCAATAAGTTACTAATCACAGCATCCAACTGGGCGGCATAGCCCCGAGTGAAATTCACCGTACCGCGGGCACCTAAGGCGCCGGCGGCCACTTTTAGGCTTAGTCCTTCACTGACATCGCCCGTTGCCCCGGTTAAACTGGTGCTACTGCCTGTGGCAGTGGCGCCATTAATCGTCCCGGCCATACTGACTAAACTAGTACCAAGCTGGCTCACCGTGACCGCATAAGTGCCTGCTTGTGTTTTACTGGTACTGCTAGCATAACTAATTTGCGCATCAGTGGCCTTAGCTGAGGTGGCAAATAACCTAGCAATGTCATTAAAGTTGCTGCTCATGGCGGTAGTGAGTTTAGTTGAATCTAACGCCAATTGACCGGTACTTTGAAAAGACACGCCAATTTGGCCAAGCGTAGTAAAACTGCCCGTTGTGGCAATCGCCTTAGTCATCACTGCTTTAATTTGGCTCATCACCGAACGTGCGGTAGCATCGCCCAACAATACCCCAGAGGCTTTACCGGTTGAATCGTACTTAGTTAAGTTACGCAAGGTGCTATCAAGTTTATTATAAGCATCCACAAACGCCGTGACCGAGGTCTTCACCGCCTCTTGATTACTGGCCACTGCCAAATTCACACTGGCACCACTACTGGTGGTGAGTAAATTAAGCGTGACGCCTTCTACTACATCAGTAATGGTATTACTGGCTTTAGTGACCGTAATACCGTCTACTTCCATCATGGCATTTTTTGCCGCTTGCATTTCTGTCATATTGGCGATGCCATTACTTTTATCATAGGCGAGTTGTGAGATGCCTGAAATTTGCAAGCTATTCACTTCACCAGTATCTTTTGAAGTGATGACCAATTGATGAGTACTACCATTATTGACGATGGTCGCCGTTACGCTGGCATTGCTAGCATTAATCGCATCGCGCACGCCTGCCAAGGTGTTATTTGAGCTATCAATGGTAATACTCAACGCTGTTTTAGCCGTATTGGCCGTAAAAGCATAAGGACTAGCCGCATCGTAGCTGCCAAAGGTAATGGCTAAGGTGCCTGTATCCACGGTATCTGCCGTACTGGCAAAACCCGCTGAAGCTAATTTTTGTGATTTGGCTAATTGACTCACGGTGAGCGCATAGTCACCTAAGGTAGCGCTACCATTAGCCGTAGCTGTTAACACACTGGTATTGCTTGAAGTTACCGTTTGCGCATTAAATTTTGAGGTGGTAGACAGTGCACTGACCGCAGTTTGAAAGGTGGATAAACTACTTTTCAAACTGCCATAAGCAGACACTTGAGATTGGTAATCAGTTTTTTGCTTAGTCACGGCGGTTAATGGTTTTTGCTCAACCCCCATTAAGCTCGTGACAATGCCATTGACATCAAGCCCTGATCCTATTCCTGCTGATGAAATGCCCATGTCAAAACCCCTTAACCCAAAATAAAACAGTAGTGCACGCTTTAATATCTTTACTCCACATTAAGCATGACTATAAAACCTGCTGATAACAATCATTTGCTTAAATAAGGCCATAAAAATAGCGCTTATAGCCAATAGCGCTATAAGCCTTATGCTGTTTGCCTGATTACCAAACCTTGCAAGCGATCCAGCGTTTTAGACATGGCCAATACTTCCTCATTAGGAATTTGCCTTAACACCTGATGAGAGGCCACATCCACCACTTTTACCACCATACGTTCCGTTTGTTGGTCTAACTCAAACTGGATGGTTTGTAAGGCGGGGGCGACAAAATCATTTAACTTTTTAACCGCAGCGACTAATGAGGCACTATCTACCCCAAGGTCTTGCTGACGTTCAACCTTGGCTACCTCAGTTTTATACGCAGCTTTGCGCTCCAATGAGTTTTGGCTACTGGCAATATTGTGCACAGCAGCCACTGGCCTCGCTGAACCAGAAATATCTAACAACGTATTAATCATGATGATCTCCTTAGCAAAAAACCCACAGGATGCATCATCCTGTGGGCATTTGAACTACGCTAGAGCATTAGCCTCTTAATAGCGCTAACACACCGTTAGGCAATGAGTTAGCTTGGGCTAGCATGGCAGTACCTGCTTGTTGCAAGATTTGGCCACGAGTTAAGTGTGCTGTTTCTGCGGCAAAGTCAGCGTCCATGATGCGTGATTTAGCCGCTGTTTGGTTTTCTGAAGCAATTTGTAAATTACCAACGACTGTTTCAAAACGATTTTGCACAGCACCCAATGTAGCACGAGTGGTATTCACTGAACCAAGAGCAGTGTCGATAGCTGTGATAGCAGTAGCAGCGCCAGCAGCAGTTAAAATGGCACCCGTAGCAGCACCAGAAGCTACGGCAGCTACACTAATCGTATCGCCATTGTCAGCACCTACTTGGAAAGCTAAAGCACTACCACCAAATACCGCAGTGCCGTTAAATTTAGTTGAAGTGCCGATGCGGTCAATTTCCGTAGATAACGCTTGAAATTCAGTATCTAAATTCGTACGGTCATCAGCTGAATTAGTACCGTTGGCTGCTTGAACCGCTAATTCACGCATACGTTGCATCGCATCAGCTTGTTTAGATAAGGCACCCTCAGCCGTTTGTGCATAAGAAATTGCGTCGTTAGAATTGCGAATCGCTACGTTCATGCCGCGAACTTGTGAGTCCATACGTGTTGCAATCGCTAGGCCAGCTGCATCATCTTTAGCGCTGTTAATACGTAAGCCTGAAGACAAGCGTTGTAATGAAGTGGCTAATGAAGCTTGTGAAGCGCTTAGATTGCGTTGTGTGTTTAATGAAGCAATGTTTGTATTGATAACTGAAGCCATGATAATTCTCCTAAATTTAAATTAAATGTTGATACACGGTATTGCTTTTAAGCTTCGCGGTTACTGTTCAATTTGCGTCGCTGTTGTAACTATTATCGGTAAGCAATTTAGAAAG
>SESE01000465.1_pt1 | contig 16885 bp, 16 predicted proteins | sample 3171371 | NCBI WGS metagenome assembly SESE01 (sample SAMN06051881, study PRJNA518727) | freshwater metagenome | biome: subpolar coniferous forest; feature: holomictic lake; material: water; isolation source: holomictic Lake 442, 13 m depth | place: Canada: near Kenora, Ontario | collected... | reverse complement strand
CGGCATCACTGGCCGCGCCGATAGCGGATTCCGCCTGGGCGCGGATCCCGGCGATCGGCGTGCGCAGCTCGTGGGCGGCCTGCGAGGTGAACCGCCGCTCCGCTTCTAGCGTGCCGCGGACACGCTCGAAGAGGGCATTGAGGTGCGACACCAGCGGTGCGACTTCGCTGGGTGGGGCCGCGACGTTCAGCGGCGAAAGATCAGGTCCGCGCCTCAGCGCCAGCGCATCCCGTAGTGCCCGCAGTGGCCGCAGTGCGCTGCCGATGGCGATCCAAACCAACAGGCCAATGAGCGGCAGCCCGATCGCAAGGGGCCACAGCGCGTGCGCGAGGAAGCGCGCGGCCAGCTGCTCGCGGCCCGTCCGGCTCTCCGCGACCTGTACCAGCATCTTGCCGTTGAGGGCGGAGCGGCTGTACACGCGCCAAGGTCGTCCATCGACCTCTGCGTCCGCGAAACCGCGCGCTTGCCGTGACAGTTGTGTGCGTGGCGCATCGGGCGAGCGCAGGACCAGCTGTCCACCGGCATCCCACACCTGGAAGGTCATGGACACGTCATACGGGCGTTCATTGCCGGTTTCCTCCTCCTCCGCCTCGTGCAGGGCGCGCCCGGCTTGCTGCGCGACCAGGCGCGCCGACTGTTCCAGATGTGCGTCGAGTACGGCGTCTATCTCCCGGCGCGCGTCCTGATACGTCAGCAGGCTGATCGCGACCCAGCTTGCGCTGACCGCGCTCATGAGCAGTCCGACCAGTCGATAACGCAGCGACGGGTTAGCCATCAATGCCTGGCTCCGGGCGTGGGATGAGGTAGCCGACGCCACGGACGGTGGTGATCACGCCGGCACCGAGCTTGCGGCGCAGGTGGTGCACGTGTACCTCAATGGCATTGCTCTCGAGACTCTGGTCCCACTCGTACAGGCGCGACTCCAGTTGCTGGCGGGTCAGGACGCGGCCTGCGTGCAGCAGCAGTTCCTGTAGTACCGCGAATTCCCGTGGTGACAGTTCCACGGGTTCGCCGTGCGCCCGCACGAGCCGACTGGCGGGGTCCAGCGTGATGCCGGCGGCGGCGAGTTGCGCACCTGCGACGCCCTGCGAGCGGCGTACCAGGGCTCTAATGCGTGCCGCAAGTTCGCCGATCGCAACGGGCTTGACGACATAGTCGTCGGCGCCGCCGTCAAGGCCCCTGATCCGGTCGTCGACGTGATCGCGCGCAGTCAGCAGCAGGGTTGGCGTCGAGTCGCCGCGACTGCGAAGTCGGTGCAGCAGGTCCAGCCCGCTCAGACGCGGCAGGCCGAGGTCGAGTACCAGCGCGGCGAAGCGCTCCGTGTGCAGGGCGGCGTCCGCCGTCTGGCCGTCCTGCAGCCACTCCACGGCGAAGCCGGCCCGGCGCAGGCCGGTCTGCAGGCCTTCGCCCAGCGTCGCATCGTCTTCGACCAGCAGGATACGCATCGCTCAATCTTGGTCGATCGCGGCCCGGCTGGCCACTGCGGCGGCAGAAGCGTCGACAGTCCCCGCGGGCGCGGCCAGCGCCAGAGCGACCACGGCGGCGATGGCGGCCACGAGCGCGAGGCCTAGCCAGGCGTGCGCGCGCCCGGCGGACTCCGCGGCGGGGCCGCGCTTGTAGCCGGTGATCATCGCGAGGACGAGGTTCTCACGATGCAGGACCGAGCTTGCGATGACCGCGACGACGTGCAGCCCGACCAGGCCGAGCCACGCGTTGGCAAACAGCTCGTGCAGCGCCTCGAGGCGGTCACCACCTAGCTCCTCGTAGCGCATCCAGCCGCTGAAGCCGGTGGCCAGTCCCAGCAGCAGCATGGCGTAGACAGCCCAGCTGCCGGCGGGATTGTGGCCGGTGTAGTGGCGGCTGCGACCGCGCACCAGGCCGACAAGGTAGGTGTACGCCTGCCGTGGCGTGTATAGAAACGAGGCGAAGCGAGCGTGGCGCGTGCCTGCCACGCCCCACAGCAGGCGAAAGCCAAGCAGCGCCAGCGCGGCGTAGCCCAGAGCGACGTGGACGTTGCGCCAACGCTCGGAGTCACCGAGTAGGTAGGCGCCGCCAAAGGCGAGCGCAAGACCGACATGGAACAGCCGCAGTGGCCAGTCCCAGACCAGGATGCGGGGCGTGCCCTTCATTTTGGGATCCTCACGCTGTCCTCGTCGAACTGGCCGCGCTCGGCGCCGGCATGGCAGGCGCTACAGTTGGCGCGACTGCGCACGGCGGGCCGCGACCATACGCCAGGGGCCAGTTCGTCGTGCTCATGCACGAACCAGCCCTGGGTCGTGATGCGCAGCGGTGGACTTGCCGCAGGGGACTTCGTGGCCGGGCCGGCGTGTGCGGCCAGGTACTGGCCGATCGCCGCGCCGCGCGCCGGGTCGGTCGAGGCATCGACGCCGAAGTGCTTGTCCAGCCCGCCGAGTAGCGCCTGCCATGAGGCGGCGGGCAGCAGACGCGGCGGGAACGCGATGTGGCAGCTGCTGCACTCCTCGCGCCACGCGGCGGCGCCATCGAGCGGTGCCGCCGCCTCAGCCGAGGTTGCGAGCAGCACCAGCAGAAAGACGCTCGACAGCGCCCAGACGCTGGCATCGGTAATCATTCGTAGGCGGGTATTCATGGCAAAGCTCCTTCAGAGCGAGGCAAGGTAGGCGACGACGTCCGCCTGTTCCTGCAGCGAACAGGGACGGCCGAGCACGTCCTGGCAGTTGCGGCGGAACCATTTGTCGGTCTTCGCGCGGTCGACGAACCGGTCCGGGTTCACCGCCGGGGCCATCGGCCGGATGTTCTTGCCCGTGACCACGTGCCGGCCGGTCTGGCGCGGATCTGCGGTATGGCAGGAACTGCAGCTCCACTCTGCACGGCGGGTATGGAAGAACGTGTCGCCGCGGCTTGGGGAGCCGCTGAGCGGGGCGCCTGCCTGGCGCGACGCGTCGGCCTCCAGCGCCGCCAGTAGCGGCGCTGCAGAGCCTGCGAGTGCCGCAGGGGCTGTGCAGGCTGCCAGCAGCAGGGCAGGGAGGATGCGTTTCATGTATCACCGGTAGCGTTGCCTTCGATGGGGCAACGCTACCGGGATATGGCTTATCGGATCCTTAAGGCGGGATCCGGCCGGCCCGATTACGGGTTGTAGGCACGTTCACCGTGTTCGGCGAGGTCGAGACCTTCCATCTCCTGATCGGCATCGACGCGCAGCCCGGTGGTCGCGGCCAGCAGCTTCAGGATCAGCCAGGTGAGGAGCGCGCACCACGCGATGGCCGCGAGCACGCCGATCGCCTGGATGCCGACCTGGCCGAGCATGGTGCGGCCCTGCGCCAGGCCGACGCCGCCGAGGGACGCGTCGACGAACACGCCCGTCAGCAGTGAGCCGGCCACACCGCCAATACCGTGCACGGGCGAGACGTCGAGCGAATCGTCGATGTGTAACACCCGCTTGAGTAACTGCGTGGCGAGGAAGCAGACCGAGCCTGCGATCGCTCCGATCACCAGTCCGCCCAGCGGTCCGACGAAGCCGGAGGCGGCGGTGATGGTGCCCAGACCGGCGACCATGCCGGTGACGATGCCCAGCACCGACGGTTTGCCATAGCGCAGCCACTCGATGGTCATCCACGCCAGGGCGCCGGCAGCGGCGCCGGTGTGGGTGACCAGCATCGCCATGCCGGCGCTGCCGTTTGCCTCGAGCGCGCTACCGGCATTGAAGCCAAACCAGCCTACCCAGAGCATCCCGGCGCCCATCACCGTCATTGGCAGCGAGTGCGGTGTCATGGGCGTGTGGGGAAAGCCGCGGCGCGGACCGACGACGAGGGCGGTCACGAGCGCGGCGGTGCCGGCGCTGACATGCACCACGATGCCGCCGGCGAAGTCGAGTACGCCGAGTTGCGCGAGCCAGCCGCCGCCCCATACCCAGTGCGCGATCGGCACGTACACCAGCAGTAACCACAGTACGGTAAAGCCGATCACGGCCGAGAAACGCAGTCGCTCGGCGAATCCGCCGATCACCAGCGCTGGCGTAATGATCGCAAAGGTCATTTCAAACATCGCAAAGACACTTTCCGGGATTCGTCCGGCGACGGCATCCCGCGCGCCGCTCGCAAACATCGACCACGACAAGCTGCCGATCCACGCCTGCGCGGCGCCGCCATTGCCATATGCCAGTCCATACGCGCCGGCGACCCACAGGACCGAGACGACTGCCGTGATCGCCGTGCACTGCATCAGCACGGACAGGACGTTCTTGGAGCGCACCAGGCCGCCGTAGAAGGCGAGCAGCCCGGGCAGGGTCATGAAGAGCACGAGCGCGGTGGCCGTGATCATCCAAGCTGTGTCGCCGTGATCGATTGCGCTCGGTGCCGCCAGGGCAACGCCGGGCAGCAGCGATGACAACGCGCCGATGGCACGCCGATGGCGCGTCACGATTGGATTTTGCACGAGTACCCCGAGAACTGGTCCGGATCTGGTTGGCAGCGGCTGTCCGGGCGCTGCAATCCAGTGCGACGCGCTACCCGTGGGCAAGCCCGGTGCATAGGAATGCACGAAATATGCCTATTCGAAAGAAGTTAAAAATAATCTTAAAAACAAGAGGTTGAAAGAGCGTCGGGCCTGGGCGAGGGCCTTATCTGCACCAATTTTGTGCGCCGCAGGCGTGTCGTGCGCTATCTCGGTGCGATAGCCGCGCTCGCGATGTGCCCGTGCAGCAGGCCACTGCCGCCGGCCTCGCTAATCCGTGGGTTGCTATGCTCGGGGGCCTTCCCGCGTCACCTGCTAGGAGCGACCTGTGCTGCCCTCCCCTCGACCTGAACGCCGGATCCTTGAAGGGCGCTACCTGCGACTCGAGCCGTTGACGCGAGCGCATGCGGCTGACCTGTACGCGAGTCTGCCGCCGACCGAGGCGCCAGCGTTGTATCGATATCTGCCGGACTTACCGCCAGCGGCGCTGGACGAGCTCGTCGATTGGGCGGCCAGCAGCGCGAGCAGCTCGGATCCGCTGTTCTTCGCCTGCGTCGAGCGCGTCACCGGCCGTGCGGTAGGCAGGCAGTCGCTGCTGCGTATCACGCCCGAGCACGGGGTGATCGAGATTGGCCACATCCTCTGGGGGGGCGCGATGGCGCGCTCGCGGCTCGCGACCGAGGCGCTGTGGCTGATGGCTCGATATGTCTTTGATGAGCTTGGCTATCGCCGTTTCGAGTGGAAGTGCAATGCACTGAACGCGCCGTCACGGCGGGCGGCGCTGCGCTTCGGCTTCCAGTTCGAGGGCGTGTTTCGCCAGCACCTGTGGGTCAAGGGCGAGAATCGCGATACCGCCTGGTACGCGATCATCGACGCGGACTGGGCGCTGCTGCGGGTGGGCTACGAGCGCTGGCTGGCAGCGGCCAACTTCGACGCCGCAGGCCGCCAGCGTCAGACACTCGGCGAGTGCCTGACAGCGTCGACGCCAGCGGTTTAGGCGGCGTCGACGCGAGTGGCGCTCAGCGCATCCGCTGCAGCGTGTCGTCCTTGAGTACGATGTGATGGTAGAGGCCCGCCGCGACGTGCAGGCCAATGATCACCAGCATGACCGTTGCGAGCGTGCCGTGGACGTCGCCGAGGTCGAGCCCGAAGCGGTCGCCAGTGGCCATGATCTTTGGCAAGCCGAAGCCGGTGCACAGCTCGGCGCTCCAGTCGCGCGCGTTGGCATTGGCCCAGCCCAGCACGGGCACGACCAGCATGCACAGATACAGCACGCCATGGGTCAGCTGCGCGATGCGGTGCTGCAGGCCGCTCTCGACGCCGACGGTCAGCGGTGGGCGGACGACGCGCCAGACGATGCGCACCGCTACCAGTAGCAGGATCAGTATGCCGACCACGATGTGCCAGTGGATTTCGCCAACGGGCAGCGTGCCCTTGTGCACTTCCGGCATGGTCCAGGCGATGGCGAACTGGGCGAAGATCAGCAGTGCGATCGCCCAGTGGAGGGCCTTTGCGACCGAATTGTAGCGACGGGTGGCGGTCTGACTGGCTTGGTTCATCGTGATGTCTCCGGCGTAGAGCGGAAATAGCGCAGCGGCACCCGGTGGCCGTGTCGCTCAGGAATTTTGTGCAGGCGGCACCGCGATCATCTCATCGTGACGAATCAGCGCGCCTGCGCGCGCAGGCGCAGGTACGCAGTAGATCGCCACTGGCGAGGCGCGGCCGCGCAGCGCTAGCGCCGGCAAAGGGATCACGTCGCCCGCCGTGGCGGGGTCGAGGGATGCGGCCACGCCGGCTGAAAACAGGACCTCGCCCGCCCGGGCGCGCTGGCAGAGGCGCGCAGCGACGTTGACGGTGTCGCCGACCAACGTGGACCGGCGCAGTGACGGCGGGCCTAGCGTGACGAACGCGAGATTGCCGACGTGCACGCCGACGCCGATGCCGGTCGGGATGCCCAGTCGCCGTTCCCAGTTGATCGCGACCGGCTGGAAGGCGGCGATCATCGCGCGGCTGGCATCGATCGCCGCCCGGACGGGCGCGACCGAGTCGTCGGCCAGACCGAAGCCGGCCATCAGCGAGTCGCCCGCCAGGTGGAATACGGTGCCGCCGTTGCGGTCCACGGAGGGGGTCAGGGTGCTGAAGAACTCCTCGAGCAGGGCGGCGACGGTGTCTGGGCTCAAGCCCTCCGCCAGTGTCGTATAGCCGCGCAGGTCCACGAATAGCACTGTGCCGCGCACGGTCTGCGCGCCCAACGGGCGTTCTTCGAGGATCGTAATCGCCATTCGTAGGCACTCCCTAGGACCCTAGCCTAGCGAAAACCCCTGCCCGTGGGCCAAGAATTCACTCTCACCTGTCCGGCGTTGACTGGCAACATGCTGTAATCGCGATAATTTCCCGCCTTCTGTAGGTCGGACCGATGCCCCTTCCCCTGCAAACCGAGCTGTTGCCCAGCGCTGCCCTCCCGGCGGTTTCCTGCGTTGCCGAGGAGGTCGTGCTGCTGCGCAGATTTGCGCCCACGGCGGGGCTGCGCGCGGCCATCGACGCGATCGCCACGGCGGCGCCGTTCCGGTACTTGTCCACGCCGGGCGGCGGCAGCATGTCGGTCGCGATGACCAATTGTGGCGCGTGGGGGTGGCACAGCGACGCGTCTGGCTACCGCTACCTCGAGCGTGATCCGCGCAGTGCTCTGCCCTGGCCCGCAATGCCGCTCGTGCTGGCCGAGCTGGCAGCGCGCGCCGCGGCGACCGCCGGCTTTCCGGGCTTCGCGCCGGACTGCTGTCTGGTGAACCGCTATGCGCCGGGCGCCCAGATGGGCACCCACCGTGATTTTGATGAACATGACCTGCGCCACCCGATTGTCTCAGTGTCGATTGGCCTGCCGGCCGTGTTCCTGTGGTACGGCGCGAGCCGTCAGGGTCCGCCGACGCGCGTGCCGCTGGTGGATGGTGACGTGCTGGTGTGGGGTGGGCGGGCACGCGCCGGGTATCACGGCGTGCGCCGGCTGCCCGTGCGAGCGGAGGCCGGCGCGCTGCGCTACAACCTGACATTCCGGCGCGCGCGCTGAACGGTGTTGGGCATGAACGCGGTAGCATGACCCGATGCGACAGCTGACCTCGCACTTGCTGCTTCACCCGGCGTCGCCGACGTACGCCGCCGCGCTCACGCTGGAGGCGTACGCCCGGCTTGCCGCCGAGGGTGCGCTCGAGTTGCGCTTCGTGCTGGAAGGCGCGCTGGAGGAGGTGCTCGTGCCATCGCCTGCGCTGCCCGTCAGGACTGACGGCCTGTGGCGGCACACTTGCTGTGAGGTGTTTGTAGGTCATCCGGGTGGTCCGGATTACCTCGAGTTCAACCTCTCCCCGTCGGGCGAGTGGGCCGCCTACGCGTTCTCGGCTTATCGCACGCCTGCGCCGATGCCGGCGCTGGCTGCGCCGGCCATGGAGGTGACGCGCACGCCCGGCCGGCTCGAACTCTTGTCACGCGTCGAGCCGGTGGCTTGGGCGATGCTCGGTGACCCTGCGCTGCTGGAGGTTGGGCTCACCGCGGTCGTCGAGGGCGTGGATGGCCAGTTGCGGCACCACGCGCTACATCATCCGCTCGAGCGGCCTGACTTCCACGATGCGCGCAGCTTCATGCTGCGTCTGGATCGGCGGGCCGCGCGATGATCCGTTTCGGTATAGATCGGCTGATTGCCGAGCCGGCGCTGCGCCGCGCGCTGCATGGTCGTCGAGTGGCGCTGCTCGCGCATCCCGCCTCGGTGACCGCGACCTTGAGTCACTCGCTCGACGCGCTTGCCTGCCTCGGCGACGTACGGCTCACGGCAGCCTTCGGCCCGCAGCACGGCCTGCGTGGCGACAAGCAGGACAACATGGTTGAGTCGCACGACTTTCTCGACCCGCGGCGCGGCATCCCCGTCTACAGCCTGTACGGCGAGGTACGTCGGCCGACCGCCGCGATGCTCGACACGTTTGATGTGCTGCTGGTCGACCTGCAGGACCTGGGCTGTCGCATCTATACGTTCCTGACCACGCTGCGTTACGTACTCGAGGCGGCCGCGCGCCACGGCAAGTCCGTCTGGGTGCTCGACCGTCCCAATCCTGCCGGCCGTCCGGTCGAGGGGCTCGCATTGCGCGCTGGCTGGGAAAGTTTCGTCGGCGCCGGCCGGCTGCCGATGCGCCATGGGTTGACGCTGGGTGAGGCGGGCCACTGGTTCGTGCGTGAGTTAGGCCTTGCCGTCGATTACCGCGTAGTCACCCTGCGGGGCTGGGAGCCAGCCGCGGCGCCGGGTCACGGCTGGCCTGTACTGGAGCGCAGCTGGGTCAACCCCAGCCCGAACGCCGCGAGTCTGGCGATGGCGCGCTGCTACGCCGGCACCGTGCTGCTGGAGGGTGCGACGCTGTCGGAAGGCCGAGGCACGACGCGACCGCTGGAATTGTTCGGCGCGCCTGACCTGGACGGCGAAACCCTGCTCGCGGCGATGCGGCGCATCGCGCCGGACTGGCTCAATGGCTGCCGGCTGCGGCCCTGCTGGTTCGAGCCCACCTTCCACAAGCATGCCGGCCAGCTGTGTGGTGGCCTGCAGATCCACGTCGACGATCCCGGCTACGACCACGACGCGTTTCGGCCGTGGCGCCTGATCGCGGCCGCGTTCAAGGCCATACGGACGCTGCGTCCCGATTACCCGCTGTGGCGCGACTTCGCCTACGAATACGAGCAGGACCGGCTCGCGATCGACCTGATCAACGGTTCGTCGCTGCTGCGCGAGTGGGTCGATGATCCGCACGCAACCGCCGCCGATCTTGACGCGCTCGCTGCGCGCGACGAGTCCGCATGGCGCGACGAGCGCGAGGCGCTGCTCCTCTACCGCTGAGCGCGCCGCTGAATTTGCCACGCTTTGGTGCAGTAATCGGCCTTGCGTCGCAGGCAGCGACCCGGCACGCTGCCGCCCCCTCCTTCGTCGAGTACGCCCCGCCCTTGTCCGACCGCCCCGCCACCCTCGATACGGCTCTGGCCACGCTCGGTTACGACCACTTTCGGCCCGGCCAGCGCGAAGCGGTCGAGATGCTGCTGGAACGGCGCCGTGTACTGCTGGTCGCGCCCACGGGTGGCGGCAAGAGTCTGTGCTACCAGTTGCCTGCACTGCTGTTGCCGGGCACGACGCTCGTCGTCTCGCCGCTGATCGCGCTGATGCAGGATCAGGTCGAGGGTCTGCGCGCTCGCGGCGTCGCCGCCACCTATCTGGCCTCGACCCTCGATCCATCGACGCTGCGCGAGCGACTGGAGGGCATGGCACGCGGTGAGTACCGGCTTGTCTATGTGGCCCCCGAGCGACTGGTATCGGGTGACTTCCGCGCCCGCTTGCGGGCGCTGTCCTGTCCGCTGATCGCGATCGACGAGGCGCACTGCATCAGCGAGTGGGGCCACGACTTCAGGCCGGAGTACCTCGCGATCGGCGCGCTGATTCGCGATCTGGCGCCGCCGCACGTGTTCGCGTGCACGGCCACCGCGACGCCGGTTGTCCGCGACGAGATCATCGTGCGGCTCGGCTTGCCGGTCGATACACCGCAGCTGATCCGCGGCTTCGCGCGTCCGAACCTGGCGTTGCGGGCGGTGGAGGTCAGCGGTGGGCGCGAGCGTCAGGCGCAGACCGACGCGGCGCTCGCCGAGGCGCTCGCCGACGGGGGGGCTGCAATTCTCTATTCGCCTACCCGCCGGCTCGCCGACGAGGAGGCCGCGCGGCTGGTGACGCAGGGGCGCCGTGCTGTTTCATATCACGCAGGGCTGGACCCGGTGACGCGCGCCGAGGCGCAGGCGGCGTTCATGGAGCAGCGCGTCGACGTGGTCTGCGCGACCAATGCGTTCGGCATGGGCATCGATCGCAGTGATGTGCGCGCCGTGATCCATCTCGGTCCGCCCGGCTCGGTCGAGGCTTACTACCAGGAAGTGGGTCGCGCTGGCCGTGACGGGGGCGATGCCATCGGCTTGATGTGCTGGTCGCAGCAGGACCTGCCGCTGCGGCGGCGCCTGCTGGAGCGATCGAACGACGAGATCGCGCCGTTGCCGGAGGTGGTGGCCCACAAGTGGAACCTGTTTCTTGAACTGATCCGCTGGGCCGAGGGCGGCAGCTGTCGCCACGACGCAATTCTGCGTTACTTCGGCGACGAGGCAGAGACGCTGGCCGGTTGTGGTCGTTGTGACGTCTGCACGGCGCTGGAAGTTGCGCCGGCGGAGGGCGATGCGACCGAGCTTGCACGGATCCTGCTGTCGGGCGTCGCGCGCATCAGCGGGCGCTTTGGCCTCAAGCAGGTCGTGCGCCTGCTGTGTGGGGAGAGCGAGGAGCGGCTCGAACGGCTGGGGCTGCACCTGGTGCCCACGTTCGGGCGACTTCGTGATCGGCCTGCGGACTGGGTGCAGCGGGCGCTGACGCGCTGCGTCACCGCCGGCTGGGTTGAATTCACCGGCGACGAGCATCCGGTGGTGCGCCTGACCGCCGATGGCGCGGCCGTGATGCGCGGCACGCGCGCGGCTCGCTGGCTGCCGCCGCCTGCACTGCGGCCTGCGCGCGGCATACAGCAGCGCCGCGGCGCACGCCCGCTGCCGCGCGACGAGGAGGCGCTCGATGCGCGCGAACAGGCGCTGTTCGACCGTTTACGCGCCTGCCGCTTGCGGCTGGCGACTGCCGAGCAGGTGCCGGCCTACGTCGTCGCCCACGACCGCACGCTGCGTGAACTTGCCCGGCTGCAACCCAGTTCGCCGGTGCTGCTGCAGCAGGTGCCTGGGCTGGGCCCGGCGAAGATCGAGCGCTACGGTGCCGCGTTCCTCGAGGTCATCGCAAGCGCCGCTTGAGCCTGCGTTACCAGCGGCGCAGCATCGCAAGCTCGAGCGACTCGGGAGAATGCCATGCGGATCCAAAGTGGCCTGCAAGCCAGCGCCGGCGGCGGCGAAATCTACGTGCAGAGCTGGCTGCCTGAGCAGGCGCCGCGCGGCGTGGTCGTGCTCGTGCACGGATTGGCTGAACACGGTGGTCGCTACGGCGAACTGGTCGGGCGACTGACGGGCCGGGGCCTGGCGGTCTACGCGATGGATCATCGCGGTCATGGCCGCTCGCCTGGTCCACGCGCCATGATCGGCCGGTTTCGCTGGCTGGTGGAGGATGTCTACACGCGCCTTGAAGTGGCCCGCGGCGCGCATCCGGGGCTGCCGCTGTTTCTGCTTGGGCACAGCATGGGCGGAGCAATCGCGTTGGAGACGGCGCTGAGCCAGCCAGTGTCACTGGCGGGGCTGGTGCTGTCGGCGCCTGCGCTGGGCGCGGATCCGGCCGTGCCCGCCCTGCAGGTCGCTATCGCCCGCCTGTTGTCGCGCGTTGCGCCTTCCATAGGGGTGCTGCGTCTGCCGGCCGATGCGATCAGTCGCGACCCTCTGGTCGTGAGCGATTATGAGCGGGACCCACTCGTCTACCGTGGCTCGATTCCAGCGCGTACGGCGGTGGAGTTGCTGCAGGCGATGCGGGGATTCACGGCGCGGGCCGCGGCGCTCCGCGTGCCTACGCTGGTGTTGCACGGCACGGCGGACCGGCTGGTGCCGATCGCCCAGGCCCAGTCCGTCTGGCAGACCTTCGGTTCGGCCGACTTCAGCGTGCAGCGCTACGAAGGCCTCTATCACGAGGTGTTCAACGAGCCGGAGCGGGCGCGTGTGCAGGCTGACCTGGAAGCGTGGCTGGAAGCCCGGCTCTAGTTGTAGGCCGCCGCTATTCGCCGGGCGAGCTGCGCGCTCTGCGCGCAGCAGTCGTTCATTGCGACGCCGTGGTAGGCATTGTTGTTCAGGTGCAGGCCAGGTAGCGCCGCGACCGCAGCGTCGATCGCGGCAACGCGCTCGAGGTGGCCGGGGCCGTAGTTCGGGATGCCGCGTTCCCAACGCTTCACGAAACGCACGTCGGGCGTGGCGTCCACGCCCATCGCCTGACGAATCCCGGCGCGCGCCAGTTCCACCAGTGCCTTGTCGTCGAGTTGCACGGAGGCCGGCTCGCGTTGGCCGCCGATCATCACGCGCAGAATCTTGGCGCCGGCCGGCGCGCGGTCCGGGAACACGCTGCTGTCCCACAGGATGCCCAGCACCGGCAGCTTCGAGCCGGAGGTGCTGAGCACACCGAAGCCATCAAGCGGATGGCTGAGCGCGTGGTAGCCGAGGCCGACGACCGCGATCGGCGAGTACTCGATGCGCCCGAGCAGCGCCGACAGGCTCGCGTCCAGCGGCGCCAGCAGGCGCGTGGCGGCGTGCGCCGGCGTGCAGACCACGATCTGGTCGAGCTCGGTACGCCCGTTCGCGTCGCAGGCCAGAAAGCCTGCGCCTGCGCGTTCGATCGCGCTGACCGGCGTGCCTAGGCGCCAGTCGGCGCGCACGCTGCGCTGCAGGTGCTCGATGAACGTCGACACGCCTGAGTGGAAGCTGGTCAGTACGCCGCCTGGGCCGGCGTCGCCACGGCGCTTGGCGAGCATGCCGCGGAACAGGCCGCCGTGCTCGCGCTCCAGCGCCGCGACCAGTGGGAACGCGGCCGCCACCGACAGCTTCTCGGGCGTCGAGCCGTAAATGCCGGCCGTCATCGCGTTGAGGAAGGTGTCGGTGAATGCGCGCCCGAGGCGGCGGTAGCCGAAGGCCTGCAGGGTTTCGTCGACCCCGTCGCGCCGTGCGGGGATGAGTATCTCGGCCGCCACGCGCAGTTTTGCGAGCGGCGAAAGCAGCTTCGAGGCGAGGAACGCCGGCGGCGACTCGGGTAGTCGATGCAGGCCGCCGTTGTAGAGGAATCGCTTGCGCGCGCTGGCCGAGCTTTCCAGCAGCAGGTGCTCGGCACCGCTCGCGTGCACCAGGTCCAGCGTCGCCGGCTTGTTGGTCAGGAAGCCGTTGCAGCCCGCCTCGAAGTGAAACCCGTCGACGATTTCGGTATGCAGCGTGCCGCCGGCGTTCGGCGCCGACTCCCACACGGTCAGGTGCCAGTCGGGACGATGCCGCTGCAGCCAGAATGCCGTGGCCAGCCCACTGATCCCGGCACCGACGACGCCAATGCGCATGGCGGCCTCTAGTGTGTCCCGGCCGGAACCGGGAAGCCGCGACGGCGCATCAGCGCCGCGATGCCCGGATCGTGGCCGCGGAAGGCGCGATAGCCATCGGCCGGATCGATCGTGTTGCCGACTGCAAAGACGTCGTCGTGCAGGCGCTTGGCGACGTCCTTGTCGTAAGGGCCGCTGGCCTCGGTGAAGGCCTCCCAAGCGTCGGCCGACAGCGTGTCGGACCACATGTAGCTGTAGTAGCCGGCCGAGTAGCCGTCGCCGGAGAACACATGGCCGAACTGCGGCGTGCGGTGACGCATGACCACCTCGCGGGGCATGCCCAGCGCCGCCAGCGTCTCGCGTTCGAAGGCGCGCGGGTCGATCGGCGTATCGCCAGCCAGATGCAGCTTCATGTCGACGATCGCGCTGGCGAGGTACTCGATCGTCTTGAAGCCCTGGTTGAAGGTTTCGCTGCGGTGGATCTTGGCGACCAGCTCGGCCGGGATCGGCTTGCCGGTCTGGTAGTGCACCGCGAAGCGCTGCAGTACCTCCGGCGTCGACAGCCAATGCTCCATCAGCTGCGAGGGGAACTCGACGTAGTCGCGCGCGACGTTGGTGCCGGCGAGCATCGGGTAGCTGACGCTGGAGCTCAGGCCGTGCAGGGCGTGGCCAAACTCATGAAACAGCGTGGTCGCGTCTTCCCAGCTGATCAGGATCGGTTCACCCGGTGTGCCCTGCACGAAGTTAGAATTGTTGGAGACGATCGTGGTGACGGGTTTGTCGAAGCGTTCCTGCGTGCGGTACTCGCTCATCCACGCGCCCGATTGCTTGCTGGCGCGCGCGTAAGGATCGAGGTACCACAGGCCCACGTGCTGGCCTTGCGCGTTCTTGACCTCGAACACGCGGATGTCGGCCTGTGCCACGGGCACGCTGCCTTTCGGCACCGGCGTGAACTGCAGCCCGAGTAGTTGGCCTGCGACCCAGAACATGCCCTCGCGCAGCTTCTCCAGCTGCAGGTAGGGCTTGACCGCGTTGGCATCGAGGTCGTATTTCTCGTGGCGGACCTTCTCGGCGTAGTAGCGGTAGTCCCACGGCTCGATGACGATCTTCGGCGAGCCGGCGGCCGCAGCTTCGCGGTCAGCAACCGCCTGCATGTCGGCGACTTCCTCGTGCACGCGCGCTACGGCGGCGGGCCAGACCGCCTCCATCAGCGCGACGGCGCGCTCCGGTGTCTTCGCCATGGAGTCCTCGAGCCGCCAATGCGCGTGCGTCGGATAGCCCAGCAGCTTCGCGCGTTCGGCGCGCAGGCGCAGGATGCGGGTGATCGCGGCATTGGTGTCATGCGCGTCGCCGTTGTCGCCGCGGCTGATGAACGTGCGCCAGACCTTCTCGCGCAGGTCGCGGCGGGTCGAGTATTCGAGGAACGGCTCGACCGCCGAGCGGGTGTTGAGTACGGCCGCCTTCGCCTTGATGCCGCGTGACGTGGCGGCAGCGGTCATGGCTGCGCGCATGGACGCTGGCAGGCCGTCGAAGTCGCGTTCGTCGTCGAGGACCAGCCAGCGCTCGTTCTCGTCGGCGAGCAGCGCCTGCGAGAACTGCGTGTACAGCCCCGCCAGCTCCTGGTTGATCGCCGCCATGCGCGTTTTCGCCGTGGCGTCCAGGCTCGCGCCGGCGCGCACGAAGTCGGTATGCAGCACCCACACCAGTCGCTGCTGCTCGCTCGTCAGTCCCGCGTGCTCGCGGGCCGCGTAGACGGCATCGATGCGACGGTAGAGGCGTTCGTTCTGGACGATCCGGTCCGAATGGGCGGCGAGCAGCGGCGCCACATCGCTCTCGACGGCCTGCACGGCGGTGTCGTTCAGCGTTGAGGCGTAGACGTGGAAGATCGTCGAGGCACGCCGTAGCGAGCGGCCGGAGCGCTCCATCGCGGCGATGGTGTTATCGAAGGTCGGCGCGGCGGGATTGGCCGCGATGCTGTCGATCTCGGTCAGTTCCGCCTGCATGCCGGCGAGCAACGCCGGCTTGAAGTCTTCCACCCTGACCTTGTCGAACGGCGGCACGCCGCCGTAAGGCCCCGTCCACGCTGCCAGCAGGGGGCTGGCTGGCGCAGCAGCGGCCAGAGCAGAGGTCGGCAGCAGAGTGGGTGTGAGTGTCATGGTCAGGCAGAGCAGTAGTGGCAGGAGGCGGGCCGTCATCATGGGGGCACTCGGGAGGCGCTTGGACGGCCTCGGATCATACCCGCAGCAGCAGCCCCTCGGTGAGCCAGCCCTTGAGCCAGGTGGCCGCTTGCAGGGCCGCTGCATCGCCGTAGGTGGCGGTGAGCGTCTCGCACAGCGCCGCGAACGGCACGCCGGCCAGCGCCAGGTCCAGCGCGGCGGCTTCGTGGGCCGGCAGCGAGCGAAATTCGGTCTCCAGCTGCGGCCGCACGATCAGCCAGTCCACGGGCGCGATGTCGGTCGCGACAGGTTCCGCGAGCGGCCCGCAGGCGGGGTCTGCCTCGAGCGCGCGCCGCAGCGCGCGCCACACCGCGACGGCGTTGGTCGTCGTGCGCAGGCGTTGCAGGCTGGGCACCGCGGCGAAGCGCAGCGTCGGCCAGGCGTCGGGGGCGAGCTCGGCGAGGGCCGTGACGGTACAGGCGGTCACGTTCGGTGCATCGAACGCCGCGGCCAGCAGCCATTCGAAACGGGCCAATTCACCGTGCAGGCGCAGCTCCGGCGTTGCGCCGTCGCCGTGTGCGAGGTCGGCCAGCTCGCGGCCGTAGTCGCGGATCGAGCGGTAGGTCGAAGGGTGTGCGCGGATGAACCGCCAGGCGAGCTCGCCGAACAGCGCTCGTCCGCAGCGTGCAGTCAGCGTCGGGTACTGCGTGGCGAGCGCCGCGGTGAGCCGCAGCCGGTACGCCTCGACGTAGATCGTCCAGCGTTCGCTCGCGGGAGCGGCGATCGCGTCCTGCAGCGCCGGCGGCATGTCGCCGCCCTCCAGCAGGTGACTCTGGGCGAGCAGTTGCAGATCGGCGAGCTTCATTTGGTCACCTGCTGCAGCGCTGCGTGGGAAATCGCACGCGCGCGATCGAGCTCCGTGATGAGCTCGGTGAGCGGCGGAATCTGGTCGTCGCGTTCGAGCAGCGTGCTGACCGGGCCGAGGCGCCCGACGGCGTACGCATACAGGTCCCACACCGCCTCGCACACCGCCGCGTCGTGGGTATCGATGACATGGGTGCCGAGGTCGAGGTGGCCGGCGAGGTGGAACTGGCGCACCGCGCGCGTGGGGACGCCGTCGATGAACGCGCGTGCGTCGAAGCCATGGTTGCGGCTGCTGACGTAGACATTGTTGACGTCGAGCAGCAGGTCGCAGCCGGTGCGACGCACAAGCTCGCTCAGGAACTCCCACTCCGTAATCGCGGAGCTGGCGTAGCT
>SESE01000463.1_pt1 | contig 16903 bp, 15 predicted proteins | sample 3171371 | NCBI WGS metagenome assembly SESE01 (sample SAMN06051881, study PRJNA518727) | freshwater metagenome | biome: subpolar coniferous forest; feature: holomictic lake; material: water; isolation source: holomictic Lake 442, 13 m depth | place: Canada: near Kenora, Ontario | collected... | reverse complement strand
AGTGAAAGGTGACCAAAAAGTAATGCTTTCACAGGCACAGAGTCAAGTTTTTTTTCACCCATGCCTTGGGCCTGTCCGGGCCCTGCAACCTGCGGTCCCCACTAGGTCCGGGCGAACTTCTGCCGGGCCACCCGCTCCACCTCCCGGAGCTTGGTGATGGCCTGCTGGGGGTCCTGGCTGGCAATGGAAGTGGCAATGGCGTGGGCCAGCACCCCGAAGGCCGTGACGCTGTGGGAGAACAGCAGGTTCTCGCCGGGGATGGGCAGGGCCAGGTTGGCGGAGCGGGCCAGGGGGGAGCTCAGGTTGTCTGTGAAGGCCAGGACCGGAACGCCCCGCTTCCGGGCATAGGCGGCGGCGTCCAGGGTCTCCTGGGTGTAGGGGGTGATGCTGATGGCGATGAGCAGGTCCTTCGCGTCCAGCATGCCCACCTGGGTGGCGAAGTCTGCGGGGTTGCCCTCCAGCACGGGGACGCCGGTGTTGATGAGCAGGTAGGCCAGCTGGCGGGCCATGAGGGCGGAGACGCCATCGCCGATGGCGAGCCGGAGCCGGGCGCCCTGGATCTGCTTGACCACCCGCTGGAGCAGGTCCTCGTTCACGGCCTTCACCAGCGTGTCGATGTTGCGGATGTCGCGGCGGGCCACCTCCAGCAGGGTGGCCGAGGCCTGCACCGGGGCCTGGAAGATCTGCTCGCCCCGCCCGTAGTGCCGCTTCGCCGCACTCACCAGGGCTTTCCGCATCTCCAGGTAGCCCGAGTACTCCAGCTTCTTGGCGAAGCGCACCACCGTGGCGACGCAGGTCTGGGACTTGGCCGCCAGCTCCTCCACGCCCCAGAGGGCCGCCTCGTGCATGTTCGCAATGAGGCAGTCAGCGATCTGGCGCTGGCTGGGGGAGAGGCCCCTCGCACTGTGCAAGCGGTTCAGAAGGGGACTCTTGGGGGCGGACATGGGGCCAGCATAGCCTGATCAGCAAGTCCCCTGGATTCCATCGGCACCCGTGAAGGTGGCCAGGCGCTCCAGGGCCTCGGTCAGGCCGGCCCGCCGGGCGCGGGTGGCGCGGATGCCGGGCTCCCACCAGAGGCCCCGGATCTCCAGCAGGCCCGAGGCCCGATGCAGCTTGGGATCGAGGCGGCCCACCAGGCGGTCCCCCTCCAGGATGGGCAGGACGTAGTAGCCGTGGCGGCGGCGAGCCTCGGGGACGAAGGCCTCGAAGCGGTAGTCGAAGCCGAAGCGGGCCAGGGCCCGGCTCCGGTCCCGGAGCACCGGATCAAAGGGGCACAGGAGGCGGGTGCGCTGGGGGGGCTCCGGCAAGCTGGCGAGGGTGGCCTCCCAGGTGGCCAGGGCGAAGGCCGGCTGCCGCTCCCCCGCTGCGGTCCACACTGCCACGGGGAGAATGCGTCCGCCCCGGGCTGCGGCCTGGCACCAGGCCCGGGCCGCTGTCAGGTCGATGGCGTCCCAGAAGCCCGCCAGCTCCCGGGGGGTGAAGACCTGGAGGCGGTCGGCCGCAGTGGCACAGGCCCATTCGCAGTGGGCTTCAGGGTCGGGGCAGGGCAGGGCGTGGGCCTCCGGGAGCACCCGCTCGGCCAGGTCGTAGACCTTCTGGAAGCCCTCCCGCCGGGGCACCAGCAGCTCGCCGCTGCGCCAGAGGAAGTCCAGGGCGGCCTTCTGGGGTTTCCAGCCCCACCAGGGGCCCCGGCGGTCCGGGTGCTCGAAGTCCGAGGACTTCAGTGGTCCCTCCTGAGCGATGCGGTCCCGCACGGCGGCCACCACCTGCGCGGCGTCCGTGCCCCGGAAGTGGTGCTGCCACCAGGCGTGCCCCTGGAGCCGGCCCCGGTCCCGCTGAAACCGGGGCTGCCAGTGGGGATACCACGCCGTGGGTATGGCGGAGGCATCGTGGGTGAAGCCCTCGAAGAGGTCCTGGCGGTCCTCCAGCAGGCGGCGCAGGTGCTCGGGCCGGTAGGCGTCCCGGCGGGTGGCCAGGGTGAGGTCGTGGGCTCGGGCCACCACATTGATGCTGTCGACCTGCACGAAGCCCAGGCGCTGGATCAGGCCCAGCAGGCTGGGGGCCGTGACCCGGCGGGTGGGGTCCTCCAGCAGGCCCTGGGCGCCCAGGAAGAGGCGGCGGGCGGCGGCGGCGGACACCTGGGGCAGGGCGGTCATGCGTGGTCGCTCCGGCAGGCGCCCGGGCTCAAATGCGCGCCGCCAGCTCGGCTCCCTGGCGGATGGCCCGCTGGGCATCGAGCTCAGCGGCCAGTTCCGCACCGCCGATGAGGTGCACCGGCCGGCCCAGGGCCTGCAGGGGCGCCGCAAGGTCTCGCACAGAGTCCTGGCCTGCGCAGAGGATGATGCTGTCCACCGCCAGGCACTTGGAGCCGGCGTCCTTGCCGTCCCGGATCCACAGGCCCGCGTCGTCGATGCGCTCGTAGACGATGCCGCCCTGCATCTTCACCTTGAGGGCCTTGAGGGAGGCCCGGTGAATCCAGCCCGTGGTCTTACCCAGCTCCGCCCCCATGCGGTCCGTCTTCCGCTGCAGCAGGTGGATGGTGCGGATGGGGCCGGCAGGCTGCGGCGCTGGGAGCAGGCCGCCCCGCTGGCCGTAGGAGGGATCCACGCCCCAGCTCAGCAGGTAGGTGGCCACATCCGGCACGGCGGGGGGCTGGGCCAGGAAGGCCGCCACATCGAAGCCGATGCCCCCGGCGCCGATGATGGCCACGGTGGCCCCGGCGGTGCGGCGCCCGCTCAGCAGGTCCGCATAGCCGATGACCTTGGGGTGCTCGACGCCCGGGATGGGTGGCGTCCGCGGCTGCACGCCCGTGGCCAGGACCACCTCGTCGAAGCCCGCCAGCAGCTCCGGTGTGGCCCGCTGGTTGAGGCGCAGGTCCACCCCGGCGGCGGCCAGGCGTCGGTCGAAGTAGCGCAGGGTCTCGAAGAACTCCTCCTTGCCCGGGACCTGCTTGGCCAGGTTGAGCTGCCCACCCAGGGCGGCGCCGGCTTCGAAGAGGGTGACGGCATGGCCTCGCTCCGCCGCATGGCAGGCGAAGCTCAAGCCCGCCGCCCCGCCGCCCACCACGGCCAGGCGCTTGGGGGTAGCGGTGGGACTGAAGACCAGCTCCGTCTCCCGGCAGGCCCTGGGGTTCACCAGGCAGGTGGCCTCCTTGCGGGCGAAGATGTGGTCCAGGCAGGCCTGGTTGCAGGCGATGCAGGTATTGATGTCGAGGGCGCGGTCGGCGGCGGCCTTGTTCACGAAGTCGGCATCCGCCAGCAGGGGGCGGGCCAGGCTCACCAGGTCGGCCGCGCCTCGGTCCAGGATGCCCTCGGCGATCTCCGGGGTGTTGATGCGGTTGGTGGCAATCAGCGGGATGCCGACCTCCCCCTTGAGGCGCTCGGTGACCCAGGCGTAGGCACCCCGAGGCACCATGGCCCCGATGGTGGGGACCCGGGCCTCATGCCAGCCGATGCCGGTGTTCAGGATGGTGGCGCCCGCCGCCTCCACGGCCTTGGCCAGGAGGACGACCTCCTCCCAGCTGCTGCCCTCGGGGACCAGGTCCAGCATGGACAGGCGGAAGATGACGATGAAGTCGGGCCCCACGGCGGCGCGGACGGCCTTCACCACCTCCACCGGGAAGCGCATGCGCTGCTCGTAGGGGCCGCCCCAGGCATCGGTGCGCCGGTTGGTGCGGGCGGCGATGAACTGGTTGATCAGGTAGCCCTCGCTGCCCATGATCTCCACGCCGTCATAGCCAGCCTTGCGGGCCAGGACCGCGCAGGCCGCGTAGTCCCGGATGGTGGCGCGGATGGCCCGGTCACTGAGCTCCCGGGGCTTGAAGGGGCTGATGGGGCTCTTGAGGGGCGACGGCGCGACACTGAAGGGGTGGTAGCTGTAGCGCCCGCCATGGAGGATCTGGAGGGCGATCTTGCCGCCCTCGGCGTGCACGGCCTCGGTCACCTGCCGGTGCTTGGCCACCTGCCAGGGCCAGGACAGCTGGCTTCCGAAGGGGGTGAGGCGGCCCTGAAGGTTGGGGGCGATGCCGCCGGTGACGATGAGCCCGACCCCGCCCCGAGCCCGCTCGGCATAGAAGGCGGCCAGCCTGGCGAAGCCGCCCTTGGCCTCCTCCAGGTTGGTGTGCATGGACCCCATGACCACCCGGTTGCGCAGCACCGTGAAGCCGAGGTCGAGGGGGGCCAGGAGGCGGGGGAAAGGCACAGGGACTCCGAGGGGACCCGGCCAGTGTAGATCCGGGCGGCCGGGGGAAGGCCCCGGGACCTTCCAGATGGGAGCCCCGGGAAGCACAGGGACTCTGAATATGCATTTAACAATTATTTAAAATTATTGAAATCAACAATAAAAAACAATGTAGTAACATCGATTCGTTAAAGTGCTGTTTTTAGCACGTTGTAATTGCAACACTACATGAAATCATTTTTGATGTATATCTAAAATTTGTAATAAATATATTTAATGAAAAATATAACAATCTTTAATTCACACTGTAGGGGTCGCGGCTCTCTGCTAAATTTGCCTAAGTATCTTGATTGCTGATTATCCATTTTGTGCCAAGGATCACATGGAAACCTCCTGTAAATCGGTTTCATTGTATTCAGACCTCTAGATCGTCTAGGATGAGTCACCCCTTCCCCAAGGATCCCCTCATATGGAACTCACCTGGATCGCAATCGCCGCCAGTCTTGCGATGGGTTCAGGGGCCGCATTCCTGTTCGTGTTTGCCGTCAAGCGGGACTGGATGCGCAACATCGAAGACGCGAAGTATCAGGTTTTCTGGTCTGACACGCACGACAACCCACGGGTCAACCCCACTCAGGAGAAGGCTGATGGCAGTCAACCTAAAGCGGACTAGCGCAGAGGACTCGGAGGGAGGCCGGACTTCCCGCCGGCGGATGCTCGGATGGCTGACCGGCGCAGGCCTGGCTGGCTCCGCAGGCCTCAGCGCCGTCTCCAACTTCGTCTTCATCAAGCCCCGGGCCACCTACGGACAGCCTCAGCGCTTCAGCGTTGGCAAGCCCGAGGACTTCCCGTCGGGCACCCGGGCCATCCTCGCCCCGCGGGGGATCTGCATCGTCCGTGAAGGCTCCAAGCTGGCGGCGATCTCCATCACCTGCACCCACCTGGGCTGCACCGTGGGTGCGGCGGATACGGGCTTTGCCTGCCCCTGCCATGGCTCACGCTTCGACCAGGACGGCAACGTCACCGGCGGCCCCGCCCCCCGGCCCCTGCCCTGGTTCCAGGTCACCCTCGCCCCCAACGGCGAGATCGAAGTGGACAAGGACATTGAAATCGCACCTGGGAGCTACCTGACCCTATGAGCCTCTCGACCCCGCCCAAAGCCTCCTTTCTGGCCGCCCTGATGGACTTTCCCAGGAACATCTGGAAGTCCATCTTCCGCAATCCGCTCCCGTCCAACGACCTGGAGCGGTCGGCCACCTCCTTCACGAACTTCTTCCTGCACATCCATCCGGTGAAGGTGCACAAGAACTCGCTCCGCCCGATGTACACCTTCGGTCTCGGCTTGATCTCGTTCTTCCTGTTCGTGATCCTCATCGTGTCGGGCATCCTCCTGATGTTCTATTACGTGCCTGCCACCACCCAGGCCTACGACCGCATGCTGGACCTCCGCGGCTCGGTGGCCTTCGGGACCCTGCTGCGGAACATGCACCGCTGGGGTGCCCACGGCATGGTGGCCATCGTGTTCCTCCACCTCTGCCGCGTGTTCCTCACGGGCAGCTACAAGAAGCCCCGCGAGTTCAACTGGGTGGTGGGCGTCATCCTTTTCCTGCTCACCCTGTTCATGAGCTTTACGGGCTACCTCCTGCCCTGGGATCAGCTGGCCTTCTGGGCCATCACCGTGGGCACCGCCATTGCCGGCTACGCCCCCGTCGTGGGCAAGGACATCCAGTTCCTCCTCATGGGCGGCACCAGCGTGGGCCAGGAGGCGCTCCTGCGCTTCTACGTGCTCCACGTGGCCGTCCTCCCGGCCGTCCTCACCCTCATGATTGCCATCCACTTCTGGCGCATCCGCAAGGATGGCGGCCTGTCCCGCCCTGACGATGCCGATCCCGTCATCTCGCTGGAAGCCATGCCAGTGGCGAAGGCCTCCGTGCTCGAGCCCAAGAAGACCTACGGCCTCCAGGGCCTGGTGCGCGGTCCCCTCACCAAGGTGGGAGAGATCCCGGACAACACGGTCTTCTCTTGGCCCAACCTGTTCCTGGCCGAGCTGTTCACCTTCGTGGTGACCCTCTCCGCCATCCTGGTGGTGTCGTTGCTCTTCAACGCCCCGCTGGAGGAGCCGGTCAACGCCCTGCATCCGCCCAACCCGGCCAAGGCGCCCTGGTACTTCCTGGGCCTCCAGGAGATGGTCAGCTACTCGGCCTTCTGGGGTGGCATCGGCGTCCCCACCATCTTCGTGCTGCTGCTGCTCGGTGCCCCCTACCTGGACCGCGGCCCCGGCGGCGTGGGCAAGTGGTTCTCCCGCGACCGACTCCTGGCGAACACGATCTTCATCACCTTCGTGGTGGCGAACATCATCTTCGTGATCATCGGGACCTTCTTCCGCGGGGCCAACTGGGCCTTCGTGACCCCCTGGTGAGGAGCCGAACATGAGACTTGCACTCGCCATCGGCACCTTTCTGATCCTCGTGATCCACGGGATCGTCTTCTACAACCAGTTCGGCCACCCGTGGGAGCGGAACCAGAACACCTACTTCGACCAAGCGAAGGTGCTGGCCAAGACCGACACGGAAAAGGCTGCCCTGGCCGGCCGAAAGCCCCGCATCGAACAGATCGTCGTGAGCAACTTCGGCGAGACCCGGTTCGACCGCTGCACCACCTGCCACATCGCCTCCGACGACCCGCGCTTTTCTTCCCATGCGGAGCCCGTGAAGACCCATCCCTACTCGCCGACCCTGGGCGACACCCAGACCAACGGGAAGTGGGAGCGGCGCCACAAGTTCTCCGAGTTCGGCTGCACGGTCTGCCATGACGGCCAGGGCCGAGGCCTCGATGCCGAGTACAGCCACGGCAAGGACGAATACTGGCCGGACCCGCTGCTGGGCTTCACCACCCAGGACCACTGGCGCAAAGACCACGCCCCCAAGCTCAAGGGCAAGGAATACATGCAGGCCAACTGCGCCCAGTGCCACACGGACGTGGACTTCCCCGGCACCGCCCTGGTCAACCGCGGTCGCCAGCTGTTCTTCGCCAACAACTGCTACGGCTGCCACCGCATCGAGGGCCTCTCCGATGGCAACATCGGTCCCGACCTCTCGGATGTGGGCCGGAAGTGGAAGCTGGACTACCTCTGGGGCCGCATCGCCGATCCCAAGTCCATCCTGGCCACCTCGATCATGCCCAAGTTCAACATGAAGGACGATGAGATCAAGGCCCTCGTGGTCTTCCTCAAGAGCCGCAAAGGCCGCAACTTCGCCGAGACTGAGATCCAGCGCTTCAAGGTCAAGCTCACGGGCGGCGCCGAGCTGGTCCAGGCCACCATCAAGCCGGTGAAGATCAACCCTGCGGAGATGGTCAAGCAGGGCGAGAAGCTGGTCCTTGATCGGGCCTGCACCGCCTGCCACAAGCTGGGCAACAGGGACGGCGGCATCGCCCCGGATCTCAGCTTCGAAGGCCAGCTCCGGGACGGCGAGTGGATCCTGGCGCACTTCAAGAACCCCAAGTCCACCATGTCCGATTCGATCATGCCCGCCTTCCGGTTCACGGACGACGAGTTCAAGGCCATGACCGCCTACCTCCTGACCCTCAAGGGCCAGGCCACCCCCGCCGCCGGCGAGGCCATCTACAAGAACCTCTGCCTCCGCTGCCATGGGGAGAAGGGCGACGGCATGGGTCCCATCGCCGAGCACCTGGATCCCTACCCCCGCGACCTCACCAAGGCCGGCTTCATGAACTCCAAGTCGGAGGCCCGCCTCGTCAGTTCTGTCCGCAACGGCGTCGGTGGCACCTCCATGCCGGCCTGGGGCAAGCTGGTCAGCGAGGAGCAGGCCAAGGCTGTGCTGGCCTACATCCAGACCAGCTTCACCAAGGACCCCCGCCGAGAGCTCAAGGCCCGGGCGATTCCCGAGAAGAACCCCGTGGCCTATGGGACGGAATCCGTCACCCGCGGCGAGGCCCTCTTCGTGAACCGCTGCGCCGGCTGCCATGGCCGGAAGGGCGACGGCAAGGGACCCAACTCGCTGGACATCCTGCCCAAGCCCCGCAACCTCCGAAATTCCTTCTTCGTGAACAGCGTGGACGACAAGCGGCTCTTTGAGTCCATCCAGTACGGCGTACAGGGTACGGCCATGCCCCCCTGGATCGACTACGGACTTACGAACAATGACGTGGGCGACCTCGTCAACTTCATCCGCAGCATTAACCCCAAGACAAAGGGAGGCCAGCATGCAGGCGCAATTCAGTAAGGCCGAGGTGGCTTCGGCACCGGAAGGAGCCATCGTCCATGAGGACGCCACGGCCAAGTGGTTCATTATCAGCTCGGTGGCCTACTTCTTCATCGTGGGCATCATCGCCGTGATCATCGCCGCCAAGTTCGTGTGGCCCGACCTCATGGGCACCATGTCCTGGCTGACCTACGGACGCCTTCGGCCCCTCCATGTGAATGGCATGCTCTTTGGCTGGCTCCTGGCCGCTGACATGGGCCTCGCCTACTATGTGATCCCGCGCCTCTGTGGGGTCAAGATCTGGAGCGAGAAGCTGGGCCTAGCCACGGCGATCCTCTGGAATGTCATCATCCTGGGCGCCGTCGTGACCCTCCTGGCGGGCCTCAACCAGGGCTGGGAGTACGCCGAGCTTCCGTGGTACCTGGACATCCTCGTGGTGGTCGCCTGGATCATGTTCGGCGTCAACATCCTCATGACGGTGGCCAGCCGCAAGCACCAGGCCATGTACGTCACCGTCTGGTACACCATGGGCTGCATCCTGTGGACCGCCTTCGTCTACCTGACAGGCAACTTCGCCACCCTCTTCGCCACCGGCACCAACCAGGCCAACCTGAACTGGATGTATGTGCACAACGCCGTGGGCCTCATCTTCACGCCCATCGGCCTGGCCATTGCCTACTACTTCATTCCCCGCGCCTCCAGCACCCCCCTCCACAGCCACAAGCTGTCCATGGTGGGCTTCTGGTCCCTGGCCTTCGTCTATGTCTGGACCGGGGCGCACCACATGCTCCACGGGCCCATCTCCCAGTGGCTGCAGACCATCTCCATCGCCTTCTCGGTGATGCTGCTGATCCCCGTCTGGGCCGTGGTCTACAACCTCTTCGCCACCATGAAGGGCCAGTGGCACCAGCTCCGCGAGAGCGTGCCCCTGCGCTTCCTCATGAGCGGCGTGGTCTTCTACCTCCTCACCTGCTTCCAGGGGCCCATGCACAGCCTCCGCACGGTGAACGCCATCGTCTCCAAGACGGACTGGATCCCCGGCCACGCCCACATGGCCGTGCTCGGCTGCTTCAGCTTCTTCGCCATCGCCGGCACCTACTTCGTCATGCCGAAGATCTTCGGGAAGGCCCTCCACAGCGAGGCCATGGCCAACTGGAGCTACTGGCTCCTCATGGTCGGTGGGCTCGGATTCTTCGTCACCCTCTGGCTGGGCGGCTTCTGGCAGGGCTGGCAGTGGAACAACTGGAGCATCCCCTTCATCGACACCGTGATCGCCCTCCGTCCCATCTGGCTCGTCCGGTTTGTCTCCGGGGTCATGATGTTCGCCGGCATCGTGCTGTTCGCCTACAACATCCTCGCCACCGCCCTCGGCGCTGACGAGCGAGCGGCCGCCTAGGCCCGGGAAAGGAGCGCGATCATGTTCCAGAAAGCCGACAACAATGCCCTTTGGGCCATCGGACTATCCCTCGCCCTGTTCTTCATCGGCGGCATCCTGACCACCGTGGTGCCGCCCCTGGTGGACACCACCTGGGCCAAGCCCTTCGAGAACCACGACCCAGCCAAGGGAATCACCGGCAAGGTGGTGCCCCTCACCGATCTGCAGAAAAAGGGTCGGGCCATCTATGTCCGTGAGGGCTGCTGGTACTGCCACACCCAGCAGATCCGCACCCTGCTTGCCGATACCAAGCGCTACGGCTGGCGCGGCGTGGATGCCCCCATCTCCACCCCCGACGAGTTCGTCTACGACGATCCCCACATGTTCGGCACCAAGCGCACGGGCCCCGATCTGGCCCGCGTGGGCGGCAAGTACGACGAGCAGTGGCACAAGACCCACTTCCGCAATCCCCGGGATCTCGTGAAGGGCTCCGTCATGCCGCCCTACCCCTGGATCGCCAACGATCCCGCCGAGTTCAAGGCACTCGTGGCCTACCTCCAGAACCTGGGGCGCGGCAAGGACTGGCGTCCAGCCAACGACTACGAGAAGTAGCCGCATGATCCCCACGGACTACACCTACCCCAGCGTCTATTTCGCCTACCTGTTCTTCGCCTTGATGTTCGGGCTGGCGGTCTACTTCTTCTTCAAGACCCGCCGCGAAGGGTACTGGGGAGGCAAGGACGGCGAGGAGGTCAAGTACCAGATGTTCGAGGACGACGAAACCCACAGGAGAACCCCATGAGCGATGCACAGAAGAACGGTCAGGAAGAGCTCAAGGAATATGCGGGCGGCTGGCTGACGGAGCGCAAGGGCACGGACGTGCCGGGCTTCCTCAAGCTTGTCTTCCCCATCATTGGTTTTGGCTGCGCCGCCTACCTGGTGGTGCAGATGACTGGCGATGTGAACCATGCGACCCGGGGACCCCTGGTTCAGCAGTTCAATGCCGCCACCCGGACCAGTCCGGGCCTGATGTACGGGATCGCCACCCTGGCCGCCATCTACGTGGCCATCGTCAGCATCTTCGCCTTCCGCAAACCCCACAAGGATTGACGCCGTGGATAACGCCAGTTGGCAGTACAGGGTTCCCGACGACTCGCAGTACTGGGTCGAGATGGTCAAGTGCCAGCATGCCTGTCCGGTGCATACGGATGCGTGCGGGTATGTGACGGCCATCGCCGAGGGGCGCTACGAAGAGGCCTATCGGATCGCCCGCGCCACCAACCCCTTCGCCTCGATTTGCGGGCGGGTCTGTGGTGCGCCCTGTGAAGCCAACTGCCGCCGTGGTGCCCTGGACGAGCCCGTGGCGATCCGTGCCCTGAAGCGGTTCGTCACGGACAAGTTCGGACCAGAGACCGGTACCTATGACAGCTACCGGGCTGGGGCCAATCAGCGCATGCTGCCACCCAACCGGGGTGACTACGAGCAGGTGGCCGTCATCGGCGGCGGGGTCAGCGGCCTGACGGTGGCCCATGACCTGGTGCAGATTGGCTACAAGGTCACGGTCTTCGAAGCCAATTCCGAACCCGGTGGCATGCTCACCGTGGGCGTGCCGGTCTTCCGTCTGCCCCGTGACCTGGTACGCCACGAGATCAACGCCATCCTCTCTCTGGGGGTGGAGCTCAAGTGCAACATGAAGCTGGGCCGGGATTTCTCCATCGCCGAGCTACGCGCCCAGGGCTACAAGGCCATCTTCCTGGGCGTAGGCCTGCCCAACGGCCGGAAGTTGTCCCTGCCCGGCGGAGATACAGAAGGCGTTTACGACGGCATGGAGTTCCTCAAAGCCTTCAACGAGGGCAAACCCCTGCCCCTTGGGCGCCGCGTGGTCGTCGTTGGTGGCGGCAATGTGGCCTACGACGTGGCGCGCTCAGCCCTGCGCCCCTTTGAAGCCCTGAATCAGGAGGAGGCTCTCCAGGAGATGGGGCACGGCGAGAAGGTGGCCTATGATGTGGCCCGCTCTGCCCTGCGCATGAGTGGGGACAAAGAGATCCATGTGGTCTGCCTGGAGTCCCGGGAAGAGATGCCTGCGGATGATGTCGAAGTCCACGAAGGCGAAGAGGAGGGCATCCGCCTTCACAACCGCGTTGGGCCCAAGGAAATCATCGTCGAAAACGGCCAGTGCAAGGGCCTTAGGGTCGTGAAGTGCCTGTCCGTCTTCAACGAGGAGCGCCGCTTCGATCCCAAGTTCGATGAGGCCGACCTCACCGACATCCATGCCGATTCCGTCGTGTTCGCCATCGGCCAGACCTCTGACCTGTCCTTCCTGAAACCTGAGGATGGGGTAGAGACCAACCGGGGTCTCATCAAGGTTGATCCTGCGACCTACCAGACCACGGCCCCGGACATCTTCGCCTGCGGCGATGTGGCCCACGGGGCTCGCCTCTTCATTGATGCCATCGCCTCGGCCCACACCGCCGCCCGCTCCATGCACGACTTCCTCCGGGGCACCCGCACCGATGTGGTAGTACGCAAGCGCTGGCTGCCCGCCGCCTACACCATGGCCGAAGGCTGGCACCGCGAAGAGCGACGCAACGCGCCGGTGCTGGAGAGTGAACTCCGTGCGGCTTCGGTAGAAAACGTGGAACTCAGTTACCCGGAGGAAATGGCCCGTCGGCAGGGTTCCCGCTGCCTGCGCTGCAACATCAACACCGTGTTCGAGACCGACCACTGCATCGCCTGCAACGGTTGCGTGGATGTCTGCCCCGAGAACCTCATCAAGCTGGTGGGGCTCAGTACGCTATCCGACTACGATGCCCATGAGCGCCTGCTGCAGGCGGGCGCGGAGATCTCGCTGGCCGAGTACCAGGCCATGAGCCCCCAGGACAAAGATGAGCTGGGCGGCATCATGCTCAAAGACGAAAGCACCTGCATCCGCTGCGCGATGTGCGCATCGCGGTGCCCCACCCACGCCATCCTGATGAAGCGCTTTGATCACAGCATCGAGTGTGTTTCCATCCCTTCGCCGAATCCCAAGATCCTGTACAATAACTGAATGAGCATTAAGTCAGACGCCGCCCCCAAACCCAAGGTCGAGCGGCTGCCCCCCCTGCCACCGGCCGACACCGTCTACCGCCGGATCCGGAAGCGCACTCATCTGGTGTTCTTCCTGATCTTCGTGGTGTTGCCGTTTTCGAACCTGATGCGGTTCGATATTCCGAGGCAGCGCTTCTATTTCGCGGGCTTCGAACTCTGGATCAGCGAGTTCGCCATCATTTTCTTCGCGATGATGTTCCTGATGTTCATCATCGCCGGGTCGGCCATCATCCATGGCCGCATCTACTGTGGCTATGCCTGTCCCCAGATGATCTTCAGTGAGTGGAGCGTAGCGGTGGAGGCCTGGGCTAAGCGGCAGGTCCAACTGCGCCTGAAGACCGCGACACCGAAGACGCGAAACCGGTTGGCGAAGAGCCTCTTTTTTGCGGTGCTGGCCGTGGCCTCGATCTTTCTCTCCTTCGTGTTCACTTCGTATTTCGTCGAACCCAGGGATCTCCTAGGGCGTCTTTTGCACTTCGATGTCGTCACCGTGGGCGGCATCACCGGCGCTTCCGTCACGCTGATGACCTTCCTTGACTTCACCCTCCTGCGGCAGAAGTTCTGCACCACCATTTGCCCCTATGGCTACATCCAGGGCATGCTCCAGGACCAACACACACTGCTGGTGGCTTACCAGGACGGGACCGGCGAAGCGAAGGACTGCATCGAGTGCAAGAAGTGCGTCCGGGTCTGTGAAATGGGTATCGATATTCGGGACTCACCCTACCAGATTGAGTGCGTCCACTGCGGCGACTGCATCGACGCCTGCGAGGATGTGCTCCGCAAGGTCGGCAAACCCGGCCTCATCCACTACGCCTGGGGGGAGTTGCCCCTGGCGGCAGCCAAGCTGGAACCCTGGTACCGGCGCTGGGGTTTCCGCGATGCCAAGCGGGTGGTGCTCCTGGTCATCCTGGCCTTCTACCTCACAGGCTTGGTGGTGGCCATGGCCATGCGACGGCCCGTGCTGGTGGAGATCAATCCCGATCGCTCTGTGATGTTCAAAGTCCTTGAAGATGGCCGCATCGCCAACCTCATCCGCTGCAAACTGGCCAATCGGACGGGCCGACCGACCCAGGTGCACCTGTGGGTGGAGGGGCTTCCAGGTGCCGACCTGGTGCTGCCCGCGAACCCCATCACCCTGCAGTCCGGCGAGATCTTCGAGCAGACAGTGGAACTTCGTGCTCCCTTCATGCAGGATGGACAGGATGTTCACCACATCCGCATCCTGGCCCAGAGCACCAGCGCCCGGTCGGCGGATGTCGAGGAACTCACCTTCATCATGCCGTTGAAAAGGAAGTGAGCCATGACTGAGCCGAAGCGGGGCGGGGGGTTCTTCTTGACGGTGTTCGGGCTCATCAGTGCGTTTTTCATTCTCTTCCTTGCCGTGGTCTACCTCATCTCCAAGAAGGCCAATCCGGTGATGCTCGATGACCAGGGACGACCCCAGCAGACCCAGCGCTCATGAGTGCCAGCGGGACCTGTGAGCTTTGCGGAGCCGCTGCCACTAAGAATCCCCAGCTTCAGACCTTCCGGGAGTTGGAGCTGCGCTTCTGCTGCCCCGGTTGCCTCAACGTCTATGCCATCCTGCTCGAGAGTGGTGCCATCGAGGCTGGCGTGGACCTGCGCACAACAGACCTCTACCTGGAAAGCCAACGGCTGGGGTTGCTGAACCGGGTCGAGCCCGTGACCCCTGCGATTCCTGAAGGCGCCGAGACCAAGGAGGCCCTCTACCAGCTGTCTGGTATGTGGTGCGCCGCCTGCGGCTGGGTTGTTGAGCACGCGCTTCGGCGGGAGGCCGGCATTGTCACGGCGGAAGTGCTATTCACCTCCGACCTGCTGAGGGTTACCTACTGCCCCCAGCTGCTGCCCCCAGCCATCATTCCTGAGCGGGTGCAGGCCCTGGGCTACCGGGCCACGGAATTCGGTACGGAACCAGAGGGGGACCGCCGGGACTGGCAGGACATGCTGCTGCGCCTGGGTATTGCCGGGGCCATGTGGATGAACGTGATGCTGTTCAGCCTCGTGATCTACGCCAGCTACTGGGAAGGCATCGCCGGCTGGGCCCAGCAGGCGGTACCGTTCATCCTCATGGCGCTGGCGCTGCCCGCCGTCCTTTATTCCGCCTGGCCCATCCACCGCATCGCCTGGTTCGGCATCAAGACCGGCCACCTCCGCATGGAGGCCCTCATCTCCACTGGGGTCCTGGCGGCTTTCTTCTACAGTTCGGCGCAGGCCTTCCTGGGGGGCAAGCACTTCTACTTTGATACCGCTTGCGCCATCGTCACCCTGGTACTGGCTGGCAAGGCCCTGGAACGCAATGCCAAGGACCGCAGCGCCCGCGCCATCGCCATGCTGCACCGCCTGTTGCCGAAAAAGGCCCGCCTCCGCATCGACGGCCAGGACCACTTTGTAGCCATCGAGGCATTGGAACTCGGTGCGCTGCTCCTGGTGAAACCCGGGGAGCGCATTCCCGCCGATGGTGTGGTGGTGACGGGGCACTCCGCTGTGGACGAATCCGTAGTCACCGGGGAGGCGGACCCCCGGGCCAAGGCGCCGGGCGATCAGGTCATCTGCGGCAGCCTCAACACCGCCGGGGTGCTGGAGCTCCGCGTCACCCGCTGCGGCGAGGATTCCACCCTGGCGCAGATCGTCAAGTCAGTGCAGGGTGCCCTGGCCAGCAAGAGCCCCCTCGAACGGACCGTGGACCAGGTCTCCCGTGTCTTTATTCCCGCTGTGCTGGCCCTGGCGGCGCTGACCGTCATCGTTTGCCTGGGCCGAGGCCTCCCGGTCACGGAGGCACTGCTGCGTGGCATTGCCGTGCTGGTGATTGCCTGCCCCTGTGCCCTGGGCATTGCCACCCCGCTGGCCACCACGGCGGCCATCGGCGCGGCCTCGCGCCAGGGGATCATCATTCGGGATGTACGGGTGCTGGAGACCTTCCGCCGGGTCGATCTGCTGCTGCTGGACAAGACCGGAACCGTCACCGAGGGTGATTTTCGCGTGCGCCATGCCGCCCTGGAACATTTTGACCTGGTGGCTGGCCTGGAATCCTACTCCGAACACCCCCTGGCCCATGCGGTGATGCGCCACGCGGCGGAGCAGGGCCTCGGTCCACTCGACGCCTCCGGCATCGAAGTGCGTCCGGGCCGGGGCCTCCTGGGCACCGTGGCAGGCCGCCGAGTGGTGGTGGGCAATCGTCGGCTGCTGGGTGAGGAGGGGGTGAGCCTTTCCCCGGTCCTGCAGCAGCTCAGCCAAGGCTGGGAAGCGGCAGGACTCACGGTCGCCTTCGCGGCGGTGGACGGCGTCAGCGTAGGGGCTTTGGCCTTCGGCGACCGGCCCAGGGGAGAGGCCGCTGCCGTGATCGCCGAACTCCGCGCTCGGGGCGTCCGCACGGTTCTGCTATCGGGCGATGCCGCAGCCACGACAGAGCGCATCGCCCTGGCGGTGGGCGTCGATGAGTGGGTGGGGGGCGTGTCCCCCGAGGAGAAGGCCGAGACCGTCCGCCGTTACCAGGCCGCTGGGCAGGTGGTGGCCATGGTGGGCGATGGCGTCAACGATGCTCCAGCCCTGGCCGCCGCGGACCTGGGCATCGCTATGGGCTCGGGAGCCGACCTGGCCACCCATGCGGCCCCGGTGGTGCTCATGCGGGACTCACTCACCCGGATCACCAGCGTCTTCCGCTTGGCCGCCATCACCCTGCGCGTGCTGAAGCAGAACCTCTTCTGGGCCTTTTTCTACAACACCCTGGGGATCTCCCTCGCCATGACCGGCGTGCTCAACCCCATCCTCGCCGCCGCTGCCATGGTGGCCTCCAGCCTGTCCGTGATCGCCAACTCCATGCGGCTAGGGCGGGACCGGGCCTAGTGACTGCTGGTCGCGGAAGACTCGGAAATTCGCGGAAAAGACGGAACAGGAGCCCTGGCTCAAGCCGTCCATTGTTCTGTGCCTTCTGTGACCGTTTCGCGCCTTCCGCGACCAGCCTTTTTGGGTTGGGCGCTCAGCCCTGCGCCTGGAGCCGGAGCAGGGTCAGGGCCTG
>SESE01000461.1_pt1 | contig 16977 bp, 15 predicted proteins | sample 3171371 | NCBI WGS metagenome assembly SESE01 (sample SAMN06051881, study PRJNA518727) | freshwater metagenome | biome: subpolar coniferous forest; feature: holomictic lake; material: water; isolation source: holomictic Lake 442, 13 m depth | place: Canada: near Kenora, Ontario | collected... | reverse complement strand
TGGCGGCGATGCGGGTGATATCCCGGGCTGCCTTGTGGATGGCGTTCTCGACCCCCAGCATCTGCGCGTTGGCCACGTGGCCGCTCTGGCCCCGGGCGGTGCACTTCAGCAGCAGCATGCCCCGCTGGGCCGCACAGACCCTGAGGCCCGTGGGCTCGCCCACCACCGCCCCGTGTACCGGGCCGAGCTGATCGAGGATGGTGGCGATGCCATGCCCACCCGTTTCCTCCTCGGCGGTGAGGGCCACCACCACTTCGCCAGTGAGGGCCTGCTCCGATAGTTCGAAGGCCGCCAGCAGGATGGCCGCCACACAGCCCTTGGCATCGTTGGCACCCAGGCCCTGGAGCCGGGTACCGTTCCAGACCGGCTGAAAGGGATCGCCTTCCCAGCCCGAGCAGGGCGGCACCGTATCCAGGTGGGAGTTCAGCAGCAGCCGGGTGCCCCCGGATTTCCCGAAGGTGAACCAGAGGTTATGGTCCTGGCGGTGGACTTGAAAGCCCTTCGAGGCGATGAGGTCGGCCACCAAGTCGGCGATGGGCCCCTCCTCTCCGGACAGGCTGGGCGTACCGACGAGGACGGTGAGGAGCTCCGCGGGAGTCATGAGTTGCTACCGCCCGCAGCAGCAGCGGGACCAACAATCATCGTGCCGCTGCCCTCATTGGTGAAGACTTCCGCCAGCAGGGCATCCGGCGCCAGACCGCTGACCAGGTGGGCGCTGGGCACACCTCCCAGGAGGGCGGCCTTCACGGCTGCCACCTTGGGGCGCATGCCGCCGCTGATGATGCCCTGGGCTTCGAAGCGGGCCAGGTCGTCCAGGGTGGCGTGGGGAATCAGGGAGGTGGAGCGGCTGATGTCCTTCAGCAGGCCGGGTACTGTGAGCAGGAAAAACAGCTTTTCCGCCCCCAGGGCCGCGGCCAGGCTGGCGGCGATGGTGTCGGCATTGGTGTTGTAGATGGTGCCGTCCTCCCCGCCAGAGAGCGGGGCCACGACCGGCAGGAACCCTCCTTCCAGCAGGTGGCTGAGCACATGGGGATCCACGGCTTCAATATCTCCCACCAGTCCGTAGTCCACCAGCTGGGGCTCCGTGGCGCCATCGGCGAGCACGGAGACGGGGGGCCGACGATGGGCCTTCACCAGACCGGCGTCCAGGCCAGTGAGGCCCACGGCGGGCACGCCCGCGGCCTGGAGTTCGGCCAGGAGATCCATGTGCACCTGGCCCGCGAAGACCATCTTGGCCACATCCAGCACCTCGGGGCTGGTCACGCGGCGGCCGGCGACCTTCTGAATGGGGATCTGCATGGCCTTGCAGACGGCATCCAACTCCGCGCCGCCACCATGCACCAGCACCACCCGGATGGAGAAGGACCAGAGCAGGGCGATCTGTTCGCACAGTGCCTTGCGGATCTTGGGCTCCGAGAGGAGCTCGCCGCCCACTTTGACCAGGAAGGTCTTGCCGCGGAACAGGCGGACATACTGCGAGGCCTGCTTGAGCGCGTCGTAGGGATTCGGGGAAAGGGGCATCGCAACCTCAAAATAGTCTGGAGCCTGGAGTCTGGAGTTTCTGCTTGGTATCGCGGCCCGGTGGGCCGCACCGGTTATCGATTTACTGTCGGTGGTGGGGCGTCTGTTGCTGCCTCCGAGACCCACCTGGAGACGCTTGACTCCAGACTTGGGACTAAGCGAGCAGGCTCGCGATCGTGGCGCGCTGCACATGAAAACGGTTTTCCGCTTCATCCACCACGCGGCTCCAGGGGCCGTCCAGGACGCTGTCATGCACTTCCAGGTTGCGCCGCACGGGCAGGCAGTGGGTGAAGATGACCTCCTTCGCGGCCTTCTGCATATGAGCGGCGGTGGGCATCCAGGCGCCGAGGTCCGCCATGGGGGCGGCTGTGATGCCAGAGGAGGTGGAGGGTCCCCAGGCCTTGGCATAGACGGCGGCGCTGCCCTCCAGGGCTGCGTCCTGATCGTTGCTGTAGACGATCTTTCCGCCGGTGGCGGCGGCGTAGGCTTCGGCTTCGGCGCGCACCTCGGGGGCCAGCTCGTAGCCCTTGGGATGGGCCACTCGGATCTCGGCGCCGCAGGCGGCGGCGGTGAGCAGGAAAGAGTTGGGCACGGCCTTGGGCAGGGGCTTCATGTGGGGGGCCCAAGTGAGGGTCACGGGGACCTTCGTGGTGCCGTGGGCTTCCTGGATGGTCAGCATGTCCGCCAGGCCCTGATGGGGGTGTTCGCGGGCGCTTTCCATGCTCAGGACAGGAACAGTGGAGAAGCGCCGGAAGGCATTGATGACGGGATCCAGTTCGTCGGTGGCATCGCCTTCGCCGCCGCTGAAAGTTCGCACTGCCAGGAGGTCCGCGTAGCGGCCGAGGACCGGAACGCCCTCGCGCACATGCTCGGCCCGGTCGGCGTTCATGATGGCGCCGTCACGATCTTCGAGCTTCCAGGTCCCTGCACCCACTTCCAACACGATGGCGTGTCCGCCGTGGCGCAGCATGGCCGCCTCGAAGCTGGCCCGGGTGCGGAGGCTGGGATTGAAGAAGACCATGCCGAGAATGCGGTCAGCGAAGATGGCACCGGGCCGGGCGTGCTTCCACTCAGCGGCCTGCGCCAGAATGCGCCGGACACCCTCTGGACCAAGATCGGAGATGCGGGTGAAGTGCTTCATGGTTGCTCCGGCACAAAGGTGTGGATGGCGGCGACGAGGGCGGCGAGCGCTTCGGGGCTGAGGTTGAGGGGTGGCATCAGGCGCAGCACGGTAGGGTCCCCCGAACCACCCACCAGGATATTCCTGGCCAGCAGATGCTTTTTCAAGGCGGCGGCGTGGGCGCTGCGCAGGCCCAAGAGCAGGCCTTCGCCGAGCACCTCGATGACCACGGTTCCGGGCAGTTCCAACCGGAGGCGAGCGGCGGCGGCTGTGGCGTTGGCCATCAATCCCTCCGTCTGGATGACCTCCACAGTGGCCAGCAGGGCGGCGCAGGCGATGGGCCCGCCGCCGAAGGTGCTACCCAGGTCACCGCCTTTCACTTTGGCAGCGATGGCGGCAGTGAGGAGCAGGGCGCCCATGGGCACGCCGGAGGCGAGGCCCTTGGCCGAGGTGATGACATCGGGGCGCACGCCATAGAACTGGGCGGCGAAGGGAGTGCCCAGGCGGCCCATGCCGGTCTGGATCTCATCGAAGATCAGGAGGGTGCCGGAGCCATCGCACTTCGCCCGCAGGGCCTGGAACCATGCGCGGGGCGCGGTCTTGATGCCCGCCATGCTCTGGATGGGTTCGAGGATGACCCCCGCGATGGCTGAGAAGTCCGCGCCAGCCAGGGCGGCCAGATCACCGAAGGGCAGGCGCAGGGTGGGCACGAGCTGATCCGCGAAGGGCTGGGTGATCTTGGGATCATCAGTGACCGAAAGGGCCAGAATGGTGCGCCCGTGCCACCCGCCGTCAAAGGCGGCGAACTTTTTCCGGCCCGTCAGCAGCAGCGCCAACTTCAGAGCGTTCTCGTTGGCCTCTGCCCCGCTGTTGCAGAAAAAGACCGAGTCCATGCCCGAGAACTCAGTGATCTTGGCGGCGGCCTTGTCCCGCACTGGCAGGGCGGCAGCGGCGGAATAGAACACCAGAGAGGCGGCCTGCCCGGCGATGGCCTGCACCACCTTGGGATGGCTGTGGCCGGTGGCGCAGACGCAGTGCCCGCCGTAGAAGTCCCACCAGGCTTGGCCGCCATCATCGAAGACGCGGTCACCTTCCCCGCGCACCAGCGGAAAGGGATAGGGCGGGTAGGTGGGCAGCAGAGCGGGGATGGCAGTGGTCATGCGGGAATCCTGGGCAGGGCGCTGGGGGAGGCCTCACTCGAGACCAGAATGCATATTATGCAATATTAGACGAAGAGATCAAGGATATTTCTAGATTTTATAAATAAATTGGCACTAGGTCGTTGATTATTTATGCGAAATAATGCAGACTTCATGCATGAGCCTAGATTCCCTCATCCTCCGACTGCTGGAGGATTCCCCCCTTGCTGACCAGTCGGCACTGCTGGCTCTCCTCGCGGACCAGGGCCATGCGCTCACCCAATCCACCTTGTCGAGGCGCCTAAAGCGGTTAGGGGTGCAGAAGGTCCAGGGGTTCTACCGTCGGGTGGACAGCCCTGTGCAAGCCCGTCCCGAGGTCATCATCACCGAGGCTCCCCCCAACCTGCTGGTGCTGCGCACATCTCCCGGTTTCGCCCAAGCCCTGGGGTTCAGCCTCGATTCAGCCGCTGTTCCCGGGCAAGTGGGCACCTTGGCTGGCGACGACACCGTCTTTGTGGCGGTAGTGCCCGAGCGCCTGGCCGAAGTAAAAGCTCATCTGACCAGGATGCTGAACCGGAGCTGAGCCTCACTTCAGGTTGGCGAGGATGCTGTCCGCGGTGGTCGACTGCTTCTTCATGAGGTTGCTCAAGGTAGAGAGGAGCTTGCTCCGACGCTCCATGGCCTGCTGCAGTCTGAGGGACTGCTCCTCTGATAGGTCGCTCATGGTGTCCAGCGCACCTTTCAACTTGCCTTCCATGCCAGCAAGGTCCCCGACCGTTTTGACGGGCTGGAGACTGGGGCGGGCCTGCGCGGGCAGTTGCGATGTCAGGGCTCGAAAGCGCCCCTCCAGGGCCCGGCAGGCGGGGGAAACGCAAGGGATATCTGGTGCGCCGAGGGCTGCCCGCTCCTTGCGGAGCTCTTCCATAAGGGCACGCATGTCGGACTTCTGCTTTTGACGCCTCTGCATCTCATTCAGCAGGTCCTTGAGGTCCGCTTCTGAGTCCTTGGCGCACTGAGTCAGCACGATTTGGACCAGGGCATCGATATCCGTTTCGCTGAGGGTGGCCGGGACGCTAGAAAGACCCAGCTGGGTAGCGGGGCTTGGCCCCGGCTTGCCGGCGGCCATCCTTGCGCCTGGGGTGTTGATGGTCGGCGCGGCGGGACTCTTCGGCGGTGGCGTGAAGCGGATTCGTGCGGCGGAACGCAGGGACTCCGGATCAGCGGCGGACAAGCTGAGCTGACGACGGGTCTGCTCCTGGATCCAGGCGCGGACCGAGGGCTGCAACCGGGGGAACAGGGAATCCAGGCGTTGGGAGGCTGCCTGTGGCAGCGGCTGGACCTCCATTGGTATCCGCGGTGAGGGCTGGCCAGAGGCCTGTTGCAGCGTTGGGCTGGTAGCTGATTGCGCCGGAGCCTGGGTCGGGAGGCCGAAGGTCAACGTGGCCACCAGTGAGGGCATGAGATAAGCCGTGTTCTTCATGGTTCCATCCCGAGAATTTAAGGCATTGGAGCATGCAACAGCAGGGGAATCCAGGGCTGTGTCCTAGCACCGATGCCTGCGGGGCTCCAGGTTATGATCGGTGGAGCCCTTTGGAGCCCTGCATGGATCGTTTTGGAAGTTCGAAGCTGCGCATCAGCTGGACGCTGATCTGCTTGTTCCTCACGGGATTGGTGCTCATGGGCATCCGGGGCGAACAGGGAGAGGCTGGTTCGCAGATCCTCCTCTTCGGGACCGCGATCCCCCTGGGCGCCGATTCCCTTCGCTCCTACGCCCTGGGGAATCTGCAGGGAGTGATGTACTGGATGGTGTCGCTGGTGCTGTTGCTGGGAGCCTTCGGTCCGGTGAGTCAGTGGACGGCGGCGGCGGCCCGCTCCGAGCGGATCAAGGGCTTCTTTCTTGGGACGGGGCTGGGTTTCGCCCATGGACTGTTCCTCTCCCAGGTGGCCTTGATCCCGGTTTGGGCCCTCAGTTGGCGCCTCCTCGGTACAGCCTGGCCGCCGGAGTTGCTGCGGGCGGATCTCCATGGCCTGCTGTTGGGTTTGCAGATGCTGCTCTGGGCGGTGTTGCTCTGCCGATTGCTGAAATCGAGTACTGGCCTGGCCCTACTACTCACGCTGCTGCTTCGGGAGTTGGGCCCGCGCCTGAGCTTCTTCCTGGATTTCGGCCAGGACTTGGGCTGGAGTGTTGGCCAGGTGAAGGTCCTGGAGATCATCGTCCGCCTGCTGCCCATGGCCCAGCTGCCTTCGGATCCCTTTTCGCCGCTGGCCCTGCCCCTTTCCATCGGTGGTCCACTGCTGCTGGGCGCCCTGGCCATGATGCTACCGGCTGGCGGTCGTAAGTAGCGATGCGGCCCATCCTGGCGTTGCTTCTGCCGCTGCTTCTGCTGGCCCAGGGCCCGCAGGACGCGCCGCAATTGAGGCAGAAGCTGGCGGCCATTCAAGGGCGCCTGAGTCAGGTGGACCAGCAATTGGCCTCGCTGACAAAACGGCGAAAGGGCGTGCTGGTGGAGATCCAGAGCATCTCTCTGCAGCGCGACCGCGTCGTGGCTCAGGTGGAGGGGGCCCGGTTGCGTCAGGATCAGGCCCTGGATGAGGTTCAGACCATCGGCCGGGAGCGGACCCGCATCCAGGGCGAGGTGCAGCAGGTGCAGGGCGACCTGCGGAAGCAGGTGCGCTGGATGCAGGCCCTCGGCCCCTGGGGTGATCTCGGCTTCTACGCCAGCTTCAAGGATTTGGAGGCCTGGCTGGTGCGGGGTCGCATGCTGGCCTGGGCGCGGTTGAACGAGCGGCGCCGCCTGGAACTGATCCAGCGACTGCAGGGCGATCTGTCGGTCAAGGAGCGGGCCCTGCAGGAAGTCCTGGCGCGCCTGGCCAATGAGGCGCGGGAGGCCAGTCAGCTTCAGGCTGCCTTGCGGTTGCAGGAGGACAAGCTGAACAGCTTCCTCGAAGGACTGCAGCAGGACGAGACCGCCCAGAAGCAGGCCCAGGCGGAGCTGGCGGAGGAAGCTGTCCAGTTGGAGCGACTCTTGGCGACCATCCTCGCGAAGCCTAGGAGTGAGGCCTTTGATGCTGCGGTGGCCTTCGCGGGCCTTCGGGGCGAACTTCCCCAGCCCGTGGAGGGCTCTCTGGCCCAGAGCTATGGCGAACACCTGCACCCCCGGTTCCACACCCGAACCATGCAGAGCGGTCTGCTCATCACGGCGGCGGCTGGCGCCACGGTGGCAGCCGTTGCGGAAGGCAAGGTGGCCTACGCCGACTATTACCAGAGCTATGGCCCCATGGTGATCCTCGATCACGGCGGCGGCTGGTTCACGCTCTACACTCACCTGCAGGGTCTCAGCGTAGCCAAAGGCCAAGTGCTTCAGGCTGGCGAGGCTGTCGGAGCCGTGGGCGACACCATCGATGGTCCCCGGCTCGGCTTCGAGATTCGCAATCAGGCCCAGCCCCAGGATCCCCAGAAGTGGCTGAAGCGCAGGTACCGGTAACGGCAAAGCAGGGGTAGCTGGTCGCAGAAGGCGTGGCAATTCGCAGCCGACACTGAAAGGGCGGAACCACAAGCCCCTTTTCAGCGTCTGCGGTGGCTACTGCAGCTGCCGCGAGGCAACTATCGCACCACGTTGCTCGCGTTGAACAGCGGCACGTAGATGGCCAGCAGCAGACCCAGGACGATGACGCCCATGAAGAGAATAAGGACGGGGCCGATGAGGCTGGTTACAACGGTGGTGGCCTTTTCGACTTCCTGATCAAAGAAGTCCGCCACATGGTCAAGCATCTCTGGCAGGGCGCTGCTCTGCTCACCCACCCGGACCATCTCCACGGCCAGCGGATCCAGGATTCGTGCCTGTTCCAGGGCCTGATGCAGGCTGCTCCCGGCACGGACCTTTTCCGTGATCTTCAGCAGGCCGGTCTTCACGCGCTGGCTGGGAGTGGTGCGCTGGACCACTTCCAGGGACTGCAGCACGGGGAGTCCCCCCGAGAGCAGCACGCCGAGGGTGCGAGAGAAGACGCTGGAGTGGTACATCCGATAGAGGGTGCCAACCTTCGGCAGCATCAGCAGAATGCGCTCCGCGAGGGTGCGGCCGGCCTCAGAGGCGGTCATCCAGCGGAGGAGGACGACCAGACCAATGATGGCGACGCCCTGCAGCCACAGGGTGGAACTGATCAGCTTGCCCGCGCCAAGGAGCACCTTGGTGATGAGGGGCATTTCAATATCACCGCCCGCATAGAACTCCGCGAAGCGGGGCAGGACCACGTTGAAGATCACCCCCAGGGCGAGGATCAGTACCAGGACCAGAAAGGCGGGGTAGAAGAGGGCCTCGATGATGCGCCGCCGGCTGTTCTGCGCGAACTTCTGGAAGGCCAGCCAGCGAGCCAGGACATCAGGCAGGGTGCCGCTGCGCTCGCCCGCGACCACGTTGCTGCGGTAGATGGGCGGGAAGGCACCAGTCTGCTCCAGGGCATCGGAGAAGGAGAGGCCCTCGCGCACCAGTTCAACCACCTGAGCCAGACTGCGGCGCAGTTGGGGATCTTTGCCGTGACCGACCAGCAGTTCCAGGGCCTGCAGGAGTGGGATACCGGCCTTCAGGAGGGCCAGGAGCTCCTGGTTGAAGAGCACCAAGGATTCGGTCTTGAGCTGGGTCCGGTTCCGGAAGGCGGTATCGGTGCGAGTGATCTCCAGAGGGAAGCCGCCTTCGGCCAGCACGCGAGTGCGCAGAGCCTCGGTGCTGTCCGCCTCGAATTCGCGCACCTGCACTTCGCCGTTCGCATGGGTGAGTCTGACTGTGAATCGCATGGCCACCTGGAACTTTGAGGATACCGGATAACCCCCGGTGCAGTCCGCAGGGTAGGCTGTTCCCAGGGGGTAATGTGCGGCGATCTCCTTTTCTGTGCGTGCCGATACTCTCGCTGGCCCTCGCGGCCCAAACACCACCACTGGTGCCCCTGCGGGTGGGTGCGAGCCTGCCGGTGGAGCTGGATCTGACCCAGGCTGATCAGGCTCTGCTGATCCCACGGGACAATCGGGACGGGACCCAGGCAGAGGCGGCGCGTCAGCGCTGGCAGCCACTGGTCGCCGGTGTCAAGGATGCTCCTGCCGTGCGCCTGCGCTTGCCCCTTGGTGCGGCCCGCATCCCTTTGCTGCTGGCCGCTTCGCAAACCCTGAAAGCCCAATCCCCCGCCCAGCGCCTCTACGTAGCCTATGACCCCCAGGCTGCGCCCGTCTTGGACGAGAACGCTTGGGGAGCGGTCGATGGAGGGGCCCTGGTGCCGGCCGACCTGAACCTGGATGCCACCGCTTGGCGGACCCAACTGGCCCAGGCGCAGGAGACCTTTCCTGGTCGCCCCTGGACGCTCTGGTTGCCGAAAGATCCCGGAGCTATGGTCTCCATCCTGCTGGGGGACGGAGGCCGCTTGGTGGTTCCAGGGGGCGGTCCGGCCGCGGACCTTGCCACCCGGATTCCGCCGGGGTTCGTCGAGGTCGAAGGCGGCTCCGGCGACCTCACCCTGCGCAACCGTGGGGGAGAAGCCCAGCGATGGCTGTTTACGGCCGGTGCCTGGGTGGGTGCGAAGCTGCCCGAAGGGCGGAATGAGGTCGCCGTCACCGCAGCCGATGCCTACGACACCGGGGCGCTGCTGGCGAGGGTGCGGGCCTCTCAGTTGCGGGCCAGGGCCGGCGTCCAGAGCCTGCAAGCCAAGGCGGACCTCGATCTGCACATCCAGGGCCAGCGCGGCCGGGGGGGCGATCTGGGGTTCACCTTTGGCTACTTTGAAAAGGCTGGCGAGTGGCCGGAACTCCTGCAGAAGGAAGTGCGCCTCAACGGTGTGAAGGCCAAGATCACCGGGGAAGTCCAGCTACCCCTCATCGAAAGTCGACAGTCCATGGCCCTCCCCGTGGCGCTGGGACTGACAGAACGCTATCGCTATCGCGACGGCGGCCCGGCTGGACCTGGGCGGCGCCTGCTGCGCTTTGAACCGGTGGATGCTGATCCCCTGGCCTATACCGGCGAGCTCGAAGTGGAGGAAGCCACTGGGAAGATCCTGGAGGAACGACGGGAGCGGAGTGATATGCCGGGTACCGTCAAAAGCGAGCGGGAGATCCTCACCTACGGGGCGGTGGCTCCGGGGACCTGGCGCCCGGTGGCCGTGCAGACCTTTGAGCGCTGGGTGAGTGCCAATGGGGTGGTGCAGGTACAGCGGCGCGTCACCTATCGCGATTTCGAGCTTAATGACGAACGCTTCGACACTGAGCGGACGGCGGCGCGGGAATCGCGATCCACGATGCTCAAGGTGACGCCGGCGGGGTCGCGCTATTTCACGCGCCAGGGAGACGGCACGCGCAAAGTTGAGGAGCAGCCCAAGAGCAGCGGGCGGGCCCTGGCGGGTGTGGTGCTGGTGGACCCGGGGCTGACGCCACCGGTGCTGCCCTTGGGGGGCCTGCTCTATTTCGACTACAACGCCTTCGGGAAGGGCGTCCAGGTGAGCGCGCTCACCGCCATCGTATTCAACACGCTCAGCGTAGCCATCCCTCGCGGACTCGGCAGCTTTGATGTGAGCGCCAACACCACGGCCCTGCTGCTCAAGGCGACCGAGCGGCCGGTGGTGAACGGCGGCCTGTCCGGGAAGGACGGCGTCGGCCGACGGTTCGGCATGGTGGGGCTCGGCCTGGGCCATGATCTGGGTGCGGGCTTCCGGTTGGAAGGGCGCGGTGATTTCGAGTACGACGCCTACAGCGAAGGCGATAGCAAATACCGGACCCCGGGCTACGCACTGCCGCCCTCGGGCCTCACCAGCGTTGGCACCCTGCAGGGGTCCTGGCTGTACCGCGGCTTTCAAGTGCGGGCCTTCCATGGCTGGGGCCGACGACCTGAAGGCGTGTATGGCACCACAACCAATCCCCAGACCGTGCCTGAGGGAGGCGACTTCCGTCGCTGGGGCGGGAGCCTCGGGCTGGATCGGGAAGTGACTTCCGGTTTCTGGTTCCACGGCGAGGCCGGCTGGGCCGGTGGCCACGCCTTCGACCGCTTCAAGGCCCTGGATGTAGGCGGTCAGGGCGGCATGGTGCGGATCGCTGGAATTCGCGCCAATGCCTTGTCGGCGGACCAGGTCAGCTATGCAAAGACCGGCTTGACCCTGCCCACGGGGCAGAACCTGCGGCTTTCCCTGAGTCTCGAATACGCCCGGGCCCGCAGCCTCGATGATCGCAAGACCTACGGCATGAGCGGTCTGGGAATCTCCGGGGATCTGCCTGGTTTCTGGGTCTTCACGGCCGTGCGGGTGGATCTTGGCGCGGGACTGCAGAGCGATATCGCAGGTGTGAAATCTGTGAATGGCTACGTGGCGCTGTTGCGGGTTTTCTGATCAGGGGCAGGGCGCCGGGACTTCGGGCGGTGCAGGGCCTGGAAGCGGAGTGGCCCCAATTCTCGTCGGCGGTAGGTGTGGAGGCGGACCTTCATGTGGCGGAAGGCATCCAGCATGGTGCCGCAGAAGGCCACCTCCCCAAGCTTGTCCTGGATGCCACCCCGCTGGAACACCTCCAGGGCCTGGCCGTGGAGGCCCACGAAGATGGCCTTGATGTCCTGGCGGGCCATCTCCCGGAGCACGCCCTCCATGGCCACCAACCCCGTCACATCGGCACTGGGCACCTGCTCCATGCGGAAGATGATCACCCGGACATCGTCCCCGATGGCCCGCATGGCACCCAGAGCCCGCTCTGCAGCACCGAAGAAGAGAGGGCCTGAGAGATCGTAGATGACCACGCCCTCGGGCAGGGGGCCCGGCAGGGCATGGTGGCCGGCAAGGCTCACGTGGCCCTCGGATACGGAGGCCATACGCCGCATGAAGAACAGGGAAGCCAGCACGATGCCCACCGTCACCGCGATGACCATGTCGAAGACCACGGTGAGGAAGCAGCAGGTGAGCAGCACCGCTACATCACCCCGGGGGGCCACCCGGACCGTGTGAAGGAAGTGCTCGGCCTCACTCATGTTCCAGGCGACCAGCAGCAGCAGGGCCGCCAGGCTGGCCATGGGCAGGAACTGGATGAGTGGTGCCAGGACCAGGACTGACAGCAGGATAGTGATGGCGTGCGCCATGGCCGCCACGGGGGTGCGTCCGCCGAAGCGGAAGTTGGTGGCCGTCCGGGCGATGGCGCCCGTGGCCGGGATTCCACCAAAGAAGGGGGTGACCACATTGGCCACGCCCAGAGCCAGGAGTTCGGCATCCGGATCGTGACGGGTGCGGGCCATGCCATCCGCGACCACGGCGGAGAGCAGGGACTCGATGGCCCCCAGCATGGCCACCGCAAAGGCACTGGGCAGCATCATGCGGACGGTGCCGAGGCTCAGGCCCAGCGAATGCCCATCCAGGCCGGGAGCGTTCCATGGCCACAGAAAGGAAGGCAGGACCTGGGGGATGCCGGCCACCAGGTGGCCGTCCACCATGGTGTGGAAGCGGGTGCCGATGGTATCGACATGGAAGCCAGGGACCCACCGCCCCAGGGCCCAGGCTGCCAGGGCCACCAGGGGCAGCGCCAGCAGGGGCGTGGGCAACTTGCGGATCATCCGGGGTAGGCGGGCCAGCCTGCGCTTGGGTAGCTGCGGCAGCAGGAGGATGGCCAGGGTGGAGAACCCCAGGAGCATCTCCCAGGGATTGAAGGTGGGTAGGGCCTGGGCCATGGCAGCCACCCGCTCCAGGAAGTGGTCGGGGTTGTGCTCCAGGCGCAGACCCAGCAGGTCCTTGATCTGGAGGGTGGCGATGACCGTGGCGATGCCCGTGGTGAAACCGGTGGTGACCGGGAAGGGAATGAACTCGATGAGCTTGCCCAGACGCAGCAGGCCCATGCCGATAAGCATGAGGCCCGCCAGGAAGCCCGACATCAGCAGGCCCGAGATGCCGTGGCGGGCGTAAAGGGGCGCCAGCACCACGATGAAGGCTGCGGTGGGGCCCGCCACCTGGATGCGGGAGCCCCCCAGCAGGGCTGTGATGAAGCCTGCAATGGCTGCTGTGTAGAGGCCCTGCTGGGGGGGCACCCCTACGGCAATAGCTAAGGCCATGGCCAGGGGGAGGGCCACGATGCCCACCAGGAACCCTGCGGTCAGATCCCGCTTGAACTGGCGGCCGGAGTAGCCCTCCGCCAGCACCGCACGCAGGGCTGCGCCCGGCAGGTCCTTCAGCGGAACGATGACCGTAGGGTCCTGGAAGCGGGTGCGGGCCAAGGGTGCCTTCGAATGAGGGAACCCTTCTATCCTACGCTCTGCGCATGCGCCAAGCCCTAGCTCCGACTTCACCGGCAACCCGGACGCGGCCGTACGCGTGCTCCACTTAAGTCCGGCGGGAACCAGGATTGAAAGGCTGCCCAGCAGTGTTCCAAGCCACGGATCTGGGCTTCGCTCCAGTGGTCAGCTAGGCGTAGAACCCGCGGTATTTCATGGCCTGGGCCACGCGGTCCAGAGCCAGGATGTAGGCGCCGATGCGGGGGTTGGTCTTGTATTTGTCGGTGGCGGCGAAGGTGGCCTGGAAGGCGTGCGTCATGTAGTCCACTAACCGTTCATTGACCTCGCGCTCACGCCAGTAGAAGCCCTGGCGGTTCTGCACCCACTCGAAGTAGCTGACCGTGACCCCGCCAGCGTTGGCGAGGATATCGGGCACCACCAGGACGCCATGCTCCAGCAGGATCGGATCGGCCTCAGGGGTGGTCGGGCCATTGGCCCCTTCAACGATGACCTTGGCGCGGACCTGCGCGGCGTTGTCTTCCGTGATCTGGTTCTCAGAAGCCGCGGGGACCAGGATGTCGACGGCGTGGGTCAGCAGTGCCGCAGGATCCATGGGTTCAGCGCCTTTGAAGCCGGTGACGGTGCCGGCTTCGCCCACATGCTTGAGCAGGGCGTGAAGATCCAGGCCGCGATCGTTCTTGATGGCACCGCGGGTATCGCTGACCGCAACGATGCGGGCACCGGCTTCGTGCAGCAGGCGGGAGGCCTGGCTGCCCACATTGCCAAAGCCCTGGACGGCGATGGTGGCACCCGCCAGGGGCCGCCCCAGGCGCTGCATGGCTTCCCGGGCGGTGATGAGGATGCCGCGGCCGGTGGCTTCATTGCGGCCCAGACTGCCACCGAGACCGAGGGGCTTGCCCGTGACGACGGCATTTTCGATGTGGCGGACATGCATGGAATAGGTGTCCATGACCCAGGCCATGGTCTGGGAGTCGGTGCCCATGTCATTGGCGGGCACATCCCGGTCGGGGCCGAGGATATCCATGATTTCCGCAATGTAGCGGCGGGTAAGGCGTTCCTTCTCGCCGACACTCAGGCGGGAGGGGTCGCAGACGACGCCACCCTTGCCGCCCCCGAAGGGCACGTCCACCACGGCGCATTTCCAGGTCATCCAGCCAGCCAACGCCTTGACCTCATCAAGCGTGACGTTCAGGTCGTAGCGGATGCCGCCCTTGGCCGGGCCCCGGGCGGTGCTGTGCTGCACTCGGTAGCCCGTGAAGACCTCCCACTGACCGTTGTCCATGAGCACCGGCAGGCTCACGATCATGGAGCGGTTGGTGGCCATGAAGACCTTGAACAGGGCGTCGTCCAGTCCGTAGAGCTGGGCCGCTACGCGCAGCCGTGCCTGCATGGCCTCGTAGGGATTGACCTGGGTGGTTGGCATGGAGGATTTCTCCTACGAACGGGCTTCGGATTCAGGGTGGACTTCGGCGGGCAGTTCCAGCTCCCGGCCAGTGTTCCAGAGGCCTTCGAGGTTGTAGTGGCGGCGGGTATCTTCGTCCATGACATGGACCACGAGGTCACCGAAGTCGAGCAGGACCCAGTTGCCGTTGGCCTCGCCTTCCCGGGAGATGACGCGTTCGCCAGCCAGCTTGAGGGCCTCCTCGATGGCTTCGGCAATGGCGCGGTTCTGTCGATCGCTACCGCCGCTCATGAAAGCGAAGGTGTCGGTGAAGCTGGCGATCTCGCTGACATCCACAAGGCGGATGCGGAAGGCTTTCTTGGACCGGGCGGCGTCGAGGACGGTCGCGAGCCGGGAATCAAGGGTCATGCGGGCTCCAGAGCAGGCTAACGATACAGGTTTTCGGATCGGATGGTAATGAGAACTTCAGCGGGTAACCCCGGCGGATCTTCCTGGGGCGTGGCAGACAGCTGCGAACGGAGATCGGTGGAGGCCAGGTCCAGTTCTGTTCCGGGCAGGGTCACGAGTTCACCGGGTCTGCCACTCCAGATGGGGACGGCCTCCAGTCCGGGAATTGCTATGGCCGGGAAGGGGGCTCCGGGGCGCAGCGCGACGGCTACCGAGGACAGTTGAAAAATCCGGTCGGCTTGACGCCACTGTTGCAGGCCCGCCAGTTGATCGCTGCCCATGAGCAGGATCCACTGGGATTCGGGTTCACGCTTGGCAAGACATTCCAGGGTATCTACGGTGTAGCTCGGACCGCCGCGTTCCAGTTCCACGGTTTCGATACAGCAGCGCGGATCGAAATCGGCAAGGGCCTCGGCCAGTAGGCGCAGGCGCATATCCGGGGTGGGGCCCCCGACTTCCGGCTTGTGGGGACTGATCGCCGTTGGGAGGAAACGCAGCTCATCGAGGGAGAGGTATTCCAGAGCCAGGCGGGCCAGCCTGAGGTGGCCATTGTGCGGGGGATTGAAGGCTCCCCCAAGGAGTCCCACACGGGTCACTGCGTATCCCCTGCCATATCGCTGCGCAGGGCATTCGGTGAGCCGACGCCATCTCCAGGTTCAACAGCGAAGCCCCTCTTCAACTCAGCATCTACGGCGAAGGCCAGTTCCCGCAACCCCTCGCCAGTGACCCCAGAAATAAAGATCGGCTTTTGGCCCCGCTCAGCGCAGAGGGCTTCGAAGGCTGTCCGCCTCGCCTCATCCTGCAGTGCATCGAGCTTGGTCCCCACCAGCCAGCGGGGCTTGGCGGCCAAGACCGGACTGAAGGCGTGCACTTCCCCTTGGATGACGCGAACGGCCTCGGCTGGTTCGGTAATGGGGTCTGACAGATCCACCAATTGCAGCAGCATGCGGGTGCGTTCCACATGACGGAGGAACTGGATGCCTAGACCCGCCCCATCCGCCGCGCCTTCGATGAGGCCGGGAATATCAGCAATCACCCAGCTGTCGAGCAGGTCGCCGCCGAAGCGATCCAGGCTCACCACGCCGAGCTGGGGCTCCAGGGTGGTGAAGGGATAGTTGGCAATCTTGGGGCGGGCAGCGCTGAGGCGGCTCACCAGTGTGCTTTTTCCGGCGTTGGGAAAACCCACCAGGCCCACATCCGCGATGAGCTTCAGCTCCAGGTCGAGGGAGCGTTCCTCGCCCTCCTCTCCGGGTTGGTGGTGGCGCGGGGTGCGGTTGGTGGAGCTCTTGAAGTTCGTGTTGCCCAGTCCGCCCCGACCGCCGCGGGCCACGCAGACCTCTTCGCCCGGAGCGAGCAGTTCGGCCAGCACCTCGCCGGTTTCGCCATCCTTGACCACTGTGCCCAGGGGGACCTCGAGCAGGACATCGATGCCGTCCTTGCCATGGCGCATGCAGCCTTCCCCCTGGCGGCCGCGCTCGGCGATGAACTCGCGCTTGTGCCGGTAGGGGTTGAGGGTGTTCAGGGCCTTGTTGGCCCGCAGGGTGATCGAACCGCCCTTGCCGCCGTCGCCACCATCCGGTCCGCCCTCGGGGGCGAACTTCTCGCGACGGAAGCTCATGGCTCCGGAGCCGCCATGGCCGGCGACAACGCGGAGCTGGATGTGGTCAAGGAACATCAGAAGCCTTTGGGTTCAGGGGAAAGGGGGAATGAGCACAGGCCGGGCTCCGCCCGGCCTGTGCGTGGGGGTCCGGGGGTGTGTGCGCAGCACGGAACCCCAGGAGAACATTCACCCTTCGATGGGATCGATGTGGATGAAGCGGCCACTCCGACCCTTGTCCTGGAAGCGGACTTTGCCCTCGATCTTGGCGAAGAGGGTGTGGTCCTTGCCCATACCGACATTGACCCCGGCCTTGAACTTGGTGCCGCGCTGACGGACGAGGATGGAGCCACCGGGAACAAGTTCGCCGCCGAACTCCTTCACGCCCAGACGCTGGGAATGGGAATCGCGACCGTTGCGGCTGGAACCAACACCTTTTTTATGAGCCATGGAAGTACCTCTTCAAAAGAATTTTTGATGTCCTTTTTAAACTTTTTTCGCGTTGGCGAATAAAGCAGACC
>SESE01000460.1_pt1 | contig 17003 bp, 28 predicted proteins | sample 3171371 | NCBI WGS metagenome assembly SESE01 (sample SAMN06051881, study PRJNA518727) | freshwater metagenome | biome: subpolar coniferous forest; feature: holomictic lake; material: water; isolation source: holomictic Lake 442, 13 m depth | place: Canada: near Kenora, Ontario | collected... | reverse complement strand
GAAACAGGAGAAGACGATGAGCATTTACCTTTCGGGCGGCCCTAAAATGACCGGTGAAGAACGTGCGATTACCGACCGGGTCATGAAAATGACCATTGGTCAGGTCAAGGCTGCGGCAACTGAGGTTGCCAATCGCAACGACGATGAATCAACTTTAGACTTTTTGCTTGCCCGCTTGGCCCACATGACAATGTCCTATGAGTTCATATCCTTTTGCGAAAGCCTGCCCGAACCAGGGCGCAACCGATAACCAAACAACAAGGGATTAGGAAAATGGAATACATATCCAATGCTTTTTCGTTGTCGATGCTCGCCGCTGGAGCGGCGAGTATAGACGTTACCCCCTCCTCAGCCACCGATGTCGCCGCCGCTCTCGGCCGGGGAGCCACATCATGTGTCGGCCACAGCGATGTGGCAGCGATGTACAGTGAGTTATTAGGAACTGAGATCGAAATGCGCCGGGTAAGCGTAAATCTGTCCCTTGGTGATATTTTGTATGTGGGGCAATACGTAGGCCCCCGCCTGCCGCAGGGTACCACGGTGCTCCCGCCAGGAGCTATAATTAAGTGGTGTCGAGTTAGCCTAACCGGCTAGGCCGTCACGGTGGGCTAAGCGCGGCTAGCCGCGCTGGTCCCCCAAAAAAATTAGGCCACAACTACGCGGCCGTTCTGGCTGCGTACTACGTCGAGGGGACGGAAGATTATGGGTACAAGACTTTCGAGTCCCTCCATGAGGCAATAAATGAGAGTGATACCGGAGAGTACTCCGGATATTTTCACGAAATAATCGGTAAGGAGGGTAATGTCGTGTACTGGCGACCATAAGCCTTCACGACGGCTAGCCGCAACCGATAACCGGAAGGAGCAACCAAAATGACTAAAATCTCACGTATCGAGACGGTCGAACGGGCTTACCTTGCCGCTGGCAAGGTGGATTTCAAGCCATATTATTGTGTAGCCACTGATTTCCACGGTGGTGGTTTGATCAGTAAGCATCGTACCCTACGTGGCGCGGCTAGGGCTGTGGTGGACATCCAGGACGGGACCGAGTGCATATGCGGGTGTGCGCGCATACTCGACAGCGCCGAGTATGAGAAACACAGAGCCAAGTAGAGCCAAGTAAAAAAATCGTGAAAAACTCATACCTGGAGAAAATAAAATGAACACGACTTTACCACTCTACCCCAGCACCAAGGTGCGGGCTGTGGCGGATGCTGCGCGGGAGGCGGCGGCGGCGGCATAGTCCGTCATATACACACACACACACGCGGAGGATACGTTATGCCCACTCAGCTCATAATACTTGACCACGAGGTACAGGCAGCGATGGAGATCACTCGTGCCGATATGCGCCAACTCGTCAAAAATGCCCAGATTTTAACGGCATGGAACGAACTGGTTTGCGGGACTGACGCTGTTTGCATCGAGCGTGATGACACCACCGACAAACCTTATATACTCAGCGCGCACGACGGGCGACGTAGCCCGATACCAGACCGAGAGACGGCGGCTATCGCACGAGTGGACGCAATAATGCGCAGATACCCCTCACTGACCTACTCCGTGCAGCGCGATCCACGTGGGTCGCCACTGCACATATCCAGGCAAAGAGCTGCGCAGGGCGAATAAAGCCCCCCAAAAAAAAATCACGTTAACCATAAATACCTGTTGACCATTGCCCTCGACTACGTTAGTGTTTGGTCATCGGAAAAACGCCGACGCCGACAAGACGGGCTAGGCCGCAACCGATAACCAGACACCAGACAACCAGACAACAAGGGACAAAAAAAATGACCACCATCAATAGGGATCGATACACGATCACCACCCTACCTACAAATCCGATACTTATCGCCATCTGCGAAAAAGATGGTGGCGTCTCTATGGATATCAATAATGCGCTAAAGATTAGTGAAGGTACGTGTGAGGCATGTTACAACAAAGAATTTACTGCGTCGGCGCGTAAATTCTTTGGCCTCACACACGGAGAGGTGACGCATATTATTTTTGGCGGAACTGTCATCATCGGGATATATCACGTCAGCGATATTGATCTAATCGCATCAATTATCGACGACTGCTTAGGCATCGCCGAAAAAAGGAGAGATGAACTGTCCTCCGAATATAATAATTGGGCAAACCCATGGTGACAATCAGTGAGATTAAAGCGGCTCGCGCTGCAGCATCAGCAAAATGGTGGAACAAGATGACACCAGAGGAGCGCAAAAAACGCAGCCATGAAAATTACGTCAAATACCGAGACAGCTTGCCACCTGGGGAATACCAGAAAAAGAGAAAATCCCGCGACGCAGCGAGGATAGCTAGCAGTGTGACCAGTGGTACACCGCTGGACAAACATGCGAGAACGCCGGAGCAGGCCGAGCGTTACCGGGCGAGCAGCTTAGCTTATTACTACCGGAAAAAATCAGAAAGAGGAGATAAAATAAATGCCACCTAAACTCACGACTCCAGGTGGACCTGGGAAGGGTAAAGGCACTGGCGGAGGTAGGGGCCGCGCGCCACTAGGCGAGCGTGCTATGACTGCGGTTGAGCGCGCGGATAAAAGCCGCGCGATGCGCAAGGCGACCGGAATGGTCCGCAAAACTGTCGTCACTTGGGAGCAAAAACCACCTGATCCCGTAGCGCCTAATGACCACACACCTAACTAACTCACAGCGACAACAAATGCATTATTAGCGTCGCTGAATGGCCTTTGTGTTTTAGGCTACATACCTAGCAAGGTATCGCCACACAGCACCCACAGCCCATTTTTAGGGGCTGTGGGTGCCACCCCAGTACGCTAGTAAGCTGGCGTCAGCCCGACCATCATCTTTGACGCGGGAGAACAGGGCGGCGTCACGCTGGAATAGCTCTTTTGCGAGTGCGCGGCTTGCATCCTTACCTGCCCCAGCTTTAATACCGAGATCGCGTTTCCAGCGTGCTGGAGTGCAGTCGATAATAGGGATGAAGTGAGCCCGCAGAATCCCCCGGAGTAACCCGTAGCCTCGCCCAAATGTGAATGCGCCTACAGCTCCCTCGCCGGGCCGTGTGGCGACTTGCTCCAAAACGGCGAACTCAATGTCACCGAGCTTGTGGGCATCATCGACAATACGGGCTAGCTCCACCTCATCAATCGCCCTCTTGCTGCCAGCCTTGATGGTTGGCATATCGATGACGGTAAGCCCACCGCTGGCCAAAAAAGCGAGCGCGCCTGACAGTCCGGGGTCGATGCCGATAATCACGTTGATCCTCCTTGGTGTAGGCGAATGATTTCAGCCCCTGGGAATAGGTTTTTTACTGCCGCAATACTTTTGAACGACTCCACACCGGCAAACAGGCTGGCTACCTCGTCGGGCGTCAGCCACACCACCGACTGTCCATGGACGTGACGGACACGGTTGATCGAGTGCCTATTATCTCCGATAGCAACTCGCACCCCGGTCTTTGGATCGTACCCGAGCAAATAGGCGTCATCCTCCGCGTCCGCCAACTCCATGACTCGTGTAGCTGCGAGCCAGCCACGACACATGACTTCCGACTGCTCCTCAATATCGTCAGCCTCACCCATGAGTAGGGACTGGTGGTAGGTGCTTTGCTGTTCGAGCAACTGCTCATGTAGCTCCTCATCGGTCCGCCGCAGCGCGCTAAGAGTCCACCGGCTCTCGTATAGTTCTGCAACTTTTGCGACGCGCTCCATGACGACACAGATGTCGGCATTCGACGCCTTTTCGCTCTTGATCGGCATAGCCATTTTTGATACCCCCTTGCCTAGTTTTTCGCTATCCACGCGACGAAGATTTTATGAAGAGCTAACCCATTGATTTTACTCACTGCGAAGGGGTGCGAAGGGGATTTTTGCATTTCCACGCCAATAATATATGAATCATGTGTTTAAGCGTAATATATGGCATATTATATTTGTATGCATTGTTACCCTAATAACCCCTTCGCACCCCTTCAAACCCTTCATTTCAACGGCTTACAGACCACTCACCCCTTCGGTCTCCCCTTCGCAACCCCTTCGCAACTGACCGCACATAAAATCTATCGATACCATGATGGATACTCACAAAACCCCTTCGCACCCCTTCGCACCCCTTCACCCCTCTTCGTCGCATCCTCACCCGCCATAGCGTGGGCTGTCAGTGTAATCGATCCGTTTAATTTCAATCCCCTTAAATATTGACCGACGTGTCCTATTATCTAGCATATGGACAAACCCCTTTCCATCCATTCGACCCTTGAATTTCTTCATCGACCCGATAGCTTCTCTAGTGTGATCTGCCCACGTCTTCCATGATTCAAAGAGGGCGGCTGTCTCTTCTGCATGATCGCTAGTAACTTCGTCTTTACCGATTTTGCAGCAAGCTGTTATCCATTGGCTAAAGCTGTCCTCATCCGCAATGTATCCTTCGGACTCCTGAGTGACGGCGGAGCACCGTTTCAAGCCCTCCTTTTGCCATTTTAGGCACCCATTAATGGCCCAACGCAGGATCGCCGGCCACTCGGGTTGCAACTTATCCGCGAAATTTGGGTCACGTTCCTCGGGGGGGATTTCGACCAAAAACGGCACGAGGTTGAACCTAGCGATCATGGCAGGGTCGATGTTGCGCAGGGCTGGCTTGTGGTTTCCAGCGAACCAAAGTTTGAAAGTTGGGGTGAATGTGAACATATCCTGGCGCATGAAGCGGGCGGCGATCTTGTCTCCGCCGGTCAGCGACTTGACGCGGTTCTCGGCCCAAGCGCGGCCTTCTGATGTCTCTGAGGCCAGCACCATGCGTGCGCCGAATAGCGACGCCAGTTCTGTTGGGTGATTTTCGTTCCGTGTCTCGGTGAAGGTTTCCATCGAGGCGGTGCATGCGTAATCACCAAGAATGCTTTGCAGCGTGCTCATGAACACGCCTTTGCCATTGCGACCACGGCCATAGAGGAACCAGAGCTGTTGCTCGGTGGTGATCCCGGTCAGGGTATAGCCGGCCAGCTTTTGCATGTAGGCGATGAGTGACTGATCACCTTTGAGGATGCGGTTAAGGAACGCCATCCATCGTGGGCACTCGTCGTGCAGAATATCCGCTGGCGCTACGGATGTGGCCTTTGAGCAATGGCGCGTTGGGTCGCTTTTGGTAATTTTACCCGTTTTCAGATCGATGATGCCATCTGGAGTGTTCAGTATCCATGGGTCTGCGTCGAAAATCTCCATGGATGCTGCTATACGTCGGTCAGATGTCGCCAACTTTTCGACGGATAAGATAGTTCCAGCCGACAGATTTGCGGCATTGGGCGTTGTTGCTGCAACCAAGAGCATTTCACGCAGAGTATCCCTGACGCAGTTGAGGGCATATCTTGTAGTATCTTCTGCCCATTTGCACCCGTCCCAGTGTAACCAGACTCCGCGAGAGGCGACATAGCGCAGATTATCGGAATGGCGAGTGGCAAACTCTAAGGCTAATTCATCGTCGCCCTTCTTTGGGGCTTTCTTTGGTTTTATATCATTATCATCGTCATTATCAGTCGTCTTTTTCTGCTGCCTCTTTTTGCGTTCTGCTGCAATGCTGACAACGTGGCCACCTGTTCCAGTGGCTTCCGCGCTAGGCGGCGGCGGAGATGTAGGATTAGTAGTAGGCTTGACGTATTTCTTAGCGGCAGATCTAATCATGCTGCGGAGGTTGGCTTCCTCTCGCTTCCAATTCCATTGGTCGCCGGCTTTTCCGGCAGCGGCGCGCGTGGCGTCTAGCAGTACGGAAACGATCTCATCCTCGGCTATACCCTTCTGGTTGAGGGCGGCGCTGACGATGAGCTGGGTCTGGTGGATCGAGGTAGTCCCGTCACCGCTTAAGGTCATCAGTGTGAGGGCTTGTTCGACATTAACCGGGGCTTTGAACCCCATGCGGGCGGCGGCAGCGAGGTATGGATTGGTCTCGCCCCTGACGGCGGAGGTGGTGAGCGATAACGGTGGGATGACGACGGGGCGCTGATAGTCCAACCAGTCGACGATCTCGTCAAAATCGTAGACTCGTGACCAGTCTACCTCGATCACCCTCACCTGGAAGGGCTCACCGCGATTGGCGGCGATCACGTCTGGCTTGGTGTTATGCGTCCCTGGTAGGCGCAAGATGCGGGCGAGATCGCAAACAGTGATGTCGCCTGCTAGGACGCCAACCAGTTGTTTGAGTACCGCGATGATGGCATCTTCAACGATAGCACCATCTTCGCCAATACGAACGATCAGCGGTTCCTTGAGCATCCAGTATCCATGTAGTCCGCCTCCGCTATCGACGATTGCGGTGGGCTTGCAGGCTAGCATAGTCGAGAGCTGCCATACTACATCGGCCTTGTTTAGCCCCACCTTGAGGGTGTCGATATCCACCCATAAGGCTGGGCACTCGACCACATCAACACGTTTCCCGGAGGGACTGCCTAGGTTGCGAGTGCAGACGCCAAAATATACGGCTCGCCCAAAGTCGTCCCACCTCTGACAATGGGCCTCTATGAGATCGAGGCTACGCCCAAATAGAGGGCGAGCCTGACCACCACCAGTATCATTAGGTAGCGCGCGTATTTCCACGGCATGTTCGGTAAACTTGAAAAGGTTAGCCAAGAAATCAGTTGCAATAGAGTAGTCTAAATTACGCATTACAACACCATTTCTTGATATACCAAGTAAAAATGGCGCGGGGGTAATCCAGCCCCCGCGCCAAGAATAGGACTAGAATCTTCGGGGGCTTTTGGCTGGCTCGGCTGCTGGCGGTGGTGGTAGGGCCGCTTGTGTGGACTCTTGTGTGCAGTTGCCCCCATTGTCGGGCTCATTCACCCAATCGACCAATTCAAACACAGGGTTGTAGAGTTTGCCGAAGGTTTTATGGAGGTAGCTATTCCGGCCCAGTTTGATCACCGGGGCCTTGCCGGGCTTCTGGCGATAGAGCTTGCCGTAGTCTTTGCATAGTTGGCCTATAGCACCTATGCCACCCTTACTAGAGGCTCCAAACACAAACTCCTCATCACCATCTACAGGCAGGAAGGTGAGTTCGTTGGTGAGCTGCCAGGGGTCCCTGAGGGACCCGTCTTTCTCTTCGCGCTCCCATTGGCTTTGGTCCATGTCTCCCAGTTCGCTGCGCGAGGGAATACGGAAGCCTTCGGAGAGTAGGCCCATGCGCTCGTCGATAACTTTCTTTGCCCCCCAGCGCTTCCAGCCGATCTTGAGTCCGGCCATGTTGGCGATAAATTTGGTCCCAAGCGGGACTTCCTCCTTGTCCTGGCCGAACAAGAATTCGCCCTTCGAGAAGGACAGAAAAAGTCTATTCCCGTTGCTGGCTGATTCGCCGTAGCTGGCGAATGGATCGTAACCGGGGGGTATGGCAAGAGCGGTGCTCGTGTTCATGATTTTTGGTTCCTTGCTTCTGGTTGTTAGGATGTTATCGTTAAACGTTCACTTGGATCGCCGTCGCGATCATACAGTGATAGATTAAGGCCAGCCTTCTCTGCTGCCTTACGATCAAAGGACTTGCGCCCCTTAATTGATGACCACGAGATGTTAAACCCGTTTCCAGTGATTTTTCTCGTGTTGAGTTCAACGAGGAACTCTTTAATCTTGTGCCGAACGGTCTCTTTTCTGAGTGTGGCTTCATTGGCATCCCGTTCTGCTTCTCTTACCTCCTCGACCATGCACGCCAATTGAGTCATGGCGTTTGCGCCAATAGGAGTAACTTCGCGCGGGATGGAGTTGACGCTCGCCTCGGAGCACCGGCTTTGGAAGGGGCAGTATTTGCAGTCGGCTCCGCCAGCAATTTTACCCTCTGGTGCCAGTTTAGCAGGATCCTCTACGAGCATTATTTCCTTCGCTCGCGCCTGAGCGGCTGCATAGATCGCAGGATCGAACTTGACGGCGAACTCGGTGATCTTGTCGAGGAAAGATGCGTCTGTATAGCTGATCAGCGCATATTCGGGCCGGAGAGAGGTGCAATGGCGGATCAATCCCATTTGGCACTGAGTCTGCCCGCTGTGCTCTGCCTTGGCCTCATTCAGCGACACGCGCGGATCAATTGATTTACACTCTACGACCAACGTGTCTGACCCTATATCTGGAATGCCCATGTGAGCGAGACAGTCGCGTGCGACGCCTACCAGCACACCGTCGCTAGTGGCGGAGAGATAACCATCGACAAACGTTTTTTGGTCAGACCCGGCATAGAGCAACTCGGTGCCATCTGGTCGCTGGGACCGGACAGCCGGTTCCCAGAAGTGGTTTTCGATTAAGTCGCCGCGCATTTTAGCGCCGTACCCATCCACATAATCAGGATCAGGCGTCGCCGCAGATTTGGCGTACGACACTTTGCGCTTGCATGAAAATACTTCGGAAGCGCCGACTGTGGTTAGTCGGTCATGTGACCATGACTTTTCCACCGACGCTGCATAGCGATCAGCCATTTCTTTTACGCTTATTTTCATTTCTTGTTTCCTTGTAGGATGTCTCGGATGATTTGAAACACGTTATCGGGCTCTCCTGGTAGTGGATCGTCTAATTCTCGCAGACCTACGGCTTTGCGAATGCGACAAATTTGATCATCGATCAGGTGAAGGGCGAGGTGGCGCAATTCGGGGGATGCTTCCAGCAGCCAGTCTTGGCAGGCGACCACAGAGATCATCTCTTCGGCATCGTCGGGTCCGAGTGTCTTCATCCAGTTGACCATTGCAATCAAGCGCGGGCCTTCGGGGCAGTCAAGTGCGCGATTGATGGCTTGTTCGGTCGCTGCCTTGTAGTAACGCGCCAGCTTGATCCGGTCCTGGTGGACTTCGATCATTGCTTCTTTCTGATTATGGCGCATTGGCCGTGCTGTCTTTTCGCCATGACCAAGGAACGGATTGGTTATAGTATCGTTCATCCCGCCCGCTCCATCGCCAAACGCTGTTCAAGATTTGCAATCACCTTGTCCTGTTTCGCGCGCTCACTTACCAAGTAATCAATTTGTGCCAGCATTGTAGTTACCAGTCTGTCAAACCGTTCTGCTAGAATAATTGCCATATCTGCCCGCACTGACTGACCGCTATCAACGTGAATTGCTAAATCTCTGATAACTGGTGTGAGTTTGATCATGGCGCATCGATGCCAGATATCTTGGCATAACAATCAACATAGCCAGCTATATCAACGACAGAGTCTCGATGGCTTGGGCTTTCCATCAGTCTTGCCACTTTACCTAGCAGCAAAATCATTGCCGCCTGGGACGGCGTTACCGGATGGTTGAGGTAGTTCGAGAGTAGGTTGGCGAACCGAAGAAAATAGGCAGAGGGTTTTCCATATACTGCCTGCCGCTGCTTGACGGTTTCGATAGCCTCTTCGAGACATGACGCGGGTGGGTTGGTCATCGGACACCGCCTGTGTCAGCAGCGCTCTCATCCGGAGGCGAGTAGTCATCACCATCGTCGATCACGCACGAGACGGCTGGCGTTGGCGTTGGCATTGGCGAAAATGCAATAGTATAGACGGCGACCAGTATACATACCGTCGCAAAAATACGTGACAGCCATGCAAAGAATTGACACAGATCACTATCATTCATGTTTGTGTTCCTCATTAATGTGGGGGGAGGAGACGTTCGAACAGCGCGTCGTCTAACACAATGCCCTTAGCTTCTGCCATGTGACGGACGACGCGATGATGCCGCCACGGGATGCCCCTCTCTGACCAATGGTAGACAGCAGGTAGTGATATCCGACATTGGTCAGAGAGGGGTTTGTGCCCCAGGAGGTAGATTAGCTCGGCGATGTCCGTCATGGGGTTAGATATACCGATATAGGGTCTATCCATCAAGATATATTTTTCACAAAATGTGAATTTTTAGGTTGCTAAACACCTATCTAGATGGCTTAATCACTTCACAAGCACTGCCCCCCGGCGAACCGGTTGTTTACGCACCCACACAAGCCTCACCAGAGGTGGACGTGAGCTAAACATAAGAAAAAGGGGGTGTGGTAAACGGATTGAGGATCATGAAATGGACAACCGAGTAAAGTTTTCTGACTTAAAGGACGGCGATGTGGTTTTCGCCGATGGAGAAGACCATTGCTTACCTAGAGGGTATATGACTGTCTTTACCGGTAAAAGCGGCCTGTCCGTTATTTGCACAGGCGGGAGCCATTACCTTGATTGCCAGGTCGGACCCGATGGGTTTTTAATTGGGTTTACACGGGACCAACCCAATAAGACAAAAATAGCATGTAATTCAAAAAACCTCAGCGTTTTGTCCTACGCCCACGGCTTCACGCTCTGGCTTTACACCACCGCCGACACGGCGGCCGCAGTGAACGCCCCCGGCTACTTCAACATCGCCAATGATATGGTTCGAGTGGGAGACATAATGCTCGCCAACACCGATACCTCGTCAATTAGCGTCTCTGGCATGTTTGTAATCACTGCCAACAGCGGCGGCGTCGTCGATATCGCCAACATGCTACGGTTCGAAGGCGGACGCGCGTAAAATAACACAGAAGATTGAGCGGACGTGACACCGACCTCTCCGATGCGCATGTGCTTATACAATGCTGGCGCAGGACGGGCGTGAGAGGCGACCAGCCAGTTGCTCAGTGTGATGCGGCGCGTACCGCACGAGCCGGTGAAATGCCGGTGTCATTATGCTCCTCCCAACTTACCCCTCCGAGCGATCGACCTAGAGGATGGCTTTTGCCCTCAAAAACCTACGGAGCAAATACAATGACAAAACCGGTTGACTTGCACGCAGCCGCCGAACTAATCAACGACATGATTGGGTACACGTATGTCGCGGTAGCCGACTCCACCGAATACACCCGCTCTGTCTCACCAATCGTTCGCGCTCATTTCCTTGCTGTACTTGGGATGGATTGCCCGCGCTATGCCTTTGTTGATGGTAATGGCGTGCTTAATCTTGGGCATAAAAAACCTATCAAGCCATTCGCCGATTACCTGCGTGGCGTGGCCGACCTAATTGACCCACCCACAGCGAAATGCAATCAGGAGGCGTAACCCATGAAAACACTCAACGCAGTGTTGTCGTTCAGCCTGAATATCGAGGGTGACGATGTAATAGACACTGATGCTGAAGCTGAAATTGATGTAGAATACATTCCCGCATGGGGCGACGGCATACACGAGCCACGTGAACCTGCTCATGTGGTTATCTCTAACGCCATGGCGTTTATACCGCACCCAGATGGATGCCCGACAGCCATTGCTGGTAAAACAGTCAAGGCTACGGCGATAGGTATACTGTCTTTGTTTGATCCACTTCAGCTTGAATTAATCAAAGAAGCGATACTTAACCATGTGGAATGCCAACCAAAGGAACAATAAAGATGGATAAGGTTTTTACTCTCCGCCCAAACAGGTACTCTGGAAATGGGATGATGATTACTGATGGTGTAGTTGAAATAACAGGGTTTCACACTCTGCGAGATGTTGAAGCGGCTGGGCTGATGTATGTAAAAAACTCAAGAGGCAAATGGGTTGCCATGACGAAGGTGGGGTAGCCAATGAGGACCGAGGAAGATGAAATTAGAGATGCTTACGCTGCCGGAGTTGGCATCAAGTTTCTCATTAGAACATACCATCACAACGCGCCAAAAATTCGGAAAATCTTAACAGGGGGAACTAAAATCCCAGAACTAAAAGATCAGAGAAATCATGAAATGAGAGAAGTGGTCCATCGTCTCTGGAAAGATGGCTACAATGATACCGAAATCGCGAAGGTATTAGGGTGCCACAGGACTAATATCAATGCAATGCGGCATAAAATGGGGCTAGCGGCAGCCCAAACCCAAAACACAATAAACCATCAAAAACGAAAAACAGGAGAACCATCGAGGGAAGAGCACCGCAAATTCAACGCGGAATGCGCTGCTCGTAGCTTGCATCCATCTTCATACATGTCGCGAGGCGCGACGAGTTTGGTTTTTTAATTTGTGTCCCAAAAAACACAAAAAACCGGACACAAGCCAAACAAACCGGACATAGCCAAACAAAAGGATCGCCATCATGACATTGATTAACGAATTTGCGGGCAGTGTGTACCGGACGCGGTTAGCGATGATAGACGCCATTGCTGAAAAATGGCTCACGAGAAACGGTAAAAACTCCCCGCAAGAAATCGCAACCATTATAGCAGAAACTAGCGTCCGCCAGCAAGCGCAGGAATGTTATATGGCTTACTGGGGTTTTAGTGCTATAGCTCCTGGAGAGTACGACTATGATAAAAGGGCTGTCGAAAACAAGCCAACGATTGCTGAATTAGAATTAGCTATGTCGCTGTATGATCCAGCTAGGCACTGAGGCGTAAAAACCATGGGCGAGCCAATAAGGGTGGACCATTTACCATGTCTGAGTTGCGGTAAGGAAATTTTGCGCAGGCGGAAGGACGGCAGGCTAGAGGACGGATCGAACTTCCGGCGTCGGAAATATTGCGATCGGGCATGTATGGCCGATACGATGAAAAAGCAGATGATGGGATCATGGAATGCGGCTCGCTGCGCGGCAGCCAGCGCCCGCATGACGGAATATAACGCCACCCGTGTACAGAGTGCGGCTCACCGCGCTGTGTCCAGTGCCAGCAGGAAGGCATATAACGCCACTCACCGCGCTGTGTCCAGTGCCAGCAGGGCAGCTCACCCACCTACGCAGCTCCAATTACTCACAGCCGACCAACGCAGAGTTTACACTAAATTGCGGCGTTGTGGCTGTAGTTATGCTGATGCTCTCAAAGCGGCTCGCGAGGCAGCATCAACAAACTGAGTTGTATCGGACCCTGAACACAAAATGAGGAAACGAAAATGATACAGACTGAGGAGCTGGCGGCGAGGAAGGCGACCTGGGCGGCGGATTGGGCGGATTTGGCGGCGGATTGGGCGGAGAAGGCGGAGCGGGCGGACGCAGTGGCGGCTAGGGCTGCGGCGAGAGCTAGGGAGGCGGTTGTGGCGGGGGCTGCGGCGAAGGCTGCGGCGAAGGCGGAGGCGAAGGCGGATGCGGCTTGGGCTGCCTTGGCGGCGGATGCTGCGGCGCGGTCGCAAGAACTCATTCAACCGGAGTGATAGCCCATGATGCGCCATGACATATCTCGCAGAGAAAAGTGGATTGCTAAAATACGCGCAACCGCCAGTAATTTACCATAAGGACCGCACACATGAATTTGACACCAGATCAAGTCACCGCATTAGCCAAAGTGGCCCGTAGGGAGATCACAGAATTAGGTACACTGACTATCAGCGCACATGATGATGCAGAACTCTTTCAGACCGCGCTATGCAGTATGTCAGACGAAGCTATCATCACCCTGGCTTTGGAATACAATCATCCCTCCATGCCGAGAACTGGAGTCACGGATACTGCCCCTAATCCATTAATTTCGCGCTGGGTCGCTGATGGCAATGCCGCTAAGAGAGCGGGTGCGGATCGCACAAGCGGCCCCGTAGGTCGCAAGGGCCAACACTGGCTAGTAGGGTGGGACCAGGCTAATGCCGACAGTAGCGCAGCTTGGGACGATATTAGTACTGGTGCGGTCGCGGTCGTGGTCGGGACTAACACCCCTGAGCACATATGAGCATTGAAACGTCAACCACTTTGCCATGTGAGGTTCCTGATGATTGTAAGCTTACGCGACTGGTTAGCTTCCGTTACCTCTCGTATATTTAGCAAGGTAACTCCGCACCTAGAGAAAGCAGGCATGGTGACGTTTGAACTGATCGGCTATAAGCATGGCTGGTTGGTGAAGGGAGGAAGCATACAGTGGTCAGCCTGTGAGCTGCTAGCACTTGTCGATGATCTCCGCGCGGCGGCGAGGGCCTTTCACGACAAGGCAATTGAACTCCGTGGAGAACCCCTGAATCAGATACTGGTTGACTTGCAGGTGTGCGAGGACGGCAGCGTTCGAACGTGGTCGTCCTCGCGCGTCAAGACGAAGGCTCAAGCCGATTGGTGTAACCGTCACATCGCTGAGGCGGCGGATGCGACCGATTTGCTGCGAGGTAATCAACATGGCGATACGATGTAATCATGAAAAAATTTGGATGTTCCTTGCTAAGCATGGATCGGTCTTCGAAATAGCAGCTAACTCTGATAGCGTTATCGAGGACTCTGGGATTGTTTTTAGACAAGGCAAATGCTTCCTCAATGCTATACGTTTAAGCGCACACAGTAGATGCGCATTAACGTATACTGAAGGGCTGGCGACCATCTATCCAACATTGAGACACGCTACTTCTGTACTTCATGCGTGGTGTGTAGATGCTCAAAAAAGAGTAGTTGATCCATCCCCTGGCTGGCACAATCGGGCTTGGTATTGTGGCGTACCATTTTCAATTGACTATTTTTTCCAGGCTCAGACAACACATCTGAGGCACCCTTACCCAAGATCGAATAGCTCGGTGCTAACGTACCCGCCGATTATATCAGGGGTACACCCAGAATATCCTGGAGTTGGCACTCCTGACCAGCTACGGGAGTATCGACGGGAGCGGTCGGTTAGCTCGGCCGCGATGGATCAACATGTTAGGAGACGTATCGCCGCGAAGGTCAGGGAAGCGCAGTCGGTATATGACTTTGGGTGATTCAAAGTAGCAAGGATACAGCCATGGAACACGATGTAATATATCTCCAGCCTGCCTGTTGCGTTGGCGACGACAATGCGCCGGTGGATCAGCCATGAGGGTACTCGACCTGTTCTCCGGGATAGGGGCCATGAGCCTTGGCCTGGAACGGGCCGGCATGGAAACCATTGCCTTTTGCGAAATTGACCCGCTCTGCCGGAAGATGCTGGCAGAAAAGTGGCCTGGAGTGCCCTGCCATGATGACGTTCGAACCATGCAGTTCCCCGATTGTGATGTTATCGCCGGGGGGTTCCCTTGCCAGGACATCTCCGTCGCAGGCAAAGGCGCCGGACTATCCGGGGAACGCTCTGGACTGTACCGGGAAGTCCTGCGAGCCATTCGCCTGGTGGGACCGCGCTACGTCATCCTGGAGAACGTGGCAGTCCTGCTTAGTCGAGGGCTGGGAATTATACTCGGGGACTTGGCCGAGATCGGCTATGACGCGGAGTGGCATTGCATACCGGCTTCCAGTCTTGGTGCCCCTCACCGTAGAGACCGTATCTGGATTGTGGCCTACTCCAGTGGCGCAGGACGACGGGAAGACACCACAGGCGCACTTGGAAATGAAAACCCGAATGAAAGGCGGGCCACGGAATACCATCACCTCGCTGACTGTGATGGTCAAGGCGATACACCAGGGTCTTTGGCAGACCCCAGTAGCGGACGATGCGGTAAATCGCGTGCGGGGAAAATGGAGCAGCCGGGGAAAGCCGGGACTATCCGCCGAAGTGATGATTTGGCCGACACCACATGCGAGTTGCGGGACAGGGGCGGGGAGCAATGGCCGACAGGGTGGGCTAAATCTCCAAACAGCGGTCAAGCTATGTCCCACCCCGACGGCCCGCGACTGGCGCTCTGGGAAAGCATCGCCAGCCACGATGGGACGGAACGCACGACCTCTCTCAGAGACCGTTGGTGGCCACCTGAACCCTCGGTGGGTAGAGTGGTTGATGGGTTTGCCGGTCGGGTGGACCAGCTCCGTATGCTCGGCAACTCGCTCATCCCGCAAATCCCCGAACTTATCGGACGGGCGATCATCCAAATAGCACGGTGCTAACGTACCCGCCGATGGTGATTCAAAGTAGCAAGGATACAGCCATGGAACACGATGTAATATATCTCCAGCCTGCCTGTTGCGTTGGCGAAGACGGCGACCGCCAATGGTGCTCAGACCCGTTCGTCTGGGATTGCGAAGAATCAGGAAAACCTGTCGCGTATGTGCGAATGGATTTAGCAATTAAACACGGATACGTCCCGATTAATGGGTTAGTTGGCGAGAATATTTAATGAAGACGGAGTATAAAATGAAAGGTTTGGCACTGTTCAAGCGCAGACCAAAGCCGGATATCGAGCCGCACAACCAAGGGCAGACACCATGGACACATCAATGAGCGCCGCGTTCGAGCGGGCAGCGGTAAAGAGTGTGATCGTCAACATACTGTACGCCAACGCGGTCAAGGCCATTCGGTGCCGGGGCGACAACCTGGACAAAGCCGCAGAAGACGTTCTGAGAGAAATTCAACTTAGCGGTAATTCCCGTGACCACCTGAATGCGCTTGCGCTAGGGTTCGTCCGGTTCGTTGACCGAGATATGAAAGGCGCCAGCCCCAGCACACTATCCCCGCAAGGGGGCGTTGTCGGCCAATTGGAAAGCGATAACCAGCCCCATCCCGCCGACAACGCAACAATGCTGCCTCGTGCGGCTGGGGAGGGCCAACCCCCCAACACTTTGAGCGGTTCCGGCCATGATATGCCCGATAACCAGCATACTTCCGCCGGTTCCGCTCAAGCCAAAGCCTCTTCAGAGGCCCTCAAGCTAAAGCCGATCCAGCGTCCGAGCATCATCACGCCGGAAGACCGCCGCCAGTTTGCATTGAGCCGCATGACGGAGCTTGGACGGCCGGTCGGGGAATGCACCGCCTCCGACTTGCGCAACCTGATAAAGAAAAACGTCGTGAATGCTTCGTACTACAATGCACTTTTACATGGCATGTCAGAGTATGGGACTGTGAGTCAATACTACTCAGAAGCGGAGGCTGCCAAGGCGCTGCATATTGCACGAACAGCCCAAGGCCTTGATAGCGCGCTTATTACGCAGCCCAAGGCCTATAGCCGCAATGAGTATCACGCCAATGCTTAACGATCAAGAGTTCGTCCAAGCGGACGATAGTGGGGGCCATTATTGTTGCGAAGTCCAGATTAAGCTCGCCCCCACTAACCCACCCCCGCAAGCGCGAGGCGATAACCAATGCCGCCCCCACTAACCCATCCCCGGAAACGGGGCGCTGTCGGCCACTCTACCGGCTAAATCCAACGAAAGCGCGCCGGCAGCGACAAAAGCCCGAAAGGGTGGGAAGGGGGCCAGGAAAAATTCGCGATCCAGTATTCCGCCGC
>SESE01000458.1_pt1 | contig 17023 bp, 13 predicted proteins | sample 3171371 | NCBI WGS metagenome assembly SESE01 (sample SAMN06051881, study PRJNA518727) | freshwater metagenome | biome: subpolar coniferous forest; feature: holomictic lake; material: water; isolation source: holomictic Lake 442, 13 m depth | place: Canada: near Kenora, Ontario | collected... | reverse complement strand
GATGAACTGGTCGTCATGATTCATCGCCATCTGACGAAACGAATCCTCCCAGCCATCGCGCGACCGATGCGCAGGGCGAATCAACAGATGATCCGCGTGAACTTCCAGTTCAATATCCTGCGTAAGCCCTGCTTGATCAAGCAGGACTTTTGGGATTCGAATCCCTTGGGAGTTTCCGATTTTGACGAGGCGCGTCTTAATGATCGTACTCATCGCGGTTCCTTTTTTGAGTGATGTAATTACATTGTATGTACTTTTTGAGAGATGTCAAGGTTAGGATATCGCAGTCCTATTCCAGTTGTGAAGAAAGAATCAAGGCTTTAGCCGGCCTTATCCGGCTAAAGCCTCGATTTGCCCTGGCCGTCTGTGCCGCCCCGGTCGCCATTGTCTCGCCAGCGACGGCTGCGCTTTCCGCAACGAGAACGCCGACGGATCCGCCCCGGCCCCGCCCGCCCCACCTTCGGGCGGCAACCCTCGCCGCGATGCAGGCCATCAGTCTCCCGCGCTAGCGAGCAGCGCACGGACGCCCGCGCCATCGAGTCCGGGGGCGAAGAGCCAACCCTGGCCGAGGCCGCAGTCGAGATCGCGCAGTTGCGCATACTGCTGCTCTGTCTCGATCCCCTCGGCCACCACCTCCATGCCCAAGGTATGGGCCAGACCGATGATCGTCTGCACGATGTCGCTCTGCCCGTTGGGCATGCCGAGGCGGCGAATGAACGAGCGGTCGATCTTCAGGGTACTCACCGGGAAGCTGTAGAGGTAACTGAGCGACGAGTAGCCGGTGCCGAAGTCGTCGATGCAAAGGTGAACGCCCAGATCGCGGATGCGCCGCAGGGTCTGGCTGGTCTCGCTGCTCAGTTCAACAAAGTTATGCTCGGTGATCTCAAGCTTCAGGCTCGACGCAGGCAGGCCGCTGGACTCAAGGGCGGCGATGATCTGGTCCACAATGTCGGACTCGGCGAAGAGCCGGGCCGAGAGGTTCACGTTCACCGTGCGGGGCGGATCAGACGCGAACTCGTCCTGCCACGCGCGGGCCTGCATGCAAGACTCGCGCAGCACCCACCAACTGATCGGCACGATTATGCCGGTCTCTTCGGCGGTCTCCAGAAAGGCACCGGGGTAGAGCAGCCCACGCTGCGGGTGCTGCCAGCGCAGCAGAGCCTCGAACCCGTTCACCCTGCCGCACGACAAGGTGATGATCGGCTGGTAGTGCATGCACAGCTCCCCACGCGCCAGCGCCCCGCGCAGGTCACGCTCAAGCTGAAGCTTCGCCATGGCCTGGGCGTGCATCGTCGGCGTGAAGATGACGTAGCGATCCTTACCCTCCATCTTCGCGTGGTACATGGCGGTGTCGGCGTCGCGGATCATCTCGGCTGAGTTGGCGTATTCCAGGGCGCTGGTGGTGATCCCGATGCTCACCGTCGTGATCGCCTGGTAGTCCCCCAGCATAATCGGCTCGGCGATCATGTGCTGGATGCGCTCGGCGATCACCTCGACCGAACCTTCATCGACCAGATTCTCAACCAGGATGGTGAACTCGTCGCCGCCGAGGCGGGCCACCGTGTCGCCGGGGCGCAGGCATTTCTGGATGCGCTGGGCGATGGTATTGAGCATTTCGTCGCCGGTGGCGTGGCCGAGGCTGTCGTTGATTGTCTTGAACCGGTCGATATCGAGGAAGAATACCCCGAAGATGCGTGTCTTCTCGCGGCGGGCGATGGCGATAGTCCGTTCGAGCCGGTCGATGAAGAGCGCGCGATTCGGCAGGCCAGTGAGCAGATCGTGCATGGCGTCGTGCTGAAGCTGCTGCTCGATCGAGCGGCGGACGGAGATGTCGGTCTGCGATCCGGCGATGCGGGTGGCCTGGGCGGAGTTGTCCCAGACGGCCATGCCACGGCAGAGTACCCAGCGATAGGTGCCGTTGCGGTGGCGGATGCGGTATTCGTGTTCAAAGAAGCTGAGCAACTGGCGGAAGTGGGCGGCCATGCGGACCTTGAAGGGTTCCATGTCGTCGGGGTGGATGCGGTCGAGCCACTCGGCGGGGTTGTCGCCGATCTCGCCCTCTTCGAAGCCAAGGATGGCCTTCCAGCGCGGTGAGAGGAACAGCCTATCCGCCTGAAGATCCCAGTCCCACAGACCATCGTTCGCCCCGCGCGCGGCCAGGGCGTAACGCTCCTCGCTCTGGCGCAGGGCCATCTCGGCCCCACGGGCCGCGCTCATATCGCGGATGACCGCCACGCCGCCGCAGATCGCACCGCCGCCATCGATCTGGGGGCGCGCGGTGATGCTGAGCCAGTGCCCAGGGGGCAGGAAGAGCTCGGCGGCATCGGTAGCGACCCCGACAATCGCGCGTGACAGGGGCATATCGGCGGGCGGGCATGGGGTGCGCTGGTCGGGTAGGCGCAGCGTGGCCAGGGCGGCCAGCGGGTTCGCGCCGAGGATCTGGGTGGCCGCCGGGTTGGTGCTGACGAGGTCGCCCGTCGTGTTTACCACTACCACCCCATCCCCCATGCTATCAAGGATCGACTGGAGTACCGCAGCCTGGATTGATCCTATCATGGGTGATCGTCCTCCTCGGTGTTGGCATGGATTGTGCCTGGGTAATACGCATTGTAGCGTGATTACATTACCTTGGGGGCGGGTGCATTGTCGCCCCCGAATCTATCCCACCTTACACCTCGGTAGCTGCTTCCGGGGCGCTGTCAGACAGTGTACGCGGCGCGATCATGCTTAGTGCGAGCATCAGCCAGAAGGCGAAGGCCAGATCCGGCCAGAAGTAGAACGAGTCTACCAGTCCGTGCGCCAGGGCCGCCGTCATCGCCGCGAGGATGCCTGCCTGTAGCGGCGAGGCAGACTGCGCGCCCGCGCGCCGGTAGAAGATCACCAGCAGCCAGGCGAAGGCGACCAGTCCTAGTGGCCCCATGCGCAGGGCGATGTCGAGCAGCAGGTTGTGCGGGTGGGCCGTGTTGATCTCGTTGGAACTGGCCAGGGCCGGGTCGATGTACTGCGCGTAGAGCCGTCCGAACTGGTCAAGGCCCACGCCGAGCGGATGGTCGCGCAGCATCGCCAGGGCCGAGGCCCAGGTCTGCACCCTGATCCCGCTGCTGGCACCGAGCAGGTTGAAGCGCTGCACGTTGAGGGCCAGCAGGGCCAGCCCGCCGAGTGTCGCCAGGCCCGCCAGGGCCAGGAGTGGCAGCAGCACGCGCCGGGGCGGCAGCAGATGCCGGGGCAGCAGCAGCAGCCCTAGCACCGCGCCGCCCGCCGCCGCGCCCAGGTAGGCCCCGCGTGAGAACGAGACCAGCAGCCCGCCCAGGCAGAGCAGCGTCACCAGCAGCGTCGGCCAGGATCGGCGCACGCGCACCGCGCCGCCTGGCCCGCCCCAGAATGCCGCGTGGGCCAGGGCCGCTGCCACCGGCCAGAAGCGCCCCATGGCCAGGCCCAGGTTGTTCGGGTGGCCGTAGAGCCCCGTCACGCGCAGCACGCCCTCCACCGGGATCAGGTCGTTGCTGAAGCCTACCTTTGTGCCGATCAGCGGGGCCAGGTTCAGCCCGAGGAACTGTAGCCCGCCCACCAGTCCGGCCATAGCCCCGCCCGCCAGCCAAAAGCCGACGATCAGCCTGGCGTAGTCCGGCCCCCGGCGGCGGGCGTAGTACCGCAGCAGCCCGCAGAAGATCAGCGGCTCGACGATCAGCCAGCGCAGTTCGCGCAGGGCCGGGCCGTTCTCCCCGGCGATTAGGAATCCCCACAGGCCGGCGAGGGCGAAGAGGATGATGGGAATCACACGTGACAAATGACGAACGGCGTCTGTCACGTGTGATTCGACGTTCGCTCTTCTCCAGTTCAGCCCCGCGCCGATTACCGTGATCGCCAGCACCACCTCGTGCAGCGGCAAGGAGATCCCCGTGTCGCGGATGCCGAAGCGGGCGTCGAACAGACCCTTGGGCATAAAGTAGAGCGCCACCGTGAAGGGCACGTAGGCGAGGGCCAGGTCGGGTCGCCAGAGGGCCAGGGGCGTGAAGACTGCCAGGCCCAATGCGGTCAGCGGCAGTTGCGCCGAGGCCCGGTAGGCGATCAGCAGGCCGAGGCCCATGACGATCAGGGTGAGCGTTTCAGGGCGACCCTTATGTCGAAGAATTCGTATGGTCTTGGGGACGAGTGCCAGCCTCGCGGGCACTCGTCCCCAAAACCAAGATCGTACCGCATTAAAGAGACTCGCCAGCGCCGCCGCGCCGCTCGCCGCGATGGCGACCAGCAGCGCCAGCGGCCCGTAGTCCCACAGCCAGCCCCCTGGTCGCGCCCGATCTACCGCGAACCAGTCGGGCGTCGCCGTGCCGCGCAGATCGAGCATATGCTCGCCCTCGGGCAGCCACGTTGAACGCAGGGTCTGGCGTTCATTGGCCCCGTCGCGAGTCAAGATCGTGGCCTGCCCGTCGATGCTCGCCTCCACCGCCCCCGCCAACCCGCCCACCAGCGTGACCCGCGCCCCGCTGAAGTACACCCGCCAGCCGCCGTCGGTCGCCTCCACCGCCGGGTTCCGCCAGCTATGGGCACCCACCCCGGCAGATGCCGGGCGGGCCAGGTATGTTTGGAGGGCGCGGTACGAGTCGAGCGGCTGCCAGTCGCGGCTCACCAGCGCGAAGTAGGGCGTTGGGTCGTCCGGGTCGGGCGCGCTGTAGCCGCCGTAGCGCAGCATCCACACGTTCATCGTCCCCATCCACGGCCACTCCCGGCGCGCCCGCACGATCTGACCCACGAGGTAGTCGCCCTTCTGCTGCTCGGATACCGGCTGGCCCCAGGTGAGCCGCCGCTCGGGCGGGATGCGCTCCGGCGCGCTGTTCCAGCCGAACTCGGTCACCCACACCGGTGTGCCCGCATCGCCGTTGCGCTCCATCACCTCGCGTAGCAACACCACTCGGCTCACATCGCTGCGCGTGTCGATCGGCTGGCTCCAGCTCCAGTTGCCCCGCCCGCGCAGGAAGATGTAGCGGTGTTCGTCGGGCGACTGGCCCAGGCCGTAGCTCTGGGCCGCCATAATGTCGAAGGAGTCCGCGCCGCCCGCTTTGTAGACTCGGTCGAGGTATTCTAGCTCGGTCATCGGTGCGCGTGAGTCGAGGCCGTCGGTGGGGGCCAGGCCGGGGAAGAGGATCACCGCCTGGGGGTTCGCCGCGCGCGCGGCGGCGGCCCCGGCGCGCAGCAGGGCCACGAAATCCTCGGGGCGCGGCTCCTGCCAGTTCCACTCACCCCGCAGGTTCGGCTCATTCCAGATCTGGAAGAAGCGCACCCGCTGGTGCGCGGGCGCGTCGTCCACCCCGTCGCCGTCGTAGCGCTCGACTATCGCCCGCACGAAGTTGGCGTAGTCGGCGTAGTCGTCGGGCGGGCCGGTCGAATTGCCGTCGAGCTTCAGGCCGGCCTGAAGCTCGGGCGAGGCCAGCGCCCGCTGGCGCGACCAGTCCGGCGGGCGCTCCAGGCGTAGGATCAGCTCGATCCCGGCGGCGTTGGCCACCGCCACAATCCGGTCGTACTTCGCCCAGGCCGATACGGCCCCCACCGTCGCGAGGTTGCGCCGATCCTCAAAGTCGCCCCTGGCGTGGATCTCGATATCCTCCCAGGGTGCCTGCATGCGTGCGTAGCGCGCCCCCAGATCGCGGGCTAGGGCGAAGCTGCGATCCGCCGCCGCAGGGTCGGGCTCAAACGGGAGATTATAGAGGTTGACGCCCACGGCCGGGCCGTCGGCAAAGGGGATGGGCGCGGGGCCGGCGCTGAAGACGATGCCACGGTTGGCCGCGTTGTCTAGCCAGACCGTCGCCGCCAGGGTGGCGAGCAAGGCGAAGAGCATAAGCGCAGCCAGCGCTGCGCCCGCCAGAGGGCGACGAAATACGGACGGGGCGTTCATCGTGGCCGAGTATAGCCCCCGCCCGTGCGCCTGTCAATCTTCGTAGGATTGCAAACAGGGCATGAGCAAAGTCCTCGGGGCTGCGCCCCAGACCGCGCTTTTGGTTGCCCCCAAGCCCCCGCCGGAGGCGGCGTGGTGTGTCTGGCGACACATGGCCACTGCTGAAAGCTCGCAGATATGTGTCTGGCGACACTTGCGGCGGCCCGCCAAAGCCTGTACCCTGTGTAGACTACCTAGTGCGTATGCTCGATGAACTTTGCTTGGCACTACCGCAAAAGGCACGCGGTCCGGCACCACCCGCCGGGGGCTGAAGCCCCGGCTAGATTCTGCGAAGGCCGCTGAAGCGGCCTCAGACAGGCCGCTTCAGCGGCCTTCGTAAAATCTAGCCCGCCCGTTTACGGGCCGGGTGCTTGGGATGACCGCGTGCCTTTTGCGGTAGTGCCCCAGAACCTTGTCTGAGGAGAATTATTATGCAGTCCGCAATATTACCCGTCATCATCCAAGGCGGCATGGGCGCCGGAGTATCCGACTGGCGCCTCGCGAACGCTGTCTCGCGCGCAGGCCAACTGGGCGTCATCTCTGGCACCGCCCTCGATACGATCCTTGTCCGGCGTCTCCAGGATGGCGATGTCGGTGGGCATATGCGACGGGCGATGGCCCAGTTCCCCATCCCCGAGGTGGCCGAGCAGGTCATCAAGCGCCATTTCAACCCGGACGGCCGACAGGCCGGGGCACCCTACACCGTCTTGCCCATGTACAAGGCCGAGATGAGCGTCGAGCGCCAGCAGTTGATCATGCTCTCCACCTTTGTCGAGGTCTACCTGGCCAAGGAGGGCCACGCCGGCCCGGTCGGGATGAACCTGCTCACCAAGATCCAGTTGCCGAACTTGGCGACCCTCTACGGGGCCATGCTCGCCGGGGTGGACGCGGTGCTGATGGGTGCCGGCATCCCGCGCGAGTTCCCGCTGGCCATCGATGCCCTCGCCGTGCATCGGGTCGCCACCAGTGCCTTCGATGTCGAGGACATGCCCGCCGGCGAGGCGGCCCACATCACCTTTGACCCGGCCGTCCACTGGGAGGTGACGCCGCCCGCCCTGCGCCGCCCGCTGTTCCTGCCGATCATCGCCAGCAACTCGCTGGCCACGGTGATGGCCCGCAAGTCCGGTGCCCGCGTCGACGGCTTCATCATCGAGGGGCCGACCGCCGGCGGTCACAATGCGCCGCCGCGCGGACAGACCCAGCTCAACGAGCGCGGCGAGCCAATCTACGGCCCACGCGATGAGGTTGACCTAGCCAAGATCCGCGAGCTTGGCCTGCCCTTCTGGCTCGCCGGGGGCAAGGGTAGCCCCGTAGGGCTGCGCCAGGCTCTCGCCGCTGGTGCCGCTGGTATCCAGGTTGGCACCCTCTTCGCCTACTGCGAGGAGTCTGGCCACGCCGCAGATCTCAAGGCGTCGGTGATCGCGGCTGCCGCCCGCAACGCCGTCGATGTGTTCACCGACCCGCGCGCCTCGCCCACCGGCTTCCCCTTTAAGGTGGTGGCGTGGGCCGAGAACCCCGCCGACTGGGAGAACCGCGTGCGGATCTGCGACCTGGGCTACCTGCGCAGCGCCTATCGCCGCCCCGACGGCACGATCCGGTTCCGCTGCGCCGCCGAGCCGATCAAGACCTACCTCGCCAAGGACGGCAAACTTGAGGAGACCGAGGGCCGCAAGTGCCTCTGCAACGCCCTGATGGCCAATATCGGGGTTGGCCAGTTGCGCGCGGCGGGCCGGGTCGAGCCGCCTCTGCTCACCAGCGGCGATGACCTGAAGCTGATGGGTGCCTACCTCGATGGCCGCAGTAGCTATCGCGCCGCCGATGTGGTCGCCTACCTCCTCGATAGCGATGAGCAGGGCGCGCAGGTTGCCTACACGGCCTCCGCTCAAGCGATGCTATAATGGCTTTCGCATTTTCTTCGTGATAGAAACGACAATGTCGCTACACCCGACATCAGCGCGGCGGGCGACGCTTCGCAGAAAGAGTAATCTGCGGTGAAAGAGTTTTTCCGACGCCGAAAGACCAGTTTCACCACCGGCGGGCAGTCCGAGGGCAATCCCGTCCCCGATGACATGTGGGTCAAGTGCAGCGCTTGCCGCGAGCTTGTCTATAAGAAGGAACTGACCGACAACCTGAAGGTCTGCCCCAAGTGCGGCCACCACATGCGTATGAGCGCCCACGAGTGGATCGGCCTGCTCGACGCCGGATCCTTCAGCGAGATGGACACGAACCTCCTGCCGACCGACCCGCTCGGTTTTGTCTCGCTCGGCGAGAGCTATGCCGAGAAGCTGGCGAAATCCCAGCAGCGCACGGGCATGCCCGACGCGATTCTCTCCGGTGTGGGTATGATCGGCGGCAGGCACCTGGCCCTGGCTGTGGGCGACTTCGCCTTTATGGGTGCGTCGATGGGCAGCGTCTACGGCGAGAAGTTGTCGCGCGCCGCCGAGCGCGCCGCCGACTTGGGCATCCCCCTGCTGACGATCAACACCTCGGGCGGGGCACGCCAGCAAGAGGGTGTCATCGCTCTGATGCAGATGGCCAAGGTGACGATGGCCCTGACCCGACTGGCCGAGGTCGGGCAGCCGCATATCGCCCTGATGGTCGATCCATGCTACGGCGGCGTCACCGCCTCGTATCCCTCGGTGGCCGACGTGATCATCGCTGAACCGGGGGCCAATATCGGCTTCGCAGGCAAGCGACTGATCGAGCAGATCATGCGCCAGAAGCTCCCGGCAGGCTTCCAGACCGCCGAGTTTATGCTGGATCACGGCATGATCGATATGGTTGTGGAGCGCAACCAGCTTCCCGCCACAATCGGTCGCTTGATCCGGCTCTATGGCACGCGCCGCGATCCGTCCGAGCGTCGCGATCCCGTCGAGCAGATGATTAGCGCTATCACCTACCCCTAAGGGCACCGCAGCGCCGCGCTGCGGCTCCCCGTGTAAGGGCACCGCAGCGCCGCGCTGCGGCTCCCCAACGGAAAATAATGGACGAGACGACGAATCCTACAGAAGCCCAGGAGCTTACGCCCTGGGATCGCGTGCAGATGGCGCGTCACCCCCAGCGCCCGCACACGCTTGACTATATCGCCGCGCTCTGCGAGGACTTTACTGAATTCCACGGGGATCGCCGTTTCGGCGACGACCCCGCGATTGTCGGCGGGCTGGCCGCCTTCGCCGCGCACACGGTGATGGTGATCGGCCATCAGAAGGGTAGCGATACCCGCGAGAATATGAAGCGGAACTTCGGAATGTCGCACCCCGAGGGCTACCGCAAGGCCCAGCGCCTTATGCGCCAGGCCGAGAAGTTTGGGATTCCGGTGATCTGTTTTGTCGATACGCCCGCAGCCGACCCTAAAAAAGAGTCGGAGGAGCGCGGCCAGGGTAACGCGATCGCCGAGAGTATTCTGGTGATGACCAATCTGCGCGTGCCGATCATCGCCGCCGTGATCGGCGAGGGTGGTAGCGGCGGTGCACTGGCGCTGAGTGTGGCAGACCGTATCCTGATGCAGGAAAATGCGATCTTCTCGGTCGCTCCGCCCGAGGCCACCGCATCCATCCTCTGGCACGACTCGGCCAAGGCACCTGATGCCGCCCGCGCCCTCAAGCTCACCGCCCAGGATCTCTACCAGCTACGAATCATCGACGAGGTTGTCTCTGAGCCGGTTGGCGGTGCCCACCAGAACCCGCAGGAGGCGATCACCATCCTCGGTGCGCGCCTTCGCGCCAACCTCGATACGATCTCGCAGATCGAAATTCCCACCCTCCTCAAGCAGCGCTATCAGAAGTACCGCGTGATCGGCCACTACCGCGAGGCGTGAGTCCTCAGAGCAGGCAGATCGCGACGAGTACCACCAGGCAGAATAGGATGATCGCCCCGCCGCCCTCGCCGCGCGGGGCGCGCAAGGCGTCGAGTTGCTCGGCGCGGATGTAGACGATCTGCGGGGGCTCGGCGGTGCGCTGGGCTACGGCGCTCAGGGCCAGTGTGCCGAAGAAGGCGGTAATGGCGATGGTGATCAGCAGTTCCATGGTATTCAGCCTTTCTTCGTAAAGTGTCAATAAGACACTATTTGAAGGACGAAGGAGAAGGGCGGTGCGCCCTTAGTTAATGTCTATTATACACTATTCTAGCAGACTGTCAAGTACAACTTCGCCGCTTTTTGTGGATGTTTGGCAGCTTCACCGCCAAACATCCACAAAAAAAGAAAGCCCCCAAACCCTCACGGTTTAGCATACACCTACCCCGCCCTGTCGCCCAAACGAAAAGGGAGGGTCAGGCAGGGCACCGCCCTACCTGACCCTCCCCGTAGCGCTACCTCTACGCCGGCAAGACCTCGATCCAATCCCGCTCCGCGCCGCTGAGGGTTATAAAAAAGTCAAAAATCACCTTGATCAGGCCATACTTCCGGTCAAGAACCTCCTTCGCCGTCGTCTCCTCCCCCAAGCCAAGGACGCGCGCCATGCCGTCGATTGTCTCGCCGCGCGCGGTTCCGCGCATGTCCGACGGGCCGATCATCACCCGCCCGTTGTTACGGATGCGCTTGACCTTCCCCGAGTTTTTAGAGGTCATCACATAGACCTTGTTGCCGCTCAACTCGAACCAAACCGGGGTACTCACCGCCTCACCACTCTTCCGATAGGTGATCAGGTTGGCATACTGATGCCTGCTCAGCGCGGCAAACTTGTTTGACTGATCAATCTCTGCCATCGTATCATCACTCCGTGCTACTGGCTCGCCACGGTACATTCGCCGCATGGTGCCGTGGCACCCGACCTGACATTTGTACAGTGGTGAGCCACTACGCTAAAATTAAGACTCGTATTTCATTGTAACACGGGTAGCAGATTTAGGGCAGGGCGCGATAGATCGCCGCCCACTCAGTGAGGGTGAGGGTCTCCGCGCGGCGTATGGGGTCAACGCGAGCGGCAGCCAGGGCCGTCAGGGCCACATCGCGGGGAAGGATGGTGCCCAGGGCGGCGAGGCCACCGGGCAGGGCGTTGCCGAGTTGCTTACGCGGCTGGAGGAACCCGGCCTTGATCACGCGGAACAGCCCGGCCACGCTCGCCACATCCACGGCCAGGGCGGGGCGTCGGCGCATGCGCAGCACCGCCGAGTCTACAGCCGGGACGGGGTAGAAGCTGCTGGCCGCCACGCGGGCCACAATCTCCGGCACGGCGTAGAGTTGCACCGAGTGGGCCAGGACGCTCATGTCGCCCGGTTTTCCACAGATCCGCTCGGCCACCTCCCACTGCACCAGCACCACGCTCAACTCCGGTGGTGACCCGCCCTCCAGGAAGTGACGCAGCACCGGCGCCGTGATCGCGTAGGGCAGGTTGGCTACCAGTTTATAGGGCTGAGAGTTGAGGGTTGGGGGCTGAGGGTCGGCGTACGCGAGGATCTCGGCGGGCGAGATGCGCAACACATCGGACTGGACGATCCGCAGGGCCGAGTCGGCAAACTCCTCGTGGAGGCGGGCGACCAGGCGCTTATCAAGCTCCACCGACACCACCTGCCCGGCGCGCTGCAACAGTTCCCAGGTGAGTACACCCAGGCCAGGGCCGACCTCAACCACCAGGTCGGCGGCGCACAGATCTGCGGCACCCACAATCGTGTCCAGGGCGAGCGGGTCGATCAGGAAGTTCTGGCCCATGCCACGGGTGGGCCGCAGGTCGAGCGAGCGCAGGGCGGCGCGGACACGTTGGGTCGAGATGTAGGGGTTGTCCATGGAATCCTCGTAGGGGCGTAGCCGCAAACAGGTCGCCCTGCGACCTATTTGCGGCTGCGCCCCTACTCGATCGGCACCATAATGATCACTTTCGTACCTTGGCCGATGGCCGACTCTATCTCGGCCTGGCCGCCGACGAGGCGGGCGCGTTCATCAATGTTCAGCAGGCCAAAGGAGCCACGCTTCTCGTAGGTGCGCAGCACGGCGACCTTATCGAATCCGGCACCGTCATCCTGCACCACGGCGTGCAGCAGCTTGGGTTCACTGCGCATACGCACCCAGATGTGCTTGGCCTTGGCGTGCTTGAGGGCGTTGTTCACCGCCTCCTGGATGATGTTGAAGAGCGTGCCCTCAGTCTTCGTATCTAGGTGGACATCGCCCATCTGATCCGTCTCAAGCACGATCTGCGCCCCGGCGTTATTGCCCTTGAAGCGCTCAAGGTATTGCTCAAGCGTCACCTTGAGACCCTGGGTTTCCAGCACCAGCGGGCGCAGTTCAAACAGCATCGTGCGGATCTCGTAGGTGGTGCGTTTGGCCATGGCGCTGAGCTTATCGAGTTCGTCGATCACCCGCTTCGGGTCACGGTCGAGCAGCTTCTTAATAAACTCCACGTTCATCGTGATCGCCGCGACCGACTGGGCCGGGCCGTCGTGCAGGTCGCGGGCCAGCTGGTGGCGCACCTCCTCTTCCTTCGAGAGCAGCTTGGATCGCTCCTCCTTGAGGTCAAAGATCAGCTGGGCGTTATGCAGGGCGATGATCGCGTAGCCCGCCAGAGCCGCGAGCATATCGATCTGCTCGCCGGTGAATGAGGCGACCCGGTCGGTGGCCACCACCATCAGGCCATAGGTGCGCAGGGCCGCCCGCAGCGGGATGATGCAGGCGCTGCGACAGCTGTGCAGCGTATCAAACACATGCAGGTCGCGCTGCTGGGCAATATCGACGGTACACGCCTCCGTAGCGCGCAGGACATCGGCCAGGCCGTTCTTAGACAGGGTCAGCTTACGGGCATGGTCAGATTCGCTAAGCGACTGGCTGGCCGCCACGTACAGCTCGTTCTCCTCGCCCGAAGAGAGCAGCACAAAGCCGCAGGTGTAGGGCACCAGTCGGCGGCTCTCGCGCAGGGCGGCCTCAAGCACGTGGCGGTAGTCCATCGTGGTCGAGAGCGAGTAGGCCACCTCGTAGAGCGAGCGCATCTGGTCGCGGTAGGCCCGCGCCGCGACCAGCGCCTGCTCGGCCTGACGCTCGGCCACGGCTACGCTCTGCCGGTTGTTTTCGCTCCAGCGCTCGGCCAGGCCGTTGGTCATCCAGGGGATCAGGCTAAGGATCATGCCGCGCATGCCGAGGCCCACATATTCCAGGGGCACCACGGCGCGCGGATCAGATGAAAAGCGGAGCGAGCCGAGGAAGGCCACGATGTAGCAGATCGCCGCCAAAATTCCCGAGAGCAGGCCCACCAGCGAGTGCTGGCGGATGGCCGCGTTGATCAGCGGCAGCAGGTACATCGGGAAGAAGATCGCGTAGCGATCACCTGCGAAGAAGGCCATCAGCGAGATAAAGGCGATGTCGATCAGGTAGGCCATGCCGATTAGCTGCCCGAAGCCGGGCAGGAACGCCGCCAGGCTCGCCAGGGAGCTAAACGCCGTATAGGCCCACAGCATCACGACCAGCGGGTCGCTCTCGATGCTGATCGGCCAGATCGGCTTCTTGGTGATGAACTGCGTGATCGCAAAGAGTAGCAGAATCGTCACCCAGCGGGCGAACGTGTAAAACCGCTCGCCGCCGAGCAACTTCCAGCCGTCAGATCCTGTGCCGGACTGATTCTTGGGGGGGATCGTCGTCGTGCTAGCCTTCACAGCTACCTCGTGCGGAAAATTAAGAATTGAGCATTGAGGACTGAAATACGCGCACTGTAGGCGGATGCGAGGGAATCGATCCCTTGCCACGCCCTATTTTAATACGATGCGCGTCGCTTTTTCAATCCTCAATGCGCTCATTCTCAATGCTTCATTCCTCAGAGGGTCTTCAAGGTCTCAAGCGTGGCGCGCACCGCGTCAGCAGACTTCTTCACCAGCGCCTTCTCCTCATCGTTCAGCGGCAACTCGATGATCTTCTCGACGCCGCCGGCGCCGAGGACCACCGGGACGCCAAAGTACATGTCGCTCAGGCCGTACTCACCGTTCAGGTAAGCCGCCACCGGGAGCACGCGCTTCTTGTCCTTGATCACCGCCTCGACCATCTGGGCGGTCGCCGCCGCCGGGGCGTAGTAGGCGCTGCCGGTCTTCAGCAGGTTCACGATCTCGCCGCCGCCCTTGCGCGCCCGATCCACAATCGCCTCAAGCCGATCGGCGGCGATGAATTCGCTCACCGGGATGCCGGAGATCGTCGAGAAGCGCGGCAGCGGCACCATCTCGTCACCGTGGCCGCCCATCAGCATGGCCTGGATATCCTCGACCGAGACGCCCGTCTCCAGGGCGATGAAGGCCCGGTAGCGCGCACTGTCCAGCACACCGGCCTGGCCGATCACGCGCTCCTTGGGGAAGCCGGCGGTCTGCGCGGCCACATAGGTCATCGCGTCCAGCGGGTTGTTCACCATGATGATCACGGCGTTGGGCGAGAGCGGGGCCGCCTTCGAGATGCAGTCGCGAGTGATGTTCGCGTTGACCTTGATCAGATCCTCGCGGCTCATACCCGGTTTGCGCGGTGCGCCCGAGGTCACCACAATCACATCCGAGCCGGCGGTATCGGCGTAGTCGTTCGTGCCGGTCACCCGCACATCGAAGCCCTCGATCGGCGCGGCCTCGAAGAGATCCAGCCCTTTGCCCTGCGGGATCCCGTCCACCACATCCAGCAGCACGATATCGCCCAACTCCTTGGCCGCAAGCCAGTGGGCGGTGGTCGACCCGACAAACCCAGCGCCTATAATGCTGATCTTCTTCCGCATAGCGGCATCCTACTTTCTTAGTGTGGGCGAGGCATCTCACCGCAGCGTGATCCGATATAACGCCTCTAGTGATGTGCCCGACAACACCGCGCATTGTATCACAGGACGCTCCAGCGCCTTCCGGCGGAGGGTTGGGAATCCCGGGCGGTTGCAATGTCCGAGACCTCGCTTTTGGGCGGTTTCTGGCGGCTTCACCGCCAAAAAACACCCAAAAAAAGATCGTTCGGAGGTGGCGAAGCCACCCCTAAACCCCCGCCAGAGGCGACGTTGCCACCTCGCTGGGGTTTGGGTCGGCGGCTCGCGAGCCGCCCCTACTCAGGCCACCGCTCGTAGCTTGTCCAGCGCGGCCTGCAGATCCTCGGGCAGGGGCGAGCAGAACTCGCGCCATTCCCCGCTGGGCAGGTGAAAGCCGAGCTGCTGCGCGTGCAGGAACTGCCGTCCCAGGCCAAAGCTCGCCCGCCCCTTGCGCGCCCCGTAAAGCGGATCGCCGAGTACCGGGCGCTGGATGTGCAGCAGGTGGACGCGGATCTGGTGGGTGCGCCCGGTCTCCAGGCGCAACTCCAGCAGGGTGTAGGCACCCAGTTCCTCCGCTACGCGGTAGTGCGTGCGCGCCGGTCGGCCCTGCGGCGTCACCGCCATGCGCAGGCGCTCGCGCGGGTGCCGGCCCACCGGCGCGTCGATCACGCCCTCGGCGACCTGAAAGCGGCCCTCGGCCACGGCGAGGTAGATTTTGCGCATCTGCCGCTCGCGCTGCTGGTCGGCCAGGCTGCGCATGGCCGCATCGTTGCGGGCCACCACCAGCAGCCCCGAGGTGCCCGCGTCGAGCCGGTGGACGATGCCGGGCCGCAGATCGCCGGACACCTGCATATCGGGGTAGCGCGCCAGCAGCGCGTTGACCAGGGTGCCGCCGGGGTGGCCCGGCGCAGGGTGGACAACCATCCCGGCGGGCTTATCCACCACCACCACGTCGGCGTCCTCGTAGATGATCGACAGGGGGATGGGCTCGGGGGTCAGGGCCACGGGCCGTGGTGGCGGCACCGCCACGGCCACCTGGTCGCCCGCGCACAGGCCGAGGCTGGCCCGCGCAGGCCGACCGTTCACCGTGATCTGCGCGGCGACGATCAGCTGCTGCGCGTAGGATCGCGAGAGTGCGGGTAGCGCCTGCGCCACGTAGCGGTCGAGCCGTTCGCCCGCCGATTCTGCGTCCACCGTCAGGCTGTAGATTGTTGAGTTCACGCTATGGTCGCCGAAAGGGCGCAGCAGCACTGTGCTGCTGCGCCCTTCCCCTGGCCCGCCATCCTACTCGAGGTCGCGGTTGAGCAGATCGTTGAGCAGCCGATCATCGCGGGGGGCCGGTCGCGGCGTGGCCGGCAGGTCGTCACCGATAAAGATCAGGTAGGCGGCCATCGCCGTCACCCCGACGCTAATCGCGCTATCGGCCAGGTTGAACACCGGCCACCAGCCCACGCAGATAAAGTCGACCACCGAGCCGAGCCGCAGCCGGTCGACAATATTGCCAAGCGCTCCGCCGAGGATCAGCCCCATCGCCACCTGCACCCAGGTGGCGCGGTTCGGCAAGTGAAAGACATAGGCGTAGGCGGTGCCCGCCGTGATCAGGATCGAGGTGATTGTGAAGATCTGGGGCACGCTCTGGAAGAGCCCGAAGGCCACCCCCGTATTCTGTGCGTACACCAGCTTCAGCCAGGATGGGCCGAGGGGGATTACTCGCAGGAAGGGTTCGGGGCCAAGCCGCGACACCACCCACGCCTTACTCAACTGGTCGCTCGTGAGAATCAGCAGGCCCAAGGCGGCGGGAAGCGCCCAGCGCACGGGAATCTGGCGGAGTTGTGGTGGCATCTGGTGCCTCATGGCGAAATCATACGCCGATCTTCGCGGCGATGCGCGATCTCGTCGAGCAGAAACTGAAACATCAGCATAGTCGCACCAACCGTGATCGCGCTGTCGGCCAGGTTGAACACTGGGAACCAGCCCACCTGGATGAAGTCGACCACATAGCCCAGCCGCGCCCGGTCGATCAGGTTGCCGAAGGCACCGCCCAGGATCAGGCCCAGGATCACCTGGACGGCCGGGCGTCGGTTTGGCAGCTGCGTGGCGTAGAAGTAGATCGCGCCCGCGACGATCACCAGCCCGGCGATGGTGAGCAGTTGTGGCATACCTTCCAGCAGGCTAAAGGCGACCCCGGTATTGTGTGAGTAGGCGATGCGCGCCGTATTCCCGATGATCGGGACGAATTGCGTCATCGTCTCAGGGCCAAGGTTTTGCACGATCCAGGCTTTGCTTGCCTGATCGGCGGCGATCACCAGGGCGGCGATGGCCGCCGGAACCACCCAGCGACCGTGTTGATCCAGTCCCACAGGAATATACCCCCATCCTGTCGGCGCAGCGTCGCGGCCGCGCACACGTTACATCC
>SESE01000456.1_pt1 | contig 17069 bp, 20 predicted proteins | sample 3171371 | NCBI WGS metagenome assembly SESE01 (sample SAMN06051881, study PRJNA518727) | freshwater metagenome | biome: subpolar coniferous forest; feature: holomictic lake; material: water; isolation source: holomictic Lake 442, 13 m depth | place: Canada: near Kenora, Ontario | collected... | reverse complement strand
GTTGGTGGTGGGCGCTGACCACTACGAAACGGCGCGCGCCGTGCAGGGCACCTTGCAGCGCTACAAAGAGTTGCGCGACATCATTGCAATTCTGGGTATGGACGAGTTGGCACCGGAAGACAAACAGGCGGTGGCGCGGGCCCGCAAGATACAGCGTTTCCTGTCCCAGCCCTTCCACGTGGCTGAAGTGTTCACCGGTTCCCCCGGCAAGTACGTCAGTCTGGCAGAAACAATTCGCGGCTTCAAGATGATTGTGGCCGGTGAGTGCGATCACTTGCCGGAGCAGGCGTTTTACATGGTTGGCACGATCGACGAAGCGTTCGAAAAAGCCAAGAAAATCTAACATGAACACCATCCACATCAATGTGGTCAGTGCCGAAGAATCGATCTTCTCCGGCGAGGCGCGTTTTGTTGCGTTGCCGGGTGAAGCAGGTGAGCTTGGCATTTTCCCGCGTCACACGCCGCTGATCACGCGTATCAAGGCCGGTTCGGTGCGTATTGAAATGGCTGATGGTGGTGAAGAGTTTATCTTCGTTGCCGGTGGCATCCTGGAAGTGCAGCCTGACTGCATCACCGTGCTGTCCGACACCGCCATTCGCGGCAAGGATCTGGATGACGAGAAAGCCAACGCCGCCAAAGCGGCTGCAGAAGAAGCTATGAAGAATGCCAAAACCGATCTCGACCTCGCCAAGGCGACATCTGAGCTGGCGGTCATGGCGGCACAGATCGCGGCGCTGCGCAAATACCGCCAGAAAAAATAAATTCAATCCGAGCGCGGCACGGCAGTCGGAAGATTCAGTTCAAAACTGGCGAATCCGGTAGTTCATTCGGGTTGATTTCCCCCGCCTTGAGCGGGAAATGAAGCGCCAGCAGAGTGGACACTTCTTCCAGTGCTGTGGTCAGGCCTTGCTCAAACCGCCCCTGCTGAAATGCATTGCCCATGCCGGCAACCATATCTCGCCAGACCTCTGACTTGATCAGGTCATTGAGGCCCCGATCAGCCACCAGCTCAATTGAACGCTCTGCCAGCAGCAGGTAGATCAGAACACCGTTGTTGTGGGCGGTGTCCCAGACGCGCAGTTTGCCAAACATGGCCAGCGCCCGTTGGCGGGTGATTTGGCGCGTCGTCGCGTCACGCCAGAGGTAGCTCAGCGGCAGACCGGCCTCGACAAAGATACGAATTTCCCCTGAGTGGTATTGTTCGCTCGCCGCGACGCGTTGCGCCAGCCGCTGCACCAGGTCTGGCGGAATGGCGCGCCGGGTCGTAGACGCATCGAGCCAGCGATGCTTCAGTGTTCGTTTGATTCGACCCCACATCACCAGTCTCCCGAGGCGCCGCCGCCGCCAAAGTCGCCACCGCCGCCGGAACTGAAACCGCCGCCACTGCTACCACCGGAGCCCGAGCCAAAGCCAGCGCCCCACCCGCCGTGGCGCCCGGAGCTCCATCCGCTGCCGATAGCGCTGCCAGCGACGCTGGAAACAAGGGTAAAAAAAAGTGCTCCCAAAGCAGCCAGACCTGCGATCACGAAACTCGACGTGAGAACCATCGCCATGGCACCGATGGCGCCACCCGTAGCCACTGCGCCCAGATTGGTGCCCAGCACCTTGCGCGCAACACCCCCCACGATGGGCACTGCAAAGAACGCGAAGATGGCCAGGTCCGTCCACTCAAAACCGGCCTTGACATCCCGCGCTGCAGCGGCAGGCGCCGGCAACGACTCGCCGCTGATGCGGGCCATGATTTGAACCAGCGCCGCATCCAACCCGCCAGCGAAGTCGTCCTGCTTGAAATGCGGTGTGATGGATTGATCAATGATGCGCTTGGCGGCAAGGTCGGGGATCGCGCCCTCCAGCGTTTTGGCGACTTCAATGCGCACCTTGCGGTCATTCTTGGCGACCAGCAACAGCAAACCATCACCAATATCCCGCCGGCCAATTTTCCAGCTATTGCTGACACGGCTGGCATAACTGGCAATGTCTTCGGGTTGCGTGGTCGGTACCAGCAACACCACGATTTGGGCGCCAGCACTATGTTCAAAAGCCCCCAGCCTGCTTTCCAATTGCTGCATCTGCTGTGCGCTCAGCGTGTTGGTGGTGTCAATCACGTGGCCGGTGAGTGTTGGCACGGCTTGCTGTGCATTCACTGACGTCACTATCAGCAGCAAGCTCCAGCAAACACAAGTCAGCAAGTCAACCCAAACTGGCAGCGGGCCCAACAGTCGGCGCAGTGCAGACATGACTGTCGCTGAATTTGAAGGCAAGAGGGCTATTTTTTGTTGAAATCAACCACTGGCGGGGTCGCAATGACGGCTTCGTTTTGCACCGCAAAGCTCGGCTTGGGCTGATAGCTGAACACCATGGCGGTCAGGTTGCTGGGGAAACTTCGTGCCAGCACGTTGTAGGCCTGCACCGACTGAATGTAGCGGTTGCGGGCGACCGTGACACGGTTCTCGGTACCTTCAAGCTGCACCCGCAGATCCCGAAAACCTTCATTTGCCTTCAGGTTTGGGTATTGTTCAGACACTACCATCAAGCGACTCAGCGCTGAACCGAGCTGGCTCTGGGCCGCCTGGAATTTATTGAACGCTTCCGGATTGTTCAGGGTCTCTGGCGTCACCTGAATCGAAGTGGCTTTGGCGCGCGCTTCAATCACCTTGGTCAGTGTTTCCTGTTCGAACGCCGCCTCGCCTTTCACGGTCGCCACAATATTGGGTACCAGGTCAGCGCGACGCTGGTACTGGTTCAGCACTTCACTCCAGGCTGATTTGGTTTGTTCGTCGAGGCGCTGAAAATCGTTATAGCCGCATCCGCTCAGTCCAAGCGTGATTATCAGGATCAGAAACCAGCGTGTCATAAAAACCTCCAACATGTGCAACACAACGGTAGCATAAACCAACTCCCCCAATATTGAGTTGCCCTCAGCAAAGGAATACTGGCGCAAGAATAATTGTCGAAATAGCGGCAAAATCCACATTCACATCCAACTTGGAGCAGCATGTCCAAAGCAAGCAAACAGGTCGCAGCAGTCGGGGGAATGGCCGATGACATTGAAGCGTCCTTTTATGAGGCATTGCAGACCGCCGACATTGAGAAACTGATGGCCTGCTGGGCTGACGAAGATGACGTTGTGTGCGTGCATCCGGGCGGGCCGCGGCTGATCGGGCTGGGGGCTATCCGATCCGCCTTCGAGGCGATGTTTTCCAATGGCAGCATCCGGGCCTGGCCTGAGGGAGTGCACAAGATCGATTCGCTGGCCAGTAGCATGCACAACGTGCGCGAGCGCATCGAGGTGCTGACCGAGGAAGGTCCGCGTGAGGTCTATGTGATCGCCACCAACGTGTATCACAAGACTGTGCAAGGCTGGCGCATGGTGGCCCATCATGCGAGTCCGGGCTCCGAGCAGCAGGCACGAGAACTGATTGCAGAGTCTCAGGTGTTGCATTGAAAGCGGATCGCCAGTCGCCAATGGGCGACCGCAATACGACATGAACTACTCGGCTCCAGCCTGGTTGCCCGGGGGCAATCTGCAAACCATCTGGCCGGCTTTGTATGCACGGCGGGTACCTGCCGGTGAGCCTATATCGTACCGGCGAGAGCGCTGGACCACTGCGGACGGTGACTTCATTGACGCGGACTGGTTGCAAACGCTACCCGGCCACACCTTGCTGGTGCTTTTTCATGGGCTTGAAGGATCATCGGCCAGTCACTATGCCGAGGCCTTTGCCGCCTTTGCCCGGTGGCGCGGTTTTGATTTTGTCGTGCCGCATTTTCGCGGTTGCAGTGGCGAGTTGAACCTGGGCCCGCGTGCTTACCATTCGGGCGACTATGAAGAGATTGGCTGGATTCTGGAGCGCTTGCGCCAGCAGCATCGCGGACCGATGGTGGCGGTCGGCATTTCTCTCGGTGGCAATGCGCTGTTGCGCTGGGCCGAAGAAATGGGTCAGCAAGCGGGCCGCGTGCTGGACGCCATTGCCAGTGTGTCCTCACCCATTGACCTGGCTGCCAGCGGCCGGGCCATCGGGCGCGGCTTTAATCGCATGGTTTATACCCGCAGGTTTTTACACAGCATGAAGCCCAAAGCGCTGCAAAAACTGGCGCAGCATCCCGGTTTGTTCAAGGCGCAAGCTCTGCAATCTGCACGCGATCTGTACGAATTTGACAATGTGTTCACGGCGCCCCTGCACGGTTTTAAAAATACTGAAGACTATTGGCTGCGCGCATCAGCCAAACCCCATTTGAACCAAATCCGCATTCCAGCGCTGGTGCTGAACGCTCGCAACGACCCCTTTATTCCGTCTGCCAGCTTGCCGCGCCAGCACCAAGTGGGCAATTGGGTAACCCTGTGGCAGCCTGCGCAAGGTGGGCATGTCGGCTTTCCCAAGGGGCGCCCGCCAGGCGACCTGAGCGCCATGCCGATGGCCGTCGGCGACTGGCTTGTTTCTCACATTCACAAGCCCGCATCGGTGGATGAGTTCAATGGATGACATCGTCAAACAGGCAATGGCCAAATGGCCCGACGTGCCCAATTGCTACGGCTGGTTGGGCCTGGACGCGCGAGGCAACTGGTATATGCGCGACGACCGCGTTCAGGCGCAAGGGCCATTTTCGGGCGGAACCGTGCACAGCAAGGGGTCACACCTGAAGCACGAGAAACTGATCGACTTCATACAGCGCAACTACCAACCCGATGGATTGGGCCAGTGGTATTTTCAGAACGGTCCGCAGCGCGTTTATGTGGAACTGGAAGCCACACCGCTGATCTGGCGTGTCAACGATGATTTGTCGGTCCAGGACCATAGCGGCAAAGTGGCTCGCGTTGAGCACTGTCTACTGGATGAGCACGGACGCCTGTATCTGCAAGCAGATACTGGTTTCGGTCTGGTTCACAGCATGGACATGAGCCATGCGGCGGATGCCGTGGAGCAAGGTTTGTGGCTTCCTCAGGAGGTACTTTGCGCCGATTTGCCGCGGCGCTTCAGTTATGTCATGAGTCCGCAAGCGCTATTGAAAAACGGTTCTTGACTGGCTTGCGGTCGGGCTCTGGCCGCCTTGACCTTTACTTGGTCGGGGAGGCTGCTTGTGCCGGCGCTGCGGGGGCAGCAGGGGCTTTGGGCTCCTCAAACTTGGCCCCGGCCGCGTTCGCCATGTAAACCACGGCGCGACCAATCTCCAGCGTTTCAAGGTCACCGCCGCCTTGCGGGCTCATCGCGTTCTTGCCTTTGACGGCAGAGTTCAGCAGTGCCTCATAACCAGTTTTGATGCGGGGCGCCCAAGCCACCGCGTCGCCAAACTTGGGGGCACCGACCAGCCCGGCGCTATGGCAGTTTGTGCACTGAACTTTGAAGACTTCTTGGCCGGTCTTGAGTTGTCGATTCGCGTCACGAATCGCAATAGTCCCAATTTTCTGGATGCGGGCGGCGACCGCTTGCTCAACGTTCATTGCGCCAGCAGCAGGCATATTTGCCGACGTCACGTAGTACACCATTCCGATAATAATGAAGATGGGAAGCACGAACGAGAAGAACACGGTCAGCAGCAACTGTTTGGGATTTTTGACCGGGCCGCTATGGTCGTTGTCAAGCTCGGGCGCGTGGTTGTTGTCGCTCATGGGGTTACCAGGTGATCAGGGCATTGAAAGCAGGCCGCGATTATAGCGGTCACCTCAGTGAAATTGCCGACCGGTCAGGCTACTTGGGCGCTGGGTAGCTGTTGGTAAGCAGACCGAGCACGGGGTAGGCGGTGTGCTTTAGAACTGGGACGCTGGTTTTGCAGGTATCGGTGCTCGGGTCGACGCATTGAACTTTTTGCGCAAAGAGGCCACATCGGCGCCGTCACGGTCGAGTGACGCCAGCAAAGTGAGTTGCTCATCAGCGTGCGCTTGTTCGCCGGCACGCCAATAGGCCAGCGCCAGGTAACGATGTACCTCGGCGAAACCATGGGTCAGGCGCTGCGCCTCTTCGAGTGCCTGGATGGACTGGCGGATGTTGCCGCTTTGCAGCCGCTGCAGGCCCAAGCCAATCCAGTAATAAGGGTCTTGTTCGCGCCTGGACTGCAGCAAGCGCGCATAGTATTCGGCCTCCGAGTTGCGACCCTGCTCCAGCAAAAGTTGATGCAGTGAGGACAGGGGAACGGTGGCCTCACGGCTCAAAACGACGGCATGACGCAACAGTTGCTCGGCGTCAGCCAACAGCCCGGCGCGCCGATAGAGCAGTGCCAGGTTGTTGTAGCTTGACGGGTATCCCGGCTCCGACAGAATGGCCGCCTTGAAGTACGCGTAAGCCAGTTTCTGTTGAGCGTTGACCAGGTGCTCGGCGCCGATGTTGTTGTAGTAGCGTGAAAGAATGGCGCTGTCAGAAAGTGGCTGTCCCTCGCGATTTGATCCTATCTGGGGCTCGAAATCGACGATCATGTCATCAGACTGCAGTCGACCTTCAGTCCAGTTCAAAGGGCCACTCCTTCGGAATAGAACATTGACATGCTCGCTGAGGAAATCGACGCTGTCGTGGCGGTCGAACCACACCGGCACGCGCACCTCCTGCATTTGCGAAACCATGTTCATTTCACGTGCCATGGAGAAAGCCAACACCGTCAAAGAAAGACAGTCACCACGCCTTTGTTGCCAGGTTTCGGCGGCGACGGTTGAGTGACCCGCGGTGTATGGAAAGGGCTTCATTTCACTGCCGTAGATAAGTCGCACCAGATGATCCAGGCGCCTGGGCGTGCTCAAGAGCTTGAGCGCCGGGTCATGCAGCTTTTGGACCAGCACCGGGTCAAGCCGAAAGAGGTCCTCCTTCTGCACGCTAACCAGCGCTGCATCGTAGGCAAAGAACTCGTCATGCCAAGGGAGTTGCGTCGGCGCTGGCGCGCTGGGCACGGCTGCGCAGCCAGCAAGGCCCGCCAAACACGCCACAATCCAAAGTACTTTGCCAAACACAGAACCCCCAGATCGAGTTTGAGCTACTCAATAGTAGTTCTTCTCGGCAGAATCTCAAGCCCTGGTTGGGGGTCACCATCCGTTGACGCCGCAGGCGTGACGCCCTGCCTTCGCCTAATGCGACGCCAAAGAGACAATGGCGAGCGTTGGAAAAATCGGAAGCGCTGGTCCTGAAATCAGTGGTTGCGCTGAATGACGGGTACGACGAAGATTGGAAACCTTAAGGAGACAGATAGATGAACAGTCTGGCAGCGGGAACTGGTACTGGTTCGATCGACGCCGCGATGCTGACCCACCTGCAGAGCTGGGCTGGCAAGACCGAAACCCTGAGCGACGTGATCACCGCCGCGCCGCTGCGTGCGCTCTCGGCCACATTGGACCGGGACGACGCACTGCCAGTACCCGGCACGGCCTTGCCACCCCTGTGGCACTGGCTTTACTTCTTGCCGCAGCACCGCCAGAGCGAGATCGGCCCGGACGGTCATGCCAAACGCGGCGGCTTTTTGCCGCCGGTGCCGTTGCCGCGGCGCATGTGGGCTGGCGGCCGGTTGCAGTGGCTGCCCGACAACCCGCTTTTGGTGGGTGATGCGGTGCAGCGCATTTCGCGCATCGAGTCCGTCACGCACAAGGCTGGGCGTACCGGTGACCTGCTGTTCGTGCTGGTCAAGCATGAAGTCCACAACGCCAACGGGCTGGCTTTGACCGAAGAACACGACATTGTTTATCGCGCTGCACAGGTCCCCACGCTCGGCACTGGCGAGTCCTCGCTGCCCTCCGAGGGGGCTCTCGCGGCTAGGGGCGGCCCGTCGCCTCTCGCCCAGCCGCGCGATCCAGTGCCACTGCCCATCGCCGCCGAAAAAGGCGCGCCCTGGCAGCGTGAAGTGGTACCTGACGACGTGCTGCTGTTTCGTTATTCCGCGCTGACCTTCAACAGCCACCGTATCCACTACGACCGCCGTTACGTGACCGAGGTCGAGGGCTACCCCGGTCTCATCGTCCACGGCCCACTGATTGCCACGCTGCTGATCGATCTGGTGCGCCGCAATGCGCCGCATGCCTTTATCAAGAGCTTCAACTTCAAGGCCGTGCGGCCGACCTTCGACCTGCACCCGTTTCGCCTTAACGGCCAGACTTCAGAAGATGGCAAGAGCGTGCGACTGGCGGCGCAAGATCACGAAGGCTGGCTAACCATGCAGGGCACTGCCGAACTCGCCTGAGCGACATCACCGACAACCACAGACCAAAGACCATGATCAAGACCGCCCCCGACCAATATCAGGACATCCGTGACGCCGTGCGCGCCCTGTGCGCCGAGTTTCCCGATGAATACCATCGCAAGATTGATGAGCAGCGCGGCTACCCCGAAGCCTTTGTCAACGCCTTGACACAAGCGGGCTGGCTGGCGGCGCTGATTCCGTCGGAGTACGGTGGCTCGGGCCTGGGCTTGGCCGAAGCCTCGGTCATCATGGAGGAGATCAACCGCAGCGGCGGCAACTCGGGTGCCTGCCACGGCCAGATGTACAACATGGGCACGCTGCTGCGCCATGGCTCCAAGGCGCAAAAAGACTTGTACCTGCCAAGAATCGCCAGTGGTGAATGGCGCTTGCAATCGATGGGCGTGACCGAACCCAGCACCGGCACCGACACCACCAAGATCAAGACCACTGCCGTCAAGACGGGGGACCGCTATGTGGTCAACGGGCAAAAGGTCTGGATCTCACGCGTGCAGCATTCCGACTGGATGATTCTGCTGGCGCGCACCACCCCATTGGCCGAGGTGAAGAAGAAATCCGAGGGCATGTCAATCTTCATGGTGGACCTGCGTCAGGCCGAAAAATCCGGCATGACGGTGCGCCCGATTCCTAACATGGTGAATCACGAGACCAACGAACTGTTCTTCGAGAACCTTGAAATCCCGAAGGAAAACCTGATCGGCGAGGAAGGCAAGGGCTTCAAGTACATCCTGGATGGTCTGAACGCCGAGCGCACGCTGATCGCGGCCGAGTGCATTGGCGACGGCTACTGGTTCCTGGACCGCGTCACGAAATACGTCAACGAACGCGTGGTGTTTGGCCGCCCCATCGGTCAGAACCAGGGCGTGCAGTTCCCGATTGCCGATGCCTACATGGAAGTAGAAGCGGCGAACCTGATGCGATTCAAGGCCTGCGAGCTGTTCGACGCTGGTTTGCCATGTGGTGCCCAGGCCAACATGGCCAAGTACCTGGCGGCCAAAGCCAGTTGGGAAGCGGCCAACGCCTGCATCCAGTTTCATGGCGGCTTTGGTTTTGCCAACGAATACGACGTCGAAAGAAAGTTCCGCGAGACCCGGCTGTATCAGGTGGCGCCGATCTCGACGAACCTGATTTACTCGTTTATCGCCGAGCATGTGCTTGGGTTGCCGAGGTCGTTTTGATGCTGGGTTTGTTCTTTCATCGTTCAGTAAGAAGCCGGGTCTCGGCCCGGCCGCCGCCTCACTTTCTCTTGCTTCGCCAAGAGAAAGTAAGCAAAGAGAAGGCGAGCCGGATTCGTCGACCCTTCGCTTCGCTGCGGGCATGCTGCGCTACTCGGAACCGGCGGGGTGCGCAGAAACTCGCGCCCTGCGGTCGCTCAAACATCTGCGCCCCTTTATCCGCTGTTTCCTGCGTTGCTCACCTCCTCATAACGGCTAGGAGCAATTCCCACTCCGTCATTGCGAGCGAAGCGATGCAATCCAAAGCACCGGTTCCATTCTGCATTGGTGGAGCTGGATCCCTCCCCCACGCCGTTGAGGCAGGGCTGAGCAGCGCAGCAGTCAGCGGGTTAAGGGCTGGCGCATGTTTGAGCGAAGCGAGTTCGCGACAGACCCCGCTGGCTGCGAGCAGCGCAAGGAACCGCGCAGCGGCACTGACGTCGGCTCGCCTTTCTTTTGCTTACTTTTCTTTGGCGAAGCAAAGAAAAGTGAGGCGACCGCCGGGGCGAGACCCGGCTTGCAGGTCTGGCAAGACCAAGGAAGACCAATGAAGCCAAGACCCCTTGACGGCATCACCGTCGTCTCCCTCGAACACGCCATCGCCGCACCGTTCTGCACCCGCCAGCTGGCCGATCTGGGTGCGCGCGTGATCAAGGTCGAGCGCCCCGGCCTGGGCGATTTTGCGAGGGCCTACGACACGCGCGTCAAAGGCCAGGCCTCGCACTTCGTCTGGACCAATCGCTCCAAGGAAAGCCTGACGCTGGACCTCAAGCAGCCGGTCGCGTTGGCGGTGCTGCGGCAACTGCTGGCCAGCGCCGATGTGCTGGTGCAAAATCTGGCGCCCGGCGCGGTGGCACGCATGGGGCTCTCATGGGAAGCGCTCAACCAGGACCATCCACGCCTGATCGTGTGTGACATCTCGGGATATGGCGAGGATGGCCCCTACCGCGACAAGAAGGCTTATGACCTGTTGATCCAGAGCGAGGCCGGTCTGCTGTCGGTTACGGGCACACCCGCAGAGCCATCCAAGGCCGGCAACTCGATGGCCGATATTGCCGCCGCTATGTATGCCTACACCAGCATCCTGTCGGCCCTGCTGCTGCGTGGCAAGACCGGCCAGGGTTCGCACATCGACGTCTCCATGCTCGAGTCGCTGGGCGAGTGGATGGGCTACCCGATGTACTACGCGTTCGACGGTGCGCCGCCACCACCGCGCAGCGCTGCTTCGCACGCCAGCATCTACCCTTATGGTCCATTTCAGGCGGGAGACGGTGGCACTGTCATGCTGGGTTTGCAAAATGAGCGCGAATGGAAGGTGTTTTGCCAGCTGGTGTTGCAAAACGCAGCACTGGTAACCGACCCGCGCTTTGACAGCAACGCCCGACGCAACGAACACCGCGAGGCGCTCAAGGCCATCATTCTTGACTCGTTCGCACAGCACAGCACAGCGCAGGTGCTGGCGCGGCTGGACGAAGCGCAAATTGCCAACGCCCGCATGAACAAAATGGCCGACCTGTGGGCGCATCCGCAGTTGCAGGCGCGCCAGCGCTGGCACAACGTGGGCTCGCCAGCAGGCGACATTGCGGCATTGTTGCCACCCGGGCGCAGCAACGCGTTCGACTACCGCATGGACCCGATCCCGGCCGTGGGCCAGCATACCGAAGCCATCCTGCGCGAGTTGGGTCAGGGCACGGACGCCATCGCCGCCCTGCGTAGCGCTGGCGCGATTTGATCAATAGACTGGAAACGAAATTTCAATGAACTCACCGACTGCCCAACTCGCCGCCTTTGCTGCCGATCTGCGGTTTGCTGCCCTTCCCGCGTCGGTGGTCCGAAAAACTGAAGACCTGCTGGTGGACTGGTTCGGCTCGGCGGTGGCCGGCCATGGCTCGCGTCCGGTGGAAAGCCTGACGCGTTTTGCCTTGTCCATGGGGCCGCAGCGTGGCCCTTCAGAGGTGATCATCCATCGTTTGCATACCAGCCCCTATCTGGCGGCCATGGCCAACGCCGCTGCCTCGCATGTGGCGGAGCAGGACGACGTGCACAACGGCTCGGTTTTTCACCCGGCCACGGTGGTCTTTCCGGCAGCGCTGGCCGTCGCGCAGGCGTTGGGCGCCAGTGGCCAACAATTGTTGACGGCCGCGGTGGCGGGTTACGAGGTCGGCATCCGTGTGGGCGAATTTTTGGGCCGCTCGCACTACAAGGTGTTTCACACCACCGGTACCGCCGGTACGCTGGCTGCCGCTGCTGCTGTTGGTAACTTGCTCGCCCTGGATGCCGCGCAGATGCGGCACGCTTTTGGTTCGGCGGGCACCCAGTCAGCCGGGCTGTGGGAATTCCTGCGCACTGCGGCCGACAGCAAGCAGTTGCACACCGCCCACGCGGCGGCGGCAGGATTGATGGCGGCCTACCTGGCCAAAGACGGTTTCACTGGCGCTGCGCAGATATTCGAGGGTCCGCAGGGAATGGCCGCAGGCATGTCCAGTGATGCCGATCCGGCTCGGTTGACTGATGGCCTGGGCACGCGCTGGGCAATCGCCGAGACCTCGTTCAAATACCATGCCTGCTGTCGCCACACCCATCCGGCGGCGGATGCCCTGCTGCAGGTGATGAAGGCAAACCATCTCAAGGCCGAAGACCTGGCAAGCGTTGTGACGCACGTCCACCAGGGCGCTATCGACGTGCTGGGTCCTGTCGTGCATCCCTCCACAGTGCACCAGAGCAAGTTTTCCATGGGTACCGTGCTGGCGTTGGTGGCGCGCTTTGAGCACGCTGGACTGACCGAGTTTGCCAGGCATTTCCAGGACCAGACGACACGACAACTGCACGACCGCGTGACAATGGTGTTCGATGCCGAGGTTGACAAGGCCTACCCGCAACGCTGGATCGGCAAGGTCACGGTGCAGACCACCGATGGCCGCGTGCTGCAAGGCCGGGTCGATGAGCCCAAAGGGGACCCCGGAAATACGCTGAGTCGCGATGAAATTACGGCCAAGGCGCTGCGACTGGCGGCCTTCAGCGGCGGCGCGACGCCCACCGAGATGCAAGCGGCGGTACAGGCGCTGTGGCGCGTGGCCCAATGGTCACGCGTGGGCATGTTGCTGGAGCACGCTGCATGAGTACCGGGTCCACGCCACCGCCCTGGGTCGATGTCGTGCTGCGGTTGGCGCAGCGCACGCTGACGCAAAACCGGCGCGCTGCGGCAGATGAGCGGGTTGGCATATGAGCACGGTGCGCCAGCAACTCCAGCAGTTCTGGGACCAGCGTTACAGCGCGCCCGGGTTTGTCTACGGTACCGAACCCAATCACTTTCTGGTGGAACAGGTAATGCATCTGCCAGTCGGTGCTCGCGTGCTATGTCTGGCCGATGGTGAGGGCCGCAACGGCGTCTGGTTGGCGCGCCAGGGCTTTGACGTGACTTCGGTTGATGTATCAGTGCAGGGTGTAGACAAGGCGCGCCGTTTGGCCACGCAAATGGGTGTTGTCCTGAACGCCGAAGTGGCCGATGTGACCGAATTTGATCTGGGGTTGGCGCAATGGGACGCCATTGTTTCCATCTTTTTGCACTTGCCGGCGCGAGCCCGTGCCGACCTGCATGGGCGCGCCGTTCTGGCGCTCAAGCCCGGCGGTGTATTTCTTTGGGAAGGCTATGGTCCGGAACAACTGAGCCGCAACACGGGTGGCCCAAAAGATGCCGCGCTGCTGCCTGCGCTGAATGAGGTGGCAAGGGATTTTTCTGATTGCGCTTTGCTGCATTCGTGGTCAGGATCACGCTTGGTGCAAGAAGGCAGCCTTCACACTGGCGAAGGGTGCGTAACCCAACTCGTCGCAAGAAAGTCTTTTCGAGATTGATAACAAAGAAGGATTTCGCCAATGAAGGTTTCACAACTGCTGCTGGGCTCGTTGCTCGTTTGTGCGGCCGTGGGCGCCAACGCCCAGATTGTTATCAAGTTCAGCCATGTGGTCGCGGTTGACACGCCCAAGGGCAAGGCGGCGGAATACTTTGCAAATAAAGCAGCGGAGTTGACCAGGGGCAAGGTCAAGGTCGAGGTTTATGCCAACAGCTCCTTGTACAAGGACAAAGAGGAAATCGAAGCGCTGCAGATTGGTGCAGTGCAGATGCTTGCCCCTTCGCTGTCCAAGTTTGGGCCTCTGGGTGTGAAGGAATTCGAGGCTTTTGACTTGCCGTTTCTCTTTGACAGCACCGCTGATTTGCACAAGATCACTCAGGGCCCGGTGGGTGCTGGTTTGATGGCTAGACTTGAGCCCAAGGGCATCAAGGGCCTGGCGTTTTGGGACAATGGCTTCAAGTCTTTCACGGCCAATACCCCGCTGAAGACGCCGGCTGATTTCAAGGGCAAGAAGTTCCGCATTCAGTCTTCCAAGGTGCTCGAAGAGCAGATGCGTTCGGTCGGCGGCATTCCCCAGGTGATGGCCTTCTCGGAGGTCTACCAGGCGCTGCAGACGGGTGTGGTTGACGGCACCGAGAACACGATTTCCAACATCTACACGCAAAAGACGCATGAGGTGCAGAAGTACCTTTCGCTGACCAACCACGGCTACATTGGCTACGCTGTGATCGTGCAGAAAAAGTTTTGGGACGGCCTACCCGTCGACATACGAAGTCAACTTGAGCAGGCCATGAAAGAAGCCACCGTTTTCGGCAACGACATTGCCCAGGATGAAAACGACCAAGCGCTCGTGGGTGTGAGAAAGAGTGGCCGGACCACGGTCTATGAGTTGACGCCAGAAGAGCGCCTGGCACTCAAGCAAGCCATGGCCCCGGTGCACGCCAGGATGGCGGATCGCGTAGGTAAGGATACGTTGCAGGCAATTGCCAAGGGCCTTGCCGAATAAATCAGGTGGGCCGCTGCCTCTGGACGGCGGCGTGGTGCAGAGCGGGTAGTTGAACCCGGGTCGACTGGATAAGCTCGCTGACGACCTCGGCCGTGACAACCGATGCTCCATCGGCGTGCTGAGCCAGGATTTTTCCCCACGGGTCAATAATCATGCTGTGGCCCCAGGTGCGTCGCTTGTTTTCGTGCAGCCCGCCTTGCGCCGATGCGACCACATAAGCCAGATTTTCGATGGCCCGGGCGCGCAGCAAGACTTCCCAATGCGCCTGTCCCGTTGTGAAAGTAAATGCGCTGGGCACCAGCAAAACATCGGCATGCAGCTCACGGTACAACTCCGGGAAACGCAGGTCATAGCAAATACTCAGTCCGACCCGGTAGACGTGCCCGTCGCGGGACGGCAGATCAAAAGCCACAATTTGCGTGCCCGGCTCCAGGGTCCTTGTCTCGTCATAGCTTTCCTGGCCATTGCCAAAGCGAAACAGATGAATTTTGTCATAGCGTGCCACACAAGCGCCACTCGGGTCGTAAACCAGTGTGGTGTTGCGCGCTCGATTGGCATCAGCTGTCGCCACGGGAAGAGTTCCGCCGACCACCCACAAACCAAGAGCTTTCGCTGAGTGACTCAGGAAGTCCTGAATCAAGCCGCCGCCTGCAACCTCCTGGATGCTCAGTTTGTCGGTGTCCTGCAGGCCCATCAGACAAAAATATTCCGGCAGCACCGCCAATTCAGCGCCTCTTTCGGCAGCTTGGGTCAGCAGTTGTCCGGCAGCTTCCAGATTGCTCCGAACATTGGTTCCTGACACCATCTGTATGGCGGCGATTTTCATGGACGATCCTGCTTCAAAGTTGACGGACTTTGGATGATTGTCACTTCAATTCCCGGCGACGCTTCAATCGCTGCCAATCTCTTGCTCATCAGGGGCATTCAGCTAATTTACACAATTGTTACTGGCAAGGTGCGATACTTAAACTCAGATGGATAAATTGTCCTGGCGCCGAAGTGCAGAATGAACATTCTTGCTTCAATCTATTTTTCAGTAAACTTTGCCAAGGAAACAGTCTCATGAATGAGTCCGCCCTCGCGACCTTCCGATTCCCGGAAAATACCTGTATACCGCAAGCTCAACCGAAGGCCAAGGGCGCTGTGGCGCTGGAGTCACCCGGCCTTGAAGTGATGACCGATCTGGCTCAGGTCAAAGCCGCCACCATTGAACCGGAGACGGCGCTTGACAAGGCCGAGCAGGCGATGATCCAGCAAGGCGTTCGGTCGCTGTTTGTCGTCAGCGATTTCCCTTGCGTGGAGGGCTTGGTCACCGCGTCTGACCTGATCGGTGAAAAACCGACGCGGCTGGTCAACGAGCGCTATGGACGGCGCGAGGATCTTTGTGTTGCCGATGTGATGACCCAACTGTCAATGATCGATGCCTTGGATTACGACGAACTGAAAGTTGCCAACGTGGCTCGCGTGATTGCCACCTTCAAGAAAATCGGCCGCAGCCACTTGCTGGTGGTACAAGCCGCTACGAGAGAAGGTGCGGCGCGCATTCGCGGTGTCATATCCATCACTCAAGTCGAGCGCCAGCTAGGCCGCGCCTTGGTCGAAGTGACGCTGCAAAGCTGAGGTGCTGTCATCACTGACACAGTCTTTACTTCACCTTCACTGAAGCGCAACAAGTTTCGACATTTGAAGCGACATGATTCATCCGTGCGTTTTATTTCGAAAGTGAGCATCATGAAAAAACTACTTCTTTTATCGGCTGCGATGGCCTCGAGCGGGCTGTGTCTGGCGCAGGAGGTGGGGCAGGTAATTTCTTCCACTCCCATCATGCAACAAGTCGGCGTTCCACGTCAGGTGTGCACCACGGAACAGGTCGCAGTGCAGCAGCCCAAGTCGGGCGCTGGCGCTCTCATGGGTGCCATCGCCGGCGGCGCCATGGGCAACGCGGTGGGCGGCGGCAATGGCAAAACGGCGGCCACCATGCTTGGCATCTTTGGCGGTGCAATCGTTGGCGACAAGGTAGAGGGCGGGGGCGATACGCAACTGAAAAACGTACAGCACTGCAACATGCAGACCTTTTATGAAAACCGCCCGGTGGCGTACAACGTGGTCTATGAATTTGCCGGAAAGCAGTACTCAGTGCAAATGCCAACCGACCCTGGCCCCACCATCTATCTGCAAATTACGCCGATGGTGCCGGGCCCGCGCAAATGACGCGGCCCACAAAGTACCCGGCCGAGCTGCACCAGGCTTATCCCCGGCAATAAGTCGACGTTACCGCTTCAAAGCGCACCTGGGGGGTAGTGCCTGCCTTGCTATTGGTGTCGACCAAGGGGTAGTGGTCACTGGCACTGATTTTGCATGACTGCAAGGAAAATGGGTGGAGGAATAGATATGAAAGCCTTTTTTGGTGCATTGATTTTGTCGATCGCCTCAGCCGCAGTGGGCGTTTTGGCCTCGGAAGAGTTGCATGAAATGGCCCTTGCGGCCGGCGGTGCCAGGGCTGTCCTTCGATCGACCCCGGATTATTCGCAACAAGAGCAAAACCAGCAAATTAAACAGCCGGTCAACTATCCGGCCGCGGGTGCGGTGCCGAGCGTCAGTACCGAATCTGGCGACAACTAAGCCGCACCAGGGTCGGTTGGCACAGCTGGAAGCTCATCACTTGTGCGGCATCGAGCCAGCCATCCCGGCACCTGCTCCGCCGCGGTGCGAGCGCTTGCCCGAGTCGGGCTTGTTTGATTGCGCCCAGCTCACGAGGGCACGACAACGGCGACTAGGCACGCCAGTTTTTTCATTTGAATCATCCCAAGCGCAAGGCGATGTAGATTT
>SESE01000455.1_pt1 | contig 17075 bp, 12 predicted proteins | sample 3171371 | NCBI WGS metagenome assembly SESE01 (sample SAMN06051881, study PRJNA518727) | freshwater metagenome | biome: subpolar coniferous forest; feature: holomictic lake; material: water; isolation source: holomictic Lake 442, 13 m depth | place: Canada: near Kenora, Ontario | collected... | reverse complement strand
GGGGCGCAGCCCCAGCGACGTTGCAACCGCCCGGCGTATGGTTGGCGGAGGACGCAACCTCGCATATAGGTCTGGTATACTGTAGCCAGCATGCGGAGATTCTGCTTCTTTCATTATTTGTGATGTTGTTCACAATCTTTCAACACACACGGGAAAGGAGACACCCATGGCGAAGGCGAAGGACGCCGTGCGGGCGGCCCTTGATCACGAGGACGCCGGAACACTGCGGCACTACTACGCCCAGATGCTGCGGCTGCGGCGCTTCGAGGAGCGCACCAGCGAGATGTATGTGAAGGCAAAGATCGGCGGCTACTGCCACCTCAACCTCGGCGAGGAGGCGACTATCGTGGGCCTGATGGCCGCCCTGACCCCGGACGATTATATTTTTACGAATTACCGCGAGCACGGCTATATCCTGGCTCGCGGCGTCGCGCCCGGCCCGATCATGGCCGAACTCTTCGGCAAGGAAACTGGCGTGTCGGGCGGGCGCGGCGGCTCGATGCACCTCTTCAACGCGCAGGCCCACTTTATGGGCGGCTACGCGATCGTCGGCGGGCAGGTGCCCCTGGCGGTGGGCGCGGCCTACGCCCTGAAGTACCAGAGTAAGCCCGGCGTCGTCGTCGCCCAGATGGGCGACGCCACCACCAACATCGGGGCCTTCTACGAGTCGTTGAACTTGGCCAAACTCTGGAAGCTGCCCGTCCTCTTCTTCGTCGTCAACAACGGCTACGGTATGGGCACCTCGGTGGAGAATGGCTCGTCGGAGCCGAATCTCTACAAGAAGGGCAGCTCCTTCCGCATCCACGGCGAGCGTATCGACGGCACCAATGTGCTGGCCGTGCGCGACGCGGTGCGCCGCCTGCGCCAGCGGGCCGAGCAGGAGGGTGAACCCGCCATCCTCGACATCACCTCCTTCCGCTTCCGTGGCCACTCGGTGATCGACGCCGACCGCTACCGCGACGCCGACGCCGTGCGGCGCGGGCGCGAGGCGTTCGACCCGCTGCGCAACTTCGCCGCCATCCTCCTCGCCAACGGCATCGCCGATGACGCCTTCCTCAAAGAAACCGCCGCGCTGGTGGATCGCGAGGTGCAGGCGGCCATCGACTTCGCCACCGGCAGCCCCGAGCCGAAGTTCGAGGATATGTACACCTTCATGTATGCCACCCCGGTGCCCAACACCCCCGATGCGCAGGATGCGATCCGCGCGGTGAAGATCAACCGGGGCGACGTATAGAGGCGAAGCATTCGCCTCGTAGTGTCGGCTTCCATCATCATATATGAGGGGCGAATGCTTCGCCCTTACGAGGATGGGATATGCCTGTCATCACCTACCGTCAGGCGCTCAACAATACGTTGGGCGAGGAGTTGGCCCGCGACCCGAACGTCCTGCTGATGGGCGAGGAGATCGGGCTTTTTCAGGGCTCGTACCGGATCACCGAGGGCCTGCTTGAGGAGTTCGGCCCGCGCCGCGTGGTCGATACACCAATCGCCGAGGAGGGATTCGTCGGCCTCGCTATCGGTGCGGCTATGCTCGGCCTGCGCCCGGTGGTCGAGATCATGACGATCAATTTTATCCTGGTCGCGATTGATCAGGTGGTCAACCACGCCTCGAAGATCCACTATATGTTCGGCGGCTAGGTGCGCGTGCCGCTGGTGATCCGCACGCCCTCTGGCGGCACCGGCCAGCTCGGTGCCACCCATTCGCAGAGCTTCGAGAACTGGTTTGCCTACTGCCCCGGCCTCAAGGTGGTCGCCCCGGCCACCCCCTACGACGCCAAGGGTCTCCTGCGCGCCGCCATCCGCGACGACGACCCGGTGATTTTTATCGAGAGCCTGGCCCTCTACGACACCAAAGGCGAGGTGCCTAGTAACGACGACTATGTGGTGCCGATTGGCCTGGCCGAGATCAAGCGTCGCGGCACCGATGTCACCGTGGTTGCCTACTCGCGTATGACCGCCGTGGCTATGCAGGTTGCCCAGCGCATGGAGCAGGAGGGCATCAGCGTCGAGGTAGTCGATCTGCGCTCGCTGCGACCGCTCGACCGACCAACGATCATTGAGTCGGTGAGGCGTACCAACCGCGCTGTGGTGATTGCCGAGGACTGGTATTCCTACGGGATCACCGCCGAGATCGCCGCCACCATTCAGGAGCAGGCATTCGATTACCTAGACGCGCCGGTGCAGCGGGTGGCCGGGCTGGAGGTGCCTCTGCCCTACGCCAAAGATCTTTCGGCGGTGACGAAGCCGAGCGCCAACAGCTTGATCCACGCTATCCACAAGGTGCTGGAGGGGAAGCGATAATTGTAGATTGTAGGTTGTAGATTGCAGATTACGCCCACGATGCCTGCAATCTGCAATCTGCAATTGAGGTGATGTATGGCAGACGTAACCATGCCCCGGCTCTCTGATACCATGTCGGAGGGGACGGTCGGGCGCTGGCTGAAGAATGTCGGCGACCAGGTGGCGGTCGGCGAGATCATTGCCGAGATCGAGACCGATAAGGCCACGATGGAGCTTGAGTCGTTTGACGCGGGCACTCTCCAGCGAATTGTCATCCCTGCGGGGCAGATGGTGCCGATTGGCGAGGTGATCGCCTATATCGGCGATGCTGCCCTGCCGATGGAGGCGACTCCCGCCGTAAACGGCGCTGAGGAGGGGCGGGTCAAGGCGTCGCCGGTGGCCAGACGCCTCGCCGATGAACTGGGTGTCGATCTGCGCCAGGTGACGGGCAGCGGCCCCGGTGGCCGGATCATCAAGGATGATGTCGAGATGTTCGCCGCGCCGCGAAAGCCGGGCGCAACGATCCCACGGCCCGCCCGCGCCGCCGTGCCGCCCGCGCCCGCGCCGGCAACCGGATCCAGCGTTGCACCGATGTCGCGCATGCGCAAGGCGATCTCCCGCGCGATGAGCGACAGCAAGCCCGGCGTGCCGCACATCTCCGTGACCATGGAGATCGCCATGGATGCCGCCATGGCCTTGCGCGAGCAGATCATCGCCAGTGGCACCAAGGTCTCGCTGAATGACTTGGTGGTGAAGGCGGCGGCCAAGGCTCTGCGCGCCGTGCCGTCAGTGAACACGAGCTACGCTAGCGGCCCCGACGGCCAACCCGCCATCGCCAGCCACCCAGCGGTACACGTCAGCGTGGCCGTGTCCCTGGCCGATGGCCTCATCGCCCCGGTCGTGCGCGACGCCGACACGAAGAGCGTCGGCACGATCAGCGCCGAGATCCGCGCTATGGTCGCCCGCGCCCGCGACGGTAAGATCGCGCCGCACGAGCTGGACGGGGCGACCTTCCAGGTGACCAACCTGGGCATGTTCGGCGTGGTCGAGTTTAGCTCGATCATCACCGTGCCGCAGGCGGCATCCCTGGCCGTGGGCGCAGTGCGCAAGGTGCCCGTGGTGCGCGGCGACCAGATCGTGATCGGCCAGGTGATGAACGTCACGCTCAGCGTCGATCACCGGGTGGTGGATGGCGCCGTGGCCGCCCAGTACCTCCAGGAGCTGAAGAAGTTGCTGGAGTCCCCGGTGGGCATCTTGATCTAAAAAGAGCGGGCCAGGGACGAATTTACCGTCCCTGGCCCGCTCTTTTTAGATTCAGACAACCATGCGATTCGCGCACAACACCCGATGAAAATGGCCGCTGGTGCCCGGCTATCGGCTATCGGCTATCGGCTATCGTTAGACTTCCTCGTACAGCTCCAGGAGCTCGCGCCACTCGCCAGTAAGCTCCTCGCGGCGGGCAGCGTAGTAGAAGTGCTGTTCGCCCTGCTCATCGACAAAGATCAGATCGACCTGAGAGCGCATCGGGCGCATGTAGCCAATGTTGCCCCACCAGCGCACCCGCTCCTCGTCCAGCGGCAGATCCTGCTGGAACATGCGCGCCGCGTACTCGCGCACCGTGCCCGGCTCGATGTCCTGGAGGCGCCAGGGCACCCCGCTCACATCGCCGGTGCGCAGGTTGCGGAAGACATACTGCCACTCGCCGTCGTCGCCGCGCGAGGCGCTCACCACCTCGATCCCCGTGCGCGGGCGAACGACCCGGATCAGGTTCAGCCACGCCTCGGTGAGTTTCTCCAGCGATACGCCGCGATACTCCTGCTGGCCAGGGCCGTCCTTGTCCTTCATCACCAGATCAAAGCGCGGGGCACCATGCTCGTCGCGGTAGGCGGAGGCGAGGCCACCGCGCCCGCGCCAGCGCGTGCGCCGGTCGCCCCAGGATGACGGCTCGGATGCGGTGGGCTCTGGCTTTTCCTCGGGGCTAGACAGTGGCGTCTCATCTTCGTGCTCGAAGACCTGGCTCTCCTGCTCGACCGGATCGCCGTTCCGCTCGCCCAGCAGCGACTCCCACGCCTCGCTCAATCCCCAGTCGCTCACGCCAAAGAAGATATGGCTGATCACCCCGTTGGCGTCGCGATGTACCAAGTCGTACTTGGTGCGGCTGCCCTGGCGGTAGGCCCGCCACAGGCCCAGACGGCCCTTCCACTTCACCTGGCTCTGCACATCCACCCGTCCATCGCGCAGATCCTCGTAGCGGCTGATCGCGTAGGCCCACAGGCCCTGGGCGCGCTCGCGCGTGACCCCGGCGGTGGTGCGTAGGTCGCGTACCTCATACAGCCAAGCGCCGCCGCGCTTCTGGCCGCTGACGATCTCGACCCCAGAGCGTGGCAGATCGAGATCCTGGCCGTTATCGAGGGGCGACGATGCCCCCTCGGCGAGGGCGCGCCTGCAGAGCTGGATGATCTCGCCACGGTCAGCCAGAGTTGTCTCGCCATCGCGGCGCACATAGATCGTGCCGTTCAGACCCACGTAGGGCGGCGGCTCGCTCGACTTGACCTCCACGCGCATGACATCCTGGCCTTCGTAGCTCATCAACTCGAAGGAGAGATAGGGCTGCGGCGAGATATGCGTGGTTACGCCCTTGCGCAGCGCCTCGCTGGCCTGGTCGGGGCGCACCACCCCAACCACCCGACCGCCCGGCTCGCAGCCGATCACGAGGACGCCGCCGCCGGCATTGGCCAGGGCGGCCACATCGCACCAGAGGTTGCCGGCGCTCTGCGGATCCTCGCCAGTTGCCCGCAGGATCTGGCGCTCCGTCGAGCCGCCAAAGCGCACCGCGTCTACCGCCCACTGCTTCTGGTCGCGCTTGGGCACCCGCACGCGGTCGAAGTCCTGGCTGGCGAAGAGCGCCCGCAACGACTCGAAGCTGTTGTTGGGCAGCAGAAGCTCGACATAACGATCTCCGATGCCGTGGCGGTGGAGCATCTGGCCATCGGCGCTAGGCAGGCGGCGCAGACGGTGGGCGTCGCTGCCCTGGATGCAAAACATGCGCCGCTCGTAATGTTCGACCCTGCCGTTATAGAATCCAGGCGAGGTAAACTTTTCGTGGTCGGTGTAGAAATTGATAAACTCCAGGGCGTTGAGATGCTGGCTCTGGGTCGCGGCGATGCGCGACTGGCCGCTCGTGCCCATGCGCAACGTCTCGGTGATCACACCGTTCGTGCCGTTGACATGGGGCGCGATCACCAACCCACCGGCGCGGGCGATCACCTCGTAAGCCTCGGTGACGTGGCGGGTGTTGGCGACGCCGCAGATCCCATCTTTCAGATGGTCGGCAGACACGCCGAGCTGTAGCAGGGTCGCCTCGATCAGGCTGAGGGAGCGGTTGGGGGCAAAGATGCCCAGGATATGGGCACCAAAGTGCGAGGTGAACTCGAATCCGGGCAAGATATTAATCTTCGCCATGAGCCGACGATATTCGACCAAGCGTACCTGCTCTTCATCGGTGAGCCGACCGCCCAACTCAAGCGTTTTGAGAAACTCGATCTCGCGCTGAAATCGCTCATAGCCATGAACCGTGTTGTGGTCGGTGAAGGCGATTATCTCAAGCTCGCGGCGTTCAGCCTCCTGAAGAATATCAAGGTAGCTAACTTCTGGTTCGGCGTAATCCTCAGATGCCGGGGTGTGCAGATGCAGGTCGGCACGAATCCAGCGCATCCCACTGCGCGTCTCGGCGGGTGTACTCATGTTTTTCTAACTCCACAATCATGATACTGTTTGCTCTTCTACGCACTCTCACTTTTTCTGCGCTGTCTCTGGCGGCATAGATAAGGGGGCCGCGCAGGGTCGCACACTCCTTTCTCATGTGGCGGAGACGAGAGGCCAACCTAAGAACGTCCTGTTTTAGGGCCAGCGCAACGGGTATAGCAGCACAAACGCACGGTATCTATCATACCCGATCCGCCCTGAAACGACAATTCATCGAGGCTGGCGCGTAAGGTTGGTGCAAAGCCACCTCCGGCGAGGGTTTGGGGGTGGCGGTGCCATCCCTGAACGATCTCTTTTTGTTGGATGTTGGTGGATTCTCCGCCAATACCCAACAAAAAGAGATCGTTCAGGGCGTAGCCCCGGGGATGCTTCAACAGCCCTGATATTTAGATCAAAGAACTAGAACTATTGCGAAATTTTTGCTATAATGCAAAAAATCTAACCGCCATGACATGTCCACGCAGATCCACACCGGGCGGGTTCGCGGTATTTCCCCATAGGAGAATCTCATGCCAACTACCAGCGCCCCTGCCCCATCACGCACGCGCACCATCGCCAGCGAGATGGAGCCATTCCTGAGCGATATCAAGGGCGATCAAGGGCTCAGCGCTAATACGATCACCTCGTATCGCTGCGACTTGCGCACCGTCGCCGTCGCGGTAGATAAGCCGATCGAGGTCATTAGCACCTGCGATATCCAGATGTTTCTGGAGAGCCGTAACGAGCAACCGGGCACCACCAACCGCCGCATCGCCAGCCTCGGGCGCTTCTTCCGCTGGGCGGTGGCGCGTGGCTATTGCTTCTATAACCCCCTCGACCAGATCGGCGGGCGCTACCACACCGAGCATCGGCCCCAGCCGATCGTCAGCGAGTCCGAGCGCCGCGCCCTCGATGTCGCCATCGCCGCCTCGTCACAGCCCTATCGCCTGATCTTCACCCTCTTGCGCGAGATCGGCGTCCGCACCGACGAGGTACTCAACCTGAATGTTGGTGATGTTATCCTAGAGCCTGGCTGTGAGGTGCTGCTCGTGCAGAATAGCAAAAGTGGTAGCAAGCGGATGGTCGTCCTCACCTCCGACGCGATGCCGCGCAGCTTGCGCGGCCTGCGCAGTTGGGTGCGCGACCTCGGCACCGACCAGTCGCCCGATGATCCGCTCTTTTGCTCGTCACGCGGGAACCGCGCCTCCTACGACACGCTGCACCGGCGCTGGGTGCTGGTCTGCAAGGCCGCGCACTTGATCGATTTGGTGGACGGCAAGGAGCAGCCGCGCTACACCCTGCACCATCTGCGCCACACCGCCGCCGCCGAACTGATCGCCTTTTACCCCGAGCAGGTGGTGCGCCGCATCCTTGGCCACCGCGACCCGCGCTCCACCCGGCGCTACGCCGAGATCGCACGCAAGAGTCCTTCCCCCGCACCGCGCCGCGAGCAGCAGGTGTCCTAGTTTTTTGATCGTAGGGGCGGCTCGCGAGCCGCCCCTACAGCCTCTTGCAGAATCGCCCCAGCCGCTCCCGCAGGCGAGCCCAGGGCTGATGCAACTGCGCCCCAGACCGCGCTTTTGGTTGGTTTTTGGCGGCTTTGCCGCCAAAAACCAACCAAAAAAGATCTTTCAGGGGCGGCAACGCCACCCCCAAACCCCCGCCGGAGGCGACGTTGCAACCGCTCCCGCAGGCGAGCCAGAGACGGCCCAATGTTATGCTGTAAAATATGGCCATGTCGATGCCAACTACACCTAACACCGGCGGCCCCGTCCTGATTGTCGGCGGGTTCGCCAGCAACGCGCGGCAGTACGAGCCCCTGCGCGCCAGCCTGGCTGCCGTCAGCGGGTGCCCGGTGGCGGTTGCGCCGATCAACCTGATCGACTGGATCGGCGTGATGGCCAGCGACAGCTACGGCACACTGCTGCGCATCCTCGATATGGCCGTACACGCGGCCATGGCCGATCACGGCGACCGCCCGGTCACCCTGGTGGCCCACAGCGCCGGCGGCGTGCTGGCTCGGATTTACCTGGGCGACCAGCCCTACGGCCCGCGCCGACTCTGCTACCACGGGCACCAGCATGTGCGGTCGCTGATTACCTTGGGCACGCCCCATAGCGCCGTGGGCCGGGGGCGTCAGGGCGGGCTTAACCAGATCGCCTATGCCCAGAGTCTCTACCCCGGTGCCTACTGGCCCACGCTGCACTACGTCAGCGTGATCGGCAAGGGCGTCCTCGGCGCACCCGACGGCGCGCCGCCCGAGCGCGGGGCGTGGATGAGCTACCGGATCCTCGGCGTCGATGGTGCCCAGTGGGGCGATGGCGTGGTGCCCCTGGAGAATGGCCTGCTCGATGGCTCGCGCAAACTGGTGATCCCCGGCCTGCGCCACGACGACCGCCCCGACCGGCCCTGGTACGGATCGAGCGCCGCTATCATCCGGGCCTGGTGGGAGCGCGCGGTCGCCGCCGACTAATTTGGGAACCAGGGCCGACTCCCACCCCCCCATAGCCCACCGTTAAGCGGCGAAAACCTCAAGATGCGGCCATAATTGCGTAAACACGCGGCTACGTGTACTATATGCACATCGCGCCTTATTCAAAGTTATAGAGACCGAGATAGAGATAGAGACGGTGGCAACGATGCGTATTCTCTTCTACACGGGCAAGGGCGGGGTCGGTAAAACAAGCGTCGCGGCGGCTACAGCGCTGCGCTGTGCCCAGCGCGGCTACCGCACCATCGTGCTCAGCACCGATGCGGCCCACTCGCTTGGCGACTCGCTGGGGGTCGAGTTGCGCGCCGAGCCGCTGCTTGTCGCCCCAAACCTCTGGGCGCAGGAGATCAACGCCCTCCACGAGCTTGAATCAAACTGGGGCGAGGTCTCCAAGTATCTGTCCGACCTGCTGGCATGGCAGGGTGCCGAGACGATCGCCCAGGGCGAGCTCTCGGTTATCCCCGGCACCGAGGAACTGTTCAGCCTGCTCCAGATCAAGCGCCATTTCGATGAGCAAAAGTACGATGTGCTGGTCGTTGATGCCGCCCCCACCGGCGAGACGCTCCGGCTGCTCTCGCTGCCCGACATTATGCGCTGGTGGATCTCGCGGCTCTTCCCGATCGCCCGCGCCCTGCTCAAGGTGGTGCGCCCCGTCGCTAAGCGGGTCACCGATATGCCGATTGTCAACGACAGCGTACTCGGCTCGGCCCAAGAGGCAATCGACGCCATGGTGGCCGTGCGGACGATCCTCACTGACCAGCAGGTGACCACCGCGCGCATTGTGATGAACCTGGAGAAGATGGTCATCCGCGAGGCCCAGCGCTCGCTCACCTACCTCAGCCTCTTTGGCTACGCGGTGGACGCCGTGGTGATCAACCGCATCCTCCCCATGGAGGTGGATGGCCATTTTGCCTCGTGGCGTGCGATGCAGCAGGAGTATGCGCCCCAGGTAAGCGAGATGTTCGAGCCGCTGCCCATCCTGCGCTCGCCCCACTTCTCTCGCGAGATCGTCGGCACCGAGTTGCTCAGCGTCCTGGCCGATAAGCTCTTTGGCGACAGCGACCCGGCCGCGTTTCTCTATCGCGGGCCGGTGCAGCGGGTCGAGAAGACCGGCGATGGCTACGACCTGATCGTGCCCCTCCCCTTCGCCTCCGAGGATCAGGTACACCTCGCCCAGAACGCCGATGAGTTGCTGATCTCGGTAGGCTGGCATCGCCACCGCATTGTGCTGCCCCAGTCCCTCGCCCGTCTACGCGCCCTGGACGCCTACTTTGAGGATGACGCCCTGCGCGTGATCTTCCGCAAGGGTGCGGCGTAGCCGCGTCGTCCTGTGCTATAATGTACGCTTCCGTGAACGACGAAATTATACAGACGCCCCCCAGGGGCGTCTCTGTTTGCACGTGCCCACAGGGCGCCTCGGGCGCGAGACAAGGAGCACCCATGAAGCTGACATGTCTCCAGGAGAACCTCAAGCGCGGCCTCGCGGTCGTGAGCCACGCGGTGGCCGGCAAGAGTACCCTGCCGGTTCTCTCGAATGTGCTGCTCGCCACCGATGGCGGTCGGCTCAAACTGGCCGCCACAAACCTAGACGTCGGCATCACCCACTGGATCGGCGCGCAGGTGCAGGAGGAGGGCGCGATCACCGTGCCCGCCAAGCTCCTCGCCGATGTCATCAGCGGCCTGCCCAATGACCGCGTCACCCTCACCCTTGATTCACGTACCCAGACGATGAAGATCGAGTGCGCCCGCTTCACCAGCAATATTAAGGGCATCGAGGCGGAGGAGTTCCCCACCATCCCCACGGTGAGCGACCGCCAGCCGACGGTGAGCCTTGCACCGGCCACCCTGCGCGAGGCGATCGACCAGGTGGCCTTCGCCGCCGCCAGCGATGACTCGCGCCCGGTGCTGGCCGGCGTCTTGGTGCGCCTGCGCGATAACCGGGCAACCTTCGCCGCCGCTGATGGCTTCCGCCTGGCCACCCGCGTCATCCAGCTCGCCGATCCCGTCGATCAGCCCCAGGAGTTTATCGTCCCTGCCAAATCGCTCATGGAACTGGCCCGCATCGCCGCCGATAGCGAGGGTACGATCTCGATGACGATCACCCCCGGCGGCAGCCAGGCGCTCTTCCACACCGACAACACCGAACTGGTCTCGCGCCTGATCGACGGCAAGTTCCCCGACTTCGAGCGGATCATCCCCAGCCAGTACCTCACGCGCAGCATCCTCGACACGGCCGAGCTGGCCAAGGCGGTCAAGCTGGCCTCCTTCTTCGCCAGTTCGAGCCAGAATGTGGTCAAGCTCACGATCGAGCCCGGTGGCGAGCTCGGCCCCGGTCGCCTGGTGATCAGCTCCAATGCCGCCGAGGTGGGTGATAATACCGGCGAGATCGACGGCATGATCCACGGCGACGGCGGCCAGATCGCCTTGAATGTGAAGTACCTCGCCGACGCGCTGGCCGCGATCAAGACTGCGCAGGTGGCCCTGGAAACCCAGACGACCCAGAGCCCCGGCGTCTTCAAGCCCGTTGGCCAGGAGGGCTACGTCCATATCGTGATGCCCATGAGCATTCGCTAGACAAGGTTTCAGGTGCCAGGTTTCAGGTTTACCGTTTGGCGATGAGGCGAGGATGCGACGAGGCGATGCTAGCGCATCCTCGCCTCATCGCGTCCCCGCCAAACGGTAAACCTGTTCTGAACCATGCCTTAGCGCGATTGCCCTACAAAAGCTAGCGTGTCAGCCCTGCCAAAGACCCCCAGGCCGCGAGCAACGTCCCTGGGGCTGGGCACCCAGACCTCGCTTTCGGTTGGTTTTTGGCGGATTCGTCGCCAGAAACCAACCGAAAAAAGATCTTTCGGGGGTGGCATCGTCACCCTCAAACCTCCGCCGTAGACGACGTTGCAGCGCCCTGCCGAAGGCGCAGATACTCTTGTAGGATGCCATCCCATCGGCTATAATGGGCGGTACCCGGTTGTAACGTGTTTCCTCACAGGCCCGGCACTGCTCCACACGCGGGCGGCGTGGGGGGCGGCCAGCATAAAGGAAGCTGCGCGTGAGCGTCACGTCAATTGTCCTCGTGCATGCCCACGCCCTCTTTCGTGAAGGGCTGCGCCACCACCTCTCCGCCCAGCCCGAGTTTCGGATCGTCGGCGAGGCGAGCAACGGCCAGCAGGCGATCCAGATCGTGGGCAGCACTGACCCCGACCTGGTGCTGATGGAGGTCGATCTGCCCGGCGTCAATGGCCTGGAAGTCTCACACGTCATTAAGCGCACCCACCCCCATATCGGCATCCTGCTTTTTAGCTCGGCGATGGACGGCCAGCAGGTCGTGAAGGCCATCCGCGCCGGCGTCGCCGCCTACCTGCCACGCAATATCGAGTGGAGCAACCTCCTCACCGTCCTCAACGATGTGCGCAAGGGCGACTACCCGATCAATGATCTGGTGCTTTCGCTGCCCGATGTGGCATCTCAGGTGCTTGCCGCCTTCCGCCAGATGGTCATCGACGAGGATATCCAGAGCATCTTCTCGCCGCTCTCACTGCGCGAGCTTGATGTGCTGGAACTCGTGGCCGCCGGACAAACGAATAAAGAGATCGCGCTGTCCCTTGATATTAGTAACCAGACGGTCAAAAACCATATCTCCTCGATCCTGCGCAAGCTCGCCGTCAACGACCGCACCCAGGCGGTGGTCTACGCGATGCGCCGTGGCTGGATCAAGGTGGTACTCCCCGGTGACTGACCACCGCAGCATCCGATAGCCCCCAACGCCGCACCGCGCTCGTGAAAGGGGAAAGGCAAGATTACCTGTGAAGCCCCTGCGCCATAGAGTCGCCACCGCCCTGGTAATGCTCCCCCTCGCCCTCGCCACGGTTCTCTCCGGCTGCGAGCTGTCGTCTGTCGGTGATAGCGAGCGGATCGCGAATGTGGAGACGATCCGCGCCGGAACGCCCTCGGTCACGTCAACCTCCACCGTCACGATCACGCCCACGCTGACCTCCACAAACACCGCTACGGTCGGTCCTTCGTCTACATCCACGACGACGCCCACCGCCACCGAGACGCCCCTGCCGCCCACGCCGACGCCAAACCCGGCCCTCGCCGGACTCGGCTTCTGCAACCAGGCCAGCGCCGGGGCCAGCGGACGCTTCTCGGCTCGGCTCACCGATGTCGCCGCCAGCGGGTTCCCCGCCTTCGACCAGGTGACGCTCAGCTTCGACCCTGGCCCTGACTCGGCACCCGTCCACGCCGGGGCCAGTTGTGTTAGCGCCAGCGATACGCTGGCCCTCAACAGCCTCGCTGAGGCCCCCGGCCCCTATACCCTGCGCGTTGAACTGCCCGGCTGGCTGCGCGATGAGCGCTTCAGCTCCTCGCCAATCACCCAGACCCTCGCCTTCAGCACCACCCGCTCGATCAGCGCGGCCCGCTTCATCGTATCGCCGCAGGCCGAGGCTGGCGCGACCATGCTGATCGGCATGAAGGAGGCGCTGCCGTACCGGCTGACCGTCCAGCGCAACCCCACCCGCCTGACGATCACCGTCGCCCGCAGCACGACCCTCACCGCCTCCAGCGACACGCTCCGGGTACCCACCGGCGGCGGGGATCCCAAACTGGCCGGGCCGCTCTTCTACCTGTACGACGGCGATATCTGGCGCATCGACGGTCGGGATGCCAAGCCGAAGAACCTGACCGACTCGCCCGAGAGCGAGACGGCCATGACCGTCAGCCCCAACGGCGCGCAGATCGCGTTCTGCCGCGCCGCCCCCGGCCTCGACCCAGCCGACGCAAACCTGGCCGTGCCCGGCGCGCTCTGGCTGATGTCAGTCGCCGGTGGCGATGCGAAGCCGCTGGCCCAGGTGGGCGTCAGTTGCGCCGACCCGGCCTTCAGCACCGACGGTAAGCTGGTGGCCTTTGCCGTTGACGAGACTGGTGCCGTGCCGACGCAGCGGGCGATCTTCACAGTGCCGGTCGCCGGAGGTACGCCGGAACGCGCCCAGGCCGCCGGCGATGAGTGGAGTCGCTTCGCGCCCCAGTGGCTTGCTGGCGATGCTCTGATCTACACCGCCGAGGCGGAGGATGGACGGAGCACGCTCTTTCTGCGTACCCCCGACGGCGCGGTGGTGGATGTGGGTGCCGCGATCCTGGCGAGTGATACCGGCGTCGCCCGCTACCGCGCGCTCGGACGCCCCCTCGCCGCACCCGATGGCTCCCGTGTGGCCGTCGAGGCGCTGCGTAGCGATACCGCTGGTGCCGACACGATCATCCTCGCCGCCGACGGCAGCATCCTTGACATCCTGGGTGGGCAGACGCTTATGCCTCCGCCATCTACGCCCTCGCCTACGGCGACGGCGACACTGACGCCCAGCGCCACCGATACCCCGCAGCCCAGCGCCACCCCAACGGTAGCGAGTTCGCCCACAACAGACGGGACGCCGAAGGCGACAGCCAAGCCGTCCGCGACGCCCAAGCCGTCCGCGACGCCCAAGCCGTCCGCGACGCCCAAGCCAACGGCCACCTCTACCGAGCCGACGGCCACCGCCACCGCCACACTCCAGCCCGAGCCGCCAGTCGATCCAGCGTACGGAGGTCCCTACTGGACACGCCCGCTCGCATGGGACGCGCAGGGCGGCCTGATCTATATGAGCAGCCTGTGCGCCAGCGACCTTGTGCAGGACTACCAGATCTACCACTGGCAGGCACCTAAGCGCAGCGATCTGCTGAGTACTGGCCAGAGCATGGGCAACCTTGGGGCGGCGGTGTTTGTCGGCGACGGGCTGGCCTACATCGTCGCTGGCACGCCCCAGCCAGGGCCACGTGGCCCCCTCGCCAGCGCGCCACGCAGCCCCGCTAGTATCTGGGTCTGGGATTTGGCCAGCGGTGCCCGTGGCCGCATCCTCGACACCGAGCGCGGCGTGAGCGCCCTCGGCTCATCATAGGGCTGTCGCTCTAAAACCGCATTCTCGGTTGCATGATCAGCGACGCGGTTGAAATTGCCAGTATGGCTGGCAATTTCAACCGCGTCGCTGTGAATTTGGGGGGCGGCAACCCTACACGTGAAACGTCGTTACGATCTTCCCGAACTGGACGCGGGCACCGTCGTGAAGCGGCGTGTCAATGTAGGCTTCCAGGCGTACCCCGTCAACCCGCGTGAAATTCGTGCTACTCAGGTCGGTAATCATCCACTGCCCGTCGCTCCGTGTGATCTTCGCGTGCTGGCGGCTCACGCCGCCGGCCTCGCCGCCGAAGGGAGTGAGATCTACCTCGGGGAAGATGTTGCTCACCGGATCCTCACGACCGATGATGATCTCGGCCCGGTCGGTCGGTAGGTTCAGAGCCTGCCCGCCATCGCCGATCACCAGGCGCGGCGTGGGGGCCGACGGGGCTGGCGTAGGGGCCAAGGCGGGTGTAACGACCGGCGCGACTGGCGCAACCGGCGCGCCGGTCACGGGGACGACGCCGGTCAGCGCCGTCATGTCGGCTTCGGCTTGCGCCAGCGCCGCCCGCGCCTCGGCCAGCCCTGTCGTCACCGCCGGGGGTGTCGTTGCCCCAAACATGGCCTGCATCTGCGCAAACTGCGCGATGATCTGCTGCTGCCGCCCGATCTCCGCCTCAAGCTGCCGCAACACCTCTGGGTCAACTGCGGGCGTGGGCGGGCTGAGGCTTGCCAGGTCGGCCTCGGCCTGCGCCAGGGCCGCATGGGCCTCGGCCAACCCCGCCGTCACCGCTGGTGGCGTCGTCGCCCCAAACATGGCTTGCATCTGCACAAACTGTGCGATGATCTGCTGCTGTCGCCCGATCTCCGCCTCAAGCTCGGCCTTGTGCGCCGCGTAGACCACTGGGTCAAGACCTGCCGACACCGGCACCGGTGGCAGTTCGGGCGCGGGCACCGGTGGCAGTTCGGGCGCGGGCACCGGCGGCACCTCGGGCGCGGGCACCGGTGGCAGCTCGGGCACAACCGTCGGCGCACTAGCAAGGATCGTCGCATCGTCAGGCATCGTCGGCGGCACAACCGGCACCGCCACCGGCGCGGCTGGGGGCGGCGCAAGGGTCGCCGCGTCATCGGGGAAGATGACCGGCGCAGCGACCGGTGCGGCCACCAGGGTCGCTGGCGCAGCCGTTGCCGGGGCCGACAGGTCGGCCCCGCAGTTATCGCAGAACTTCTCGCCCGGCAGGTTCGTCTGGCCGCAGACCGGGCAGAGCGCCCCATCTCCAGGGGCCATTGGGGCCGCTGGCCCGGCTGCGGTCGGCATCGACGCCAACATTGTTGGCGCATCAGCGGAGACCGCCGCCGGGACGGGCGCGGCGGGGATCGCGGTCAGATCCGCACCGCAGTTATCGCAGAATGCCTCGCCGGGCAGCACCGTCGATCCGCAGTTTGGGCAGGATGGCGCGACCATTGTGGGTTGATCCGGCGGTACGACACCCGCCGCAGGAGCGGCGGCAGGCACCACATCCATGCGCATCCCACACTGGTCGCAGAAGCGGTTGCCGGGGTCATTTTGGGTTCCGCAGGTCGGGCATGTAGTCATATCCTTACGTCCCTCCACCTAATCAATAAAGGGCAGGCTCCAGGGAGGGCATACCCTCCCTGGGTACCCCCCTACTCTTCAAGCTTCTGGGTTAGCCGCCGGGTGGCGTACTTCAGCTCCTTCTGGGTCTCGGCGCTGAGCTTGGTGCCCTGCTCCAACTGGTCCGCATGCTGGCGCGTCTTCTCGGCCAGATCCAGCTCGCCGAGATCCAGCAGGCGCGTGGCCGCCGCGCGTAGTTTCTGGGTCGCCCCGCTGGTATTGCCCATCTCGGCCTCGGCCAGGGCGCGGGTCTGGAGCTTAAACGCCGTCACCTTCTCCACGAGGTTCATCACCCGTGGCTCATAGACGGCGGCGGCGGGGTCGGCGCTAAAGGCGAGCAGAACGTCCTGCTTCACCACCTGCTCGTGGGCCACGCCGAGGGGCGCGACGTGCAACTCGGCCTGGGCGATGCGGAAGGATCCGGCGGCCCGACCCGGCAGCATCAAGTCAATCACCACGCTGGCCGTCTGGCCAAAGACGAGGTCGCCTAGCCGCACCGCCACCTCATTCTCGCCAATCGGCTGATAGCCAAGGTTGGCGATGGCCGGCGTGGCCCGGTAGACCGCGCGCGGCATCGCCTCGCGCACCAGGCGCAGCAGCAGGCGTGCGTCGGTGGCCGCCGTGCCCTGGGCGCTGCGCACCGCCCGCTGAAAGAACGAGCCGATCTGGTTGGGGTCGGCGATATAGTCGGAGTTGCCCTCGGTAAACTCGGCCAGGTCATCGAGAAGTTGCTCATTCCACTCGGTGCCCAGGCCCAGGGCGGTGATCCGCACATTGGCCTGGCCCAGCGACTTGGCGATGCTGCGGCAGGTCTCCTCGTCGCCCCAGGTCTGCCCATCGGTAAGCAGCAGCATGTGGCTGAGCCGATCCGGGCCGATGTTCTTCTGTAGCTCGGCCTGGCCAGACTGCATGCCCAGCGACATCGCCGTGCCGCCAGACTCGCTAATCGTCTCCACGGCCGCCAGCAGCGCGGCCCGGTCGGCGGCGAGGGTGGCCGA
>SESE01000454.1_pt1 | contig 17094 bp, 15 predicted proteins | sample 3171371 | NCBI WGS metagenome assembly SESE01 (sample SAMN06051881, study PRJNA518727) | freshwater metagenome | biome: subpolar coniferous forest; feature: holomictic lake; material: water; isolation source: holomictic Lake 442, 13 m depth | place: Canada: near Kenora, Ontario | collected... | reverse complement strand
TGGCGGGCAATATTGGGTAGTGCAATTTCCTCAAGACCATCATCCCGAGCCGCAAGGCAACCAGGGACTGTTTGAATCAAGGTGAAATAGATGCAGAAGTTGATTCCTACAAACATGAAGTGATGGCCGCCTTTGAGAGCTGCCAATTGAAGTCTGTTGCGACCAAGGCTGAGCTGGCGAAATTCAAGGCGGCGGCGCGCGCTACAGCCATCAAGGATCGCCGAGTCAACATCCGCCGGTCCTGCGGTGATTTGAGTGACGTTCAAGATAGGGCGCTTGAAGAAGGCGTGCCCTACCAAACGCTTACTGCCAGCGTTCTTCACGAGTACGTTACGGGTTGTCTGGCCGAGCCGCGTCTGCGAATCGGCGCGGTGAGCACCGATGGCAGAAACTTCAATTCGGGCGTTGCACTGCATTCACTCCAACGGCCAGGGTGTTCTGGGTGAAGCCGTCCAACCCCCTATTTCTATGAGGGTTATTCTGGTGATCGGTGGCTGGTCCAAAGTGACATACAGCATACTGTCTCGGGTGCGGTTGAAATGCCTATTTGTTATTTTTTCAAATTAAAGGAGACCCCGTACATGAGACAGCTTCTCAAAGCAGTGCCAATAGCACTCACGTTCACCGTCGCGTTGATGCTTGGCGCTGGTGCTGCCCGCGCCGCCGACGGCCAACCCAAAAACTACCTGGTTCAACTCGACGGCGAGCCGGTGGTCGGCTACCGGGGCGGCACGTTCGGCCTCGTCGCCACTAAACCGACGCCCGGCCAGAAGATTGATCGGAAGAACCCTGACGTGGCCCGCTACGCCAAACATTTGGACGAGCGCAGCGCCGCTGTGTTCGCCGCCGCTGGTGGTGGCCAGAAGCTCTACGACTATCGGTATGCCCTGCATGGCTTCGCCGCCACCCTCACCCCCGCCCAAGCCGAGAAGCTGAAGTCGGTGCCGGGCGTGGTTTCGGTTCAGGAGGACGAGCTGCGCCAAGTTGACACTATCTCTACTCCTGGCTTTGTCGGGCTCGACGGCCGCCACGGCCTGTGGAATCAGGTGGGTGGTGTTGGCCAGGCCGGCGAGGACGTGGTCATCGGCATGGTGGACACCGGGATCTGGCCGGAGAGCGCCAGCTTCTCGGGGAGCGGCTTTGACGACACCCTGGGCGAGTTCCGTCCCTGGCATGGCGCCTGCGTCACTGGCGAGGCCTTCCCGGCCTCGGCCTGCAACAACAAGATCATCGGCGCCCGCTTTTACGACCGGGGCTTCGGCGGGCCGACCGGCGTCAAGGCCACCTTCCCGTACGAGTACAACTCGGCCCGTGACACCGAGGGGCACGGCACCCACACCAGCAGCACCGCTGCCGGCAACCGCGGGGTGACCGCCTTATATGACGGCATCGACTTGGGCAAGCTGAGCGGCATGGCGCCGCGCGCCCGCCTGGCGGTCTACAAGGTCTGCTGGGGGCGAAGCAGTGACACCGTGCATAAGGCGGGCTGTTCCACCATCGACTCGGTGGCCGCCATCGACGACGCCGTCGCCGACGGCGTGGATGTGATCAACTACTCCATCAGCGGCTCGCGCACCAGCTTCCTCGATCCGGTCGAGGTGGCCTTCCTCTTTGCCGCCGATGCCGGCGTCTTCGTCGCCGCCTCGGCCGGCAACAGCGGGCCGGACGCCAGCACCGTGGCCCATAACAGCCCCTGGCTGACCACGGTCGCCGCCGGCACCCACGACCGCTTCTTCGCCGCCACCGCTTCGCTGGGCGACGCCAACCAGTACAGCGGTGCCTCGCTCGGCTCCGGTACCGCCACTCTTCCGGTGGTGCTCTCCACCTCGGCCGGTCTGGCCGGCGCCAATCCCAACCAGGTGCGGCTCTGTTTCCTGGGTACGCTCGATCCGGCGGTGGTGGCCGGCAAGATAGTGGTTTGTGATCGCGGAACCAACAACCGCGTGGACAAGAGTCTCGCTGTCAAGAACGCCGGCGGCCTCGGCATGATCCTGACCAACGTTTCGCCCAACACGCTCAACGCCGACATCCACTCGGTGCCCACCGTCCACGTAAGCCACCTCGACCGGGCCCCCATTCGCGCCTACGTGGCTGGCGCCGCCAGCCCCACCGCCCAGATCTCCGCCTTCGAGTTAACCCACACCGCGGTGGCGCCGGCCGTTGCCTCTTTCTCTTCGCGCGGCCCCGCACTGGCTTCAGGTGACATTCTCAAGCCCGACGTCATGGCGCCGGGCCAGGATATTCTGGCCGCAGTGGCGCCGGTCAACGGCGGCCGTGACGTCGAGTTCTACTCGGGCACCTCGATGTCGAGCCCGCACGTGGCCGGTATTGGGGCCCTCATCAAGAGCCAGCACCGCGACTGGAGCCCGGCGATGATTCGCTCGGCCCTGGTCACCACGGCCAGCCGGGTGGACAACACCGGTGCGCCCATAGCTGGCGGCTTCTTCGCCTACGGCGCTGGCGAGGTGGTGCCCTCGTTCGCCAACGACCCGGGCCTGGTCTTCGACGCAGGCTTGATGGACTACCTGGGCTTCATCTGCGGCACCGGCCAGCTCGCCGCCGCCTACTGCCCGTCCATCGCCATCAAGCCAGCCAACTTGAACCAGCCGTCCATCGGCGTCTCGGCCTTAACCGGCGTGCGGACCGTGACCCGCACCGTGACCAACGTCTCAGGGGAGACCGAGCGGTACAACTGCTCCGCCAGCGTTCCCGGCTTCACCACCACGGTGACCCCGGCCGCTTTCACGGTAAAGAAGAACACCAAGCAGGCGCTGACCATCGCTTTCACGCGGGACACTGCGCCGTTCCTCGCCTACTCGCAAGGGCTACTCACCTGTGCGGGCGACCGCGGGCACTCGGTCACCAGCCCGGTGGCGCTACAACCGCTGGTCCTGGACGCTCCGACCGAGGTCGCCGGCACCGGAGCCGCGCTTAGCTACGCGGTGAAGGCGGGCTACGCCGGCGCGTTCTCGGCGACGGCTGGAGGGTTAGTGCCGGCCACCACCTTCAGCGACTCGGTGGCGACGGGAAGCTACTCTCTGTTCGCCGTCGATGTCCCGGCTGGGACGACGCTGGCCAGGTTCTCGTTGTTCGACGAGACCACCACGCCCGGCAGCGACCTCGACCTGTACATCTTCGACGCCGCCTTCAAACAGATCGGTGGTAGCGGTGGACCGACCGCGGCCGAACAAGTGGACTTCAAGAACCTCCCGGCCGGTACCTACTACGCCTACGTGGATGGCTTCGCCACCGCCAAGCCGACGAGCGCCTTCACCCTCTTCACCTGGGCCGTGGGCGCTGGCGTCGGCAACATGGCGGTGACCGCACCGGCCACCGTGAGCGTGGGTGGGACCGCTAGCGTGGGGCTCTCCTTCACCGGCCTGCTGCCCGCTACCCGGTATCTGGGGACGGTGGGCTACGGCGGCGGGGCGGCGAGCGCTGCGGCGACCGTGGTTCGCGTCAATACGCCGTGATGCCGGGGCGTCGCCCCGGCGGCGCGCTGGCCGAATGAATTTTGGGGTCGACCTTCGGGTCGACCCCTTTTCCTTTATGCCAACGACGAAGCGCCGTCGGGCCGGAGTACGGATTGTCTCTCGCCTTCTCCTCGGGTAGTTTCGCGGCCATGAAAGGTCGGTGCCAATGGTGATCTTCGCAAGACTGTTGCTGCTGCTCACTCTGTGTCTGGCCACCAGCGCCGATGCGCGCGAGACGTTCGTTGGACAGGTCACCTACGTTACCGATGGCGACACGCTGTGGGTGCTGCCGGATCGGGGTGGCCCGGCCCGCAAGTTGCGTATTGAAGGCATCGATGCACCGGAGATTTGCCAGGCTGGTGGCAAGGCTTCGCGTGACGTGCTGGCGCAGCGTGCACTGCATCAGCGTGTGACCGTGGTGGTGGCGCACTATGACCGCTACGGCAGAGGCCTGGCGCGCATCTGGCTCAGTGGCAATGATCTGGGTGCGCAGATGGTGCGCTCCGGTCAGGCCTGGTCTTACTCCAGGCGTCGCAAGTCAGACAGTTATGCGGGCGAACAATCCATGGCGCAACAGTCGCGCCTGGGCTTGTTTGCCTTTGGCGCTGCCGAGACGCCGTGGGATTTTCGAAAACGACATGGCTCGTGCCACGTCTCCAAGCGCTAAATCTGCCGCCCTACTGCGCTGTGCCGCACACCGGGCAGCTGGCTTGACGGGCAATACGCACTTCAGTGAACTCCATGGAACGACCGTCCACCATCAATAGTCGGCCGGTTAACGCGTGCCCACAGGCACATAGCAATTTCAGGGCTTCAGCCGCTTGCATGGAGCCGATGATGCCTACCAGCGGTGCGAAAACGCCCATGGTGGCGCAGCGCGTTTCTTCAAACGTGGTGTCGGGCGGAAACACACAGGCGTAGCAGGGCGAATTGCTGTCGCGCGGGTCGTAGACACTGATTTGTCCATCAAAGCGGATGGCGGCGCCCGACACCAGCGGTTTGCGGTGTTTTACGCAGGCAGCGTTGATGGCGTGGCGGGTGGCAAAGTTGTCGCAACAGTCCAGCACCACGTCGGCTTGCACCACCAGTTTGTCCAGCATTGCTCCATCGGCGCGCGCCACGATCGGTGTGACCTGCACCTCGGGGTTGATGGCGTCAATGGCTATTTGGGCTGACAGCGACTTGGGTTGGCCAACGCGTGCCATGCTGTGGGCAATCTGTCGCTGCAAATTGGTCATATCGACGACGTCGTCATCGACCACGGTGATGCGTCCGACGCCCGCTGACCCGAGGTAGAGTGCGACCGGTGAGCCCAGCCCACCAGCACCCACGATCAGTGCATGACTGCCCAGAATTTGCTCCTGACCTTCAATCCCGATTTCGTTGAGCAGGATATGGCGCGAGTAGCGCAGGAGTTGGTCGTCGGTCATGCGTCGCTATTCTTCTTTCTTTTCTTCCTGACGTTCAACCTGGGTCTTGCTGATCAGGACGGGATGGCCTTTAAGCTGGTTGAGGGCCTGGATCAACTGGAAATCTTTCTCTGACCCATACTCAGGAATCTTGCGATCGGCCAGCGGTTTCTTGAGCTCTTCCTCCAGCTTTTTACGCGCCTCATCGCGTGCCTTTTCATGCGCGTCGTCTTTCTTTTCTTCGCCCTGACCGCTGGTCAGGTGCTTTTCCAGATCGGCCTCGCGGGTACGCAGCGCAGCAAAAAGGTTGCCTTCTTCGGTTTCGTCCACCATGACATCGGGCACGATGCCTTTGGCTTGAATCGATTTGCCGCTGGGCGTGTAGTAGCGGCTGGTGGTGAGCTTGAGGCCCGCGGTGGGGCAGTTGTCCATGCGAAAGGATGGATCAAGACACACTGCCGTTTGTACGGAGCCTTTGCCGAAAGTCTGATTGCCCAGCAGCGTGGCGCGCTTGTGGTCTTGCAGGGCACCGGCCACGATTTCGCTGGCCGAGGCCGAGCCCTCATTGACCAGAACCACCAGGGGCACGTTTTTCAGCGCTCCTTTGGTTACTTCCTGCAGATGTTTCAGCGGGTCTGAGCCGCCACGTCGCTGGTAAAACTCAGGTGCCGCCTTGTAGATGAATTTGCTTTCTGCCAGTTGGCCATTGGCAGAGACGACCGTGACATTCTCTGGCAAAAATGCCGCCGAGATGGCCACCGCGGCGTCCAGATAACCACCCGGATCGTTGCGCAGGTCCAGCACCAGGCCTTTGAGCTGGGGCTCCTGCTTGTAGATTTCCTCGGTCTTGCGGGCAAAGTCTTCCACCGTGCGCTCCTGGAACTGGCTCAGGCGGATCCAGGCATAGCCCGGCTCGATGACTTTGCTGCGCACGGATTGGGTACGGATCTCCTCGCGTGTGATCAGCACCGGGAAAGTGCGACTCTCGGTCTTGCGAAAAATACTCAGCAAAACCTTGGTGTTGGGCTCGCCGCGCATGCGCTTGACGCCTTCATTGAGCGTCAAGCCCTTGACCGGTGTGTCGTCGATCTTGACGATCAAGTCGTTGGGTTTGATGCCGGCCCGAAACGCCGGCGAGCCTTCAATCGGCGACACGACCTTGATCACGCCATCTTCCTGGGCAATTTCGATGCCGACGCCAACAAACTTGCCGGTGGTGCCCTCGTTGAATTCCTTTAATGCCTTTTTATCGAGGTATTGCGAATGCGGGTCAAGACTCGACACCATGCCGACAATGGCATCGGTAATGAGCTTTTTGTCGTTGACGGGTTCAACATAATTGCTCTTGACCATGCCGAAAACGGCGGCCAATTGCTGCAACTCTTCCAGCGGCAAGGGTGCCAGGGTGCCGCGTGCCACTGTTTGGAGCGACATAGTGGTCAAGGCGCCGGCGACAACACCGAGCGAAATCCAGCCTGCAATTTTCAATTTGTGACCCATAAATGTTTGTTTCTATTCAACCTTGCTCAATATACACGGTTGGAGGTTTTTGCGTCGAGCGGGTTGCGTATTTACTCAAGCTTTACCCTGCGAAGCCACCGCCGCGGCAGCTCTTGCCGCGGCCTCGGCGTCGCCCAGGTAGTAGTGGCGAATCGGCTGCAGCTGGTCGTCCAGTTCGTACACCAGCGGGATGCCATTGGGAATGTTCAAGCCGACGATATCGGCGTCAGAAATTTTGTCCAGGTACTTCACCAGCGCCCGGATCGAGTTGCCGTGTGCTGCAATCACCAGCCGCTTACCGGCTTTGATGGCGGGTGCCAGGGCTTCGGTCCAGAACGGCATCACACGTGCCACGGTGTCTTTCAGGCATTCGGTCAAGGGAATCTGATCGCTCTGCAGTTTGGCGTAACGCAGGTCAGCTCGCTCCGAGCGAGGGTCTGTCGCTTCCAGCGCGGGCGGTGGCGTGTCGTAGCTGCGCCGCCAAATGAGTACTTGCGCGTCACCATACTGCCTGGCCATGTCAGCTTTATTGAGCCCTTGCAAGGCGCCATAGTGGCGTTCGTTAAGGCGCCAGTTATGGACCACCGGCAACCAGGTGCGGTCCATCTCGTCGAGCATGTGCCACAGGGTCCGGGTGGCGCGCTTGAGAACGCTGGTGTAGGCCACATCAAATTCGTAGCCTTCGGCCTTGAGCAGGCGACCGGCGTTCTTGGCTTGTTCAATCCCGGCAGGCGTTAAATCCACGTCAGTCCAGCCAGTAAAGCGGTTATCAAGGTTCCAGGTGGATTCGCCGTGGCGGACGAGAACAAGTTTGTACATGGTGTTTTTGAAGGGTAAATCCAGGGCAAAGCGATGGCAGACCGCCTGGGTAAGGCGCTCATTCTAAAATGATCCGTCAATTCAATCATTTGGACCGGGAATGACTTCGTTTTTATAGCTTTAGTCGCTCCCCAAGGTCTCTGGCATTTAACAAAGGTACAACGTGAAGTTTATTTTCGACAACTGGATGCTGGTGGCCGTGGCACTGACCTCGGCCAGCCTGCTATTTTGGCCGGTTTTAAAGGGCGCCACAGGTGGCTCTTTGACAGCGCAAGGCGCAGTGCAACTTATCAACCGCGAGAAAGCGGTGGTGATTGACGTTTGCGAAACCAACGAGTTTGTCGCCGGTCATGTGGGCGGTGCCAAGAATATTCCTCTCAATCAACTGGAAGAAAGACTGACCACGATGGTGAAGAACAAAGCGCTGCCGGTGATACTGGTTTGCCAGTCGGGCGCCCGCTCAAACCGGGCCGTGGCGATCGCCAAAAAGCTGGGCTATGAGCAGGCGCAGTCACTGGCTGGCGGACTGACTGCCTGGAAAGCTGCCAGTCTGCCGGTTGAAAAGGGGTAACCGATGCAAGCCGTCAAGATTTACACCACCGCAATTTGTCCTTACTGCGTTCGCGCCAAGCAGATACTGAAGGCAAAGGGAGTCCTTCAGATGGAAGAGATACGCATAGATTCCGATGACGAGCAACGTCTGAAGATGATGCAGCTAACCGGTCGGCGCACGGTGCCACAAATTTTCATTGGCCAGACGCATGTCGGTGGTTGCGATGATCTGATGGCGCTGGACGCGCAAGGCGCTCTGCTGCCCCTGCTGAACGCCACCTGACATAATCTGCAACGTTTTCCAATTTCGCTCGGATGATTCCAGAGCTTTTTTTGACTAGAAAGTAGTTCCATGGCCGACCAACAAGACCCCGTTTTCCAGATCCAGCGCGTCTACCTCAAGGGCGCATCACTGGAACAACCCAACTCGCCAGCCATTTTGCTGGAACAGGAGTCGCCTACCGTGGATATCCAACTGGGCGTCAGCGCCAGCCCGGTGGGCGAGAGCATTTTTGAGGTGACCATCACAGCAACTGTGCAGACCAAAATCAAGGATAAAACAGTTTTCCTGCTGGAAGCCACGCAAGCCGGTATTTTTGAGATTCGCAATTTGCCACCCGAGCAGATGGGTCAGGTCCTGGGCATCGCTTGCCCGCAGATCGTTTACCCCTACCTGCGCGGCAATGTGGCCGACCTGATTCAGCGCGGCGGCTTTCCGCCGGTGCATCTTTCAGAAATCAACTTCCAGGCAATGTTCGAGCAGCAACAGCAACAGCAAGCGGCGGCGGCCGAAGCGGCACCCGTCGCTGTAACCCAGTAAAAGTTGCTTGGTCGTTAGCCCCGCGGCCAGGGAAACGAGGGCATACCGGCTATGAAAATAGTGGTTCTTGGCGCCGGTGCCTGGGGCACGGCGCTAGCCATCAGTGCGCTGGGCAACCGGCTAGCACAGCACGCCGTCACCTTGTGGGCACGCGATGCGGGACAAGCCGCCGCGATGCTGGCGCAGCGTGAAAATGCGCGCTACCTGGCGGGTGTCGCACTGCCGCCCGAACTGGTGGTCAGCGCAGTTAAACCAGACCTCCTCGGTGACATCGTCACGGGTGCGGGGCTGGTCATTGTTGCGACGCCAATGGCTGGCCTGCGCGACATGCTGGCTCACCTGGCCGGCTGCCAAATGCCAGTGGCCTGGTTGTGCAAGGGTTTTGAAGCCGCTCCAGGGGAGTCCGTCGGGCTGTTGGCTCATGAAGTCCAGGCGGAGGTAGCGCCTGACTTGTTGGGCGGTGTCCTCAGCGGCCCCAGTTTTGCGCTGGAGGTGGCGCGCGGCCAACCGACCGCCGTGGTGGCTGCCAGTGTTCACAGCACCGTGCGCAGCGCGCTGGTGACGGCTTTTCACAGTCCGACATTGCGGGTCTATGCCAATGACGACATCGCCGGCGTCGAAGTAGGCGGTGCCGTCAAAAACGTGCTGGCGATTGCCACCGGCTTGTGTGATGGCTTGAATCTGGGGCTTAATGCTCGCGCCGCGCTCATTACGCGCGGCCTGGCCGAGATGATGCGCCTCGGGTTGGCACTGGGCGCCAGGGCGGAAACCTTCATGGGTTTAAGCGGTCTGGGGGACTTGGTGCTGACTGCTACCGGAGATTTGTCGCGCAACCGGCAAGTCGGTCTGGCGTTGGCCGCAGGTCAAACCCTGCAACAGGCGGTGGCGGCGCTGGGGCATGTGGCCGAGGGCGTTTACTCAGCCCGAACGGTATTAAAGCGCGCTGATTCTCTTGGTGTCGAGATGCCGATTGCCCAAGCCGTGGTGGCGCTGCTGGATGGGCATATCCAACCGGCCGAGGCGGTGGCATTGCTGATGGGGCGCGAGCCAACGGCGGAATTGGTGTGAGATGGCAGGCGGCTTCAAGCAGCCGAGTAGGCGAGCCGGACGTAAATCGGGGCAAAGACTTCGGCCTGTGTGATTTCTATCAGTGTTTCTTTCGCCAGTTCGAGCAGGGCGATGAAGGTGACGACCAGCACCGAGGTGCCTTTCGCCGGGTCAAACAATTCCTCGAATTCGACAAATCTTCGACCTTGTAGTTTTTTGAGAATCATGCCCATGTGTTCCCGAACTGAAAGCTCGGCACGTGTGATCCTGTGATGTTGTACCAGTTTGGCGCGCTTGAGTATGTCGTGCCACGCCTCCTGCAAATCAACGACGTTTACCTCCGGAAAGCGGGGTTGCAGCGACTGTTCTATCAAGACTTGGGCTTTGAGAAAATCGCGACCAAACTGCGGCACCGCATTGAGCCTGGCAGCCGCCAGTTTCATTCGCTCGTATTCCAGCAAGCGGCGCACCAGTTCGGCGCGCGGGTCTTCTACTTCTTGCCCGGCAACTACTCTCTTGGGAGGTAGCAGCATGCGCGATTTGATTTCAATCAGCATCGCCGCCATCAACAGGTACTCGGCGGCCAGTTCCAGGTTGCGGCCACGAATTTCGTCGACATAGACCAGGTATTGACGCGTCACGCCAGCCATGGGAATGTCCAGGATGTTGAAATTCTGCTTGCGGATCAGGTACAGCAGCAGATCCAGCGGACCTTCAAATGCTTCCAGAAAAACTTCCAGTGCATCCGGCGGAATATACAAATCCTGCGGCATGGCGAACAGGGGTTCGCCGTAAAGCCGGGCCACCGCGACGTGATCCACCACGTCTGGCATGCCTGCCAGATCCGGCTCGGTGTCGTTGGCAAGCCCGTTCAGGGCAACGTTTGCCAAGGGCCTATGTGGGATCGGTCTGGTAGACGTAGGGCTTCTGGTCGACCTCGGCCGCGCGGTAGTCGCTCCAGGCTTTGCGGTCCACTGTTTTGTTCCACAGCAGGGCGCGACCCTGGCGTTGTTTCGCCTCCAGTTCAGGATCTTTGACCTTCAGTTCGTTGAGGAACAGGGTTGCGTCTGATTGGTACTTGGGGCGGTAAAAAATATGCATGATCTGGACCTCTTTGGCGTATTTTAACGGGTCGGCTCATGCATTTGCCCTGTTGCTTTGACCTGACTGGCAAGGGATAGCCTGTACCATACGTGCAATGAGCTACCCAATGTGCTGATTGACTGCGACAGACTGCGCCTGAATGAACGTTTTCCCTGATCTGGCCGCCTGGCTCCATCTCGACTGGGTCTTGCTGGTGGTGGTTGCTTGGTTCCTGATCGGGGTGCTGGGTGTGTTTGCCCTGCGACGTTTCAGATTTGTGGCCGTTGTGCTGTTTCCGGCCAGTGGTTTCTTTTCGCTGGTGTTGCTGGGACTTGCGCTGAGCGCTATCGGCAATGGTCCCGAGGTCGCGGTGCTGCCAATCGGGTTGCCACAGCTGCCCTTTCATCTGCGCCTGGACAGTCTGTCCAGTTTTTTCCTGATCCTCGTTGGTGGCGCCTCGGCTGGCGTCTCGGCCTTTGCAGCGGGCTATTTTCGCAAGGGTGAGGGAACCCCTCCGGGCCTGATTTGTCTGGAATATCACGTTTTTCTGGCCAGTATGGCAATGGTCGTGCTGGCCGACGATGCCTATGCCTTCATGGTGGTTTGGGAGACCATGGCCTTGTCGTCATTTTTTCTGGTCATCTCCAACCACCGCATCCCGGAAATTCGCAACGCGGGATTTATTTACATGCTGGTGGCGCATATCGGAGCGCTGGGCATTTTGCTTTGCTTTGGTGTGCTGCAAGCCAACACCGGCGACTACACGTTTGCCAACATGCGTTCGCAACACCTGTCGCCGTTTTGGGCCTCGATCGCCTTTGTACTTGCAGTGTTTGGTTTTGGCGCCAAGGCCGGCATTTTGCCGGTGCATGTCTGGTTGCCGGAAGCACATCCAGCGGCGTCGTCACCCGTATCAGCCTTGATGAGTGGTGTCATGTTGAAGATCGCCCTGTATGGCCTGCTGCGGGTGTCGTTTGACTTGCTGCAGACACGCATCTGGTGGTGGGGAGCGTTGCTGATGGCTGTCGGTTTGGCGACCGCTTTGTTCGGTGTTGTGTTCTCTACGGTTCAAGTGGAAATGAAGCGCTTGCTGGCCTATTCATCAATTGAAAATGTGGGTCTGATGTGTGCCGGCATCGGGCTCTCGCTGTTGTTTTCGGCCTATGGCATGAAAACACTGTCGGCGCTGGCCCTGACAGCGGCTCTTTATCACTTGTTGAGCCACGCTTTCTACAAGAGCCTGCTGTTTTGCAGCACTGGCGCTGTGATGCATGCCACAGGCGAGCGCAGCCTGGGCAAGTTGGGTGGCTTGCTGCGTTACATGCCGTGGGTGGCGTGGCCGACCCTGATCGGTGTGCTGGCCTGCGCCGGCCTGCCGCCTTTGGGTGGCTTCGTTGCCGAGTGGCTGTTGTTGCAAAGCTTCTTGTTCACTACCGGGTTGCCAAGTTCATTTCTCAATATGCTGGTGCCGGTGTTGGCCGGATTGATTGCGCTCATTGCCGCGCTGTCGGGCTTCACCATGGTCAAGTATTTTGGCGTTATTTTTTTGGGCCAACCGCGTGAGGAAAAGTTGTCACGTGCGCATGATGCCCGTTCTTGGGAGCGCATTGGCATGCTGTGGCTGACGGCTGGCTGCCTGACGCTGGGTTTGCTACCCAATCAAGTCATTGGGTTGATTGATCCGGTCACGCATTTGCTGGTGGCAGACGGCTTGGCGAAGACAGTTGCAGACAGTGGCTGGCTGCTGGTGCCTGTGAGCATCGAGCGTGCCAGTTATGCGCCTGCCATATTTTTGCTGGGTATCGTGGCCTGCTTTGCGCTGGCTTACCTGCTGGTGCGCAAGACGTACCACCGGGGCACGCGCCGCGTACCACCTTGGGATTGCGGCTACCCTTGGCAAAATCCACGTATGCAGGATACGGCGGAAGGCTTCGGGCAACCGATCCGGCAAATTTTCGAGCCCATGTTTCGCATGAAGCGCGAATTGCCGACACCCTTTGATGCGCAGCCGCGTTATCGCGTGACGGTGGAAGACCCCATGTGGTACTGGTTCTACCTGCCGATAGCGTCGCTGGTCGAGCGCTGTTCCAGACTGATCGGCATGTTGCAGCAGGGCCGTATTTCGGTCTATCTGATGTACAGCTTTGTGACTCTGATCGTGGTGCTGCTGGTGGTTAAGCAATGAGCGCAGCGCAGAACCGCTTCAAGCAAGCTAGCTCCCCCTCGGGGGGTAGCAAGGACACGCAGTGCCGAGCGTGGGGGTCGTCATGAGTTGGCTAGGGCTCCTGTCACAACTGATGGCGATCATTGTGGCGCTGGTCATTGCGCCGCTGATGTCGGGCTGGGTCAACCAGTGGCGCGCGCGGTTGCAGAACAAGAAGGCCCCGGGTTTGCTGCAACCGTACCGCGTGTTGCGCAAGCTTTTCAACAAGGAGTCGGTGCTGGCCGAGCACGCTTCGACGCTGTTTCGGGCCGCTCCCTACATTGTCTTTGGTTGCATGCTGCTGGCCAGTGCCATCATTCCAACGTTGTCAACTGATTTGCCACTGTCACCGGCGGCAGATGCGATCGCGCTGGTGGGCCTGTTTGCGCTGGCCCGTGTCTTTATTTCACTGGCGGCGATGGATGTCGGAACCGCCTTTGGCTCACTTGGCGCACGGCGCGAAATGCTGGTGGGCTTTCTGGCCGAGCCGGCCTTGCTGATGGTGCTTTTTTGTGCCTCCATGGTTTCGCGCTCAACCTCACTCACCACCATCGTTGACACGCTGGCGCATCGGGAATTCGCGATTTACCCCAGTTTTCTGGTGACCGGCATTGCGTTCACCATGGTGTCGCTGGCGGAGAACGCCCGGGTACCGGTGGACAACCCGGAAACCCACCTGGAACTGACCATGATTCATGAGTCCATGATTCTGGAGTATTCCGGCCGTCACCTGGCGCTGCTCGAATGGGCTGCCAGCCTCAAGCTATTTGCCTATTCCTGCATCGGACTGGCCTTGTTCATCCCATGGGGCGTGGCGAAGGCCAATGCCCCGCTGGCGTTGCTGCTGGCGCTGCCTGTTCTGCTGGTCAAGCTGGCCGTGGGTGGCATTGTGATGGCGTGTATCGAGACGTTTAGCGCCAAGATGCGGATCTTTCGCGTACCGGAATTTCTTGGCACTGCATTTTTGCTGGCGGTGATCGGTTTGCTGGTCAACATTTTGCTGGGGGTTTCTTGATCAAGTACGTACCCCAATTGATCAATGTGTTCGCCACCCTGATTCTGATGTTGTCGTTTGCCATGATTTCGCAGCGTCGCATTGTCTCGTTGATCAACCTCTTTACCATGCAGGGTGCCGCTTTGGTGGCGGCGTCAGTCCTGCTCGGCTATGTCACGCAGCAACCCGATCTTTACGTTTCGGCCGCTTTGACATTGGCGCTCAAGGTCATTTTCATTCCATGGATGCTGCACCGGGTTATCCGCAAACTTGATGTGCGCTGGGACGTGGAGACGCTGATCAACATTCCGACGACGATGCTGGTGGGTATCGGGCTGGTGATTTTTTCCTTCAGCCTGGCCTTGCCGATTTCGCGCTTGTCCCACACCATGGCTGGCGGTTCGCTAGGCATTGCGCTTGCGTGCGTGCTGCTTTCCTTCATGATGATGATTACCCGATCCAAGGCGGTGCCCCAGGTGATCGGCTTTCTTTCAATGGAAAACGGGCTGATTTTTGCTGCAACGTCGGTCACCAACGGCATGCCCATGATCGTTGAATTCGGCGTTGCACTGGACGTGCTGGTAGGCGTTCTCATTTTGGGTGTGTTCATGTTTCAGATCCGCGAGAAATTCGACAGTCTGGACATTCACAACCTTGAAGCGCTGAAGGAAGACTGAACGTGTACGCATTGTTCTTTGTGCTGATGATTCCGCTGCTGGGCGGTTTGGTTCTGGCGTTCACCGGGCATCGTGATTTTGCGCGCAACATCAATGTTGCTTTCAGTTTTGCAACTTTTGTTGCTGCCTGTGTGCTGACGGCACAGATCATCAGCAACGGACCGATTCTGGTCTGGGATAAGCAATTTTTTATCGATCCCCTGAATGTATTTCTGGTGACGCTGACTTGTTTTGTCGGGTTCACCACCGCCATTTTTTCTCGCCCCTACATGCGCATCGAGCAGGATCACGGCAAGATGACGCCAACCCGCATGCGCCTGTACCACAGCATGTACCAGGTGTTCAATTTCACCATGCTGCTCGGGTTGACAACCAATAACCTGGGCATTGTCTGGGTGGCGATGGAGGCCGCCACACTGACCACGGTGCTGTTGGTCAGCGTCTATCGCACGGCGGCCAGCCTGGAGGCTGCCTGGAAATATTTCATCCTGTGTGGCGTTGGCATTGCGCAGGCCTTGTTCGGCACCGTGCTGCTCTATATGGCGGCAGAGAAAGTATTGGGTCCGGCCAGTGCCACCCTGCTATGGACCAGTCTGGACGCCATCAAGCTGCAACTTGATCCGTCGATCATTACGCTGGCTTTTGCATTTTTGCTGATTGGTTACGGCACCAAAGTCGGCATGGTGCCCCTGCACAGCTGGTTGCCGGATGCGCATGCCGAAGGCCCGACCCCGGTGTCGGCGGTGCTGTCGGGCTTGCTCTTGAATATGGCCATGTATGCCGTGCTGCGTTGCAAGGTGCTTACCGACGGGGCCTTGCAGCGCCCGCTGGCCGGCCAGCTGATGATGGGCTTTGGCTTGCTGTCGCTGGTGGTCGCGGCTTTTTTTCTTTCGCGCCAAAAAGACGTCAAGCGAATGTTTTCTTACTCGTCCATTGAGCATATGGGTTTGATCACTTTTGCCTTTGGCATGGGAGGACCGATTGCCAACTTTGCCGGCTTGCTGCACATGACGGTGCATTCCCTGATCAAGTCGGCGGTCTTCTTTACGGTGGGTCACGCAACACAAAAAGCCGGTACCCAGATGATGAGTGAGATTCGGGGTCTCATCAAAATCAATCCGACGGTGGGTTGGGGCTTGATGCTAAGCGTGATGGCAATTCTGGGCATGCCACCGTTTGGTGTTTTTGCCAGCGAGTTCCTGATCCTGACCACTGCTATGCGTGAGCAGCCCTGGGCGACACCGTTTTTGTTGCTGTCGCTGGGTGTGGCTTTCGCCTCGATTCTGGTCCGCGTATTGCCGATGGTGTTTGGCGAGACCACACTGAAGCCGCTGCTGCACCCGCCAGCCTTGCTGCCGGTGTTCATTCACATTGGGCTGGGTCTGGTGTTGGGTTTGTATATCCCGCCCTACCTGAACGGTTGGTACGTGCAGGCGGCGCTGATGTTGGGGGGCTGAACCGATGAAGATTTCCGGTCTGGAGATAGAGTTTTTGAGCCTGCCCGCACCGGTGCCGATCTGGCATGCCAGCATCACGGTGGCTGACTGGTTGAAGGTGGCTTTTGTGGTGCGCGCGGCGGGTGGGCGACTGCTGGCGCTGTGGGGCGCTCCGCATGAGACTGGTGCTTCGGTGTGCGCGGCCTACGTGACGCTGGAGGGACTGCTATGGGTCGATTTGCCGCTGGCGAGCGGTGAAAAAACTTATCCCGATCTGGTGCCGGTGTTCCCGACGGCCAGCCGTATGCAACGGGCAGCGGCTGATTTGTCGGATGTCCACGCGCAGGGAGCACAAGACCAGCGAGCCTGGCTTAATCATGGCGCCTGGCCGGTCGATTTCTTCCCTTTGGCGCAAGCCACAACGCCAGCAAAAGCGTTTGCTGATTCACCCCTGCTTGACTACCCGTTTGTTCGCGTTGAAGGCGATGGTGTGCATGAGATCGCGGTCGGTCCGGTCCACGCTGGCGTCATTGAGCCGGGCCATTTTCGCTTTTCTGTCGTCGGTGAAAAAGTCTTGCGCCTGGAGCAGCGATTGGGCTACACGCACAAGGGGATCGAGCAGCGCATGACGCAGTTGTCGCCCTTGCTGGCCGGCCGTCTTGCCGGTCGGGTGTCGGGCGATACAACGTTGGCCTACGCCTGGGCTTATTGCATGGCGCTTGAATCGGCAGCGCAGTGCGATATCCCGCCGCGCGCGTCCTGGCTGCGCGCGCTGCTGCTGGAGCGCGAACGTGTGGCCAATCATCTGGGCGACCTGGGTGCGCTGGGTAACGACGCCGCATTTGCTTTTGGACTGGCGCAGTTTTCCCGCCTGCGGGAAGACTGGTTGCGTCTATCCGGCGAGATATTTGGGCATCGTTTGCTGATGGATTGCGCGCTGCCCGGTGGTGTTGCCTGTGACATCCAGAGCGCCCACATTGGCTTGATGAGTCGGCAATGTGATGCCATCGAGGGCGAGCTCATAACCTTGCGCACGGTGTATGAGGAGCACGCTGGTTTGCAGGATCGTTTTATGAGTACC
>SESE01000453.1_pt1 | contig 17138 bp, 8 predicted proteins | sample 3171371 | NCBI WGS metagenome assembly SESE01 (sample SAMN06051881, study PRJNA518727) | freshwater metagenome | biome: subpolar coniferous forest; feature: holomictic lake; material: water; isolation source: holomictic Lake 442, 13 m depth | place: Canada: near Kenora, Ontario | collected... | reverse complement strand
CCAATGCCAGACTCCTTGTAGCCGCCGAACGCCGCGTGCGCGGGATAGGCGTGGTAGCAGTTAGTCCACACGCGGCCCGCCTTGATCGCGCGCCCCATGCGATAGCAGGTGCTGCCGTCGCGCGACCACACGCCGGCGCCCAGGCCGTATAGCGTGTCATTGGCAATTTCCAGCGCTTCGGCCTCGGTCTTGAATGTCGTGATGGCGAGCACGGGGCCAAAGATTTCCTCCTGAAAGATGCGCATCTTGTTATGGCCCTTGAACAGGGTCGGCTGCACGTAATACCCCCCGGCCAGAGATCCCGGCAGGTGCGTCTGTGCGCCACCAGCAAGCAGCTCGGCCCCCTCTTGCTTGCCCAGATCGAGGTAGGTGAGGATCTTGGTCAACTGCTCCTTGGAGGCCTGCGCGCCCAGCATGGTCGACAGGTCGAGCGGATTGCCTTGCTTGATTGCTGCGACCCGGGTGAGTACCCGCTCCATGAACTTCTCGTAGATGGACTCATGGATCAGCGCGCGTGACGGACAGGTGCAGACTTCACCTTGGTTGAACGCGAACAGCACCAGGCCTTCGATGGCTTTGTCGAAGAAATCATCGTCGGCAGCCGCCACGTCCGCGAAGAAGATGTTAGGCGACTTGCCGCCGAGCTCGAGGGTCGCGGGGATCAAGTTGTTCGCCGCAGCCTGAGCGATCAGTCGGCCGGTACTCGTGGAGCCGGTGAACGCGATCTTGGCGATACGCTTGCTGGTTGCCAGAGGAAGACCGGCTTCGCGTCCGTAGCCGTTGACGATGTTCAGCACGCCCGGCGGCAGCAGGTCCGCGATGAGCTCAGCAAAGATCAGCACGCTGATCGGGGTCTGCTCGGCGGGCTTCAGGACGACGCAGTTGCCCGCGCCCAGTGCAGGCGCGATTTTCCACGCAGCCATTAGGATCGGAAAGTTCCACGGGATGATCTGGCCGACGACGCCCAGTGGCTCGTGGAAGTGATACGCGACGGTGGTCTCGTCGATGTCGCTCAACGAGCCTTCCTGCGCCCGCACGCAGCCGGCGAAGTAGCGGAACTGGTCAACGGTGAGGGGAATGTCTGCAGCCAGTGTCTCGCGGATCGGCTTGCCGTTGTCGATGGTCTCGGCGTACGCGAGCAACTCGAGGTTCTGCTCGACCCGGTCGGCGATCTTCAAGAGGATATTCGAGCGTTCTGCAGCCGGGGTTCGTCCCCATGCGGGAGCGGCAGCATGAGCTGCGTCCAGCGCCAGCTCTATATCTTCGGCCGTTGAGCGGGCGGCCTTGGTGTAGGGCTTGCCGGAGATGGGTGTAATGACATCGAAATAGGCGCCTTTGACGGGAGCGACCCATTTTCCGCCGATGAAGTTGTCGTATTTCGCCTTGTAGTCGACCTTGGCTCCGGCGGCGCCCGGCTCAGCGTAAATCATGTTCGCTCCTTGAGATTATTCAGACTCGCCTGTCGCAGCGGCCCAGCTGTTCGCGGCTGTGCGCTACAACCTCTAAAACGAGCGCCAAATATAAAAGTCACGCTTCGAGAATGTCTATGCGTATTTCCTTCTCGTAGCGCACTGGCTGCCCTTAAAGCCTGGCGCCAAAAGCCACCTGTTTCTTTCGCACCCGGACGTGAAAGCCAACGCTTCGATCGGGTTGCGCAGTGCCTCCCAAGAGTAGAATTTGCTGCATCGCAGCGAGCGCCCGGCGATCCGCAAACGGGACGAGGGCGCGATCAAGAACCGGCGTAGGGCGGTTGCTTTGACTCCAGCGTTCATCGCGCTGCTTTCGGGCCTCGCCGCCGTCGGCCAAGAGGCGGCAGCGACATGCTAAGATTTGGCGGTTTTGTAATGGATCTGGATGCGTCCACTATCCACCCAGCGTCGAAGCCTTGGCGTATGGAAGCCATGAACGCACCCAATCCCGGTCCTTCTCTAGAGCAGCGATTGCGCGCGGCACACGCAGCGCTGCGCGCTGGCCGTGCGGCGACTGCAGAGCGCTGGTTGCGGGCGCTCGTCCACGAGTATCCCGGCGACGTAAATAGTCGCCGGTTGCTGGGTGCGGCCCTCATCGATCAGCACAAGACGCCGGAGGCTCTGGCAACCCTCGGGGCCGTCGTGCATGACGCGGCTGACTTCGCTGAGGCGCGCGTCGATCTTGCGCGTGCCTGTCGTTGCGCCGGACGCCTGACCGAGGCCCGTGAACACGTCCGCCACGTGCTCGAGCGGCACCCTCGGCACGGACGCGCATGGCTCGCCTATGGCGACGTACTCGTTGATCTGGAGCAGTACGACGATGCTCGGACGGCATTTGAGCGTGCACGGGAGTGTGAGCCGGACCGATCGCGCATTGAGGCGGCCACCGCGGCGCTGCTCGCTGACAATCGCCGGGCCGCCGAGGCACTGTTCCGGGAGGTGTTGCAGGCCGACCCCGCGCACGTATCCGCGCTGTGCGGCCTGGCTGCGCTTTCGCTTGCGGCGGACGTGCCGACTGACGCCGAGCGCTTGCTGCGGCATGCGCTGCGTCAGTCTGCCCATGTTCCTCTAGCGTGGCGTGGGCTCGGCCCGGTGCTGCTGATGCTTGGGAGGCTGCAGGAGGCTGAGGAGGCGGCAGGCTACTTGCGGAAGATAGAGCCGGAGAATCCACAGAGCTGGATAGTAACGGCGGCGGCCGCAGCGCGTCTGATGCGGCAGGAGGAGGCGCTTGCCGCCTACAAACGGGCGGTCCTGCTCAAGCCCGGCGAGGTGCAACTACACACGTCGATCGGCCACGTGCTCAAGACGCTTGGGCGACGCGTTGAAAGCGAGGCGGCGTACAAGGCGGCCCTGGAGGTCGACGCGGGTAACGCGGAGGCTTACTGGAGTCTGGCGGACCTCAAGAACTATAGCTTCAGCGACACCGAGGTGGCGACGATGCAAGCGCTACTCGGCAACGCACAGCGCAAGACCGCGGGCGACGCACAGTTGCATTTTGCGCTAGGCAAGGCTTTTGAGCAGCGGGCGCAGTATTCGGAATCCTTCGGTCATTACGCGCGGGGGAACTCACGACGACGAGCTGATGCGCCGTTCAATATCGAGGCCTTCGAGCGACGTAGTGCGCAGATTCAATCGTTCTTCGACGGGACGTTTTTTGCCGGGAACCTCGAGGGTGGGCACTCGAGCGCTGCGCCTATCTTCATTGTCGGGCTTCCGCGATCGGGCTCTACGCTGATTGAGCAGATCCTCGCGAGCCACTCCCGGGTGGAGGGCACGATGGAATTACCCAATATCCTCAATATCGTTCGTGATCTTGAGGACTTATCTCCAGGCCGGGACGGCTATCCGGGGAGCCTCGGTACGCTGCCACCGGAGCGCGTCGCTGCACTGGGTGGCCGATATTTGGCCGAGACGGCCCCCCTGCGGCACGGCCGCGCACATTTCACCGACAAGCTGCCGAACAACTTCAGCCACATCGGGCTCATTCACTCAATTCTGCCCAATGCGGTCGTGATCGACGCGCGACGTCACCCGATGGACTGCTGCTTCAGCACATTCAAGCAGCATTTCGCCGAAGGCCAGACCTTCAGCTACGACCTGCATGACCTCGGCCGGTACTACCGTTGTTACCTGTCGCTGATGGATCACTGGGACGCTGTGCTGCCGGGGAAGGTACTGCACGTTCAGTACGAGCAGTTGGTTGCGGATCCTGAAACCCACATCCGGCGGCTGCTTGGCCACTGCGGACTCGAGTTCGAGGCGGCGTGCCTTACATTCCACGAGACCCGCCGGTCGGTACGGACCGCCAGTGCCGAGCAGGTACGGCAGCCTATCTATACCTCGAGCATCGGCTACTGGCGCCACTTTGAGGCTGAGCTTGAGCCGTTGCGCGCCTCCCTCGGCGATGCACTTGAGCGGTTCCAGCCATTCGAGTAGCAAAATGAGTGCAGTGCGGCAAACCCGCGCGCGGCTAGAGATTGACGGCAGCTACTGGCTCCGGAGATGATCGAGCAGATACCTGACCCCGTTATGGGTGGTCGCCAAATAATAAGAGATGGGGAATCCGATGCGTATACGCGGCCCGGCTGATATGAGTCCCCGTCTGGCGGCCCTATCCCCACGTTTGGCGCCAGCGACCCGATCGCGGATTAGCGTCGCCGTTGCCTCGGTGCTGGCTCTGTCTGTGCCGGGCGGCACGGCGTTAGCGGTTGGTGCGGACACAGCCGGCAGCGTGCTGGATGAGGTTGTGGTCACGGCCCGCAAGCGCGAGGAGAGCCTGCAGGTGGTGCCGCTGAGCATCGAGGTATTCACCAAGAGAGACATTCAGAACCTCGGCATCTCGCAATTTGACGACTATGCGGAGAAGGTGCCCTCGATCTCGTTCATTAGTGTTGGACCCGGCACTCAGCTGTTCGTGATGCGCGGCGTGTCTGATGGCAGCAACCCAAACTACTCCAACAGTTCTGCTACTGGCTTCTTTGTCGATGACATGTCGACCAGCTGGGGCGGCGGACAGCCGGACCTGCATCTTTACGACATAGCACAGATCGAGGTGCTGAACGGCCCGCAGGGAACCACCTTCGGCGCCGGCTCGATGTCTGGCGCCATTCGCTATATCACCAGCAAGCCGGACCTAAATTCCTTCAGTGCGGGCATCGATGTCGACGCCGGTAGTATCAAGGGCGGCTCGACCAACGCGACCTACGAGGGCTTCCTCAACCTGCCGCTGATCCAGGGCGTGCTTGGGCTACGCGTATCGGCGTTCAGTGACAATCGCGGCGGCTTCATCAATAACAAGTTGACGACGCGGCACTGGATCAACGGCACGACGTCTGATAATTCGGCGTGGGCGCGCGACCGCTACAACACGGAGCATGTCGAGGGTGGGAGGCTTGCCCTGAAGGGAGTTGCCAGCGAGTCGTGGAGCGCGACGCTCACGCTCACCTACCAGCGTCAGTCTACGCAGGGCGCGTGGGACGAGGACCTGACGTTCTTCGGGCCGCGGACAGTGTCGCGCTTCGGGCCGGAATCGCACTTGCACGAAGCCAAGATGCTGGATCTGCATGTCGACGGCGACGTCGGCATTGGTGACCTTGTGTTCGCAAGCACCTACTGGTCATTGCCGTCGCGCATGAACAATGAATACTCCCAGTACATGGAGAACTACAACGGTGGATCCGGGGAGTCATTCGCCTGTTTGAACGACCCCATCTATGGCAGCGGTGAGTATTCCGGTTGCAACGTGCCGGTGCAGTTCTACGAGTACCACACCAACCCGGAGCGCTGGTCGAACGAGCTGCGACTGGCGTCCAAGCCGGGGGGGCGCTTCCACTGGCTGGCGGGCCTTTACTGGGAAAAGACCCGGGATAAGGACTCGGGCAGTACGTTCTTCACGCCCGGCATGCAGACCGATGGAGCTGCGTTCCAGTATTACCAGGCGCTGTACGGAACGACGGCCTCGTCGTTGCCGCCTGGCGTGTCGTATGCCTACCGGACCCGTTCGGACTACCTGCAGACTACTGAATTCGCGAACATCAGCTACGACATCACCGATCGGCTCAATGTCGAGGCGGGCATAGTGCAGTTCAGCGCTAATTCGAAGTACTACAGTCCGTATGGCCAGTTTGCCTACGCGCCGCCTTCGCCTACGTTGTCAGAAGGTTCATCGCACAAGACCAATGGCCGGGTCGGCATCAATTACAAGGTAGGCGACAACTTCCTGCTCTACGCGGATGTGTCGCAGGGCTTCCGTGACGGTGGTGCGAACTCCGGCTACCCGGACTCGTGCTACGCGAATGGCGTGCCGCGCGCCTATGTGCCCGATACGCTCAACAACTTCGAACTTGGCTGGAAGTCCACCAGTCTGGGCGGACGCTTCCTGTTCAACGGTGCGGCCTACCTGATGAAGTGGAAGGACCTGCAGACGATCATCTATGACGTCGACATCTGTGCCCCTAGCAGCTTCAACGTCAATGTCGGTGATGCGAGGGTTTACGGCGCCGAGTCGAACGTGGAATTCAAGCCCGACCAGCACTGGTCGTTCCAGGCGTCGGGTAGCTATACGGACTCTCATCTGGTTTCGAGCCCCTACCCAACGTTTCAGGCGAACGTCGGCGAGCGGCTGCCATTCGTGCCGTACTTCAGTTACAGCATGAATGTGCGCTACAAGCATCCGCTGACGGGCAGCCTGAACGGCTATGCCCAGTTTGACGTTGCCCACAAGGGTGACATGTGGAACGACCTACACGTTGCCGGCTCGAACGGCTTCGCGCGAATCAACCAGCCAGGCTATTCGCTGATGAATCTGCGGGTCGGTATCAACCCGGAGGGCGGTCGCTGGCTCGCTGAGTTGTACGTTCGCAACCTTACGGACAAGAACGCGATTCTCTACAGCAATACCGGCAACTTCGACCTGCGCCAAACGACCAACGAACCTCGTGTGATCGGTCTGCGGCTCAACTACCGATTTGGCAAGGAAGCGAATTCGGAGTGATGCGCACGCTTCAATCGTGCGCTCGTTCGTAGGCGACTTTGCCGTCTATCACCGTCATGTCGACGCGTACGCTATGGATTCGCAGTGGCGGCGTGTCGAACAGGTTGCGCTCCAGCACGACGAAGTCCGCCGCCTTGCCCGGCGATAGCGATCCTCGTGTCGCCTCTTCATGCATCAGGTAGGCGCCTGCGCTCGTGTAGGCCGTGATTGCCTCAGCGAGGCCTACCCGTTCGGCCGGATTCCACGCCTGGTCTTCCTTGCCGGCCAGGTCCAGGCCGCCCGGGTAGCGGTGCGTAATGGCCGTCTCCAATCCATCTAGCGGCGCGACGCCGGTCACGGGCCAGTCAGTGCCCCATGCCAGCACGACGCCAGCGTCCAGCAGTGTTCGGGTCGGCAGGACGTGCTCGTTGCGTACTGGCCCGAAAAGGCGCGGCGCGTCCTGCGCTTCCCAGACATCGCCCAGGCTCCATAGGGGCGTCATGTTGGCGATGACGCCGAGCGTTCTGAATCGCGGTACGTCGGCAGGGTCGACCAGGCACAGGTGAGCGAGCGTGTGGCGGCTGTCGCGCGGGCCATTCGCCACTCTTGCCGCGGCAAAGGCATCCAGTGCGGCACGGACTGCGCCGTCGCCCTGCGTGTGCATGTGGATCTGGAATCCGGCAGCGTCGAGCCTGGCGACCAGTCGGTTGAGCCGTGTCTGTTCCACGAACAACGTGCCGCGCCCGAAGCGCGGTTCGTCGCTGTACGGCTCTAACAGGACCAGGGTGTGTGATGCGTAGGCGCCGTCGAGAAAAATCTTTACGCAGGTCGCGCTGAGTCGTTTGCCCTGCAGCGCTGCACGCTGCGCGATGAATTGCTGCAGTTGCGCGTCATCATCATCGGTTGGCCGAAATGGCAGGCAGAGGTTGGCGCGAACTTTGAGTTGCCCGCTTCGTTCCATCGCCTCATAGGCCGCGACTACCGCGGGTGTGGCCATGGCATCTTCGACTGCCGTGATTCCAAGACGGACCATTTCCGCAAGTGCCACCTGCAGGTCCTCCCGCTGATCCTGCGCAGAAGTCGGCGGAATCAGTGGTGAAACGAGTTCCATCGCCGCGTCTTCATGCAGAACGCCGGACGGTTTTCCGCGGGTATCTCGCTCGATGCGGCCGCTGGTTGGCTCAGCTGTCCGTTCGCTGATGTGTGCCATCGCCAGAGCGCGGCTGTTGACCCAGGCCGAATGACCCGAGTTGTCAGTCAAAAAGACCGGCCGATCTGATATCAGCGGGTCGAGCATGTCCCGGGTCGGCATGCCGCTGGGGAGGAAGGCGACCTTGTCCCAGCCGTCCCCAACGATCCAGGGCTTTTTGGGGTGCGCTTTCGCGTACTGTTGGACTCGTTGAAATATCTGCGCGCGGTCCGTGAGGCCATGCAGATCCAGTGAAGTGGCGGGATTGGGGGCGTCGGCCGGATGGGCATGTGAGTCCTGAAATCCCGGCAGTAGCATTCGCTGGGCGAGATCTACGACCCGAGTCGTCGGCCCGATGAAGCCGCGTGCCGTTGCATCGTCACCGACATAGGTGACTTGTCCCGCGCTGACGGCAAGAGCCGTCGCCCAGCTCCGAGCTGCGTCGACGGTGTATACCGCGCCGTTGACGAAGACCATATCGGCCGGTGGGGCTGCAATCACCAGGCTCGCATGCAGGAGTGCGAGGGTTGACACTGCAGCGCGCAGCCTCGTCATCACGCGCGCGGGTGTTGCAGTCGGATCAGGCTTGAAACGCATGAGGAGGTCCACGAGTGGCTTTGGGCGGGTCGGCTCTTTCGCTCGGTTGTGGGCGCGAATTTGAACTAATAGCGCGGGCAGCCACGCTGTGTAAGCGCTGTCAGTGGGTAACTTGGGTACATCGTATTGTCGAGGAACACTGCGCATTTTTCCTTCTCCGACAAGTTTGGCGCGGCCCATAGGGCCTTGAGTAGCTCGTTCTCGTCGACGAGTTTGTCGTCCCAGGCCAATGCGGTGTTCGTGAAGACTAACTTGCGCTGGCTCGCCTGCCAGTCGCGCCATTCGGGCAGTTCCTGGCGCGTGCCGCGACCCGGGTTTCCCGTCCGGGCGAACTGAGCCCAGTATGACATCATCGATTTTGACACTCGTGAGCGGCTCGTGCGATTGGCCTCGTTGAAAAGGGCTCGAAACGGATCGGCGACTGTCTCGCCCTGGTCCGTTGCCGGCAGCGAGTCACGGATGAAGGCCGACTCAAATGTGCCGAACACGAAGGCGAGTTCAATCCCATGGGCGGCTCCAAAGATCTTCTGTAGATCCGTTGGGGATGTCGGTTCGTCGTCCCATTCGAAGCGGTAGCCGTATACGCGTGAGTGCAGGCGGGGCAGCAGGTCGTCGACCGCCGAATAGTTCCACCAGTCGGAGTACAGCCGGTTGAATGTCGCGTAGCGGCTTTCATCGATGACTTCGAGCCGGTCGCCGACGGTCCGCACGAAGCCTGGGTCCGAGGACAGAAACAGCTTCTGTTCATCCCGGTTGCCGCCGATGATCATCGGCACGGCGTTGTAGGCACCGCGTGCAAGCAAGGAACGATGGTTCTCTGCAGGGATCAGCACCCCGTCGTACACGACACTCGGCAGGTCGTATTCAGCGTGGGCAGCGTGCAGGTAGGGCGCAAGCACCGCCGTGGCGGGCAGTGAGCGTAGCCAGTGGGCGAGTCGGGCCGGCCGTTCGGTGTGCTGTCTGGTACGTGCTGCGTTCGAATCGACGGCTTTACCGTTCGCCATCAAAAGTGCATTGACGACTTCGCGCGCACTAAGTGGCGTTCCCGGCACCGGGTCGTCGCGGAAATTCACGGCCTGCGGCAGGCTCATGTTCCAAAAGCCCCCGCTCTGTGCGATGGCCTTCTGGAACAGCCCTTGCGCGGGGCGCGCGAGCACGAGTGCATAGACGTTCTGGGCACCGGCCGATTCGCCGAACGCCGTGACGTTGTCGCTATTACCGCCGAAGGCGGAAATGTTTGCTCGCACCCACTGGAGGGCCGCTATGGCGTCGAGTAGCGCGAATTGCCCGGTGCTGCGCCGAGCACCGCTACCGGTGATCGCCGGGTGATGGAACCAGCCAAAGGGCCCAAGCCTATAGTTGATGGTGACAACGACCACATCCTGCGTCGTCGCCAGTTGGGATCCGTCGAATCCCGCTCCGCTGCCATAGAGTTGGCCGCCGCCGTGTATCCAGACCATCACCGGAAGCTGATGGGAGCGGGGGCCCGGCGGGCTGAATACATTCAGCGTCAGGCAGTCCTCCGAGCCGGTGACGGCGATATCGCCCTGGGCCCTGACGTCGGGCTGCAGGCACGGCGGCCCTGGCGCGACGGCTGCTCGAACGCCGTGCCAGGGGATGACCGGCGCGGGGGGGCGCCACCGGCGCTCGCCTACGGGCGGCGCCGCGTAGGGGATGCCGTACCACGCGCGTGCCCCACCCTCGGTCTGCCTGCCGACGACACGGCCTCCTTCGACCTGGACGCCGAGCACGGCCGGCGAGCCTGGCTCTGCGCTGGCACGGTTGAGCGGCGCAAAGATCGCGATGAGGCCCGCTAGCAGCAAGGTCGATGGCTTGTACATCATGGAGATCACGCCAGATGAGGAGGGCAGGGCCAGGGGGAAGTGTCGCTGATTCAGCGGTGCTTATGCGATCGACTTTGCCCCTGGCGGGCACAGGGTGGGGAGCGGAGTGATTGTTGACGAACGGCCGTTCGGCCTCGATCGCGGATCGGGTAGGCTTGGGTCAGGGTCTGTCCTGTGAAGTACAGCAGGCAGGGCTATGTGATCAAACCCGGTTGCGGCCAGAAAGATGTGCCGCCTGTAGCTGCGGCTGCCGGTGATCGGCAACCTGACCGCTCTTTTTGAATCGTGAGACAGAAAAATGTTGCCAGGGATATTTGCAAAGGCCGCGACGTGGCAGCCTCCGGCGGATTGGCTGTGCATCGAGGCAATCGAGATGCATACCGGCGGTGAGCCGCTACGGGTCCTGCTCGCCGGCCTGCCGGAAATCGGCGGCGGAACTGTCCTCGAAAAGAGGCGGTACTTTCGCGACCATCTGGACTGGCTCAGGAGGGCACTCGTCTGGGAGCCGCGGGGGCATGCCGATATGTACGCGGCGGTGGTCTCGCCGTCGGTGGACGCCGACGCGGACGTATTTTTCCTCCATAACGAGGGCTACAGCACGATGTGCGGCCACGCGATTATCGCGTTGACGACACTGGCGGCTGAGCTGGACGTCCAGGCCGCACCGGCGCTGGCCCCGTCTAGGACGGTCACGATTCGCTACCGGGTGCCTGCGGGAATCGTCGAGGGGCGAGCCGTGATTGACGCTGCAGGCAGCAAGACGATCAGCTTTACGAACGTCCCGTCTTTCGCCTACGCCTTGGACCTGCAGATCGATATTCCTGGTGTAGGCCCGATCTCGCTCGATATAGGCTATGGCGGCGCGTTCTACGCGGTGGTCGAGGCTGAGCAGGCGGGCGTATCGCTCGCTCTTGAGAGCTCCGCGGCTCTGATCGATCTTGGCCGCAGGATCAAGAAAGCGGTGATGGACGCCTGCGTGATCGAGCATCCCTTCGAGCCGGATCTGAGCTTCCTGTATGGCACGATATTCACAGGGCCGGCGACGTCGCCCTTGAACCACAGCCGCAATGTCTGCGTATTCGCTGACGGCGAGATCGACCGCTCGCCGACGGGTTCTGGCGTGAGCGCGCGCATAGCCATAGAGGTGGCTCGCGGCCGCATTCCGCTGGGCAGCACGATTTCCATCGAGAGCATCGTCGGAAGTACGTTTACGGTCCGGGCGCTGGAGCGGGCGGTCGTCGGCAAGTATCCGGCAGTCGTGCCGGAAGTGTCCGGCACGGCGTTCATCACCGGCCGCTCAAAATTCTGGATTGATCCGGCCGACCCGTTCCGGACGGGCTTTCTGATTCGCTGATTGCGCTCGCCGTGCCCCTCAGGGCGTCGTCGTTGAATACTCGATCTCCTGGATCCGCGGCGGTCGCGTCGGCGCCAGCAGCACGTGACCTGCAATCCGGCCATGTGCGCAGCGCCACTTGAATTCACCCGTCAGTGCGCTGGTGGCGGTGATTGCCGCGGTTGTATCGCAGTCACCCACGGAGGCCTTGAGCACTGACAACTCCCGTTGCCAGCCAGCCGCATCGCGGTCCAGCAGGAAGTTCATCGCAAAAGCGTCGCCGGCACCATCGAGCGAGCCATTGCGATAGACCGCCCCGACGGTGAGGTAGCTGCGGGCCAGATCCGCCTCGAGAGGAACCGGGCGCGGGCTAAGCAGTCCAGTCTTCTGCAGCAAGACCGCCGCGTCCCAGACCGGTCCGGAAGGGCCGGCGTACGTGCGGTTCGCCAGCGCAAACAGGCCAATTCCAGAGTCAGGAAGCAGCAGCACGTGTGAGCCGTAGCCGGGATAGCCACCGCCGTGGCTCAGGGTGAGTCCGAGCTCGCAGTCCACGGCTATCTGCATGCCCATGCTGTAGTTGACGGGCTGGCGGCAGCTGGCTTCTCCGGAGTGGCCAGGGCGTTGACGAAGACGCGGAAAGTTGGAGCCCTGCGCAAGCTCGCGAACGGTCGCACGCCGGACCGGTCCTGTGTCAGCCCCGTCCCGCGGTGGCCACGCCGATAGCAGGTAGGCTACCCACTTCGCGTAGTCGACTGCGCTCGTCTGCACGCCGCCCATTGCGCCGAACGCGCCGGGGCCGAGCGTAGGTTCGAGCCGCCACTGGTTGTCTTCCCAGCGGTAGCCGAGCGCCCGGCGTTCCTTTGGCGCTGCGTCGGCACGGAAGCCCGAGGACTCCATGCCCAGAGGTTTCAGCAGCGTCTGGGTAATCGTGTCCGCGTAGGGATGGCCGGAGACGTTGCTGATGATGCGGCCCAGTAGCGCGAAGCCGAGGTTCGAGTACTCGTAGGCCATCTGCGGTGCACGCGCGAACGGGACACCCTCCTTCAACAGCCGCGTGAACTCCTCCTCCGGCAGCGGCGTCTGCCGATCGCCCCACGGGTCGTCGGTGACGAAGCCGGCCACGTGATTAAGCAGGTCCCGGACGCGGACCCGGGGCGAGTCCTCGGTGGGGTACGTCCACTCGCGCATTTCCGGAACGTAGCTCTGCGCAAGTGCGTCAAGCCGTAGCTTGTCATCGTCGCGCAGCTTCAGCACGGTCAGTGCGGTGAACGCCTTGGTCATCGACGCGATGCGAAATAGCGTGTCCGGCGAGACCGGTCGCTTCGACTCCAGGTCTTGCACGCCAAGGCCGCGCACGTAGACGAGGCGTCCCTCTGCAACGATGCCGTAGACCATGCCGGGGATGTGCGAATCCAGAGCATAGTCCTCGAATATCCGGTCGATGCTAGTGAGCGTGTCGGCGTCGATCTTGCCTGGTGCGGTGGAGGCCGCGACAGGCTCCGCGCCCGCGCTGATCGAAAGCACTGCCAGCGATATCGCCAGCCCGAACCGGGTGGCAAGACCGACGATCCTGGCGAGCGTATGGCGTGCGACGTGGAAATTCGCCGTGATCATGGAGGGTGTTTCCTGCGTCACCAAATGGAGTCTGCTTCGATGCGTCAAGGTGTTGGGACTCGTTCCCAGACCTTCGTCTGTACGCTCTGGTGGGGCGGGCTGCCATGGCTGCGCGTGAATGTCAGCCGTGCCCCGACGACGTGCGCCTGTTGTGCATAGGTCGCCGCCTGTTCGGGCGGATACAGCGCGCCTGCGGCGTGGTGGGTCACCGTGGAGGTCGAGGCGTCAAAGGACCAGGTGCCGTAGTACGCGTAATAAGTGTCCAGAGTGCCCTCCTTGGCCGGGCCCTGCGCGCTGCCAGGCCGCTCGGGGCGTACGGTGGGCATGGTCAGTGTTGGCCGGGCTCCACTCATGATCTGGACGCTAAACCAGCCGCTCTTGTCATAGATCAGCAGGCCATGGCTCTCCGCGCCGTAGAACGAATCCGGCTCGACGCCTTGTGGGGTGCGCACATCGATGCTGACCAGTTTCCAGGCGCCGATGAGATCGTCGCGGGACGTCGGCGGTGGGTCGGCGGCCTGTACGCCCAGTGCCAGCAGGCCGCAGAGCAGCGCGGTCAGTCGCCAACGCGCGGCGGCGCTCATGGCGTTGCGGCGGGGCCGGCCCGCAGTGCGCTGGCAAGCCCCATGGTCGCGAGTCGACGGTTCGGGAACGTATCGAGCGTGCTCCTGAAGGCAGCCGCGGCCTCGGCGTTGCGATGCTCGGCGAGCAGCATCTCGCCGAGCAGTTCCTCCAGAGGTTTCGCCGACCAGGGTGGCCCGTATTCGAACTCGAACATCGCGGCGGCGTTGATGGCGCTGTGTAGCTGCTCCAGGCCTGCGGCGGTGTTGCCTGAGTAGAACGAGATTGCGCCCTCGAGGGCGGTGATGAGCGTGCGTGATTCGGCCAGTTCGCCGTCAGTCATCGCGTCGTACCAGGCGGGGTTCTCGCCCGGCGGCTGGATGTGCGCCGCCTCGCAACGCGCACGTAGCATCTGCAGCGCGGCTCTGGCCCCCGCCAGGTTGCCAGCCTGCGCTGCGACTATACCGCGGGCAAAGTCATGAACCGCGAAGTAGCCGATCGAAGTCACGCCGCTGCTGTCGACGGGATCTGCGGCGTCGGTGCCGGCAGCGCCGCGGGTCTCGACCAGCCAGGCCGCGCGCGCATACGCCAGTCGCAGTCGGTTCTCCTTTGTCGCGCCGGCCGCGACGTCGTTCGCTACCGACCGGACAAGCTCGGCCGCAGGCTCACTCTTGTTCTCCTGGAGGTAGGCGTACTCGAGCCAGAGCAGCGAGTGATAGTTGCGATTGCCCTCGGCATGGGAGAGCCGCAGCGAGGCTTCGTTGGCCGTGATCGCGTCGTCCCACAGCCCCAGTGCAAAGAAGATGTGCGCGGTCATGTGCTGGGCGTGCGATGCGGCGGGCGCGACCTTTGAGTAGAGGCGCGCAGCGCGCAGACCAAGCGGCGCATGCACCGGGTCGTCGTATGCATGGATCATGTAGTGCAGGCCGCCGGGGTGGTGTTTGTCGACGTCGTAGACTGCCTCCGCCTCGGCTGCCGCGAGCATGTAAGTCGCGTGGTTGCGTACCGGCGACCGCCCTAGCAGCGATAGCGAGTAGAGCGCCCTGGCATCGAGGTCGTCGGGGTACTTGCGCGACAGCTCGTGTAGTGCGGAGCAGTAGGCGGCGTTTCGGTCGCCCTTCTCGCCGGGGCCATAGAGTTTCTCGACCGACGCCAGATAGTCACGCTCACGCACTGTCTGCCCCTTGGCGATGCGTTCCTCAGGTGTAGCGCCGAGTTGCGCGAGGGCGTCGCGGGCAGCCGCGGTGTCCTGTTCGTTCCACAGCGAATGGTTGTAGGTCAGCGCCACGCCCCAGCTGGCCATGGCGAACCTAGGGTCGATCCTGCGGGCGTCCTGGAATGAGCTACGGGCCGCGCGGTACTCGAAGCTGTGTAGCAGCGCCAGGCCCCGCAGGAACGACTTCTGCGCCGCGGGTGCGCCGGAGTTGGCGAAGTGCACGGCGCCAAGCTCGCCCGATACCGTGTCTTTGGCAGGACTCGCTTCGTGACCGAGTGCCGGGAGGGTCCAGGCCGCGAGCAGGGTGCAGGCGATGAGCTTCAGGAGGGGTTCGCGGGCGCGCTTCATGCTTTGGCTCCGGAGTTTGGGGGCGGCGTCGAAACGACTTGCCGTGATGGCCCATCCTACGACAGGACCCCTTGTCTCCGGAATCGCCCGGACGGCGATTAGCGATTCTCGAAAGTGGTGTCGCGCAAGACGGCTTTCCGGGCCGGATGGCTGCGATAATCAGCAGCTTGCGGCCTGGCTACGTCCTTGGTCTTCTGGGTGTCTGGCCCGCATCGGGCAGAGATGGATGTTCGGCGCTTACTAGGAGGGGCTTCGATGATGTTCGGCGCCCTGCGGCTGGCATGAAGGGGTGGCTCGCCGTTGCGGCGGTGCTCTGGCTGCTGGGCGCGTGGGTGCCTGCCGGTGCCTCGATTCGGGTCGATGTGCAGGGGGTGGATGGAGCGGTTCGCGATAACGTCTTCGCCTACCTGAGCCTCAAGCGCTACGCCACGCTCGATGACCTGACGGCCGACGTGGTGGAACGGATCTACCAACGTGGCGCGGGCGAGATTACCGACGCGCTCAAGCCGTTCGGCTACTACCAGCCGACCGTGACTGGGTCGCTGAAGGCGGAAGGCGCGAACTGGGTGGCGGACTTTTCGGTCACGCCGGGACCCGCAGTCATGTTGACCGCGGCTAGCGTCACCCTGACTGGCACCGGAGAAGGCGAGCCGTTCCTGCGCGAACTCCTCGACGCACACCCATTGACTGCAGGCAGCCAGCTCGATCACGCCGCCTACGACCACCTGCGCGACGAGCTGCAGCGGCGGGCGACCGCGAATGGCTACCTCGACGCTCACTTCACCGTCAACGAACTGGTGGTGGATGCTGCGGCGCTGAAGGCGTCTGCGGCGCTTGCGCTGGAGACCGGTCAGCGCTACCGATTCGGGGAAGTGATCATTGAGCAGGATGCGGTTGCCCCAGCGTTGGTGAAGCGACTGCTGCGCTTTCATGCCGGTGACTGGTACGACTCGATGGCGCTGTTGCGCACGCAGTTCGCACTGGACGATACACGTTACTTCCAGATGGTTGTCGTGCTGCCGGGCGACCGCAACAGCGAGCAGCTGACCGTGCCGGTGCACATAGACGCCCGCCGCAATGATCGCCACAAATACACGATTGGTGCCGGCTACGACGCGGATTACGGTGCCCGTACGCGGCTCACCTGGGATGACCGACGGTTGAACCGTCGCGGTCATCGTCTGCATCTGGAGACGATCATCTCGCAGCGCGCCCAGAGCGCCACGGCGACTTATATCGTTCCCATCGGCGATCCTGCGCTGGAGAAGGCGCAGGTGGACTTGACCGGCTCTAACAGTGCTCTTGCCGACGTGCAGGTGAGGTCGATCAGCCTGCGGCCAAGCGTAACGCACGTGCGCGGTCATTGGCAGCACGTCAGCTTCATGGACTTTCTGCGCACCGAGTCACGCGCCGGCGGCGCGTCGCTGCACGACACACTGGTGGTTCCCGGCCTCAGTATTGCCCCATTGCCGCCGACGTTCCTTGGTGATACGGCCGGAGTCGGCGTCGGTCACGGTCTGTTCGCGGAAGTTCTGGGCTCGTTCACCGGTCTTGGCTCGCGGTCGACGTTCCTGCGTCTGCATGTGCGCGACGACTGGCGTGTGCCGCTGGATCGAAAGTGGCGCCTGCTGTTTAGGGCGGAGCTAGGCGCGACCGCCGCCCACGACTTCAACGATCTGCCGACCCAGTACCGGTTCTTCGCCGGCGGTGACCGCAGCGTGCGCGGATACTCGTTCAATTCGCTGAGTCCCGTGACTGACGTGGCGGCGACGCCGACGACGGTGGCGAAGCTACTGCGGACCGGCGGCAAACACCTGGCAGTGGCCAGCGTTGAGCTTGAACGGGACCTGCCGCGTGGCTTCGCGGTCGCCGTATTCGCCGACGGCGGCAATGCCTTCAATCGCTTCGGAGATCCGCTGCAGTTTGCCGCTGGCGTAGGCGTGCGCTACAAGCTGCCGTTTGTCAGCGTCGGTCTCGACATAGCGCAGCCGCTGT
>SESE01000449.1_pt1 | contig 17212 bp, 9 predicted proteins | sample 3171371 | NCBI WGS metagenome assembly SESE01 (sample SAMN06051881, study PRJNA518727) | freshwater metagenome | biome: subpolar coniferous forest; feature: holomictic lake; material: water; isolation source: holomictic Lake 442, 13 m depth | place: Canada: near Kenora, Ontario | collected... | reverse complement strand
AACTAAGATGGCTTGTCAGCGTTACAGATTGCCGCCAACACCTCTTCCACACAGCCGTGTACTTTGCCCTCTGCAGGATGCAAATGAACCTCGGGCGACTCGGGTGGTTCATACGCGCTGTCGATGCCTGTGAAATTTTTCAGATCACCTTTTCTCGCCTTGGCATACAGACCCTTCACATCGCGCTGCTCGCAAGTCTGCAAGGGGGTGTCAACAAAAACCTCGATAAATTCGCTAGGTGCAAACAGACCACGCGCCATGCTTCGGTCGCTTTTGAAGGGTGAAATCAGGCTGACCAACACCACAAGACCCGCATCGACCATCAGCCTGGCTACCTCAGCCACACGGCGAATGTTTTCAATGCGGTCAGCCTCGGTAAAGCCCAAATCTCGGTTCAGACCATGTCGAACATTGTCACCGTCAATCAAATACGTGTGTTTACCCTCCAAATGCAGGCGCTTTTCAAGCAGGTTGGCGATTGTGGATTTGCCCGAACCTGAAAGCCCTGTAAACCAGATGCACCTGGGCGACTGGTGTTTGTTTGCGGCGCGGGTCGCTTTGTTGATGTCCTGCGCCTGCCAGTGAATATTGTTGGCACGGCGCAGGGCAAAATCAATCATGCCGGCAGCCACTGTCTCAAACGTCAGCTTGTTCATCAAAATAAAGCCGCCCAAGGCGTGGCACACAGTGTAGGGCTCAAACACCAGAGGGGCACTGACAGATACATTCACGGTGGCAATATCATTAAGCCCCAGCGTTTTGGCCGCCAGATGCGCGCCCGTGTTCACATCGACCCTGTACTTGATGTCTGTGATGGTGGCGGTGACTTCGCGGCAGGCCAGTTTCAGCAGGTATTGCCGCCCGGGCGACATGGCGGTTTCACTCATCCACAGCAGTTTGGCTTCAAACTGATCAGCCACTTCGGACGGATGGTCTGCGGTGACCAGCACATCACCACGGCTGGCATCAACTTCGTCTTGCAAAGTGAGGGTGATTGCATCGCCCACACCGGCAAGCGCAACAACATCAAAGCCAGAGCTTATTGACTTGATGTGCGTTACCACACCCGAGGGCAGCACGCGAACGGCATCGCCCACACGGACACTGCCACTGGCCACTCGCCCACACAAACCCCGAAAGTCAAGATGCGGGCGGTTCACCCACTGCACGGGCATTCTGAATGCGCCAAGAGGTGCAGCAGACCACACATCGACCGTGTCAAGATAGCTCATCAGGGAAGGGCCGACATACCACGGCGTGTTGCTGCTGGTCTGTAGCACGTTGTCCCCCAGCAAGCAAGACATTGGAATGGCCTGCACACTGGCAAATCCAAATTCTTCAGCAAAGCGACGGTAGTCAGCCACAATGCTGTTAAAAGTGGCCTCATCAAACTCCACCAAATCCATCTTGTTAACGGCCAGCACAAGGTGACGTATGCCCATCATGGCCACAATGCGGGTGTGCCGGCAGGTTTGCGTCAGAACCCCTTTTCTCGCATCCACCAAAATGATGGCCAGGTTTGCGGTCGAGGCACCTGTGGCCATGTTGCGGGTGTATTGCTCGTGCCCGGGCGTGTCTGCCACCACAAAACGACGCCGGTCTGTGGCAAAAAAACGGTACGCCACGTCAATGGTGATGCCCTGCTCTCGCTCGGCCTGTAGGCCATCGACCAACAGCGCCAAATCTATCTTTTCGCCCTGCGTACCATACAGACGCGAATCACTCTCAATCGACTTGAGCTGGTCATCAAAAATGGCCTTGCTTTCAAACAGCAAACGGCCAATTAGCGTACTTTTGCCATCATCCACACTGCCGCAGGTCAGCAATCGCAAGGTGGCCTTGTTGCTTTGACTGCTTAAAAATGCGGCGATATCCTGGGCTTGCAAGGTGTCCATTAAAAATACCCCTCCTGCTTTTTCTTTTCCATCGAGCCGGGTTCATCGGTGTCAATCAACCGGCCACAGCGCTCCGAACTGCGTGTGTTGAAAGTTTCTGCGATCACGGCTTCCAGCGTATCGGCATTGCTCAAAATGGCCGCAGTCAACGGCCAGCAACCCAGGGTTCGGAAACGCACACAGCGTGTTTGCACCTGCTCACCCGGCAAAAACACAATGCGGTCATCGTCAACCATAATCCACTGTCCGCCGCGCTGCACCACCGGCCTGTCGGCAGCCAGGTACAGAGGCACAATCGGAATACGTTCGGAATGAATGTATTGCCACACGTCCAGTTCCGTCCAGTTGCTGATCGGAAACACCCGAATCGATTCATCTGGCCGGATGCGGGTGTTGTACAAGCTCCAAAGCTCGGGGCGCTGGTTTTTTGGGTCCCAGCGATGGCCGGGTGCCCTGAATGAAAACACGCGCTCCTTGGCACGGCTTTTTTCCTCATCACGGCGTGCTCCACCAAACACCACATCAAACCCCTGTTCATCCAAAACCTGCTTCAAGGCCTGCGTCTTCATCACATCGGTGTGGTAATTGCTGCCATGCGAAAAAGGCCCAACACCGCTGGCAAGCCCTTCTGGGTTGGTGTGAACAATCAGTCGCATGCCACTTTCTGCCACCATGCGGTCTCGGTGGGCATACATGGCACTGAACTTCCAGCGCGTATCCACATGCAGCAGTGGAAAGGGTGGCGTTGCCGGGTAAAAGGCCTTGCGTGCCAGATGCAGCATGACGGAAGAGTCTTTGCCGATGGAATACATCATCACAGGGTTGCGAGCAGTGGCGACGGCCTCACGGATGATGTCGATGGATTCGGATTCGAGAGAGGATGTCATCGTTCTTTTCAAAAATGTTCAGAATAAATTTTACTATAAATACAGTAGCTATCTATGCAGTATTGACGGGCGTTAGAGGCTAAAATGAGGGTCATCGTTATTCGCATACCGTTATGCAGAAGTCTCAGGATGAAATTCACCTACACTTTACATCACAATAAAGTTGTTTGTTCTGGAGTGATTCATGGCTAATGCCCGTCGTCCGTTTTTGAAATTCGCCGCAGCGACCACCTTGATGGTCGCATCGTTAGGTGCCAGCGCTCAAAAGGCCGTGAGTCTGCTCAACGTGTCGTATGACCCCACCCGTGAGCTGTATGCAGATTTCAATGCCGCTTTTGCCAGGCACTGGAAGGCCAAGACAGGTCAGGATGTCACCATCAAGCAGTCTCACGGTGGCTCAGGCAAACAGGCACGCTCGATCATTGATGGTTTGGACGCTGATGTCGCCACCCTGGCTCTGGCGGGTGATACAGATGCCATTGTCAATAACGGTGGATGGATTGCCAAAGACTGGCAAAAACGCTTGCCACACAATGCATCGCCTTACACATCGACCATTGTTTTGGTCGTGCGTGCAGGCAACCCCAAAGGCATCAAAGACTGGGATGATTTGATTCGTCCAGACATCAAAGTCATCACCCCCAACCCCAAGACCTCGGGGGGTGCCCGTTGGAACTACCTGGCAGCTTGGGAGTTTGCGAAACGAAAACTGGGTAGCGATGCAAAAGCCAAAGAGTTTGTTGCCAAGCTGTACGGCAATGTACCCATTCTCGACACTGGCGCACGCGGCTCTACCATCACCTTTGCCCAGCGCGGCCAGGGCGATGTGCTGATTGCCTGGGAAAACGAAGCTTATTTGTTGGGAAAAGAGTTCGATGCCAAATTTAACATCATCGCACCCTCCTTGAGCATCCTGGCAGAGCCAGCCGTTGCCGTCGTTGACAAGAACGTTGACAGAAAAGGAACGCGTGCGCTGGCACAGGCTTATCTTGAATATCTCTACACCGAAGAAGGCCAGGACATTGCAGGCAAGAACTTTTACCGACCCGCCGTGTCCGAGAAGGCTCAAGCCAAATACGCAAAAAAGTTTGCCAATATCAAACTATTCACCATTGATGAGGCTTTTGGCGGCTGGGCGAAGGCCGACAAAGATCATTTCGCCGATGGTGGCAGCTTTGACCAGATATTTATCAAAAAGTAAGCCTGACTTTGGTCACTGCACACATCGCGCGTAATGTTCTAACTTATTGCATATCCAGCACATTGACCTGAATGCGTATTGCCAAAAAAATACTACCGGGGTTTGGTCTCACGCTGGGATTCACGTTGTTCTATCTCAGTGTGATTGTGTTGATCCCGTTGTCTGCGCTGCTTTTCAAAACATCCACGCTCAATTGGGAGCAGTTTGTTGCCGCAGTTTCCAGTCCTCGCGTACTGGCATCGTACCGACTGACGTTTGGGGCAGCCTTTTTGGCAGCTTTGTTCAACGCCGTGTTTGGCGTGCTGGTGGCTTGGGTACTTGTGCGTTACACATTCCCCTGCAAAAAAATTGTGGATGCTCTGGTTGACCTGCCTTTTGCGCTGCCCACTGCGGTCGCGGGCATCTCGCTGGCTGCACTGCTTGCGAGCAACGGCTGGGTTGGAAATATTCTGGAACCCTACGGTATCGTGCTTGCATTCAATCCAAATGGCATTGTGATTGCGATGATCTTTATTGGTCTGCCCTTTGTGGTGCGTACCATACAACCCGTCCTGCAAGATGCAGAAAAAGAGCTGGAAGAAGCCGCCGCGTGTTTGGGTGCGTCTCGCTGGCAAATATTTTGGTATGTAATTTTTCCCACAATAACACCTGCACTGCTCACCGGCTTTGCCATGGCGTTTGCCCGTGCGATTGGTGAATATGGTTCGGTCATTTTTATCGCTGGCAATGTACCTATGGTGTCTGAAATCACACCCTTGATCATCATTGGCAAGCTTGAGCAATACGACTACGCTGGTGCCACAGCAGTCGCCACCGTCATGCTGCTCATCTCTTTTGTCATGCTACTGGTCATAAACGGACTGCAAGCATGGCAGCGCAAGCGCAACGGAATGCAGTCATGACCAGCCAATCTACCCCGAAATACGCCGGTACCACTGAACCCACGTGGGTGAAGTGGACGCTGATTGGTGTGGCGCTGACATTTATATTTTTGTTTTTGATCTTGCCACTGGCAGCCGTGTTCACCGAAGCCCTGCGCCTGGGTGCCGGTACGTTTTTGGATGCCATCGGCCAACCCGACGCACAAAGCGCCATATACCTCACGCTGGGAACTGCCGCCATCACCGTGCCGCTGAACCTGGTATTTGGCGTGGCCGCAGCTTGGGCCATCGCCAAGTACGAGTTCAGAGGCAAGGCGTTTCTCACCACTCTGATTGACCTGCCGTTCTCGATCTCCCCCGTGGTGGCTGGACTGATCTACGTGTTGGTGTTTGGTGCACATGGCTGGTTTGGACCCTGGCTACAGGCGCATGACATTCGAATCATCTTCGCTCTGCCCGGAATTGTGATGGCCACCATTTTTGTGACCTTTCCCTTTATTGCCCGCGAGTTGATTCCACTCATGCAGGTACAAGGCAACGACGAAGAGCATGCCGCCCTGGTGTTGGGTGCCACCGGATGGCAAACCTTTTGGTATGTGACGCTACCCAACATCAAGTGGGGCCTGATTTATGGCGTGATACTGTGTAACGCCCGCGCCATGGGCGAGTTTGGCGCTGTGTCAGTGGTGTCTGGCCATATTCGGGGACAGACCAACACGATGCCTCTTCATGTGGAGATTTTGTACAACGAGTACCAGTCGGTTGCTGCCTTTGCCGTAGCCTCTTTGCTGGCACTGCTGGCGCTCGTGACGCTGGTCATCAAATCTTTTGTGGAGTGGCAGTTTGAGCGTGACCAGATGGCCGCTGCCTTGCCGGCAGAGCACCCTATAAATCGTTAACATCATCCAGAATTCATCGATTGACCGCTGGTTATCTTTAAACCTTATGAGCATCTCTATTCAAAATGTCAGCAAAGGCTTTGGTAGTTTCAAAGCGCTTTGCAATGTCAGTCTGGACGTTAAGTCTGGCGAGCTTGTGACGCTTCTGGGGCCGTCTGGCTGCGGAAAAACCACCCTCTTGCGAATCATTGCAGGGCTGGAGACCGCTGACCAGGGCAACATTCTCTTTAACGGCACAGACACGACCCATTTGCATGTGGGTGGGCGCCAAGTTGGCTTTGTGTTCCAGCACTACGCACTGTTTCGCCACATGAGCGTCTTTGATAACGTGGCATTTGGCCTGCGAATGAAGCCACGCGCTTTGAGACCGCCCGAAGCAGTCATTACACAAAAGGTACGCGACCTGCTGAGTTTGGTGCAGCTTGATTGCGTGTCCGACCGCTACCCTTCGCAGATGTCCGGTGGACAGCGACAGCGTATTGCCCTGGCCCGTGCCTTGGCGGTTGAGCCCAAAGTGCTTTTACTTGACGAGCCTTTCGGAGCCCTGGATGCCAAGGTTCGCAAAGAATTGCGCCGGTGGCTGCGCCGCTTGCACGACGACCTGCACGTCACCAGTATCTTTGTGACACATGATCAAGAAGAAGCATTAGAGGTCGCCGACCGTGTTGTGCTGATGAACAACGGCAAAATTGAGCAGATCGGATCGCCAGAAGAGGTGTGGGATCATCCTGCCAGCCCGTTTGTTTATGGCTTTTTAGGCGACGTGAATTTGTTTCATGGGCGCGCACACCAAGGCCAAATGCACATTGGCAAATACAACGGCCTGCGCCTGGCCAGCCCTGAACACAGTCATGCACAGGACGCAAAGGCCTTCGCCTATGTGCGTCCATACGACCTGGATGTGCAGCGCCCTGTGTTAGGTGAAGACGGCCATGTTTGCCCATCACAGCATGGCATCTTGGCCAGGTTGGTACGCGCTATTCTTGTCGGTCCGCTTGCACGACTTGAGTTTGTGCCGATGGAGACTTCTGATGCCGGAAGTAGCGACATCATTGAAGCCCAGATCAGCGCACAGCAATACCACGACATGGACATCAAGGAGGGTGAAACACTTGTGCTAACACCGCGTAAAGCACGGGTATTTGTAGAGGCGTAATGGTTCCTAAACTTTAGACATTCTCTCCTCCAGACGGTTGGCGGTGCGGATCAATGTTGCGAGGTCAGAATCAGATCTGAATTCAAGGGCTCAATGCGCTCACAGCCAACAATGCAGAACAACAATGGCTGAAGCACTACAGTTTTGATCTTACTTGGGCAGTAAAAGCAGTAATGAAAGAGGCTTGGTCAATCGTACAGGTCGAAAAAATGTACAAACTGCTGCATCAGTCGGGCAACGCACAGTCCGTAGGATAGAATCGATGCCCGCCGTGTCCGCCGCGCGCGTGATTCAGGGAAAGGTTGAGCGTGGAAAATGCAATGTCGTTGATGGCCGAACTGAAGGCGCTTGACGTGCGCTTGCGCATCGAAGAAGGTAAATTGCGTTACAGTGCGCCAAAGGGCGTACTCGAAAAATTGTGGCTTGACCGCATCGTCGCCCATAAGCCGGCACTGATGGAGCTATTGGCGCAGCATGCCACCGCTGCGGCGATTGACGCTGAATCCGACGCGCCGATTCCGTGCCAGCCACGCGATCACGGCTTGCCACTGTCGTCCGCCCAACAACGTTTCTGGTTTCTCGACCGCCTTGATTATGGCAATTCGGCGGCGTTTGTCATGCCGCCCATGACCCTGCGCCTGCACGGTCCTTTGCACGTCGAGGCATTGCGTCGTTCGTTGGCGGCCTTGGTCGAGCGCCACGAGGTCTTGCGCACTGCCTTTCGCATCGAAGGCGAAGAGCCGGTACAGGTCGTGCTCGATCGGGCCCAAAGTGTACTGCGGCTTGAGGAGCTTGCCGGCCAACAGCAGGAACAGCATGTACGCGAAGTGATACACCACGAAGCGCTGACACCCTTCGACTTGCAGCGTGGCGAAGTGCTGATGCGTGCGCGTTTGCTGCAACTTTCGGCGCACGAGCATGTGTTCATCCTGACCATGCACCACATCATTGCCGATGGCTGGTCGATGGGCATTCTCGTTGATGAGCTGTCGCGGCTTTACCGCGCACTGGTGGCTGATCCCGCTTGCAATCCAACGGCCGTGTTGCCACCATTGTCGATTCAGTATGCCGACTACGCTCACTGGGAGCGCAGATGCCTTGGTGGTGCGCGGATCGAACGCTTGCGCCGCTACTGGTTGCAGCAATTGTCCGGAGCCCCCGATGTGCTGGCACTGCCGACCGATTTGCCACGTCCACGGGTGCGCAGCAATCGCGGCGCAGCCCTGCATTTTCAGCTTGATGTCGACCTGTCTGCTCGTTTGGCGCAGTTGGCGAGCCAGGCGGCGGTGACTCCGTTCATGCTGCTGTTGGCTGCATTTGGCGTGCTGCTTTGCCGATACACTGACAGCGAAGATATCGTCATCGGCTCACCGACTGGTGCCCGGCCGCATCCGCAAACTGAGGGGCTGATCGGCCTGTTTCTCAATACGCTGGCTTTGCGGCTGGACTTGTCGGGCAATCCCGGCTTTCGCGAACTGTTGGCACGGGTGCGGGGGACGGCGCTGGGTGCCTTCGAGCACGGTGACATGCCGTTCGAGCAGGTACTACAGGCGCTCGACCTGCAACGCAATCTGGACCACACGCCGCTGTTCCAGGTGTTGTTTGTGTTGCAAAACGCGCCGCTGGGCGAAATCACGCTCGAAGGCCTGCGAATTACGCCAGAACCGATGGAGAGCCTGCATGCACCCTTCGATCTGGTGCTCAATCTCGAAGAAACCGCGAACGGACTCAAAGGCTTTTTCCGCTACAACACCGATTTGTTCGTTGCTGACACCGTGCAGCGCATGGTCGGCCATTTTCGTCTCCTGCTGGCCAGTCTGGTGGCCGAGCCGGACTGCGGCATTCGCCAGTTGTCGTACATCGGCACCGATGAAATCGCCCAATTGCAGCAATGGCGCGGTGGCGACCGCTGCTTTGATGCGTCGATGCCGCTGCACCAGCGCTTTCGTGCTGTTGCAGCGGCGCGTCCCGATGCCTGTGCCGTGCGATTGGGCGAGCAGACGCTGACCTATTTGCAACTGGAGCAACGCTCGAACCAGTTGGCAGCACGCCTGCGCCGGCTGGGTGTGCAGCGCGGCGATCGGGTTGGCTTGTGTGCCGAGCGCTCGCTTGAGTTGGTGGTCGGCATCGTGGGCATCCTCAAGTCCGGGTCGGCCTATGTGCCGCTGGACCCTGCCTACCCTGAAGACCGTCAGCGCTACATGGCCGATGACAGCGGGTTGAAGGTGGTTGTTACGCTTGGAGCGCTGCCGCCGTTGGCTGCCAATTTGGTCGATCTGGCCGATCCGAACTTGCGGACGGAGAGTGATGCCGCCGTCATCGACGCAACCACTCCCGCCGATGTCGCCTACGTGATCTACACCTCAGGCTCGACCGGACGTCCCAAAGGCGTGGAAGTTACGCATGCGAATGTCGCGCGCCTGTTCACCTCGACCGAGTCACTGTTTGGCTTTGGCTCTGACGATGTTTGGACGCTGTTTCATTCATACGCTTTCGATTTTTCGGTCTGGGAGTTGTGGGGTGCCTTGTTGTACGGTGGACAACTGGTGGTCGTCCCCTACGCAATCAGCCGCTCGCCCGATCAATTCTTAAGCCTGCTGGCCGACACTGGTGTGACGGTGCTTAACCAAACACCGTCAGCTTTCCGCCAGTTGATCGAAGCCGACCGGCGACTGTTGGCAAAAGCCGCGCCGGCGCTGGCATTGAAATGGGTGATATTCGGCGGCGAGGCACTCGATCCGCGCAGCCTGCAAAGCTGGGTGCAGCGCCGCGGTCTGGAGTCCCCGCAACTGATCAATATGTACGGGATTACCGAGACCACGGTACACGTCACCTACCAGCGTCTCACCACAGCCGACATCAGCGCCGGCGGCAGCGTTATCGGCCGCGCCCTGCCAGACCTGTCGATTGAACTTGTTGATCGCCACGGTCAGGCCGTTCCGGTCGGTGTCGCTGGCGAAATCTGGGTCGGGGGTGCAGGGCTGGCCAAGGGCTACCTGAACCAACCCGAACTGACCGCGCAGCGCTTCGTTTGTCAGCCATCACCGCTGGATGTGGCGCGGTCACCGGCGACCCAGGCCGTGCCAGTACGTCAATACCGTAGCGGTGATCTGGCGCGCTGGCGGGCCGACGGATGTCTCGACTACCTCGGGCGAATCGATCTACAGGTAAAGATTCGCGGATTCCGCATCGAATTGGGTGAAATCGAAAGCTGTTTGGCGGGTGTGCAGGGGGTCAGCGAGGCCTTCGTCGAGGCGCGACAAGAGGCCGCTGGTGCGCGCCTGATCGGCTATGTGGTCACCGCCGCGTGGCAGGACCCCGCATTGCCGGGCATTTTGCGCACGCAATTGCGCCAGCAACTGCCCGATTACATGGTGCCTGCGGTATTGCATGCACTGGAACGCTTTCCGCTGACCAGCAATGGCAAGCTCGATCGCAAGCAACTTGCCGCGCTGGTCGAACAACACGCTTTGGCAGCGGCCAATAATGAGTCTGCGATTGCGTTGGCTGCACCGCCACAGACGGCGCTGGAGCGCTTGCTTGCCGAACTGTGGCGCGAGGCGCTTGGTGTGCAGCATGTCGGGCTGGACGATAATTTTTTCGAGATGGGCGGCGATTCCATTCGCGGTGCCATTCTGGTCAACAAGCTGCAAGAGCAGATCCGTGCCGTGGTTCATGTGGTTGCCCTGTTCGAAGCACCCACGATTCGCCAGTTTGTCGAATTCTTACAGGTGAATTATCCTGATGTCATGGCGCGCCTGGGTGGGCATGTGCTGGCTGATGATGAAACCGTTGCAACGCGGATCGTGGAAGAAGATATAGCGCACTTTCGTGCCTTGATTCCGCCCTTGCCTGCATACATACCGAGGTCGGCAGCGCCAAAGAACCCGCGTGCCATTTTCGTGCTGTCGCCACCACGTTCAGGCTCGACCTTGCTGCGCGTGCTGCTCGGTGGTCACCCCGCATTGTTTTCGCCGCCAGAACTTGAGTTGCTGGGATTCGAGACACTGGGCGAACGCCGCCGTATCTGCTCCGGTCGAGATGCCTTCTGGCTGGAAGGCACACTGAGGGCGGTGATGCAAACCTTGCACGTTGATGCCGACGCGGCCAAACACCTTATGGCCGAGCGCGAGGACGCTGATGTGGGGGTCAAGGAGTTTTACGGCGAACTGCAATCCTGGCTCGGCGGCAAGATGCTGGTTGACAAATCACCGTCTTATTCGTTGGATGTCGGCGTTATGCAGCGGGCCGAAGCGTATTTTGACGAACCCTTGTATCTGCACCTGCATCGACATCCCTACGGCATGATCAGCTCGTTCGAGGAGGCGCGGCTGAACCAGATTTTCTTCCGCTATCCGCATGACCTGAAAGTGCGCGAGTTGGCAGAACTGATCTGGCTGCAAAGCCACCGCAACATCGCCGAGTTTCTCGCGACGATTCCGCAAGAGCGGCAGATGGCCATTAGTTTCGAGGATATTACTAGCCAGCCAGAAGCCTCGACCAAGCGTTTGTGCGAATTCATTGGCATAGCCTTCACGCCAGAGATGCTGGAAATCTATCGCGGTGAGCACAAGCAGCAGCGCATGACCGATGGCATCTACCGTGAATCCAAGATGCTCGGTGACATCAAGTTCCACACCCACCAGAGGATCGACCCTGGTGTCGCCGAGCGTTGGCGAGAAATCTACCGCACCGATTTTCTGGGCGATGCCAGTTGGCAGATGGCCAGCACACTCGGTTATGCGCGCACCGCCCCGGACGGTGTGATACCCATCCTGCCGCTGCCGCCGAACATGCGCAATGCGGCGATGCCGCTTTCGCTGGCCCAGCGGAGGCTGTGGTTTCTTGACCAGTTGGAAGGTGCGGGCAGCGCCTACCACATGCCGGTGGCGCTGCGCCTGCACGGGCCGCTCAACCAGCCTGCGCTGGTGCAGAGCTTGCACGACATCGTGCAACGCCATGAAGGGCTGCGGGCCCGTTTCGAGACACAAGATGGCGCGCCGGTGGTCATGCTGAGCGAGCAGTTGGCACTGGTTGCCGTGGACGATTTGTCCTCACTCTGTGGTGCAGAGCGTGAAATTGAAGTGCTGCGGCGTGTGCGAGAAGAGGCGACGCGCCCCTTCAATTTAGCCAGCGGCCCGCTGTTTCGCAGCCGCCTGTTGCGTCTGGACGAACACCAGCACGTCGTCGTGGTCAATATGCACCATATTGTGTCCGACGGCTGGTCGCTCGGCATTCTGGTGGACGAGTGGGGCAAACTGTACAACGCACTGGCTGCTGGTACGAGTGCCGAATTGCCTGAATTACCGGTGCAATACGCCGACTATGCGCAGTGGCAGCGTACCTATCTGACCGGTGACAGGTTGCAGCGTCAGCTCGATTATTGGAGCGAGCGCTTGGCCGGTGCGCCGGCCCTGCTGGAACTGCCGACCGACCGGCCTCGTCCGGCAATCCAGACCTTTGCAGGGAGCAGTGTCGCCTTTGCCCTCGACAACGCGTTGGCGGCTACCTTACGGCGTTTTGCCGACCAAGCCCAAGTTTCGCTTTATATGTTGATGCTGGCGGCTTTTGGCATTTTGCTGTCGCGCTACAGCGGCCAGACTGACATCGTCATCGGGTCGCCCACTGCCAATCGCAGCCGCAAGGAAATTGAAGGCCTGATCGGCTTCTTCATGAACACGATTGTCATGCGACTGGCGGTCGATCCAGCGCAAAGCTTTGGCGACTATCTGGCGCGGGTGCGTCAACTGGCGCTGGAGGCTTATGCGCACCAGGATGTTTCGTTCGAGCAATTGGTCGAGGAACAGCGGCCACAGCGCAACCTGAGCTACTCGCCGCTATTTCAGGTCATGTTTTCGCTACAAAGCGCGCCGGCCACGATACCCGTCTTAAGTGGCCTGGAGGTGGAGGAAATTGCGCTACATCAGCCAGTGGCCAAGTATGACCTGACGCTGGCAATCACCGACCGCAACGGCGTGCTTGATGGCATGCTCGAATTTGCCACTGACCTGTTCGATACCGCAACCATCGATCGCCTGGCAGCCAACTTTCAGACCCTGCTGGGTAGTATCGTCGCGGCGGCACCGGGCACGCTGGCACAGTTGCCGCTGCTGGCCGAACGTGAGCGCAAACTGCTGCTGACCGACTGGAATGCAACGCAGATGACGCATAGCGGTGTCGCGACGCTGCACGGCTTGTTCGAAGCGCAGGCGGCACGCACACCAACGGCGGTTGCCGTGCAGGCAAAGGGCGTATGCCTGAGCTATGCCGAACTCGATTCCCGTGCGCAGGCCGTGGCGAACCGGCTGAGTGCGTGCGGAGTTGGAAGCGGTGGCATGGTCGGGATTTGCCTGCGCCGTTCGGTCGATCTGCTGGTCGGGCTACTGGCGATCCTGAAGACGGGCAATGCCTATGTGCCACTCGATCCCGATTACCCGACTGAACGAATTCACTATGTGCTGCAAGATGCTGCCGTTGGTGTGCTGTTGACCCAGACGGCTCTGGCCGATGAACTCGCGAGCCAGGACTATGCCGTGTTTTGCATTGATGAACCACACACGGTGCAGATGGCGATGCCAATCGAGGCAAAAATTGCGGCAAATGCCAGCGGGACGGCACTGGCCTACGTGATCTACACCTCGGGATCGACCGGACGGCCCAAGGGTGTGATGATTTCCCACCGAGCTGCGGTAAATTTTATCGAAACCATGCAGCGCGAACCGGGCATGACCGCGAATGACACGCTGCTGGCAGTGACCACGATCTCATTCGACATTGCCGTCCTTGAACTGTATCTGCCGCTGTCCGTCGGTGCGCGCATCGTGCTCGCCGACGAGGCGATGACGCGGGATGCCGCAGTGCTGATGCAGACGATGGCCGAAGAGCGCATCAACCTGATGCAGGCCACGCCGGCCACTTGGCGCTTGCTGCTGGCAGCCGGCTGGGCCGGGTCGGCGCAACTCAAGATTCTCTGTGGCGGCGAAGCCATGCCCACCAGCCTTGGCGAAGTGCTGGTTGGCCGCTGCGCTGGCCTGTGGAACATGTACGGACCCACCGAAACCACGGTCTGGTCAACCCTACAGCAGGTTGGTTCCGACGAAATTGCACGCGCTACTGTGCCGATCGGCCGCCCTATCGGCAACACGCAGATCTACATCCTCGATGCCCTGCAGCAGCCGCAGCCCGTCGGTGTCAGTGGAGAACTTTTCATTGGTGGCGAAGGCGTGGCCGAGGGTTACCTCGGTCGTCCAGATCTGACGACCGAGCGATTCCTTGCCGACCCCTTCGTGCCGGGCGAGCGCATGTACTGGACCGGCGACCGCGCCCGCTACCTGGCTGATGGCCGCATCGAGTTCCTTGGTCGTGGCGACCAGCAAATCAAGGTGCGAGGCTATCGCGTCGAGTTGGGCGAGATCGAGCATGTGCTGGCGCATCAGCCGGGGGTTGCCGTGTGTGCAGTCGGATTGGAGCAGAACGTAGAGGGTGAGGCACGTCTGGTTGCCTATTACGTCGGCGCAGAGGTCGATCGACAGGTGTTGCGACAGGCGCTGCGCGAAGTTTTGCCGGATTACATGGTGCCCAGCCTGTTCGTTGTCTTAGAGCAACTGCCGCTGACGCCCAATGGCAAAATTGATCGCAAGGCCTTGCGTGTTCCCGATGATGCGCGCGGTGTCGAAGCATCCGAACGGGTTTTGCCGCGCGATGCCACCGAACGGGCACTGAGCCGCGTCTGGGAAGATGTGCTGAATGTAGCGCCGATTGGCATCCACGACAACTTCTTCGATCTGGGCGGACACTCTCTGGTGGCCGTTCGGCTGATGGCGCGGGTGGCTCAACAGTTTGGCCGAACATTGCCGCTGGCGAGTTTGTTCCAGGCAGCGAGCGTGGCTGCCATGGCGCAGTTGTTGCGCAATCCCGCCGCAGCGCCCTACATCGGTTCGTCGCTGGTGGCGGTGCGGCAGGGGCCAATGGGCAAGTCGCTTTACTGCGTTGCTGGAGCAGGTGGCAATGTCGTTTATTTCAACGAACTGGCTGCGGCGTGGGCATCGCACGGCGCGTTCTTCGCACTGCAACCGCCAGGGCTGGACGGACATACGCCGGTGCTGGAGTCAGTCGAGGAACTGGCAGCGCATTACCTCAGGACGATTGCCGCCGAGCAAGGTGAGATTCCACGGAGATTGGCGGGACATTCGTTCGGCGGACTGGTCGCCTTTGAGATGGCACGGCAACTGACCGCCGCAGGCGAGTCGGTTGAGGCGCTGATCCTGCTGGATACGCCGGCACCACAGTACTTCGAGCCGACCGGTCGCGACTGGAACGACGCGCAGTGGTTGGCGCAGGTGTCGCAGATTGCCAGCCACATGTACGGTGTCGAGGCCGGTTTCAACGTGGATGAACTTTCATTGCAGGCACCGGCGCAACAACTTGCCACTGTGCTCGCACGCTTGATCGCTACCGGTGTGTTGCCTGAAGCAACCCCTCTGGAGTTTTTCCGTGGCTTTGTCGATGTCTATAAGGCCAATTTGCGCGTACGCTACGAAGTGTCAAGAACCAACGTACCGTCGGATTTTCCACCTACATTGTTGCTACGTTCGGCCGACGAACAGCCGTCCCATCTGGTTTCGTCGAAAATACAGGAATTGCGCGCCACCAGTGATTTTGGCTGGAACCGTTATCTGCCAGCACCGATCGATCCCGTCGTGGTGCCGGGCGATCATTTAACGATGCTGCATGCGCCTACGACCACGGCGGTGGCGACAGAAATTTTCGACTTTTGCTGGCCTATAAACCACGCCTAGTTTGAATTGGAGACACACATGGAAGCCGATGCCGAATTGTCAACCGTTGATCCGCTAATCCGTGTCGAGGCGGATAACTGCATAAAGAATCATGTCATTGCCGCAATGGGGGTCGGGCTCGTGCCTTCGTTTCTGGTCGAAGCGATCGGCGTGACGGGCATTGAAGTCAAGATGATCCGTGATCTGGCCACAATCTACCACTTTCCGGTGCCAACCAAACTGGTTGCCTACAAGGTGCTTGTTTCCATGATCGGTTCGATTGCACCGTTCTTTGTCGCTGCCAAACTGCATTCGGTTGTCAAGACAGTACCCATTTTCGGCCACGCGACGTACATCGCGTTCCTGTCCGTCACCAACGGCGCGGCCGTTTTTGCTGTGGGCAAGATTTTTCAGCGGCACTATGAGTCGGGGGGCACATTTTTGAGCAGCGACAACTCTGTACTACGCAAATATTTTAGTAAATCGTATGACGAAGGCAAGGATGTCGTGCGCGCATTGGTGCCTACAGTTTCAGCCGCTTGATCGCCGCAACTATCAATGAGTCACGTTGAGCACAAGCGCTGGTTTCCGTTCGGGTTTGGCAGTGTGCTGGCCAGTCACCGGTTGTTTTGTCTGCCGTTTGCGGGTGGTGGCGCATCGTTTTTCTTGCCCTGGCGCAAGGCGCTTGCAGACCTCGCAGTGGTGCCGGTGCAATACCCTGGCCGTGAAACACGCATGGCCGAGGCCTGCCGTACCGATCTGGCGCAATTAGTCGAGGAACTGGCGCAGGCCCTCCTGTCGCAGCTTGACCGTCCGTATTACCTGCTGGGCTATAGCCTTGGTGCCAAGGTCGGCTTTGCCTTGTGCCACCGGTTGGCCGAACTCGGCGTACCGGCACCTGAACTGTTTCTGCCGTTTGCCCACAGTGCGCCCGACGTGCCGCAGGACTTTCCCTGCGCGCACCGATTGCCAGATGCCGAGTTTTTCCAGCATCTACAGTGCTATGGCGGCCTGCCAGACATCGTGCTGAAGGATCCAGACCTGATGCGGATGTTGTTGCCGATCCTGCGCGCCGATATTGGCCTCGTCGAACATGTCGTGCCGAATCAACCGCTTGCCTGCCCGATTTTGGCGTACGCCGGCATGCATGACCGTGCGGCGGACCCCATCGCCGTCGGTGGTTGGCGACGCTTCGCACAAAACGGTTTCGCCATTCGCAGTTTTGACGGCGGCCATTTTTTCGCCCGAACGTCGCAGGATTTTCTGCCAACGCTGGCGGGCGATCTGAGGTGCGCCTGAAAAATGGTTAATGGACAATCTTGGTTAGTGTTATGACAGGGTGAAGTGGCGGCAAGGGCGTATTTATTTTTCCTATTGTTTCTACTTTTCGCTTCGGCATCATGTATATTTCGCAGGTGCGCTGGCTATTCAGTCTGGCGACAACTGGGCGAAAAGTGCAGCGATCATTAATTGAAAGGGGTAGTTATGAATGTAGCCGTTGAAAACGTGATATCCG
>SESE01000448.1_pt1 | contig 17254 bp, 8 predicted proteins | sample 3171371 | NCBI WGS metagenome assembly SESE01 (sample SAMN06051881, study PRJNA518727) | freshwater metagenome | biome: subpolar coniferous forest; feature: holomictic lake; material: water; isolation source: holomictic Lake 442, 13 m depth | place: Canada: near Kenora, Ontario | collected... | reverse complement strand
GGGCGTGGCCTCCATTGCGACCACCTTGCATGTTTGGAGCTATCCCTTTGGGCTACTGCTCACCGCCTGGGCTGCCCTGGGCCAGCCCCGCGCAATCCGGGCGCGCTGGCTGCCGCCGCTCTGGGACGAGCAGGCCGTCCTGCCCTTCCCCGGCCTGACTCGGGCGCTGGTGAATCTGGCCCGCAGCGACCTACAGGAGGGCGGTCGGGTACTGACCTTGGTTGCCGCGCACCCCTACCAGCGCCGCGCCGCTCTGCGGGCGTATGTGCGGCTCACGGTGGCCGAGGCCAGCCTGGCCCGCAGCCTGCCCACCATCGCCAACCTGAGCCACAGCCTAACCTGGCTGCCCGCCGATGATCAGTTACCTGCACAGCTCCGCCAGATCCTGCCCGCCCTGCGCGACATCAGCCGCGAGGTCGGCGCGGCCTCTGAGGGCGGCAGCAGCTTCGACACCCGGCTCAACCGCCTCACCGATGCGCGCCGCCTCATCCAGACGACCCGCCAGGGTTCGTTCTGGAGCGCCGAGCGCGAACTGCTGCCGCTCCAGAGTACGTTGGGCCAGTGGGATGATCTGCTGGAAGGCCAGATCGCCCAGATCCGGGCTGAGATGCAGGCCAGGGGCTATCTCAGCAACCCCTTCATTCCCTCAGGCAACCCGCTTGAACCCAATCGCACCGGCGACACCCAGGTCTTCCGAGGCCGCGACAGCCTCTTCGAGCGGCTGACCCAACTGGTGGGCGACAACAGCCGACCGACGCCGCTGCTGCTGGTTGGCCCGCGTCGCAGCGGCAAGACCTCGATCCTGCGCTTCCTGCCCAAGCGCATGAGCAGCATGATCATCCCGGTTGACCTCTCGATGCAGGCCCACGTCGACTCGCTGCCAGCCCTGATCACCTATCTGGCGGAGGAGATCCACGAGCGTGTCCAACGTACTGCGCGCCACAGCCGGGACGTGCCTCGTATTGACCGCGAGCGGGTCGTCCATGAGCCACTGGCCGCCTTCTGGGCCTGGATTGCGCAGGTGGAGGAGTGGCTCGGCGACCGGGTGCTTCTGCTGGCCCTCGACGAATACGAGTCGCTGGAGGAGGGCATCGCGTATGGCGCGTATGATGATCGCGTACTCGCCCTGCTGCGCACCCTGATCCAGGATCGCCACAAGATCGCCGTCATGCTCTCGGGGGTTCACGAGCTAGACGAACTACGGCCAGCGTGGGCCAGCGCACTGATCAACGTCGTTTCGATCAAGGTCGGCTTCCTGGCCGAGGCTGATGCCCGCGAACTGCTACGCTGCCCCGCGCAGGAGTTCCCTGCCCAGACCCTTGCCGCCGTGACGGATGAGATCATCAGACTCACCCACTGCCAGCCCTTCCTGCTCCAGGCCCTGGCCTACAGCCTAGTCGAGCATCTGAACCAGCAGCGCCGGACAACAGCGACCCCTGACGATCTGCACGCGATACTGCCACAGGTCTTCGCCGAGAAGGTCGGCGGCTACCTGAGCGACCAGTGGCGCAAGGAGAGCGGCGGCGAGTTAGGCGAGCGCATCCTGACGAGGCTAGCAGGCGGGCCGCAATCTGCGGATACGCTACGCCCGCTGGTTGGTGGCGACGAACAGTTTGAGCGCCTGCTGCGGCGCATGACCCGGCGCGAAATCATCACGCGCAGCGATGACGGGCGCTACGCGATCACCGTCCCACTGCTGCGCATGTATATTCAGCAAGAGACTGCGCTATAGTTCGAAGTGATCATCACCGACAGCCACGCCCTCACCCAGATCGCCCGCAGCGAGCGGATCAGCGCACGCGGCTACTTCCGGCGACTACGCTCGCTGATCGCCGAACCCAGTGACCTATAATGGCTCAAGAAATTCGGACACTCGGCCAGACAACGGAAGCGGTATTGCTTGGGATGTGTTGGCGGTTTTCCATTGAGCAGGACACCTATGGCACTTGACCTTATCTTTCTCGGTGGGGCGTCAGAAGTTGGCGCAAGCTGCGTCGCCCTACGGTTCGCTGACTCGTGGCTGGTCGTCGATGCGGGCGTGCGTATGAGCGGGGTCGCGGAGGAGCGGCTACCGAATTTCTCGCCCTTGGAGGGGAAGCCCGTTGCGGCGATTGTCGTCACGCACGCTCACGCCGATCATATCGGCGCGCTGCCGATCCTGCACCGCATGTACCCGAGTGCGCCGATCTATACCACCTCGGCCAGCATCCAGTTGATGACGATCATGCTGGCCGATGCGATCACGGTGATGGAGAAGCGCGCCGCAGAGGAACTGGAGTTGCCACTGTACGATAGCGAGGCGGTCGCGCAGATGCTGCGGCGTCTGCGGCCCCTGCCGATCAATGACCGGCTCCCGATCCCCGAGATCCCGGGCCTGCGGATCTCGCTGCGCCTAGCGGGCCACATCGCCGGGGCCGTGAGCGTGGGCCTTGAGCATCCCGAGGGGCGGGTGGTGATCTCCGGCGATATCAGCGTGGCCCCGCAGCGCACGATCCAGGGCGCGCAGGTGCCCCTCGTCAGCGAACCCGACATCCTGATCTTAGAGTCTACCTACGGCGGGCGCGAGCACGCGCAGCGGAGGATGGAGGAGCAGCGCCTGGCCGCCGAGGTGGCGGCGGCCATCCAGCGCGGCGGCCACGTCTTGATCCCGGCCTTCGCCTTGGGCCGTGCCCAGGAGGTGATCCTCATTCTTCAAGAGGCCCAGCGGCGACGGGATATCCCGCACTTCACCGTGTGGGTAGACGGCCTGGTGCGCCGCGTGTGCACGGCCTACCACACCATCCCGACCTTCCTCAGCCCCGCAGTGCGCCAGCGGATTGTGCGCGGCCAGCCGGTGTTTTTTACCGACAGGATCCATATGGTCGAGCCATCCCAGCGCAAGGGAATCCTCCATGGGCAGCCTAGCTGTATTATTGCCAGCTCGGGGATGCTGACCGGCGGGCCGAGTCGCTGGTATGCCGAGCGCCTGCTCCCACGGCCGGAGGCGACGATTGCGCTTACGGGCTACCAGGACGAAGAGGCTCCGGGCCGGGCGCTCCAGCAGGTCGCCGCCGGTCTGCGGAACGCGGTGGTCCTGGGCGAGCAGACCGTCACGGTGGTCGCTCACGTGATGACCTACTATCTCTCTGGCCACGCCGATCATGCCGAGCTGATCGGGTTCGCCCAGCAGATTCGCCCGCGCCTCGTCGCGCTGGTTCACGGCGATGGGGGCGCACGCAACAGCTTGGCCGATGGCTTGCGCGCCAGCGGGATGTCGGTGGTACTCCCGCCAACTGGAGAGATGCTGCATCTGCCGACGACCAGGCGGGCGGATTCCCATGCCGAGGCCCGCGCCGACGCCCCGCCCGCGCTGCCGCAGCGCACCAACCAACAGGCTCCCGATAGCGCTGAGGTGCTGGCCAGGGTCATTTGGGAGGCGGAGGGCCGTCCGGTCGAGCCGGTGGTGCTGGAGGCCCGCGAGGTCGCGCGGCGCTGGTATGGGGTCGAGGGTACGCCTGAGGAGATCCAGGCCATGCGGGATGTGCTGGCCACAGGCGTTCTGCATTTTCATCCGATGATCGCGCTCACGGGGTTCTACCGGTTGATGCCGCCCGCGACGTTGCGCCAGAGCGCGCCGGTGGCGATCCCCCGCGTGGAGGCGGGGAGCCTCATCCTCGCCCGCATCAATGGCGGGGCCGTCGCGCCATGGTTCTGCCAGCGCGTGGCGGCGGGGATCCTCACCGGCGTCGGGCCAAGCCGTCAGCCGGTCCATCAACGTGTGACCGTCCGCGATGTGGTGGCGTGGGTGGGCCACTGGGATGTCCCTGCATCCTCGACCAGCGACGCCCAGCAGCGGGTGATCGACGACTGGATGCTCCAGAGCCACACCTACCGCAGTCATATCTCCGCCCGCGCCGTCGCATCGGCGATGAACCCCGCGCAGCCCTACGACCTCGACACGCTAGTGTTGGCGGTTGGCCACACGGCCGATGATCTCTCGTGGCGGCTGCTCGTCGCCCGGCTGATCGTGGCGCACCCGCGCGTGTTTACCCTCGTGCCCGCCACGCATCCGCTTCAGGATGCCCGCTGGTCGGTGCGGCTGACGGCCCGCTGGGCTGACGCGCTTGAGGAGTCTGTGACTCAGCCGCGCCCGGATACGCACGCCATCCAGCAGCGGATTGACTGGCACCTGCGGGGGGCCAAAGATCTGTACCGGCGCAGTATTGACTCTGATACCGGAAGCGTCACGTTGCGCTTTCGTTTTCCGCTGACGGCTGAGGCGCGCTATGGCCCCCAGTTGGCGGCGCTGCGTGCGGAGCTGCCCGTGGGCGTGGAAATCGGCGGGGAGACGGATCATACCGCGCTGCTCAACATTGTCCAGTTCCACCTGCGGCCGATCTTGGACATCAAAGGCGTCCCCATCATGCTCCCGCGAGAGCGCCGCGTGAAGGTGACCTATCAGGGCACTCCAGCGGACGAGGCGCTGCAGGCTGCGCTGGCCACAATTGAGGAGCGCACGGGATTTCAGGCCGTCCTGGTTCCCGCCGTCCCGCCGGTACATACGGCGAATTCGCCGGTGGCCCCACAGACGGCATCCACGCCGAGCAAGCGCGGGTATCAGTTCGTTATAGGGGCCGCGAAGGCGGAACGCAGTGATCGGACGGGCGCACTCGCGATTGCCGAAGAGGTGCTGGCGGGAGTTGTCCTGAAGATTGATCTTGACCCCGCCAACGGATTCATCATCGTACGATTCCCGCTGCCGCAGATCGACTTCCCGCGCCACGCCGCGCTGCTGGAGGAGGTGGTGCGGCGCACGGGGTGGGCGCTACGGGTGCGCCCCCACGCCCAGCACACGCTGCTGGAAGAGAAGCTCCGTGCGGCGGTGCCCGACGAGACCAAGCTGCGGCTGCCCGCGTCGATCTACGCCCAGCGCCAGGTGGTTGAGGTTCGGTATAACGACCACCTTGATGCGGCGGGGATCGACGCAGCGCAGATGGCATTCCAACAGGCGACGGGGTGGCAGCTAATTCTTCGCCTAGTCAAAGGAACCCCATGATTACCGCCTATCTGCTCTTCGCCATTGCGGCGCTGCTGATGATCCTGCTGGCGGCGCTGATCTGGCGCTTCTGGCAGGGTTTCGTCGAGGTCTCGCCGGAGGAGGAGGAGCTAGAGCGCAGTATCGCTTCGCTGAACGACGCGCAGGCCAACCGGGTGAGCGACCAGCAGATCACCCGCCAGATGGACACCGAGACCGGCTGGCAGATCATGGTGCGCCGGGGCCAGCGGGCATCCCGCCGCGAGCGCACGCCGCGCCGTCCGCGCCGGTAGCGAGCAGGCGCTACCCGTGTACCGGTGCCTCGTTCCCGGCCTCCAGTGCCGCCCGGCGGATATTGACGCGGGTAAGGAGGGCTAGCCCCGCGATGAAGAAGATCATCAGCGAGACAATGGCGACGCGGTAGCTGCCGGTAAACTGGAGGGCTAGGCCGAAGAGCAGCGGGGCCAGCCAACTGGTGCCGCGCTCGCTCACCTCGTAGAGGCTGAAGTACTCGGACTCCTGTCCCGCCGGGATCATCAGCGAGAAGACCGAGCGGCTGAGCGCTTGGCTGCCGCCCAGCACCACGGCGATGGTCGCCCCGAGTACGAAGAAGAGCGGCACGTTGTTGGCTGGCATGAAATAGCCGAAGATCACCGCGCCCACCCAGATCATCAGGCTGATCATAATTGATCGCTTGGTACCCACCCGCTTGGCCATCCAGCCGAAGAGCAGGGCACCCACGAAGGCCACGAACTGCACCATCAGGATGGTGAGGATCAGGTAGGACTGCGCGATCTTCAGCTCCTTTGCGCCAAAGACCGAGGCCAGGGCGATCACCGCCTGGATCCCATCGTTGTAGAGCAGGTAGGCCGCCAGGAAGGTGAGCGTCTGCGGGTAGTGGCGCATCTGGCTGAAGGTGTGGCGGAGTTGATGAAATCCCACCGTCAGAAATCGCTCGCCCTCTGGCAATGCCTTGGCCGGTGCGCGCACCCGCAGGGTCAGCATCGGGATGATCGTAAAAATTGCCCACCAGACGCCCGCCGAGGCCAGGCAGATCCGCACCGCCATTCCATCGCTTAGCCCAAAGGACTTGGCGTTTAGGAAAAGCACGAGGTTCAGCACCAGCAGCAGCCCGCCGCCCAGGTAGCCCAGCGCCCAGCCCTGTGACGAGACCGCGTCGCGCCGATCCGGGCTGGCGATGTCGGTCAGGTAGGCGTTGTAGAAAACCATTGAGGCTCCGAAGGCCAAGTTGGCCACCAGGAATAGCCCGCCGCCGAGCAGGTAGTTGTCGCCCTCCAGAAAGTACAGCCCGCTGGTGGCGAAGGCTCCGATGTAGGCGAAGGCACCCAGCAGCGGCTTCTTGATCTGCGAGTAGTCGGCGATGGCCCCCAGGATGGGCAGGAAGAGAACCTGGAGCAGCACCGAGAGCGACACGATGTAGGGGAAGAACGATCCGGAGGCCACCGGGATGCCGAGGGGGTACACGAGGCCATTGGCGTCAGCGGCTTTTGTCGCGACCGACTCCAGGTACGGTCCCAGGAAGACCGTCACCACTGTGCTGGAGAAGGCGGAGTTGGCCCAGTCGTAGAAGTACCAGCCGACCTGCTCACGACGGTTGTCGATCATGGGATCTTTCTCCATCATGCATGATGGAATCGTAGGGGCGAAGCAGCACCCTAGCTCCGGTCGCGGAGCGACCGGAGCTAGGGTGCTGCTTCGCCCCTACAGGACGTGGATGGCGCGATGCTTCGCCCCTACAGGACGTGGATGGCACGCCCCTACAACACGCGGATGGGCGTCAATAGGCCGGGGCGATCCCGATTCGCCGCGTCAATCGCCTCGGTTGACCCGACCACAGCGATGATCCCCTGCCCGCGCACGGCATCCACAGCCTCAGCGAACATCTTCAAGTCGGACTCGCTGGCGTCGAGAACCTGCTCGCGCAACTGCTGGCGGTACTCGTCGGTGGCACCCAGCAGGTGCCGCCACATGGCCGTGCCGCCCTTGGCGTCGGGGAGTTGGTAGCTGTCCACGTCGCTGATCGTGCCGATAATCGCCCGCTCCAAGGCTACCTTGTCCAGGGCGAGGCCGCGCAGGAAGTCCCCCGTGCGGTCGTAGATATCCAGGGTCGCCAGGAGGTTCGGGTCGCGGTAGGAGGTGTAGGTGAAGACGCCGGTGTTGCGGTTGAAGCCGCAGAAGCCGCCGTAGGCTCCGCCCTGCACGCGCACCTTATCCCAGAGCCAGGCGGTGTTGAGCAGCTTCACGGCCACCGAGGCCGAGCCGCCCGGCGTGATCCCCAGCGCGTAGAGGTTGGCACCCTTGGCGACGTAGTTCACCTTGGCCGGGATGGTCAGCCCCTCGAAGGGGCCATCTGGGGCCACGCCCCAGGTCGCCGGGGTGTAGTCGGCGGTGGGCAACTGGGCCAGGAAATCGTTAAGCTGCGGGGCCAGGGCCGCGTAGCCGACCGCGTCCAGGGTGACGTTGGCCAGCATCCCGCTGCGGTTCACCAGGTGCTGACGGACGCGCTCCAGGTCGGCCAAGACGCCGGGCCAGTCGCTGTCGATGCGCCGCTCCAGCTCGCGGATGAAGAAGAGGGCGTCGATCCCGCTCATCTGCTCGTCCACCCAGTCGGCTGGGCTGAGGTGCGCGGCCAGGCGCTGGCGCGCGTAGCTGTGTCCGCTCGGCACCAGGCTCGACTCGCGGCCGGCCTTCGAGCGCAGCACCATCTGCTTAAAGCGCTCGCGGTTGTCCAGTTCCACCGTCAGCAGGATGTCGTGCATGATCGCGAGCATGGCCCCGGTCTGGTCGAGGGTGGACTTGCCCGAGACCATCAGGTAGCCGACTGCCGCGCCGCCATTGATCTTGGTGGCCGTACTCGGCCCCGCGCCGATGCCGCCGGTGTCGCGGCCAATACGCTGGAGCAGCTTGACGAAATCCTCCTGCGCGGTGCCCATCTCGGTGAGGGCGCGGCCGAAGAGTGGCACATAGGGCAGCAGTTCCACCGGCAGCGCCTTCAGGTCGAAGGCCAAGTTCAGGTAGACGATCCCGTTGGTGAAGAGGTCGTGGTGAAGGACGGTGACGCCGTGGAGGGCGTGTTCTGCGGTGGGAATGAGCTTGCCCTGGCGCTCGATGTCGGCCAGGGTGAGGGTGGGGATCTTGGCCAGATCCTCGGGCGAGTCGGCGCGCTCCTGCATCTCCCTGAGGGCGTGGGTCGCGGCGATCACCGCCTCCAGGTCGGCGTCGCTCATGGCGGCGCGGGCAGCGTCGAGGCGGGCGCGCTCCTCGGCGGCCTCGCGCTCGGCCTGGGCCAGATCGGGCCGCAGCAGCACGCGGGTGCGGTGGGGGTTCTCCAGCAGGGTGCTGCGGATGAGGCCCTCGAAGAGCCGCTCGCCGCCATCGAGGGCGGCGCGAATGGCGGCCATGGGTGCCTCAAAACGCAGTGGTGCCAGGGGATCGCCGTCATAGAGCCAGGTGCCCAGGGCGCGCAGCATCAGGCTCAGGCCACGCGGGAAGGAGCCGGTGTTGTTCTCACGCAGGCTGAACTCGAAGGTGTTCAGGGCGGCGGCGATGGTGTCGGAGTCGATACCGCCCTCGGCCAGTTCGCCCAGGATACGCAGGATGAGATCCTCGACCGTGGTGGCGGCGGCGGGGTCGATGCCCTTGAGGCCGACCGAGAAGGTGTGCTGGAGCAGGCCGTCGTTATAGCCGCCGCCGGTTAGGTCTTCGCCGAGGCCCGAGTCGATCAGCGCCTTCCGCAGCGGGGCGCCCGCGTTGCCGATCAGGATGTAGCTGAGCAGGTCGAGGGCCAGGACACGCTGGACATCCGGCTCGACGCCGAGCAGCCAGTTGAGCGTGACCATGCCCTTCTTGCCGTTGTCGTCGTCGGCGCTGTAGGTGTACTCGAAGCTGCGCGGGGCGTCGAAACTGGCCTGGATGCCGATCTGCGAGGGCGGCGTGATCGGCTCGAACTGGCTCAGGTAAGCGTCCAGCAGGCGCAGCCGCTCGTCCTCCGGGTCATCGCCGTAGAAGAAGATTCGCCCGTTCGAGGGATGGTAGAGCGTGGTGTGGAATGCCTTGAACTGCGCGTAGGTCAGGTCGGGGATGGCCTTGGGGTCGCCGCCAGAGGAGTGGCCGTAGGTGGTATCGGGGAAGAGCGACTCTTGGGCGAAGCGCCCGAGCGCGCCGTCGGGCGACGAGTAGGCTCCCTTCATCTCGTTGAAGACCACGCCCTTGAAGATCAGCGGGTCGCCCGGCTGCTCTAGTTCGTAGTGCCAGCCCTCCTGCTTGAGGATCTCGGGCGTGATCCGTGGGAAGAAGACCGCGTCGAGGTAGACATCCACGAGGTTGTAGAAGTCCTGCAGGTTGGTGGAGGCGACAGGGTAGCAGGTCTTATCCGGGTAGGTGAAGGCGTTGAGGAAAGTCTTGAGCGAGCTCTTCATCAGCTCGACGAAGGGTTCTTTGACGGGGTACTTGCGCGAGCCGCAGAGGACCGAGTGTTCAAGGATGTGGGCGACCCCGGTGGAGTCCTCGGGCGGGGTGCGGAAGGTGATGCCGAAGCACTTGTTTTCATCGTCGTTGGAGAGTGAGAGCAGCTCGGCGCCGGTCTTCGCGTGGCGATAGATCCGGGCCTGGGTGTTCAGCTCGGCGACGTGCTCGTCACGGACGAGCGTAAAGCCATGGGAGAGCGTCATCGCGTCCTCTTTCTATGTGCCGGGGTACGCAGGCATTGTACCAAAGTTTGATCGCGGAAGGCGTGAAGGGGGTTGGATCGCGGAGGCGCGAAGGGGGGTTGGATCGCGGAGGCGCGGAGGGGGGCGAAGCGCGCGAACGCGGAGGCGCGAAGGGGGGCGAAGCGCGCGAACGCGGAGGCGCGAAGGGGGTTTGGATCGCGGAGGCGCGAAGGGGGGCGAAGCGCGCGAACGCGGAGGCGCGAAGGGGGGGTGAATGGGGTTGCGCCTGATGGCGTATTACGGTACAATTGTTCGTATTGATGTCTGAGCGTATATGCTTGGGAGCCGTCACAAACATCCCGTATCGGGCTTGTGCGGGCGTTCGTTGGAGATCAACCGCTGATGTCTGAAATTATCGTCCGTGGGGCGCGGCTCCACAACCTCAAGCATATCTCCCTCGCGATCCCCAAGCGCCAGTTGGTGGTCTTTACCGGCCTGTCGGGGTCGGGCAAATCGACGATGGCCTTCGATACGCTGCACAAGGAGGGCCAGCGCCAATATATGGAGTCGCTGGGGATGGTGACCTATGAGCGCCGCCCGCTTGTGGATTCTATTGTTGGCCTCTCGCCCTCGATTAGCGTGGATCAGCACAATACGAACCGCTCGCCGCGCTCGACGGTCGGCACCGCCACTGAGGTCTATACCTACCTGCGCGTGCTGTTCGCCCGCGCGGGGCACCGTCCATGCCCTGCCTGCGGTGCGGACGTGCCGCCCGCCTACGGGGTGGGCGAGTCGCCGGAGCGCCTGTGGGATGATGATGATGATGATGCCGGCGCGTCGGAGATCACTATTCCTTGCCCCGCCTGCGGTGCACCGCTGCCCGCGATGGGCATGGCCGCCTTCTCCTTCAATAAGCCCGCTGGAGCCTGCCCGGATTGTACCGGGCTGGGGATCGTCTCTGCCGCTAATCTGTCGCAGATCCTTGATCATGAGAAGAGCCTGGCCGCTGGGGCGGTGCTGATCTGGGATCCGCGCATTGTGGCCCGCTATGTCGAGATCTTGCGCGCTGCTGGGCGCTACTACGGTTTTGATTTCGACCCGTCTGTGCCTGTCCGCGCGCTAGGCCCGGCCCAGCGTGATCTGCTGCTCTACGGGGTTGATAGTCCGGCGTTCCATCGCCACTACCCGAATCTCGGAGCACCCACCACCGTCGCGCAGGGCCGCTTCGAGGGTGTGATCCCCAACCTGCTGCGCCGCCACGCCGAACACGCCGCCGATGTGGATCGCGACTACCTGGATAAGCTGGAGCGCCTGCTGGTGCGACAGGCATGCCTCGCGTGCGGCGGGACGCGCCTGCGCCCCGAGGCTCGCGCGGTGCGCGTCGCCGGGCGGGGCGTCGTGGAGGTCTCGCGGATGCCGTTGGGCGGGCTGGCCGCGTGGATCGCTGGGCTGCAGGCCGCCCTGCCCGCTGATGATTGGCTGATCGCCGAGCCGATTGTGACTGACCTGCAGGAGCGCATCCGGCGGCTGGTTGAGATTGGCCTGGGCTACCTATCCATCGAGCGCGCTACCCCGTCGCTCTCGGCGGGTGAGGCGCAGCGGCTGCGGCTGGCGGCCCTGCTTGGCTCCGGGCTGACTGGCGTGCTCTATGTCTTGGATGAGCCAACGATTGGGCTGCACGCGCGCGATATTCCCCGGCTGGTCACAATGCTACGCGCCCTGCGCGACCTGGGCAACACCGTCCTGGTCATCGAGCATGATCTGGACATGGTCGCCGCCGCTGACTGGGTGGTGGATTTTGGCCCCGGCGCGGGGCGGCTCGGCGGGCAGATCGTGGCCGAGGGTACCCCCGACGCGGTGGCTCAGGTGCCCGCGTCGCTGACCGGGCAGTATCTGGCCGGAGCCGCGCGTATCCCCGTCCCCGCCAGTCGCCGCCTGGCTCGTGGCGCGGGGCTGACCATCCGTGGCGCGCGCGCGCACAACCTGAAGAACATCACCGCCGTGTTCCCGCAGCGCACGCTGACCGCCGTCACCGGGGTTTCCGGCGCGGGCAAGTCCTCGCTGATGTTCGATATCCTCGACCGGGCCGCCCGCCAGCACTTCTACGGCGCGGCTGACCCGCCCGGCGCGCACGATGGGATCGACGGCTGGGAGAATTTCGACAAGATCATTACCATCGACCAGAGTCCTATCGGTCGATCCACCCGCTCGAATGCCGCCACCTACACCGATGCCTTCACCTCCATCCGCGAGGTCTTCGCCGCCCAACCCGCCGCCCGCCAGCGCGGCCTGAGCGCCCAGCATTTCTCTTTTAACGTCTCCGGCGGGCGCTGCGCGCGCTGCGAAGGTGCGGGGGTACTCACGGTCGAGATGCACTTTCTGCCCGATGTGCAGGTGCGCTGCCCGGCCTGTCACGGGCGACGCTTCAACCGCGAGGTGCTGGCGGTGACGTACCAGGGCCACGATATTGCCCAGGTGCTCGACCTAACGATCACGGACGCCCTGGCGCTGTTTGCCGATATCCCCACGGCCAGCGCTCGCCTGGGGCTGATGGCCGCGACCGGCATGGGCTACCTCCCGCTCGGCCAACCCGCCTCGACTTTCTCGGGCGGCGAGGCGCAGCGGGTGAAGCTGGCGAAAGAACTGGCGCGTCGCGCGACCGGGCGTACGCTCTATCTGCTGGATGAGCCGACCACCGGCCTGCACCCCGCCGATACGGCGCACCTCGTGCTGCTGCTCCAGCGGCTGGTCGATGCGGGCAACACCGTCATCGTCGTCGAACACAACCTTGATGTGGTCGCGTGCGCCGATTGGGTGATCGACCTCGGCCCGGAGGGCGGCGAGGCGGGCGGCCAGATCGTCGCGGCGGGTACGCCCGAGACGGTGGCCGCCTGCCCGGAGTCGATCACTGGGCAGATGCTGAACCGGCGCGCCCGGTGCGCTCGGTGACGGGCGCGTTTGCCGTGCCCCGCTATTTGTTCACGGTCACGTTGGTGTATGCATCGTAGAGGTTGCCGTCCATGTCCTCGGCCTGCACGCCAAGTACGTAGCTACCGGCGGGCGCGGGCAACTCCGCCATGGTAATTGGCTGGTCGCTGAAGGTGATGGTGGCACCGGCCTCGGTGACGTACTCCTTGACGCCGCCACTGTCGCTGTGCAGCCGGATGCGCTGGTTCTCCACGGTGAAGGTATCGCCCGGCTGGGGGGTGATCGCGCGCGGGGCGCTGGCCTGGCCCTGGCTGCTGAAGCCTAGTATCTTGATCAGCGCGTTGTCTTTGAAGAAGAGTTGCGCCTGACGCGAGCCGCCGTCCACAAAGCGGTAGCTGCCGTGAACCACGTAGGTCGCGCTGTCGTTGGCCGCCCCGTAGTCCGACGGCGCGAAGAGGGCGAACTGCGTAGTTGTCCCGTCGCTGATCCCGAAGCGCACCGGTGTCCAGTCGTAGTCGATGGCCACGGGCCGATCCGTGCCCCAGTCTGGGTAGAAGACCCCGTTCACATCACGGGTCTGGCCGGCATCCAGATAGTCGATGTCGGCCACCAGGATGCTGTCGTCGTCGGGGCGGTAGACGCCGGTGAAGAAGTAGATGAAGCCGACCTGGTCGCCGTCCACGCTGGTACTCACCGTCACCGTGCCGGTCTGGGCGACCCGCTTGGCGGAGAGTTTCAGCTTGGCCACGTTGAGCGTGCTGGCGCCGGGGGAGAGGATCGCCAGGGTGTTGCCGGTCGGCGCAGGCGCGTCCAGGGCCACGCCGTAGTAGTAGAAGTTGAGGTAGTTCTCCCAGGCGGCCTGCGTGGCGAAGCGGTTGGCCACCCGCGCGTAGACCTCCCGGCCGGCGTCGGTCGATTTGTAGAGCTTCGAGGTGGGAAAGTAGATCGAGAGGCCGGTAGCCCCGGAGCGCTGGTCGCCATGCTTCTCGGCAATCACGGCCCGTTTGAGGGCGGCCAGCAGGGCGTCGGCGGCCTTGTCGATACCCTTGGTGTTGCTCTTCTTGCGGATGATCGCGGCGAAGCTGCCGATGTCGATGTAGGGCGACGGGCCATCGTCGAAGGTATTCTCGAAGTGCTGGGCGTAGGTGCGCGCCGAGGCCACAGTCTTTTTGTTGAGCTTGCTCAGGGCTAGGCCGAAGTCGTCCAGGGCGGCGAGCAAATCGGGCAGGGCCGCAGTGTCGTAGGCGCTCAGGGTAACGTCGTGGCTCATATCGGCGGCCACGGCCCGCGCACTGCGCACCTTGGTGGTATCGAAGTTCTCCTTCACAAACTCGGCCCGCGCCTTGTCGTCCACAATCCGCTGATCCTGGTCGATATAGCTCTGCACGATGGCCTTGCTTAGGGTGCCGCCGTCCATCGCCGGGTTATCGACGAGCTTGGCGAGGAAACCGGCGTAGGCCCAGCCGAGGGCCGGCTCCACCTCCTCGGAGGCGACCACGTAGCGCGTGTGGGGGGCGACGGCGGTGAGTACCTCGATCTGGCCCATCAGGCAGGCGTCGAAGCCGATCAGGTCGAAGCTGCCGATGCCGGTGTCGGCGCGGATCTTGCCCATGGCGGAGTCGATTTCATCGAGCAGCAGTAGGTCGCCGTCGGAGGTGAGGCCGAGTCCATCTGGGCCGGGCTTCGTCTGCGACCCGTCGCTCCAGCCGCCAGGCCAGCCCATGCCGTGGTCGGAGAGGATGAGGGCGTGGTGGGCGGCGGGGTAGGTGTTGATCGCCCACTCGGCGAAGTCCACCAGCGTCTGCCCGTCAGCCATATTGACCTCGCCAAGGTCGGCCACCACCTCGGAGTGTAGCAGCTTGAGGTCGTCGTCTTTGGTGATGTGCAGGCGTCGCGTGCCCGTCCAGTTGCCGTCGCCGCGAAACGCGCCCTTGTAGCGGTCAACCTGAGCGACGATGGTGACGTTTGCGGATGAGCCGACCCGCTCGGCCTCGTTGACATCGGTGACCATGTCTTGCTCCAGCACCTGGTCATCGGCGTCCTCGTAGAGCATGACCAGCCAGGTGTCATCGGCGGCGGGCTTCGGCGCGGCGGTGGGCTTGGCCAGGGCGGTGGGCTTCGGCGCGGCGGTGGGTTTGGCCAGGGCGGTGGGCTTGACCGCAGCGGGCCGGGGGGTTGGCTTCTCGACGCCACCGGCGCATGCGGCGAGGGCGAGCGGGAGGACGAGCAGGGCGAGCAGCATGCGGGGGCGTAGCATGGCGGCAGCTCCTTGTAAGGTCTGAACTTTGCAGGCTGAACATTGAAATCTAGAGGCTGCTGAAATTTAGCCTTCAGCCCTCAACCTTCGCAGCCATACGGGCGTGCGGATCTGCCCACGGCGCACGGCGACGTACAGCAGCAGCAGGCTCGCCAGCACCGTCGCGATCAGGGCCACCAACCCGGCCTCCGGCCCGAACGCGCCGCCCGTCCACAGCACCGGCCCGGCGGTGGTCGAGACCAGCATCCGGCTGGTGCTGATCCCCGACACCGCCGATCCGAAGACCGGCCCCTGGAAGAAGTTCCACGACCAGTGGATGCCGACCGCCATCCAGATATTGCGCGTGGCCAGGTAGGCTCCGCCAAGCAGCGTACCCGCGCCGACGGCGATCGCCAGGGTGGACCAGATCGTGGCGGACGGGTTGGCTAGGTGCGCGGCCCCGAACAGGGCACCGCCGATCACCAGGGAGGCCCACGAGCCCAGGACACCCTCGAATTGCCGGAAGAGTATCCCCCGAAACACCAACTCCTCAAACAGCGCCACCATCAGAAACAGTAGCAGGCTGGCGATCAGCACGGGCAGATCGACGGCCACGCGCTGCACATGGTACCACCCGGCCAGGAACAGGGTGGCGAAGATTGCGACCATCAGGGCCGCGCCGATCAGGAAGCCCTGGCCCAGGCCCGGCAGCGCGCCGCGCGGGGCAAGCCCGCCCTCGGCGCACGGGACGCCCTCGATCCCTTGCTCAAGCAGCAGCACCACCCCGGCGGCCAGCAGCGCGCCGACCCCGCGTGCGAGGATCATCCCCGCTAGCGATAGGGCCAGGATGTCGAGGATGGCGACGACGATTATGGTGGCGAACGCCAGGACGAACCCCAGCGCCAGGCGGACGGGCGGCAGCCGCATGATGCGGCGGAAGGTGGTCATCTGGGTATTCCTCCAGGGCGCTTGCACTGTCGCCGCCCGGCGGGGGGTTAGGGGTGGCAAAGCCACTCCCAAAAGATCTTTTTTGGCACTACCGCAAAACTAACGCGGTCATCCCAGCCGCCCGGCCCGTAAACGGGCGGGCTAGGTTGACGACGACCGCTGAAGCGGCCTGTCTGAGGCCGCTTCAGCGGCCGTCGTCAACCTAGCCGGATGCTTCAGCCCCACGGCGGGCTCATGCCCTGATGGTGGCGTCAACACGGATTGACACCCCTTACGGGCCTGTGGTACACTCTGGCGTCGGCGCGACAAGCGCCGATTTTTGCGCATGTGTCGCGCACCCTGATGGTGCGAGAGTATAGTATATCGGATACGCAAGGAGTTTCCCCCCATGGCTTCCGGATCCACAACCGATCTGCGCACGGGCGTCGTGCTGCGCTACAACAATGATCTGTATCAGGTGGTAGAGTTTCAGCACGTGGCGCCGGGTAACTGGCGGGCCTTCGTGCGTATCAAGCTGAAGAACCTGAATAACGGCAAGGTGATCGAGGATCGTGTGCGTGCCGGCTCGGACATCGAGATCGTCCGCATCGAGCGTCGCCCCATGCAGTTCCTCTACCGCGAGGGCGAGGACTTTATCTTCATGGATAATAGCACCTACGACCAGATCCAGGTGAGCGCGAAGGCTGTGGGCGATGGTGCGCGCTTCCTGAAGGAGAACGAGGGTGCCGAGCTGGTCTATGACTCGGAGCGCGAGGTGCTGCTCGGCGTCGAGTTGCCGATCTTCGTGACCCTGGCCGTCACCGAGACGACCATCGCCGTCCGTGGCGACACGGCCACGAACGTCACTAAGGCGGCCACCCTGGAGACCGGCACGGTCATTCAGGTGCCCGGCTTCGTCAACGAGGGCGACGTGCTGAAGATCGATACCCGCACCGGCGACTATATCGAGCGGGTGTAGCCCGTCATATGTTTGGTTGAACTTGCCAGCGCAGTTGGCAGTCTCAACCAAACATATGACGCGGGTTGGAGGGCACCGCTCTACCGGACGGTCTGCGGTGCCAGCGGCAGTATCAACGCCGCAAGCATTTGCTGCCGTGCCCCAAGCGGCTCCAGTCGCACCCCGCCATCCTCAGGGTCGTAGGCCAGCACCGTCCGCTCGAAGTACTGCAGCGCCCGCGCCCGCCCGTCGGCCGCGTGCCCTGTGAACTCCTCCGAGATCGGCAGGCCGAACACATCCGCGCCCCCGCCACGCTGCCAGAAATCCAGGAATGCCCCCTTGATGCCGTGCCCGGTCTCGGCGAAGAAGACCGGCGCGCCCGCCGGGTCGCCCGGGGCCAGCGCGCCCGCCCCGCCAAAGGCCAGAGACTCGGCGGCGACCCGGCCCAACGGCGCGGGTTGCACGTAGTAGGGTGTGTCGGCTAGGTCGCCGCGCAGCTGGATCACGGCGTTGGCGAAAAC
>SESE01000445.1_pt1 | contig 17288 bp, 16 predicted proteins | sample 3171371 | NCBI WGS metagenome assembly SESE01 (sample SAMN06051881, study PRJNA518727) | freshwater metagenome | biome: subpolar coniferous forest; feature: holomictic lake; material: water; isolation source: holomictic Lake 442, 13 m depth | place: Canada: near Kenora, Ontario | collected... | reverse complement strand
CAATTCGACATGGCAACACACTGACCATGGTGGGTGTTATGGTCAGCGCTACAGGCCGATTTGAAGACAAAATTTCAGAATTCATAAATACTGTGATTATGAACAGTATATTTCATTGGTTCCAGAAATGGAAATTGATTGCATTTTTACTGGGCACACTTGGCAAAGTCAATACCAGCGCTGGATTGCAGACTTTTTCTTCGATTTATCCACAGCCTTAACCACGCATTTTGTGGATAACAAATCCGCTACGATTTACCCATGTGCAGTCACTACCAAGCCATCAGCGAGCGCGAGCGCTATTTCAGGCACTTCGCTTTGGAGCCGCCGTTCGATATGGGTAAACACGATGTCTGGCCAGGCTATCTGTCCAGCTTTATTCGCTGTCGTCCCCACGCTGATGTCAGTAATGATGCTGGGCCAGTTTTCGAATCTCTGGTTGGTCTGTTTGGACTGGTGCCACATTGGGCAACTGACACGCAATCGGCCCGTCACACTTACAACGCCAGGGCTGAAACAGTCGCAGAAAAACCCAGTTTCAGGGATGCGTGGAAATTCAGCCAACATTGCATCATTCCTGCCGAAGCTATTTTCGAACCGGATTGGCGCAGTGGTAAGGTTGTCACAACTCGAATTTCCAAGATTGATGGTGAGCCTTTTGGCATCGCCGGACTGTGGTCAGCGTGGAAATCACCCGATAGCAAAGTCATTTACAGCCACACCATGCTGACCATCAACGCCGATGACCATCCATTGATGCATTTGCTCCACAAACCCACGGATGAAAAACGCATGGTGGTCATTCTGCAACCAGAGCATTATCAGGATTGGCTGAAGGCAACGCATGAAAACAGCAGAACATTTATGCAGGCTATTCCAGCACAATTTCTGCAAACGATACCGGCAATGCCATGAAGATTTTTTCAGTCCTATTTGTCTGCATGGGCAACATCTGTCGCAGTCCGACGGCACATGGGGTATTTCGTCAGAAAGTCATCAACCACGGATTAGAAAACTTGGTGAGGGTGGATTCAGCGGGAACCCACAACTATCACCCAGGCAGTCCACCGGACGAACGTGCCCAAGCGTATGCGGCCAAGCGAGGTTATGACCTGTCTGATTTACGCGCCCGCAGGATTCAAGATGCTGATTTTGAGGACTATGACCTGATTTTGGTGATGGACTTGGACAACTTATCCGACATACAGGACGAGTGCCCGAGAGAGCATCAGCACAAAGTGCGCCGCCTTACCGAATTTTGTCTGAAGCATGAAGCCCAGGTTGTACCCGACCCTTATTACGGTGGCAACAATGGCTTTGAGACAGTGCTTGACTTGGTGGAGGATGCCTGCGATGGATTGCTGCAATTTGTGAAGCAGCAGTCCACGTGAACCGAAGCGTGATCTTTGCCCTTTTGGCGGCTGCGCTCTTTGGTGCAAGTACACCATTTGCCAAACTACTTGCGTCTGACGTACCGCCTATTTTGTTGGCAGGGTTGCTCTACCTGGGTAGCGGCATTGGGTTGGCTATCTTACGAATCGTTCGAGACAAAGGATTCAAGCGGTCGGGGATGCCAAAAGCCCAATGGCCTTGGCTGCTCGGAGCCATATTTTTTGGTGGTGTGCTTGGCCCGATTGCGCTGATGTTTGGATTGATGTTCACCGGTGGGGCAACGGCATCACTGTTACTCAATCTGGAAGCCATGCTCACCGCTGTCATCGCATGGATGGCGTTCAAAGAAAATGCAGATCACCGCATTGTGCTTGGCATGGCCGCCATCGTTGCAGGCGGTATTGTTCTGGCTTGGTCAGGTCATGCAACCTCAGTGTCAGACTGGATTGGCCCCATTCTTGTCGCTCTTGCCTGCCTGTGTTGGGCGATTGATAACAACCTCACCCGCAAAGTGTCGGATTCGGATGCCTTATTCATTGCCACAGTCAAAGGTCTGATTGCAGGTGTTGTGAATACATCGATTGCTCTTAGTTTGGGAGCACAGATGCCCAGTCTTCTGACCACACTTGCCACGATGCTCGTTGGTCTATTGGGTTACGGTATCAGCTTGGTGTTGTTTGTGTTGGCGTTAAGAGGACTTGGAACAGCTCGCACTGGGGCTTATTTTTCGACGGCCCCATTTCTTGGCGCTGCCGTTGCAATGCTTGTTTTTGATGAATCCGTGTCTGGGCCTTTCTGGATGGCTGCTGTTCTGATGGGGATAGGTGTCTGGTTGCATTTCACTGAGCGGCATCAACATGTACACACCCACGAAGCGACAGACCACTTACACAGCCATGTTCACGATGCACACCATCAGCATCCGCACAATTTTGAATGGGTGGGTCGTGGTTCTCACCAACACCATCACGCGCATGGCGTTATCAGCCACAGTCACGAACATTATCCTGACACCGACCATCGTCATACTCACTGAAAATACTCTCACAGAATCATGGTGAAATTGTCTGGAAAATTCAGTTTTGCACGTCAAGAATTTAAATGACCAGACCTTATACCAGAGAAAAAACATGACCCGCAAACAAAAAAGTAGTCCCATCGAAGACCTTCTGACACTGGTCTCCTTGATGCCTTGGTGGGTCGGATGTATTCTGGCTTTCGTCTCATTTTTCACATTACGCCATGTTGCCAATTCGTTTGTCGATGTCGATGTGGCTCCAGGTCAGATTGCATTGACCATCAGACATGCGATGTGGAAAACACTTGCCACCGTTTTCCAGTACATAAGTGGGTGACAACAAATTAGGTACGCATCCAGAGTTTTCATTCTCTTACGAATCAACAGCTTACGTTGAAAAAGTAGGTATAAAACTTATTATTACCCGCCTATTGATTGTCTATCCACATGACCCGCTATAAAGCTGAAATTGCTGCTGGCTCATTGATGCCGACTGAAAGCAGACGCATTGCTGCGCTGTTGTTGACGCATCCCGATGAAGCCACGTGGCAACATGCCATCGAGGTTTTGAACATCCTTCAAAAAAAGACACCCGCTACCGCCCGACGACAGGCCAGACTCATCAGGCAGCGACTGGCAACACTAGACGACACAGCCTGGATAATGATCGCAGAGCGCGAGAGCGAGGTGGTCACTCAGTTGTTATTGGCAGCATCTGTCAAACACAGCCAGTTGTTAGGAGACTTCATGCGTTGCGTCTATGCCTGCCGACAACGCCGTTTGGAACCTACACTTTCCCGATTGGACTGGCAAGATTTTTTGACTGAATGCGCCTACAACGACATTGCCGTTCAAAGCTGGAGCGACACCACCCGTGCAAAACTGTTTCAAGTTATCGTTCGCATCTTGTGCGAAGCCAAGTACCTGGAAAATCACCGCAGCATGAAATTGACACCACCCTTCATTCACCCCGTCGTTCGCAGTTACTTCTGCAGCCGTGACGAAAAATACATCCTGGAATGCCTGGAGCGCTCACCATGACATTGACGCTTGACGAGCGACTGAACCAAATATTACCCCGCATCACCTCGCGTGATTTTCTGGACAGCAAAGGCCTGGGCAATGAGATTGGTTTTTGGATATTTGATTACCCACCCGAGCGTGAACTTGATGTGCGCGACTTTCTGGCCAGTACAGTATTGCCAGCCCTGGTCAGGCAAGTGCCAATCATCAATGCGGCCAACGTTGATTTATTGACATTGGTCACTGAACTGTTGCAAGAGCGCAAGCTGATGGACAAAGCCTTTGACATGCAACAAACCAAGGGTAATGACAGCGCCCTGACTGCATTACGCTCTGTACTCAAAGAAGACAAACTGGCTCAAAAAATAGCCAACCAGTTTGACATTGCTCACCTTGATATGCTGATGTTGACGGGTGTGGGTGCCGTCTATCCCATGCTGCGCACCCACACGCTACTGTCAGCACTGCATCCCATCATGGGCAAAACACCTTTGCTTATGTTCTTCCCCGGGCGGTATGACGGCCATTCACTGCGATTGTTCAATACACTGACAGAGGATCACTACTACCGGGCGTTCAGGTTAGTTGCCAGTGATCAGCCAATATCGAAAAACTAACCACTATCCACTAACAATAACCATGCACATCCGTGAACTATTTCAAAAGCCCATTGACCGTCCCATCAATGGCGTGATTAAGGCTGACCAACTGGATGCCGCCAGCATTTGGCAAGAGTTGGAAGAGTATGTGGTCACCAAGCAAATCAGTGACTATCTGCGCAAATTCTTTGATGCCTATTTGGCAGCGATGGATGGCCCACACGACGCGGCCATTACTGATCGTATGGGTGTGTGGGTGTCTGGTTTCTTTGGCTCGGGCAAATCGCACTTCATCAAAATTTTGTCTTATTTGCTGGAAAACATCCAGGCCAGCCATCCCCAGACAGGTGAAACTCGCCACGCTGCCCAGTTTTTTGACCACCAGAAAATCAAGGATGCCATGCTGCTGGCCGACATCCACCGCGCCGTGCAGGGCACTGCCGACGTGATCCTGTTCAATATTGATGCCAAAGCAGATAGCAAAACGGAACGTGATGCCATTTTGCAAGTGTTCTTGCGCGTGTTCAATGAAAAACTGGGGTTCTCTGGGGATGCCCCCCACATTGCCGACATGGAACGTTATCTGGTGGGCAAAGGTGTTTTTGACACCTTCAAAGCCAGTTTTGCCAAGTCCAATGGCCGTTCATGGAACCAGGAGCGCGATGCCGTTGACTTTTTACGCGACGACATCGTGGTCAGTCTGGCTCAGGCTCTCAACATGACCCCAGAGTCCGCAGGCCAATGGTTTGACCATGCGCGTGACAGCCACCGCATCAACATCGAAGGTTTTGCCAAACTGGTCAATGACCATCTGGCCACGCAACCTGCCCATCACAAAGTCATTTTTTTGGTCGATGAGGTAGGCCAATTCATTGGCAACAGCTCGCCGCTGATGCTCAGTCTGCAAACCATCACCGAACAACTGGGCACGCAATGCAAGGGTCGCGCCTGGGTCATTGTCACCAGCCAGGAAGATATTGATGCCGCCATTGGCGAGGCCAACAAAGCACGCAGCCAGGACTTCTCCAAAATTCAGGGACGTTTTCACACCCGCCTGTCATTGGCCAGCAGCAACACCGATGAGGTCATCAGCGAACGTCTGCTGGCCAAAACCGAAGCTGCCCACGTTGCCCTGCGCGATGTGTTTGCAGGCAAAAGAGATGTCATCAACAACCAACTTAGCTTCATGGGCAATTCAGTCTGTCTGCGTGGGTACAAGGATTCGATGGAGTTTGTGGCGACCTATCCGTTTGCGCCCTACCAATTCACACTGCTGCAAAAAATCTTTGAATCCATCCGAAAAGTGGGTGCGACAGGCAGGCATTTGTCACGCGGTGAGCGTTCTTTGCTCGACGCGTTTCAGTCTGCCGCCGTGCGCAATGCGCATCACAGCACCGATGTGTTGGTGCCCCTGTATGACTTTTACCCGTCGATTGAAAGTTTTATCGACGGCATGGCCAAACGCTCCATTGACGAAGCCCCGCAAAACCCAGCTTTGCAGCCCTACGACAGCCTGCTGCTCAAAGCCATGTTTCTCATTCGCTACATCCCAGACATCGTCAAACCCACCATCGACAACCTGGCCACCCTGTGCATTGACCAGATTGATGCTGACAAACTCGCCCTTAAACGCAAAATTCAAGAGAGTCTGGCCCGCCTTGAGCAGCAGCGTTTGGTCAGCCGCAATGGCGATTTATGGTTCTTTTTGACGAATGAAGAGCGCGATGTGGCGCGTGAAATCGGCCACGTTGAAGTCTCAGCCGCAGAAAAGTCCCGACTGCTGGCCGAGATTGTTTTTGACGAAATACTGGGCGGACAAAACAAGGTTCGCCACCGCGACACCAAAGGCGACTATGAATTTAACCGTTTGCTTGATGGTGCCCCCTGGCGGCAGGCCAACCACGCCCTGAGCTTTGAATTGCTCACGCCTCTGGGTGATGACTATGACCATTTGCACGCCGCCAGGTGCATTCTGCGCAGCAGTGAAGGCCATGGTCGAGCCATCGTCCGACTGGCCGAAGGGGACAGGCTTGACATTGAACTGGCGCTCTACCAAAGAATAGAAAAATACATCGTCAGCCCCAAAGCCGATCAAGCCACGCCATCGCTCAAACGCATTTTGAGTGACCGCAAGGATGAAAACCGTGAACGCCGTCAGCGTCTGGTGCATCAACTCTCTGAACTGATCACGCAAGGTGAGTGCTTCGCCTTGGGGCAGATCGTACAGATCAAGGCCACTGGCCCTGACAAGGTACTGGACGACTTGCTGAACTACCTCATCACCAACACCTACAGCAAGCTGCCTTTCCTGAATGTTCGCCAGGCCGACCCACACGATGAAATCAGGGCGGTACTCAGCGCTGACCACCTGAGTCGCCCAAACCTTGATTTGCAAGGCCATGAAGGCAATGCCCTGGCTATCAAGGAAATGCGTGAATACCTGATGCTGGCCGCCAGCCAGACCAGGGTGTTGCTGTCGGATGTGGTGAACCGTTTTTCAGGCATTCCATGGGGCTGGAAGCCCGAATGGGAAATCGTTTTGCTGATTGCCCGCCTGTTTATGGCGGGTGAAATCAAGCTCATGCTGGAAGGCTCAGACCTTGACCCTGCCAGTGCCATGGAACCTCTGACCAAATCAGCCCGATTCAAACAGGTGTCCATACTGAAGCGCAAAACGGCGGATGCGACCAGCCTCAAACGTGCGCGTGAGCTGTACAAAGACCTCTTTCAACAGCTGGGGCGAGAAGACGAAGACTCGCTGGTCACTGACTTTCGTACCCGTTTGTCTGAATGGCAATCTGACCTGAACGGATTCGTACTGACTGCCAGCACACCACATCACCCGGGCAAAGCAGACCTGGATGCCTTACTGCATCGCATCGCCCAGCAACTTGCCATCAATGACAGCTTTGCTTTTATCGAAACTCTGTTGGCAGAAAAGGATGACTGGCTGGATGCGGCTGATGATATTCATGATTTGGTTCATTTTTACAAGACTCAAATCACAGCCTGGCGCAAACTGCTGGACGGCCTGCGCTCTGTTTCCGACAACACAGGGGCACTGCACAAAGTGCCCCAGGCTGCTGCCGCCATGACAGAACTATTTCAAATCCGTGACAACCCCAGGCCCTACAGCCAGGTCAATCGCATTGAGCCTCTGCTGGCCACGGTGATGTTGGTCAACGAACAACTGGCACAGCAACACCGTGAGCTGGCGTGTTTGTCCATCGAAGGAAGAATTGCTGAAGTTCAGGCAAAACTTGATGCAACCCATGCGCCACCAGAGACGTGCAACAAGGCTTTGCATTCCTTGCAATCGCTCAAAATCCGTATCGCCAGCCAAACCAGCATCGCTCAAATTTTGTATTTACAAGGCCAAGGTGGCGAAGCCATGGATGAAGCCATCACCCTGATTGAAGCTGCCAAGCCCAAGCCAACGAACCATGTAGCTTCACCTGGCGACACCGCACAACCCGTCCAGACAGGCCTGCCTCTAGTACCCATGCCAACAGCCAAAACCACCAAGGTGATTCGAGCATCCGATTTCTCGGCCAAGAGCTACCTTGAGACTGAAGCCGATGTCGAAACTTTTGTGACCCAACTCAGGGCAGAGTTGATGATGACTGTCAGGGCGGGTCGGATGGCTCGGATTCAATAACACTGCCCATCAATAGCGAACCATGAGAATCCCGCTTCAAAACCTGTGTCATACTGCATGAAACGTCAGTAAAGATTTTTACCATGCAAGCTACCTCCAACCCAGATCAATCACGCTTTCAAATGCGCTTTAACCTGAGCGCCGGCAAGGTATTTCGCCGCAAAGACTTGACCGACAGGCACCCCAGTGTTGATCGGGAACTGGGGCGTTATGTACGTTCTGGCGTGGTGCGCAAGGCCGCACAGGGTTTGTATTACGTACCCAAGACGACACCCTTCGGTCAAGCTCCGCCAGACGAAAAGGCACTGGTGGCCAAGTTCTTGGACGACGAGCGTTTTTTGGTCTTTAACCCCAGCAGTTACAACACCTTGGGGCTGGGCACCACACAGCTCTACAACACCACCGTGGTCTATAACCACAAACGCCACGGCAAATTCATGTTGGCCGGGTTTGAGTTTGATTTTCGGGAAAAGCCGCACTTTCCACGCGCAAGCCAGGTGACCCGCGAATTTTTGTTGGTTGACATGCTCAACAACCTGGCTGGTCTGGCTGAAGACACTGATTCCGTGCTCAAAACTGTGCAAGCCAAGCTAAGCAGCTTTGATGAAAAGCGACTGCAACAAGCCGTCACCCACTATGCATCAGCCCGCACCCGCCGAATCTTTAGTGAGTGGGCCGCCCATGTCTGAAACCAAGAAGCCAGTGCGCTCTGGCAAGACCGAAGGTTTCTTGCACGATCACCCCAATTTTTTGGATCTGATCCGCCAAGTTGGCCAGCAGCGTGGCATCAATCCCTACCTGGTTGAAAAAGACTACTGGCTCATGCACAGCTTGTGGTGCTTGCAGCAACAGGGATGGTCATTCCAGCTCAAGGGCGGCACATCCTTGTCCAAGGGGTTTCAACTTATCCAGCGCTTTTCTGAAGACATTGACCTGCGCATTGAGCCGCCTGCTGATCAGAACGTCAAAACAGGCAATAACCACGACAAACCCGCTCAACAGGCTTCGCGCCAAGCCTATTTCGACTGGTTAGCGCAAGAGATGGCATCCAGGCAGATGCAAGGCATGGTGAGCATTGCGCGTGACACCGACTACGACGATGTCAAATATCGCAGTGCAGGCATCCGACTGGCCTATCAGGTCAAGACCGATGGCATCCCGGGCCTCAAGGAAGGCATCTTGTTGGAGGTGGGGTTTGACGACACCGTCCCCAACACCCCTTGTGATGTCTCATCATGGGCGCTGGATGCGGCTCTGAAAAGTACCGTTGCCGTCATCGACAACCGCGCCATAAGCGTGCTGTGCTACAGCCCTGCCTACACCTTTGTTGAGAAACTACAAACCATCTCCACCAAGTTCCGCAACCAGCAAAGTCTGGCCCAACACGGTGGCAACCCCGCAAGCAGCTGCTTCCCCAAGAACTTTTTGCGCCATTATTACGACCTGTCTTGCTTGCTAGACAGTCCTGAAGTGCAAGCGTTTATCGGCACACCGGCCTACCACGCCAGAAAACAAGAGCGATTTCCAGCCGCCGACAACCAGCACATAGCCAGCAATGAGGCTTTTTTATTGAGCCAGCCTGAAGTGCGCGCCCTCTATATCGCCAAATACAAAGAAACCAGCGGCCTGTATTACGCTGGCCAGGTGCCATTTGAAGACCTGTTGGCGCGTATCGCACAGCACATCGGTCGTCTGTGATGCTTCTACTTTTATAGCTACTAACGCACATCCCATAAGGGTTAGCGCCCTATTTGACCTATAAAAATTCCATGAACAAAGCCGCCCTCAAGTCCTGCGCCCCGCAAGCCTTCACAACAATATCAGTTTTGTAGCCAACTGACTACAATCAACGCCATGTACACCGTCATCGAAACCGACGAATTCAGCCAATGGCTGGGCGGTGGCGACAAATCAAGCCCGCGACATTGAACGGCCCAATCAACTGGTCAAGGAGCTGCCATGAGCAAGATCAAAACCCGGCCATTTGACATGGCCAACCACCTCCAAAGCGAGGCCGACATTACCGAATATTTAAGCCAGGTACTCGAAGACGGCGACCCCACCGAGCTGGCCGCAGCGCTGGGCGACATTGCCAAAGCGCGCGGCATGGCGCAATTGGCCAAAGACACCGGCCTGTCGCGTGAAAGCCTCTACAAAAGCCTCTCTGGCGAGCGTGTGCCCAGCACCGACACCCTGTTCAAAGTGATCCGTGCCATGGGCTTTAAGCTGACGGTGCAATCAGTAACGCCGGTTTGACGTCTATCCAACGCCTGCCAAGGTAAAAATTGAATGCATCAGAAGCTATACATCTGATAGCTGCCAACGCACGTCCCATAAGGGTTAGCGCCCTATTTGACCTATAAAAATCCATGAACAAAGCCAACCTCAAAGCCTACGCCCCACTGGCCCGCAAAGACTTTATCACCGCCGTCACTGCCCGTGCCAATCAGTTGGGTTTGTCTGGCAAGGGTGGTGCTTTTGAGGTATCAGACCATTAGACATGGCCAAATGTGCATACCAAGGTCGTCAAGCTGGCTGTACAACCCCTATCCTCGATAGGATGCGGCTTGCCGAAAATTAACCTATTGGCATAAGAATAACTTATTGGGTTATATTCACAATGGAAAAAAAGACGCCGCATTACAAGTTAGCTCATGCCAGGGCGTTGATAGCCCAAGGCGCTTACCGCGCCACCACAAGCGCCAGAACCGGTGCGACGGCTCTTGGTTTGGGATTGGATGAGATGCTGGCAATAGTGCAAGCCTTAACGCGTGCGGATTTCGACAAGAGCATGACGACCCACGCCGACCACACTGTGTGGCAAGACGTGTATAAACCCAGAACGGCTGTAGGGCCGGTGTATCTCAAACTGACGGTTATTGATGACGTACTGATTGTGTCCTTCAAGGAGTTATGAACATGAAATGCCCCACTTGCGGTGCTGCCGAACTGGTGCATGACACCCGCGATTTGCCCTATTGCTACAAAGGCGAAACGACCACCATTCCAGCCGTGATGGCCGACTGGTGTCCGGCTTGCCAAGAGTCCGTGACCGATCCAACTGAAACGCGCCGCACCATGGCGCTGATGCTGGACTGGAACAAACGGGTCAATGCCAGTCACATTGACCCCATGTTCATCACCATTGTGCGCAAAAAACTCAAACTTGACCAACGCGAAGCGGCCGAAATTTTTGGGGGTGGTGTCAACGCCTTTTCTCGCTACGAGACAGGTAAAACCAAACCTGCATTGGCCGTAGTGAAATTGCTGAAAGTGCTAGACCGTCACCCAGAACTGCTTGACGAAGTTCGGGCAGCATAGGCCAGTCCAACCACAATCACTGCAACTTTTATAGCTGCTAACGCAAGCTGCATAAGCCTTGGCGCCCTATTTGACCTATAAAAATTCCATGAACAAAGCCAACCTCAAAGCCTACGCCCCGCAGGCCCGCAAAGACTTTATCGCCGCCGTCACTGCCCGTGCCAATCGGCTGGGTTTGTCTGGCAAAGGCGTCGCCTTTGATGTGGCACCCGGCCAGCCCGAGGGCAATGTGACGGTGATTGCCGGCCAGGCCTGGCCCATCAAAGTGCAAGTCCAGCGCGAACAGCTTGTCAAGCGCATCAAAAAAGACGGCTTTGATCAAACCCTGGAGGCCATTGCTTCCACCTGGTTTAACCGGTTTGCCGCTCTTCGGTACATGGAACTGCACGACTATTTGGGACACGGCCACCGCGTGCTGTCGGGAACCGTTGGGGGAGTGCCCGACATTCTGACCCACGCCACCGACCTGGCCAACCCACAAAACGCCAATGCACTGCCCGGCCTGAACGCCGCCCAGATCACCGATATGAAATTGGCAGGAAACCGTGACGACGAGCTGTACCGCAGGGTGCTGGTTGCCCAGTGCAATGCCTTGTCTTGTACCCTGCCTTTTCTGTTTGAACACATTGACGATGACTCTGAGCTGCTGCTGCCTGACAACCTGTTGCACAGCGATTCCGTCATTGCCAAGCTGATTGAAGCCATCCCCGAAGAAGACTGGCAAGAGGTTGAAATCATTGGCTGGTTGTACCAGTTTTACATCAGCGAGAAAAAAGATCAGGTCATCGGCAAGGTCGTCAAAAGCGAAGATATCCCCGCCGCCACCCAGCTTTTTACCCCCAACTGGATTGTTCAATACCTGGTGCAAAACAGCGTAGGACGTTTGTGGCTCATGGCCAACCCGCAAAGCACTTTAGCCAGTCAGTGGCCGTACTACATCCAGCCCGCTGAGCAAACGCCAGATGTAGGAGCGGCCTTGGCCGCGATTACCCAGACGCGCATCTGCGAAGATGGCGACACTCTGAATCCCGAATCCATTACCGTGCTGGATCCGGCCTGTGGAAGTGGTCACATTCTGGTAGTGGCTTATGACGTGCTCAAGGCCATTTATCTGGAGCGTGGCTACCAGCCTCGTTCCATACCGCGCCTGATTCTGGAAAAGAATCTTTACGGGCTAGATATTGACGACCGTGCCGCCCAACTGGCCGGTTTTGCATTGATGATGAAAGCGCGTGCCGATGACCGGCGGTTGTTCAATGAACCCGTTCATCTCAATGTGATGGCATTGCAAGGTAGCCAGTGCATGAATGCCGAAACAATAGCCCACGCGCTGGACCCCGTAGGTCGGGTTAGCCCACAGGGCGTAACCCGACAAGCCACCCCAGATTTCGCGCCAAACGATTTATTTCCCGATACCCACCCCCAAATGTCTCTGGGTGAATCAGTTGGCATGGCGGAAATGTCGGGTTACGCTACGCTAACCCGACCTACGGACAACGCCCTGCAACCCACAATAGCCGCCCTGATCGCTACTTTTGAGCACGCCAAAACCTTCGGTTCTTTGATACAAATACCGCCACAACTCAATGCTGGCGTGCATAAGCTGCTACAAACTGTGCAGCAAACCATGGAAAGTGGTGACCTGTATGCCAAGGCCGCAGCGCAAGATGTTTGGCCTTTGTTAAGGCAGGCGCAGGTGCTGGCAATGCAGTTTGATACGGTGGTGGCGAATCCACCGTATATGGGTGGCAAGGGCATGAATCCGGCCCTTAAAGACTACGCCAAAGCGACATTTCCTGACAGCAAATCGGATTTGTTTGCCATGTTTATGGAGCGCGGTTTTGAGTGGTGCAAGCCGTCAGGCTTCAACAGCATGGTGACGATGCAGAGCTGGATGTTTTTGTCGTCGTATGAGGCGCTGCGGGAAAAGTTGCTGAAGGAACGGACGATCCAGACCATGGCGCATTTAGGAGCGCGAGCGTTCAGCGAAATTTCTGGCGAGGTGGTGCAGACAACGGCGTTCGTTTTACAGGACAGTTATTTCAATGGTTTTAAGCCCGTTTTCTTACGACTCGTGGAAGGTAATGAAGAGCAGAAGCAACGTGGTTTGCTTGCAGGACTCAATCGTTTTCATGAGATTGTTCAGGATAACTTTAAGAATATCCCAGGTAGTCCCATTGCTTACTGGGCTACTGAAAAGGCCAGAAATGCTTTTCAAGGAAATGCCTCAATTGAAGAATACGCACTTCCGCGGCAAGGAATGGCAACAGGGGATAACCAACGATTCATTCGGTTATGGTTCGAAGTTCGTTTTGATGATTCTGGCTTTCGAATACTAAACAAGGAGGCAGCTTGGAACAGTGGTAGAAAATGGTTTCCGTATAACAAAGGTGGATCGTTTCGGAAGTGGTACGGAAACAATGAATATGTCATTCGATTTGACAGACAAAGTTATGATATCCTGAAAACAATGGGGAATCATTGCCCATCTGAGCATCTATATTTTTTGCCTGGAGTTACTTGGACTGCGATTTCATCTGGCACCTTGTCAGTTAGGTTTGACGACATCGGTTTTATTTTCAGCAATGCTGGTATGAAAGTCTTTGCCAGGAATGATGAAGACTGCAATGAAGTTTTAGCTAACTTGTCATGCTTTTTGAATTCCCCAGTCGCAGCCCAACTAACGAGCTACCTATCGGAAACTGTAAATTTTGACCAAGGAGTTATTGCGCGGCTTCCTTTAGCGAAAATCCGCGATATTGGTGACATCTCCTATGAGCTAATTCAGCATGCGAGAGACGATTGGGATTCCAATGAAACATCCTGGGACTTCAAGAAGTTCCCTTGGCTAAATTCATTGCACGGAGGGCATCTGATTCAGCATTCATGGAATATATGGGGGCAGCACTGTAGCGAGAAAATCCTTTTAGTGAAACTATTGGAGGAAATAAGTAATGGCTTATTCATCAACGCCTACGGTCTCCAAGACGAACTCTCCCCCGAAGTCCCACAATCCCAAATCACCCTAACCCGTGCCGACCGCGAAAAAGACTGCCAGCGTCTGATCTCCTACGCCATCGGCTGCATGATGGGCCGTTACAGCCTGGATGAACCCGGCCTGATCTATGCCAACTCAGGCAATGTCGGCTTTGACCCAAGCCGTTACACAAAAATCCCCGCAGATGCCGACGGCATTGTCCCCATCACCGACGAACTTTGGTTTGAAGACGACGCAGCTTGGCGCATTCGCGAGTTTCTAAGCACAGTCTGGAGTCCAGATACCCTTGAAGAAAACATGCAATGGCTGGCTGAAAGCCTCGGCACCAAGCCCTGCGAAACCCCGGATGAGACCATTCGCCGCTACATTGCCGACAAGTTTTTCAAAGACCATCTGCAAACGTATAAAAAACGCCCCATCTACTGGCTGTTTTCCAGCGGCAAACAAGGCGCATTCCAAGCCCTGGTCTATCTGCACCGCTACCACGAAGGCACCTTGGCCAGAATGCGCGCCCAGTACGTCGTGCCTCTCACCGGCAAAATCCAGTCCCGCATCGACATGCTGTTCAAAGACGCAGCAGCGGCCAGTAGCACCGCAGCCCGCAACAAACTGGCCAAGCAAATCGAGTCACTCAAAAAGAAACACACTGAACTGATCGCCTACGACGAACAACTGCGCCACTACGCCGACATGCGCATCCAGCTTGATCTGGATGATGGGGTGAAAGTGAACTATGGCAAGTTTGGCAATTTGCTCGACAGTGTGAAAATCGTCACCGGAGGTAGCTCAGATGATTAAGTCTGTTCGTGTAGTTAATTTCAAGTCGTTGGCTGCTATTGAGATTCCACTGGGTCATTTCAATTGTTTGGTGGGCATGAATGGTGCAGGCAAAAGCACGGTTCTTCAGGCCTTGGACTTTTTGTCGCAACTAATGCGTGGGGATGTGCAGGGCTGGCTTAGCCAGCGGGGGTGGTCTGCGGCTGATCTCAAATGCAAATTGCGCAAGGAAAGCAACATTACGTTCAACGTGTCGTTTTCAACGTCTGGCGGTGCGGTGCTGACCTGGATTGGCGTGTTCAACCGTTCAGACTTGCGTTGCTCACAAGAGAGCGTGTACTTGGGGGGTGGGAAGGGAGCGAGCACTTTGCTTCGCTTGAGTGGGCAGACCTATGCATGGGTAGGCAAGGAAAGCCAAAACATCGCGTTTGAATACCAAGGCTCCATCCTGTCGGCTTTGAAAGATTCCGAAATACCTGCGCCTTTGCTGACGTTCCGTGATGCGCTGCGCCGTGTTCGTTCTTTAGAACTGCTGTCACCGGAAAAACTGCGTAAAAGCGCGCGCGTTAGTGAACACGATATTGGCGCAGGTGGCGAAAAACTATCCGCCTATCTTGACAATATCAAGGGAGAGCAAAAAATAAGGTTGGTTGAGCTGCTCCAAAAATTTTACCCCGCCCTGGTGGATTTCAAGATCACTTCGCAAAAATCAGGGTGGAAGAAGCTGTCAGTGTTTGAGCAATTTGCCAGCCAAAAGCTGGAAACTGAAGCACTGCATCTGAATGACGGCCTGCTCCGCATATTGGCAGTGCTGACGCAAGCCGATGCCGATCGGTCTTTGCTGCTGTTGGATGAAATTGAGAACGGCATCAACCAGGAAATTGTAGAAATGCTGGTGGATACGCTGATACAAAGTCCGCAGCAGTTGCTGGTAACCACCCACAGCCCTTTGCTGCTGAACTATCTACCAGATGATGTGGCAAAGGATGCAGTGCAGTTTCTGTACAAAACTTCTCAGGGGGAAACAAGGTGTCGCAACTTCTTTGCTATACCGCGCATGGCCGCCAAGCTCGAGGCGATGGGGCCAGGCGATGCCTTTGTCGATACCGATTTGCGTTTGTTGACGCAAGAATGCATCGATTTGGACAAGCGACATGAAGCGGCTGTCCGTGCAGAGGTGCAGGCAGAAGCCGATGCCACCGACGCAGGTGGCGCATGAAGTTGCTCATCAGCGGCGAAGGCCCAAGTGATCTGGGTGCATGCAACAACGCCCAAGGCCGATGCACCGACGCTGATTTTAACCGTGGGCCAATGGCTGTATGGCTGGCACGGTTGTGGGAGAACATGCTGGGCTACAACCTGCTGGATACGCCAGAGGCTGTTGTGTATGTGAGTGAAACCGCGCTGGCACAACAGGCCAAAAAATCCGGCAAACGGATGCAGAGCTTACGGGGCAAGAAGCAAGCGGTTGAAACGGGTTTGTATTTCGGCAATGCCAAACATTTGGGACTGATTGCACAGCAGTTGGCGACTGACCACGCTGATTCTGTAATGGCTGTCTTGTTCCATGATGCCGATGGCACGCGAAGCGCCCCTGGGCAAATGTGGCAGTCCAAATGGGACAGCATGGTGAATGGATTTGCCTCTGCGGCTTTTGATTTTGGTGTGCCCATGTTGCCCAGACCCAAGTCTGAGGCGTGGCTGCTGTGCGCGTGGCAAACAGCTAAACATTCGTACGCTGCATTGGAAGATATCTCAGGAAACGACGAATCGCCTAACTCGGCAAAAGTGCAGTGGGATGCCTTCATGGGCAGCCAGCAGACCTCTGAGCAAGAGGCTGACTGGTGTGCCTACAACCCTGGCGATTGGCACAACCTGCTCACCATGCCGAGCTTCAAGGCGTTTTATGACCGCTTTCATGAGGTAGCCAAGTCCATGCTTAGGCAGGGGAGGGTTCGCAACTGTATGCCAGAAAGTTGAGCAAAGTTGTGTATAATTACTCATTATGATCAAGTTTCTAACGATTGGTGAAGCGTCTAAAGTGCTAGGTGTAACGCCTGGGACTTTGCGTAGATGGGAAAGTTCTGGTAAATTGATACCAGAAAGAACCAAAGGGGGTGCTCGTCGTTATGATGCATCAAAAATCGGTATGTCCACATTTGTTGATGCGCCAAACTCTCGTAAAACGATTGCTTATGCAAGAGTGTCAAGCCATGATCAAAAAAATGACCTTGAGCGTCAAAAACAAGTCTTAGAAATGTATTGTGCGTCTCAAGGTTGGACGTTTGAAGTCATATCTGATCTTGGATCAGGTATGAATTATCACAAAAAAGGTCTTAAACGACTTTTGAACGAAATTATTAAAGGTGATGTTGGACGGCTTGTCATTACACACAAAGACAGATTGCTTAGATTTGGTGCTGAACTTGTTTTTTCTATCTGCGAAGCTAAGCAAGTTGAAGTTTTGATCATTAACAAGGGTGAAGATACCAGCTTTGAAGA
>SESE01000443.1_pt1 | contig 17362 bp, 21 predicted proteins | sample 3171371 | NCBI WGS metagenome assembly SESE01 (sample SAMN06051881, study PRJNA518727) | freshwater metagenome | biome: subpolar coniferous forest; feature: holomictic lake; material: water; isolation source: holomictic Lake 442, 13 m depth | place: Canada: near Kenora, Ontario | collected... | reverse complement strand
GCGCGGGCGTCGATCTCCCGGCCCGTTAAAAACAGGTCGCTCGGTGGTGGCCCATACAGGGCGGTCCAGCCGAATTGCCTGAAAATGTTTGTCGGGTTATACATTGCAACGTTAGGGATGCGTAGTTGCGATGCAGTAGGAATAAATCCTTGCGCCGAAAGAGGGTGGATGTTCGTGGCGACGAAGACGCTGCCGTATTTTGAGAGTCTCGTGACCACATAGTTGGTGGTGGGGGTGCAGGTCCAACTGTGCGACACAAACGCCGCGTTTGTTGATATGCCCCAGGATTCAAAAACGGAAGCAACATTGGAGAACATAACACTTACGCCAAACCATTGCTGGGAAGCCAGCTGCGTGATGCCGATGTTTGCCCATCCCGTTGTACACATGGAGATCGTTGTGGAGTTGGTTAGTCCCCGAATCGTCCGGTCAAAACTGTTTGTCAGGTAGAGCGTACTGCCCCCTACGGTAACCGTCGCCACATTGCCGGTGGTAGAGCCTACCACTGCATAGCCAACCGGCATGACTCCTGCCGTGAGAAATGTGTTGGTATTTACCGTGACCGTGCCCGAAAACACCGCGCCTGTGTTCCACCCCCACGCCCCGGCCGCCATGTCATCCCCGCGAGTGACAACCTCGCCATCAGAAAACATGTAGCTGACTGTTTCTCCGTACAGATATCCATTAGCGGCGGGCAACGTTGTAGCCAGCAGACCATACATGGTGATGTTGGTCGTGGCGTACCGTGTGACGTGGTAACCAAACCCACCGCGACTTTCGTCGAAGGGTATGCGGCAGGAGTAGGATGGCAGAGCCGCCAGCCAAGGATACCCCTGCGCTGCGGCCAGCAGTGGCAGCAGAATCACGACCAGCATGTACCGCAGTATCATAATTGCCAATCCGGTTCGTTTGTCCACGTCAACACTTCGCGTGCGGTTAGGTTCGTGGAAAGTACCCATGTCCGCGACGTGATCACCATGGCGGCAGGCGGCGGCGCAGCGGGAATTACCCGATACCAGCCGCACATAGCGTTGAGGCCGGGATCGCACTCCCGCATGTTCTCACCCTGCCTGGTGGTCAGGTTGACCCCGAGACGCGGTAGAGGCTGCGCCACGCGGTCAACGGTGCGGCCGTCCGTAGAGTGGACCCAGCCGTCGGCAAGGGCTACAAGTGCCAGCAGGATCACGCTAGCGAGCGCGACTATATAGCGGTGCAATCGCATAAGATCCTCCATCGTAAATTATGGAAATCATGTACGTGCGGTTGCTGGTCACGTCGAGTTGGCTTGTCCAGATGACATTAGTGGGCCAGGAGATCGTCGGGGTCGTGTTGGTGGGTGTCGTGAGTAGCAGTTGCATCACACGCGGCCCGGTGGCAGGTGTGTTGGTTGCGGCGATGGTGTAGGCACCGTTGGTTGGCGAACTGGAGCGGAATGCGCCGGCGTTCCAGTCGAGCAACAGTTCACCTGCAATCACAGTCGCGTTACTCCAAGCGCCGAAGGTGGCGTTGCTGACTGCCGCCACGCCAGTCTCCACCGCCGTCACCCGCGCCTCAAGCGGTGCCAACAATTCAGAGGTCGGGAATGTCATTGAGAAGTGCGACGGGGTTCCGTTTTCGACAGACAGCACAAGGGTAGGAGTTCCCGAAAGTGCGGTCAACTTCAGTCGGATCACCGGATAGCATAGATTTGTTGTAGCAAGGTCGCCGTAGGGGATGCTGAATAGCAACTTGCCGACCGTTGCACCTGCTGGCACTGCCTGCCCAAGTACAGCCACACCCTCGAAAGCCGAAAGCGTATTGCGAACGGTGTCGTAAGCGTAAAACTCTGCCGTGATAGATGCGCTGCCAGCCACGTTCTCGTTCATCCACAGCTCGACATCGACGGTTCCATGTTGCAGCGATGTAAACGACTTGTCGGTGCAGATCAAGTTGACGACATACTCACCATTCGATGTCGTCGGGATATTAATTGTCCCGCTTGCAAGTACAGCCGTATTTGTGCAGGAAAACACCATCAATGGTTTACTGAATCCGTTGGTTCTGACGGTGTTTCTGTTGGTTGTCCAGTAGCCGACAATGCCACTTTGAATGCTCGCCTGCTGCTGTGCCAGTGTCACATAGTCACTCGACACAACCGCATTGTTGCCGCCGAGGGTACCCGTGCGGGTGACGTTTCCGGCCATCGCAACAAACTGCGCCGCGTTGGTGAGCGCGGCGTCGGCTTTTGCGCCCTGTTCAGCCGTCGCAAAGTACACGCCCGCATCTTCAAGCCAAACCGCATCCGGATACTGTGATTTGTCCCATATCTGTGTGGCCACTACGGAAACCTCGGCCGCGCCAAGACTTGCTGCGGTAATCAAACTCAGGTCGTAGGTGCTAGCAACTGTGCGCGCAACCGGCCCTAAATCCGGGAAGGCCCATCTTCCCGTTTCTGGTGTCCAAAGGTAAAGCCAGTCACCGTTTGTGGTTGCCTTGATTTGCCAAGACTTTGTTAAATCAAACGAGTTCAACCACAGTCCGTTTGTCACGGAAAGCGTAGCGACAACGCCTCCGGTGAGCGGGAGGTACGCACTCGCCACCGACTGCGCCGCCTGGTTCGTGGCCGTGATACGTGCCACCTCTGCGCTGGCGCCGGCGGCGGTCTGCCAATCGGTACGCCAGATGGCTCCGGAGGCGCAGAGGAAATCTCGGCCGACGTTGAGCGCCGACGTAGCCGCGGCGTCGGCATAGGAGCGGTCGGCGTGGGGATCGATGGCTGTGGTGTGGGCGGAGATCCTGGCAGTGATGGTGGTGGAGACATCGGCAACGGTTGGCCGGGCTGCGATCGCGGCTTCGATCTGCCGTGTCCAGGCGTAGGAGTCGGGGAGTGAGGCGCTTGCCAGCACCTGGGTGGGATAGCCGCCGGCGAAGCGTAGCGCGATCTGGGCGCGCATGTTGCGCGTGCGGCCGTCATCGATTACCACCACGGCCGTGGCGCTGGCCGTGTCTACGCGCTGCGTGCTGGGCCAGGTGATGCTCACGCGGCCGGGGGAACTGGTGCCGAGCACGGATCCGGTGAGGGCGTAATAGGCTCCTGCCATGCCGTTGGTCTGCCACCAGAGCGCCACCGTGGCATTGGTGGCGATCGCCCAGGGCGTAGATCCGCTGAGATAGCGCGGCCGCAAGGTGAGGCTTTCGCCGCGGTAGAGGGTGTAGGCGGGTGTGGCAGGTGGCGGCGATCCAGGGGAGATTGGCAGCAGTTGCACGTCCCAGTCCAACTGGCCCAGGGCGGGCAGGGACAGGATCGAGAGCAGGCAGAGGATTCGGTTCATGGTGCATCACCTCCTATTCAGACAGGCGCAGGCTGAGCCATTCGGAGTCCGGAATGGACTGGACTACCTTTATGATCGGGTCGGCGCCGGCGGCAAGTTTGGTGCCGTTTGCGGCAAGCCACACCGGGTCCACACTGGGGCGCTGGATGACACCTTCGGGCTGGCCTACATCGATCTCTTCCACACAGCGCGTCAGCACGCCATCCTTGAGGTATCTGTAGCCGCTCTCGATGAAAGCCTCGCACCAGCCGATGTTGGTGGCCTGGGCCTGGCCGGCCAGCACCACCATGTTGGTGCGCACGTGGATGTCGTAGGTGTACTCGTACAGGTACGTGGGAGATCCGGCACCTGTGGGGTCGGTTTCACGGCAGGAGATCGTGAGCAGGCCGCAGTTCTCGGGGATGATGATTCCGCCCGGGCCGGTGGTCAGGGTGGAGTTGATCGTGCCGGATTTATCCAGGACTGTGGCAGGTGGCGTGTTTTCGAGCCGCACCACGCGCAGGAGTTTATCAGCCTGAAAAACCTGGGGCACGCGTTCAAAGGGATCTCCGGCGGCATTGAGCACGGGATCTCCGGTGCCGGCATCGGCGATCAGATCGCGGGAGGCCTCGATCGTGCTCCACTCGCGCTTGGTGCGCTTCATGGCGCCACTGAGGGATAACCCCACGCGGCTGTACTTGACGGTGATCACCCAGCGCACGCCGGTGGCGTCCTCGCGGGGTTCGTGGCTGGTAACTACGAGGGCCGAGAGGGTGGGGTGGGCGTCGCCGCGGCGGGGCATGCCGGTGATGCTGTTGGGGTCGAACTGCTCTCCGTCGAAGGCTCGCAGAACCTGGTATTCCTCGGAGATCTCCTGCACCAGGCCGTTGTCGTCCCAGCGGGCCTGGCGCCCGGGGAGAATGCTGGCGGTGTTGAGGGCTGAGGGCATGGTCTACATCACTCCAATCCGTCCCCAGATGCTGGTCAGTTTCCGCAACTCGGACAACTGCTCCCGGATGTCGCGGGAGAGCGTCTTGAGATCGTTGACGGGGCCCGCTCCGGACGCCGTTACCGGAACTCCTGCCATGGCATGGCGCTCCCCGAACATGGCCTGCAGGTAGCCGTTCCCGGAGGCGGAGATCCAGGCGGGTGAGACTACCTTGCGCATGGCTTCGTTAAATTCAGCCTGGCGCTTGGCCTGGTGATCGGTTGTAGCCTTCTCGTGGCGTGCCTGGTCTACAGCATCCCGCTGGCGCTGCCGGAGCATCTCCTCTTCGGCGGTGAGATAGTCCTGGGCGAGCTTCTCGGCGTCTTTTTTCTGCTGCGCGGCCTTGGTTTCCGCATCCCGCATACTGGCGGCGATCCGCGCCGCGGCCTCCGCGGTCTTCTGTTCGGAGGTCAACGTGCGGCCCTTGGCCGCATCGATGTCCTGTTGCAGTTGCATGAGGTTGGCGTACCGGCCGGGGGAAGTCTCCTGGAAGGCGGCGAAGGCGGCGCCGGTGCCGCCGGCGGCTTTGGCCACGGCGAGCAGATCGAGATCCTTGCGCCGCTGCTGGGCGGCGCGTTCGCGCTGGCGCAGCGCCAGGGAATCCGCGGATGTCTCTTCGGCCAGGATCGTGGCCTCCGCATCGGTGGGCGTGCCGTAGCCCATGCGGAGATAATCCAAGCGCGCGCCGGCCGCCTGGTTGCCCGGAAGGATGGATTTCAGCAGCGCCACCAGGCCGCCGGCGCCCAGGGTAAACTGGTTTTGGAACCGCTCCTTGATTCCCGTGCGTCCGGAGAGTGTTTCCATGGCCACGCCCAAGGCTTCGGTCTGTCCGGATGCTGCAAAGATGGCATCGGAAAGCGAGAGATAGCCGGTGATGATTTCATCGAGCCGGCGCTTGCCGTCAAAGAACTCTCCCATGCGGCTGTTGAGTTCTCCTTGCGACAAGCCGGCGGCGGCGGCGGTGGCGCTCAGCGCCTGGTACTGGGCCGAGGTGAAGCCTACGGCGCGGGCCATTTCCACCTGCTGTTCGGAGCGGTCGATGATGTTCCGGACACCCTGCACCATCGCCCCCACGCCCACGGCGCCAACGGCCTCGTTGAACACGCGCTTGACACTGTGCTCCATGGCGCGGCCGAGGTTGAGCGCAGAGGAGCGGGCCTTCTCCATGTTCCGGGAGGCCGAGCCGAATGCCGGCCCGGTGCCATCCACCCCGTTGAGCTTGAAGATGATCTGTGTTTCAGACATTGGTGATCTGCCCGTGCTTTTCGGCCCACTGGAGCCAGGCTTCCTCATCTGCCGGGGGCCGGTCCGGTGACCGGAAACCCCAGCGGTCCAAGATTTCCTCTACTCTTCCGCCGCCGTGATAGGCGATCATCTCTGCCATGGCCAGGTGGAGCCAGTCTTCCAGTGGCCGTGCGTCTCCTGCGGCTTCCAGCGCCGCGAGCATCTCCCGTCCGCTCCACTGTGCCACGGCAGCCGGACGTATGCGCCAGAGTCTGGATAGCCTCATCAGGTCTGCACTGGAGGCTTCGTCATAGGGTCCGAGCCCTTCTCACCCTCCTGCTTGTTGATGGCGATGCAGGCCTGCAGGAGTTCGTCAAAGGCTCGGGCGTCCACGGCCAGAGCCTCGGCGGGATTCTTGAAGGCCGGCGCGCCCTTGAGCAGCGTGCAGGTGCACACCAGGTAGCCCATGGCCTCGTCCAGCGCGGCCTGGTCTTCCCCGGCGGAGCGGAGACGGGCGCGGTAGCGCGTAGCCTCCTGCCGGGAAAGAGAACGCACGGCCAGGGGTTGGCCGTAGATCGTGATCTCGCGCTGGGCGGGCTCGAACATGCTGAGGGGTCCTTAGGCGGGCGTGGTGGTGGTGGTGGTGGCGGTGGTGCTGGTGCTGGTGGCGGTCTCGCCATCCGGCTGGAACTCCACATCCCAGGAGGGGATGCGGTCGCCCCCCACGGCAATCGTTCCGGGCTCCACGCTGGTGAGCGAGCCCTTGACGCTGATGGCGCGCGTGGAGCCATCCGTGAAGGTGCTGGTCAACACCACCGTGCAGGCCGCGCCCGTGGCCGGCTTGCCCTGGGCATCCTGGGCGAGCTTGAACCGCACGGGGGAGTCTTCCGGCTGAGGGCCGGGCACCTTGACCTTGCGCGCGTCGGAGAGCGTGCTGGCGTCGATCGCCGGGCATTTCTCTCCGGGCTCAGGTTGACCGTCGATGATCTTCCAAGTGCCGCTCGGGAGTCCCGAGACGGCGAGTGATTTCGTGACCTTGATGGCCATGGGGATTCTCCCGTTGTTGTGCGGTGGTTACAGGGTGTTGTACTCGCGGATCGTGAGCACCGCGCTCGCGATCTGCAAAGGGTAGTGCATCCAGTTGTCGGTCTCGATCCGGCTGGCGGCCACAATAGCTCCGTTCGGGCAGGCGGCCTTGGCGGCCTCGATCGCCAGAAGCAGGAGCCCCTCGGCATCTGCGGCGTTGCCGTAGGTGCGGATGCCGTTGGTGCTGGGCGTGCGCTCCGTGCCGATGGTGGGGAGCGCCGGGGCTTCAACGCTGGGCAGCGGGCCGACTCCGGCCGTAAGGACGATCTCGCAGGAGTTGGCATCCACAATGGCCCCGAGTTCGGCCGTGGGCCACACCAGGCAGCAGATCCAGGGACAATCGGCCAGGCTGAGCGGGTCGGCGGGGTTTTCGCCGTCCTGCACCAGGCACCCCATGCCCCACTTGGTGGTGCAGGAGGTGGCGATCGCGCTCGAGGACTTGATCGCAGCGGCACAGATGGCGTTATATGCGGAGGGCGTCATGATGCGGCAGGCTCCTGCACGAATGATCCCTGGCGGACCTGGCTGCCCAACTTGCGGGCCAGCAGTTTGACGGCGGCGCCCTCGATCCAGCGCGGAAACTCGGCGCGGTGGGCATCGGCAAAGGGGACGATCACGGGGCGGCGCGGCCGGTAATACGTGGTTGGCACCATGCTGCGCTCTCCTGTGAGCGCGCGTGCTTCCTTGAGGTTCTGCTTGGCCATGTCGCGCAGGCCTCCTGCCAGCACCTGTTGGCGCCGCGCGATCAGTCCGGCAAAGAGAACGCCCCGGCGTAATGCCTTGCGTCCGGCACTGCTGCGCATCTTGGCCTCGCCGCGCAGGGCGCTGGCTTCGGTCTTGAGGCTCTGCTTGCGGCTCTGCTGGCTCCCCAGGCGCTGATAGAGGAAGTGCTTCTCCTGGGAGGACATGCTGCGGCTTTCGGAGTCCTGGATCGAACTGGCCCACTTGTTGAGCGCCGTGATCCAGCCGACTACCATCACGCCGCCATTGGCGTACATCTGAATGGCGCTGCTCTTGGCCAGCTCACCACCGATCGTGCGGCGCTTGCGCAACTCCAGGGAGAGCGCGGCCAGCGGCGCCAGGGGCGGCACGCCAAACTGCCCACCCCCAACAGCCATCACGCGGCGCAGCCGGCTACGGTAGGCGGCCCCGGCGCGGCCGAGGGCGGCGCGCATTTCCGCCGGGAAGAGCCTGGAGAGCTCCTTCATGCGGTCGCCAACGTCCGGCGGGCTCATTGTTACCAGTTCGGCCATGGGTCTAGCGTTTCGAGTTGCGGGGGTTGCAGAGGCAGGTGAGGTTCCAGAAGTCGGCGCCGTCCGGCTGCACCTCCTGCACGGTCAGCGCGCCATAGGTGGGATGGGTGAGGGTGTCGGCAAAGGCCGGACCATCCGGGGCCGGCCAGTAGGTGGTGGCCACTGTAACTTGCATGCGCTGGCCGGCGTTGCGCGTCTGTCCGGAAGGCACTTCTCCCACTTCTCCGCCAGGGAGGATGGCGCAGAGCGCCCGGCCGGTGCTCGTGCTCACCAGGCCGGCTGAACTCTGACGGGAACACCGCACCTCCACCCATTCGGATAGAAGTGCGGCAAAGGCCTTTGGAAAGTCCAGGTTCATGCTTGGGGTTACTGCAGCAGGCCGTTGATGAACACCACATTGCCCGTGGTGGCGCCGGCATTCCAGACCACGTTGGTTAAGGTGCGGGTCACGCCGGGCAGCGCATTGGTGAGCGATCCAAGCGGGATGTTCCCGCGGATGTGCGAACCAAGCGTGGCGGCGGCATTGGTTACCGCTGCCAGGGCTACGTTCCCGGTGAGCCGCGTGGCGGCCACCGCGTTGGTGCTCGCCACCGTGGCGCCGGTTTCGAGCGCGCCCACGCGCGTCACCAGCCCCGTGGCATTGACCGCCGAGAAGCTCTGGCCACCCGAGAAGTGGATGACCTGACCGGCGTTGGTGATCACGCTGGAGTCCAGGTTGAAGTCTTCGCCCTGGTTGTGCACCGGGCGATACCACGGCCATCCGGCCGAGGCCATCGTGGCCATCGTGGCCACGCATGCGAAGGTGAGGAGCAGCTTTTTCATGTTGAAAACGTCCTTGTTCAAGTTTGGTGTTGCGGGGGAAGTCACCCTGGGGCCAGCCGGAGCCGGGCCCCAGGGTCAGGGCAGGCGGTAATCAACCGCCCGTAAACCGATCAACCAGACGTGGTCGTGGTGGTCGTGGTGGTGTAGACCGTGCCACTCGGCAGCTTGACGCACGCGGCGCCGGTGCTGTTGAGCTCTTCGATCTCGTACTGGCCGGTGGCGTCCCAGGCGTTGAGCTTCTCGGAGGGGAGCCATTCCGTGTCGATCTGGAAGGGCGCATCCGGGGAGCCAATGGGATCCGGCAGGTACCACACGCTCATGGCGAAGAGCGGATCGAACTTGCAGGCCACCATGGCGTCGTTGCCCGACATCTCGGGCAGCATCACCAGGGCCGCGGTGTCATCCGCGGAACCGATCTGCCAGTAGTCGTCGTCGCCCACGAGGATGACATCGACCGGCAGGCCGAGGCCCACGCGCAGGATTCCAGCCAGCACATCGTTCTGACCGGCGTTGGCGCTGGCCATCGCGCCCAGGATGCTGCTCAGGCCGCCCAGCGCCTGGAGCTTGGCCTGAACCGCGTTGAGGCCCAGGAAGGCCAGCAGCCAGTTCTTGGAGCACACCAGGCCGATCTTGCCCTTGACGCGGCGGATCAGGTTGGCCTGCAAGCCCAGGATCTGGAACTCCTTGCCGGCAGCCAGTTCGAGCGCGGCGTTTTTACGCGCCGTGGTGAACAGAGCCGCGGCGGCCAGCGTCTCGAAGCCACGCATCACGCTGCGCTTCGAAGCCGTGGCGCCCACAATGTCGGCCTTCTCGATGCCGCCCATGCCCTTGACGTCATCCTCGCTCATCACGTAGCGCTTTTCCTTCTTGGTCACGGAAAACGCCTTGGTGCTGTTCGAGATCTGGGTCAGCCCCAGCGCGGCCACGGCGCTGCGGCCGCTTTCGGCCGAGGCATCGGCAACCACGGCGCGATAGCCGAAGTCTCCGACCTTCTCGGTGACCAGCGCGATCGGGAAGATGCGCGTGCCGATGAATTCGATCGGCCAGTTGACTGCCAGTTTGGACAGATCGGGACGGGGCCCGATGCTCATGTGCCTGAGGTTCATTGCGATAACTCCTTGCGGATGGATGCGGGTGGATGGGTGGTGGTGGGGTGTATCAGCCCTGCGGCGTATGGCCGAGGGCTGCGGGGTTGCGGCGGCCTCCGTGGTTCTCCAGATAGGCGAGATAGAGCAGAGGCCACCGCTGGCGGGCCTCGATCAACTTGGCTTCAGCCGTAGCGCCACTGGCGCGGGCCATCGCCTCATCCCAGTTCACAGGACCCTGTGAATCGGGGGAAGGCGAGAGCGCACCGGTGGTGATGCGGTTGAGCCGGTCTGTGGCCTGTTTGCAGAGCCGGGTTTGCGTATCGCGCTGTTCGGTAACCTCGGAGAGTTTGGCTTCCGCTTTCTTGGACTGTTCCGCGAGTTCCTTGCGGAGCTGCTCCGCCACGCGGTGGGCGCCGGCCTGGGCGGAGCGCGCCTCATCGCGCGCCCGGATCGCCGCATCGCGCTCTTCCAGGAAGCGGGCGGCGGCATTCAGGTGCTCCTGCACCTTGGCCTTGAGCGCGGCGATCTGGCTGGCGGCGTCCGAAATGGCGGCGTCCAGGTCAGGAGCGCCACCGGCCGGCTGGCTTTCGCCGGAGGCTCCGGCCGGTGGCGTGGGGTTAATGGTGGAGGGGACAGTGGTAGTGGGGGAGGGAGTCGAACCCTCTGGCGCCAGGGTATGATTCTGGCCGGGTGCCGTACCCTGCCCGCCCGCAGTAGAGTCTTCCTTGATGTCCAACACGCCGGTGCAAGCGGCCAGCTTGAGCCCCCGGGCGGCCAAAGCCGCAGCCTCGGGGAACTCCACCACGGCGCCAGCCGGCGCTTCGGAACCGATGATCTCGTCAATCAACCCGCGGTCCTTGGCGTCCTGCGCCGAGAGCCAGCCCTCGCGCCCTTCGGCAAACCAGGTGCTCACCTCGTCCGGGTTGCACTTGAAGCGGCCCACCAGGATGCCCTTGATGTCGGCGTTGATCTTCTCGAGCAGGGCGGCGGTGTCCTGCATGGCCTGCGGACCGCCCACGGTTCCGCCCCAGGCGGAATGAAACATGAGCTTGCCATTGGCATGCATGCGCCGCACGTCGCTGCAGGAGATCGCCATCACGGCGCCCATGCTGGCAGCCAGGGACCCGATCGTGATGGACACCTGCCGCGGTGCCTTGCGGCCATCGGTCTGCTGCGCGCGCCAGGCCACCAGGGTGTTGATCATCTCGTTGCCGGCAAAGACAGAACCGCCCGGGGAGTTGAGGTAGATTTCCACCTCGTCCTCGTCCGGATCGATCTCGGCCAGCATCTTGCGGAAGCGGCTCTCGGGGATGATGATGCCGCGGCTGATGTAGTCCTCGAACCAGACATCGTCGTATTCACTGCCAACGATGATTCCGCGTACTTCGATGCGCTTCATGGGGGTCTCTCCTGTTGCGGCAACATGTGCCGTTTCCGTTACACCGTGGTCTTGCCGGGGTCCTTGGCGGCGGCCTTGCCCATGTCCGGGGCTCCGGCCTTGGTTTCAAAAATCGAAAGCGGGAGATTTAGGCGGCGGGCTTCCTCGACTTCGAGGGCGAGTTGCCCGAGGATCTCCTTCCAGGCCGGCCCGAGTTCGGCCGAGAGGGTGGTGGCGCCGTTCTTGAGCTTGGCGGTGAGCGCGGTCTGGGCGTCCACCTCGTTGACTTCCGGCATGCGCGGCCACTGCCAGGCGAGCATCCCCTGCCAGGAATCCTTGAGCACCTCCGGCGGTGGCGGTAGCTTGCCGGTTGCGATCGCCCAGGAGATCGCCTGCACCGCGCCCCAGTCCGCCACATGCCGCTCCAGAAACTTCTGGTTGTCGCGGAAGCTCACCCAGGTCATGATCATGTCGCCGCGGAAGCTGGTGTAGGAGCTGTCGGCCTTCATGCGCGAATAGGCGTGAGCCAGGCCGAAGGCGGAGCCGGAGATGTCGGTAACAAAATCGATGAATGCCGGCATGTTGACGTTGGGGCGGCCGGTATCCGGGAAGGTCACGTTATCCTCGGCATCGAGGTATTCGGTCATGCCGCCGGTGAGCGCTTCCAGGCGTTCGTAGTTTTCCGGCTCGTCCTTCTCCGGCCCGCCATTCTCGCCCACGGTCTCGCTCGCGGTGCCGATCTGGTCGGCCGCGGCCGTGGCGTTGGGGTCCAGCCGCGGATCGTTGAGATCCACATCCGGAACCTTGCGCTGCACCAGCGCCGCCAGGCTGGCGTTGCGCTTGGCGCTCTGCAGCTCCTTGGAGAGCATCTCGTAGGCATCGAGGGTCATGGGCACGGCCGTGAGACCATCGCCCACGCCGCGAATCTGGCAGAGGCGGTACTGCCGCTTCACGAATGTCCACCAGGTGGCGGTGCGGGGCTCGAGCGGATTGCGCGTCAGCACCAGCGCATCAGCCGCGGCCAGGCAGGTGCTGCCGCGCACATTGCTCACCACGGCGCCGATCTCCCGGCCGTAGGGATCGCGGATGATGCCCGCCACCTGGGTGTATCCCTTGGGGAAACGCTCGGTAAAGGCCCGTTCGTCCAGATTGGCGATCATGTCGCTCTCGAACGCCAGGATCCGGCCGGAACCTTCGCCGCCGGTGATGGTGCCATCGTCAAACGCCAGGGCGCAGTCGCCCAGGTCGGCGATCTGGGCAATGGTGAGCTGCAGCAGTTCGCCCCAGCTCTGGCCGGCGCGGAACTCCGCCTGTGGCGCCCATTGGGTGTTGAACCAGGTCTGGGCCTGCTTGCCCCAGTTCTCAGCATCGGCCAGCACGATCAGCTTGCCCAGCGGACCGACAACATTCACGCGCTGCTGGCGGATCATGCTGCGGTGCATGCCGTAGTTGCGCAGCGCATCGCGCAGCAAGCCGGCGGCGCGCAGCCGGTCGATCGGCGTCAGGATGCGGTCTTCCTCGTGGCCTTGCTCGATCTGCGCCTGGCGGCGCTTGTTGCCACCGCCGCCGGCCTGGCTGGAACCGGTGACGCCATCGTAAAACGCCTGCGGACCGCGGGACGGGGTGGGGCGGGTGGCGGCCGGGCGTGACGGCGCCTGAGATGCGAAACCTTTTCGCACGGAAGAGCCTGGGGCAGGGGGTGTCGCTCGTTTTTTGCTCATGGCAGACTCGAACGGGTGGCCAGTTTCTTGTCGCCGCGATAGGTGTAGCGCGTGGTGCCGTTGGTCAGGCTGAGTTCCAGCCGGACGGTGGCGTCCGGGATGGGGCTCTCGAAAAACCGCAGCAGCGTGCTGTAGGTGAGGTTGGTGCCGCCGGCGAGCTGCAGGGCCGTGGGCAGCGTGATCGTGGCGCACCAGGTGCCGGCCGTGGCGTTCTGCACCACCCCGGTGTAGGTCAGGCTGACGACGGCGTTGCCGGCCTTGATCAGCGGCGTCAGGTCGGTGAGATTTTGCACCGTGCCGGTGGTGACGCCGGCGGCGATGCAGTTGGTCAGCAAAATCTGCGAGCCGGTCAGGTAGGTGCCGCTCACGGTGGCGACTTCATCCGTGCGGCTCCAGGTGAGCGTCAGCAGTTCGGGCACCAGTTCCGCCTGCACCATTTTCACACTGAAAAACAGGCAGGCCAGCGGCAGCAGCAGGCTGGAAAAGTCCGGGAAGACGCGCTTGCGGTTCTCCGTGCGGGCGTAGCGCCGCAGGAGCCACGCGAGGTGATCCTGCAGACTGCCCAACATGGGGCGCGTGTAGCTGCGCGTGCCGCTGGGGGTGCTGATGGTGGCGCTCTGCGCACCTGCCAGCAGGCCGTTGATGGCCCTACGTGTTTCGCGGATATCGTCTGTCAGCGCCATGGGTATCTCTCCCGATGGCGTAAGTCTGAGTCCTTTCACGGTGTGAAATCAATGGGTGTCAAGCGTGTCTTTTATAGAATCTATAAAAAAAATGCGGATACTACCCCCTTCGGATACGGGATAGTTCCCGATCAAGATACCAGCGGGCTTTTTCCAGATCCTCCACGGCATCCTGTTTGAGGCCGGCGCGCCAAATGTATTTCACGGCGTTTCCCAGGCAGAAATTCATGTGCTCGGTGATCTCGATGCACTCTACGCCGCTAGGGTGTGTGGTGTAATGTGGCGGGTGGTTGACTGCATCGGACGGGGGCGGATTTTCGGGCTTGTTCATGATTTAGCGAACCCTCTCTGTGCAAAGGCCCAGGCCTCCTGCCGATCCTGCTCAAAACAGGCCCGCGTGGCGGTCGGCCAGGGTATGGCCGCGCCCAGATCTGCGGCAGGGGGCGGAGTTTCCGCGCCAGATTCCTCCAGGATGCTCTCTTTCGCCAGGGGCGCGTGAAAGCGGATCCGGTTCCAGCCGTTCTTGGCCAGCACCCCCTTGCGCACCAGGTGGCTCACCGTGTTGTTGACCGTGGCCTCCTTGTACCCCTCGAGCAGGCAGAGGTTCACCACGTCCCGGATGCGCCCTTCGCCGCCCAGGGAACCCAGTGCGGCCACGATGACATCGCAGCAGATCTTCTCTTTCATTTTCGATCACTCCTAACCGTTGTGGATGGCGGGCCCGGAGAGTTGCTCCCCGGTTTCTAGAATCACCACCGGCCAGCCGCAGTTGCGGCACTTGGCATAGCGGCGGTTGCCCTGGGAACTGAGCACCCGGAACGGGTTGCGCGCATCGCAGCGCGAACAGACCTCCGTGCGGCGGTGCACCACCCCCCGCGGCAGCCGCAGGTAGCGCGGATCTTCCTCCAGCTGCGTGGTGGTGATCGGCATGGGCGGCGCCGCAATGCCGTGCGCCACGCGGTTCTGCTGCCAGCGCGCGGCCGTGGTCTGCACCTGGTCGATCGCCGGGCGGTCGATGTAGACATTGCGGTAGAGATTCCAGGCCGCAGCCTTGTCGGCCCAGAGTCCACGCAGGGCCACAACTTCCGGCCGCGCGCGATCCAGCGCCAGTTTCCCCTCCCAGGCAGCCCGCAACTGCGTGTGCGGGTTGAACTCCAGGTGCTCCTGCAGTTCCGTCGCTTCCGGTGCACTCAGGGGCAAAAAGTGCACCATTCTGAAACGGTTCAACCACACCCCGTCCAGATCGTCCATGGACGGCTTCCAGCGGTCCGGATTGCCGGCGGTGTCGCCCATGCGATGGGTCACCTCGATGCGCGCCGGCAGCAGCCGCACGTCGCCGCCGAACAGGTAACTGACCACGGAGAGCAGCTCCTCGTCTCCGCCCCACCCGGTACCCACCTGCCACGGCTCGCCCATTTCCACGTACCAGGCGCGGGTGAAGGTGTAGAACGCCCCCATGATGCAGCCGATCCTCTCCCCGGGCGTGTGCCGCGCCCACTTGGCGCCGAGCACGCTGGGCTCCACGTGTTGCGGATCGCCATTCACGGGTTCAAGCGTCTTCCACGCCAGGCGCGCCCCGGTGTAGGGCGCGGTCACGGGCACGCCTGCATCCAGCGCTTCGAGGTCGATGCCGGCCGGCCGCATGCAGGCGCAGGCCACGGTGTGCTGATGCGCCACCGGCCGGTAGAACCGTGCGAGTTCCTTGGCCCAGTTCTGGGAGAACCCCATGTGCGCATCGCACACAGCACACACCCGCCCCCGGCTGCGCTTGATCCCGGCATGGCGGGCAGCCATGCACCCCCGCGGCTCGCGCAGGATGTGGATGCTGTCGGCGGCCATGCCCGAGAGCAGCGGCGTATCGAGACCGTCCGTGGTGACGCCGTACTTCTCGTGCGGCATGCCATCGAACACCAGCACGATCTCGATCTCCTGGCCGGCGCGAGCACGCGCCAGGGCCATGGTCTTTTCCAGCAGCGGCTCATAGCCGCGCACGGTGAGAATCAGTGAGATTTTCATCATTCATTCCTTGTTGTGGTTCTTGATAGGTGAATCCAGATCATTGACGGTCCGGGCTCCACTCCTGCCAGAACTCCGCATGCGCGCCAATTTCATGGTGGTGCGGCAGGAAGGTAACCTCCGGATCGCCGGCGGCGTTGGCCGCATCCCAGGAGTGGTTGAAACCGCCCGTGTGGCGGATGTCCACCGATGGCACGGCGTGATCCATGCGCAGCACATTGGGGTAGCCCACCCCGCACGGCTCCACGCAGCCGCAGGCCAGGGCCTTGGCCTCTGCCAGTTTCTTCTGCGCCACCTGGTAGATGTCGGCCGCGTGGCCCCAGTACTGCGAGAGCACCAGGCAGTTGGCATAGCGCTCGAAAAATCCCTCCCGCGAGCAGTAGAGCACGTTGAAGTTGTGGCAGAGGTAGCCGGGGAAGTTGCACGGCTGCTGCCAGTGCTCGTCCGGGTAGATGATGTCGTCCTCGGCCAGGTAGACCACCTCGCGCGACGGAGGCTTGGCCAGCTCGATCCCGGCCATGATCCGCGTGAAGAGGTCCTCCCACGGTTTGGCATCCGGCCGCGGATGCAGCACGAGTTGCGACGGCGCGGCCGCCAGCTCATGGCCGGTGATGGCTACGAGTTGCTGACCTGTTTCGCGCGCCTGGCGCAGGAGGCGCTGAAACACCCGTTCGAGAAACGGCGCGGGCTTGTTGCTGCAGGAGTAGTAGAGGATCATGGTGGTGTGTTCCTTTGGTTTCTGGTTATGCGGTTTTGGATTGAGGGGTGAGCGTTTAGCGATCGCGCATCATCTGCGCGTACTCTTCGGCGTGGCAGTGGCATTCGCACCAGGGGGCGTCATCCACAAAGCCGCCGATGTCGTTGCGGTTGGGGCAGTCGTACTCGCAGGTGCACGGATCCCCGGGGTTGCGCAGGTGGAAGCCATCCGGGGTGCGCGGCTTGCCCTTGCGCCGGAAGATGTCGGCATTCAGGCGGGCCTCGGCCGCCTCGTTGCTGATCTCCGGATACACCTCGGCCGAGAGCGCGCCGAGTTCGTGCAGTTCATCGAGGGCCTCACAACTCTCCTGCAGGCACGTCCCGGTGCAGTCCGCCGGCGAGGCCTGGATGAAGGCGAAGGCCAGATCCTCCTGGGCCAGCGCGCGCTCGTCCACGTGCTTGGACACCAGGCGGCGCAGCAGGTTGGCTGTCTGGTCGCTCAGTCCTTCCGGTTCGTCGGTCACATCGATCACGATCTTGATGCTGATCTCGATGCGGTCGCACACGATCCGCTCATACACGCCGTTCTTGTCTTTTTTGTACGTTGCCATCGTCTTTCCTTTTTCGTTTTTCTGGTTATCCCGTTTGCGATCTACCCGCGCGGCCACAGCAGCCACGCCGTCCACGCCCAGCCGGCCACGGCCAGGACCGCCCACAGCGTCATGCGCAGGCGCCACCGGCGTTCGAGCTTGTACCACTTGATCAGCTCGATGTTGGCCAACTGCGCCCGTGCGATTTTCTTTCCGAGGCTCATCGTTGCGTCCTCCGTTCTTCCGCGGCACATGCCGTCTCAACCTGCTCCACACACGCCAGAGGCTCCACGCCAAAGGCAACCTGTTCAAACATCCATCGGTTGGACTGCCCGATGAAAGACGCCTCACACAGCCAGGTGTTGGGGTTCACACGATTGTCCGGACACGGCGCGTCGTATTCGCTACGGCTTCCTTGAACAAGCCAGCCAATATTCGGCGGCAGCCGTTTGAGCACCACACACCAGCCACGTGCAGCCAGCCTTTCCATTGTTGCGATGATCGTTGTTTCGTTGCTCATTGCGCAC
>SESE01000439.1_pt1 | contig 17466 bp, 13 predicted proteins | sample 3171371 | NCBI WGS metagenome assembly SESE01 (sample SAMN06051881, study PRJNA518727) | freshwater metagenome | biome: subpolar coniferous forest; feature: holomictic lake; material: water; isolation source: holomictic Lake 442, 13 m depth | place: Canada: near Kenora, Ontario | collected... | reverse complement strand
GGGCAAGATGCCTGCGCTACCCTTTTCATCACGGCGGTGTGCGCCCCACGCAAGAACGTCTTCTGCGATAGTGCCAATTAGGACTGAGACAAGCTTTTAGGTAAGAATGATCTAAAAGAAACTGCCCTCCAATTTAATATAATTCCAAGCTGGCAACTCTATACTGTGGCGGGGATTAGCAAAACAAAGACAACAAGGGCCGCCACTTTGCATATTCATATGAACACCCGCACCGTTCGCATGTTCTCGGCCACGATCATGGCAATTATGTTGATGTTCGTGGGCGACGTGATCTGGAACGTCTCAGGCGGCGCGGATGTCGCCGATCAGCCCACCTACCCGATCTTGGCCCGTCACGCAGTCATTATCGCCCAGGACACGGTGCCCGGCGCGAAGATCGTCGGGACTCCGGCGCTCTCCAGCTACGAGGGGACTGCGGCCTACGCCGTGTCCCTGGACGCGGGGACGATCTACGTGGAGGCAACCACCGGTCGGGTTCTGGTCAACACGGTCTCAACGGCGATGAGCGGCGGGCCGGGCGGGCAGGGCCAGTAGCGACGTGTGCGCGGAATGTTCCGCATTCCGCGCACGGGTTGGGTACCCGCAGGGTCGCAACGTGACGTCTGCGGTGTTGCCTTGTTTCAGAATCGCCGGTTTGAGCCTTGGCTAAGGCATGGCTCAAAATGGGTACATTCAGCATGACCGTCCAGCGATGAGGCGACGAGGCGATACTATCGCCTCGTCGCCTCATCGCTGAACGGTCACGTGTGTTTGAGCCATGCCTAAGCCAAGGGTTATGTCAGCCCGCGCGAGCCGCCGATTACCTCGGCAAGGGCGGCGAGCAGCTCGGGCATGTGGATGGGCATGCCCAAGTACGCGCGCGCGCCCGCGTCCCGCGCCCGCTCGGCGTCACCAGCAACGGTGGTGGCACCGATCATAATCGTGGGAACCCCGGCCAGGGCGGGGTCGCTCCTCAGGCGGCGCAGATACTCAAGCCCGCCAAGTCCGGCCATGTGCCGGTCGACCAGCATGGCGGCCGGAGCCTCGGCGCGGGCGCGCTCAAGGGCTGCCATGCCCGCGCCCACCACGGCGCAGCGGTAGCCAGCGGCCAGCAGGCTCCGCGCCAGATGCGCGACCGGCGCGTGCTCGCCGCCCGCCACCAGCACCAGGGGCGCGTCGGTCGACCCACGGCCCTCGTCCGCACGATGATCGGCGATGATCTGCGCCTCCATCGGTAGCGTCACCGTAAAGCGACTCCCCGTACCGACCGCGCTCCGCAGCGCGACGCCGCCGCCGTGCATCTCAACAAGCCGTGCGACAAGGGCCAGGCCCAGCCCCGTACCGCCCTGGCCATGCGCAAAGGCGACATCGTTCAGCTGCACAAAGGGAAGAAACAGGCGTGACAGCTGGGACTCGGGGATGCCGACCCCCGAGTCCCAGACCTCAAACACCACAGCGCCACGTGTGCCATCCGCATGCGCCGCAATACCCACCTCGCCACCACTCCGGGTAAACTTGATCGCGTTTGCCAGCAGGTTCACCAAGATCTGCTTGAGCCGCCGCGCATCGGCGTATATCTGCGGCAACTCTCCCAAGATCGACGCAACCAGACACACCTGTCGCGCCAGCGCAAGCGGCTGGACGAGGCTCAGGCTGGTCGCAATCAGCTCCGCCGGCTGGATTGCAGAGAGCAGCATCCGCTCATGACCGGACTCGATCTTTGCCAGATCGAGCAGATCGTTGATCAAACTCAGCAGATGTTCGCCACTCTCGCCAATTGTCGTCAGCGCCTCGTGCTGCCGTGGCAAGATCGGGCCGTAGATTGCGTCTTGGAGGATCTCGGTGAGGCCGAGGATCGAACTGAGCGGTGTGCGCAGCTCGTGGCTCATCATGGCGAGGAAGGTATCACGGGCGTACAACGTCGCGGTGAGGTGGTCGTTGGTGGCCCGTAGGTCGGCGACCTGCATTCTTAGTTGGCGAACCACACTCGCCTGTGGGTCTTCGTCGATGGGTGGGTGCATAAATTGGCGGCTTTGATCGGCGAATACTATGGCGGAGTATAGTCTATGCAGCGAACCAGCCTGAGTCCGTGCCGATGACCGACGATCGAGCAGGCATCCCCGATCCCCATTGGAACATGGCCTATCTCATATATCCAAATCAGCAGGCATCTGCCCTGTACACTATAAACCTATCCGTGCATCGGCCCGGCTGCTATAGTGACCTCATACCCATGGATCGTCGGTCTTAGCATATGACACCGCCCGGCAGTGCGGTCCACGCCCTTGGTGTAGGTTTGCACCATCAGGAGCGTGGATTTTTGCTGTCATGCCCCCCATCCCACAAGGAGAACCTGTACAAGCCCGCCCGATCCAGCAACCCGTGCGTGTCGTTTCCCTGTTCGCAACGCCGCCTGGTGATAGAAAGGAACTGCGTCATGGTCTCAATGTTTGGTATGCTTGGCTCCCGCCTCCGTGCTGGCTGGAATAACCCTATCCTGCGTCACAACGCGGTCGTTCTGCTCGGGGGAAAACTCCTCGGGCTCATGATCGTCGTTGGACTCATCCTCTGGTCGCTGCCAGCCCACGCGCTCGCACAAGCCAGTGGTGTCGCTGATGCCACGTCCCAGATCAACGCGATCAACACCGTGTGGGTTCTGGTTGCCGCATTTCTGGTCTTCGGCATGCAGGTCGGATTCCAGATGCTTGAGACGGGCTTCGCCCGCTCCCGTGAGACCGTAAACATCCTCGTCGAGGGCATCGTCGACACGTGTATCTGCGGTGTGCTGTTTTGGGCCTTCGGCTTCGCCTTCATGTTCGAACCCGGCACCCCGCTGATCGGCACCACTGGCTTTTTCCTGCAGGGATTGTCCGACACCTACGGCACCACCGGCGTGCCCCTGCTGGCCTTCTGGGTCTTCCAGTTCGCCTTCGCTGACACCGCCTCGACGATCACCTCCGGCGCGATGGTCGGTCGCTGCGACTTCATCGGCGACATCCTCTACAGCATTGTGGTGACCGGCTTTATCTACCCGATCATCGGCCACTGGGTCTGGGGCCCCGATGGCTGGCTGGCGGTCATGGGCTTCCGCGACTTCGCCGGCTCGACGGTCGTTCACACCATCGGCGGTGCGGTCTCGCTCGCTGGCGCGATCGCCCTTGGCCCGCGCCTGGGCCGCGTGTTTAAGCGCGATGGCGGCGGACCCTGGCCGGCCCACGATATCATCATCGGCGCAATTGGCGGGCTCCTCCTCTGGTTCGGCTGGTACGGCTTCAACCCCGGTAGCACGCTCTCGGCCCTCGATGTGCAGGGCATCGGTCGTGTGTCATTCAATACCACCTTGGCCGCCTGCTCTGCCGGGCTGACTGCCCTCTTCTACGGCTACGCCCGCATCAAAAAGTGGGATCTCGGCCTGACGGTCAATGGCTTCCTCGGCGGCCTGGTTGCGATCACCGCGCCCTGCTACTGGGTCGAGCCGGTGGGCGCGTTCTTCATCGGTATCGGTGGTGCCCTTGCAGTGGTTTGGGGCCTCGACCTGCTGGAGCACTGGCGGATCGATGACCCGATTGGGGCGGTTCCGGTGCATATGCTGGGTGGAATCTGGGGTACGCTCTCGCTGGGCCTCTTCGCCTCCGGTGTGTATGGCCTGCCGACGCCCAATGGGACCGACACCTCCACTGTGATCACCGGCCTGTTCTACGGCGGCGGGCTCTCGCAACTGACCACCCAGTTCATCGGGTCGCTGGCGGTGACTGCGGCAACCCTGGCGGCGTCCTTCATGCTGATGTATGGACTCAAGGCCGTCGGGCGGCTGCGGGTCTCCAACACGGGCGAGCTTGAGGGCCTGGATATCCACGAGCACGGTGCCTCGGCCTACCCCGAGTACGCGCTGTCGCTGAATGCACGCACAGGCGGTGCGACGAGTGCGACCGTGCCGGCGCCCAGCTTCGCGCCGACAGCGCAGCGCTCGCAGCGGAATATTATTTAGCGGCCTTGTAATATCTACGTAACAGCATCGTGCTACACTCGCTAGTGATAGAGAAACCCCGTCGTTCCCCGAAGTACGGCGGCAGTCAATGCTAAACCATGCAGTTGGTTCCACGACTGAACCAACGCATAGAACAAAGGGCGGGCAGCGATTTATCGCCGCCCGCCCTTTGTTCTCGCCTTGTGTCGGGGGCTAACTCGTCCCGCCGTAGGCGCTGTCTTCGGTGATGCGCATGAAGATATCCTCCAGGTTGCTCACCTGGCCGGCGAAGTGGGTGACAACCGCCCCGCCTTGGATGAGTCGGGTCAGCAACTCGCCCACCGCGTGGTCGTCGCCGTCCACGTCAATCTCGATCTGCGGCGGTGCGGCGGCGGGTAGCAGGCGCACCGCGAGGACGTGGGGTGCCCCGCGCACCATGTCGGCGGCCTGGGCCAGGTCGCTGAGCAGGTGTACGACGAAGACGCGGTGAGATTGGAGTGACCGCATAATCGTCGCCACATCGCCGGAGGCCAGCAGGCTGCCGCGCTCGATGATCCCGATGTGGGTACACATCTCGGCCAGCTCGGTGAGGATGTGCGAACTGATCATAATCGTCTTGCCCATGCTGCGCAGCTCCTTGAGCAACTCGCGCAGCTCGACGCGGGCGCGCGGGTCAAGCCCGCTGGCCGGCTCGTCGAGGATGAGCAGGGCCGGGTCGTGGATCATCGTGCGGGCCAGACTAAGCCGCTGCTTCATCCCACGCGAGAGCCCCATCACATCGGCGTCGCGCTTGTGGCCCAGATCTACCAGGGCCAGCAGGTCGTGGATCAGCTTGCTGCGGCGGGCCACGGGGATCTCGTACGAGGCTGCGAAAAAATCCAGGTACTCCCAGGTCTTCATCGAATCGTAAACGCCGAAGAAGTCGGGCATGAAGCCGACCGCGCGGCGCACGGCCTTGCGGTCGCCCACCACCGAGTGGCCGGCCACCCATGCCTCGCCACTGCTCGGCAGCAGCAGCGTGGTAAGGATTCGCATCGTCGTCGTTTTGCCCGCGCCGTTCGGCCCGATAAAGCCGTAGACCGCGCCCTGCGGGATCTGGAGACTGAGGCGGCTGAGGGCCACGGTGTTGCCGTAGCTGCGGGTGAGGTCTTTGGTCTCGACGATGATGGTCATAGGTGTGTTGGGGCACCACAGCGCTGCGATGCCCTCACTTCAGGCGAATCAGATAGAGAGTCACGCCCTGCTGGATACTGCCATCCCCGCTCACGTCCACAGCGATGGCCTGCTGATCGCGCCAGGCTAGCAGGTAGGCGGCATCGCGCTCGGGGAGTCCCTGTCGGCCCTGGGCGTTTGACCCGCCGAAGGCGAAGCGATCATTGCCAAAAACGCTCGCCAGCACCCGCTGCTGGTTGAACAGGCCATCGGAGGGTACGCCGATCTGGCTGGGGAACGTCTGGGCGTTGTGCATACCGAGGGACAGACTCACCTCAACGCTCGCCCCAGCGCCGACATCCCCCAGAGTCTGCGCGGTATCGTTCACCACGATCATGGCGTTGCGCAGCGTCTCGCCGCTGGTGTTACGCAGGGTGCCGCTGAGCCGCTGGGGGTCACGGACAAGCTGGCTCTGCACCGCAGGCACATCGGCCACCGGCTGCTCGACGAGCAGGGTGCGCAGGGACGAGACATCAATCAGCAGGTCGGACACGGTCGCGGCGCTATCGCTCAGGTTCACGGGCTGGCTGCGAAACTGGAAGCTCTCGAAGGTGCCGGGCGACACCAGGGCGTCGGGGGCGAATCCCAACGTGTAGGTACGCCGCTGCGGCGAGAAGACGCTGACGAATGCCGTGGACTGGCCGCCGGGGACGCCCTCGAATGCCTGGACGAGGGCCAGTTGCGAGATTTGCGGGCGGGTGCCGCGCAGGACAAAGCTGGCACCGTAGGTCAGCGCGAGGAAGATCGCCACCAGGATCGGCGTCGTCACCCAGGCCAGATCCACGCGGCGCATGCGCCGCAGCACCAGGAAGTTCACCGGGCCGATCACCGTGATGTAGATGGCAATCAGCAGCAGCAGGATGGCGGGCGAGGGCAGGCTGAGCGCGCCGAGCTGGAGCGTATCGCGCACAAGGTTCTCGCCACGCACGCGGAACGAGGCACCGATCTGCATGCGGTCTTCAACGGCGAGGATGAGCGACCAGAGATCGGACTCGCCCGGCCACGCCCGCAGGGCGGCGATGTCGAAGGCGGCGAAGATCACCCGCCCGGCCCCCACATCGCGCTCAATAATCAGATCAGATCTATCAATGGCGCGGGCGCCGGGGCGCGGCGTGATCCGGTTGGCACTGATGCCCTGGAGCAGATTGCCCAGGTCGCGACGGCCCACAAGTCGCTCGATCGAGTCGACCGGCACATTCGCCCGCAGGTCGCCGCCAAGATCTACGGGGAGCAGATCGGTCAGCCCGTCGGCCACGCGCCCGGCGTCGGGGCCGCCGCTCACCAGCAGCGTGCCGCCCAGGCGCACCCAGCGCCCGAGGGCGCCGCGCTGCCCGTCCGACAGCGTGGCGCTGGCCAGATCGTGGAGGACGATCACGTCCAGCCCCTCAAGCAGCCTGGCCTCGGCGGGCAGCAGATCCAGGTTCAGCCGACTCAACACCGTCGTGTAACCCTTGACCAACTGCGCAGAGGTCAGGCTATTGAGCAGGGTTGGATCGCTGCTGATCACGCCGACGGCGATCTCGTTGATGTCGATCGGGAAGAGGCGCACGTTGCGGCTCACCAGGGGGTTGCCATTGACCAGGAGGCGCAACACGGCGAGGTTGGATGAACTGTTGGTGACGACGGGAAGCATCACCTGCTTGCGCGCGCCCCTGGGCAGATCGACATCGTAGCGGAAGGCCGGCTCCGAGTCGCCGGGGAAACGCCACTCGATACTGCCGCGCAGGTCGCCGCCAGCATTGGCGACCACCACCACCGCCGGGAACCAGTGGCCAACGTGGTACTGGCCGTTGCCGTCGTAGCCGGCTCGCACATCGAGGGTGACGGGGTTCTGCTGTGTGGCGTGCGCCGCGCCCGCCGAGGCGAGGATGGCGAGGAGGAACAGGGCGAGCGACAGAAGTCGGGGAAAGCGAGTCAAGGTAGCTCCCATGGCCAGGCGCAGAGGCACCCTTTACACGGTCGGCGGCGTATTCAGCTCGCTATGGCGCTGCTGGGCGGTGTGGTAGTGCCTCAGCAGGTTCAGGGTATCGTTCAAGTTCTTCTCCTTCTCGCCACGCTTGAAGGCCACCTGATAGTCATTGATCTTCTGCATCACATCACGCGGGCGCGGCACGTGGTCGAAGGTGAACTTCCCGCCGCCGCCAGCCGTCTCCAGCACCACATTGCCGTAGCCGAGCAGGTTGCTGATGAAGGTCGTCTCAAAGGAAATATTCGTAACCGCGCCGAGGCTGGCCTGGCGGCGATCCTCAGGGCCGAAGGGCTTCTTCTCGATATCGACCACGTTGGTGAGGTTGAGGATGTAGAGGTCGTTGCGGTGATCTTCGATCTCCCAGGCCGACCAGGCGACGAAAACGAGCACCAGAATCGCTGTGAACAGCGTGATCTGAATCGGCTCGGGCTGGATCAAGCGCACGCCGATCACGATCACCAGCATACCGCCGAAGAGCAGCAGCACCGGCCCGATCAGGGCGCGCAGCACAAAAATCCAGTGGGCGCGCCAGGTGATCGTGCCGTTATCCTCGTTGATCTCGGGGTTTTCCTCAAACAGCCAGCGCATCAGGCGCATGCCGCGTGTGGTCTTAATATCCTTCTTGAAGACCTTCTTTGTGGGCTTGGCGTCATACACTTTAGCCTCGATCATGCGGTCGAACTCCTCGGCGGTGCGCTGCTTGCGAAAGGAATTCACCGTATCCATGATCTTCTTCTGCATCTCCCTGGGGTTGGCTGCCGCATTGAAGGTGATCTGACCGCCGATGCGGGCCGACTTGACGGTTACCACGCCGAAGCCCAGCCAGTGCTGGCTGTAGGTTTTGGTGGAGGCGAACACATCCTGGACATCCTCGATGGAGATCTGCTCTTGCACGCGCCGCTCGATCAGCTTGGGGATGAAGACCTCGTCGTTATCGTAGACGACGCGCTTATTGGTGAGGATCAGCTCATCGTTTCGCCAGTCGTAGGCCGAGAAGAAGGCGAAGAGCAGGCTGATCGCCGCAAAAACGATCAGGCCGATGTTGACCCCGTCGAGGGACTGGCCGCCAAACATGATCGGGTCGATATAGAGTAGCCGACCGCCGTGATAGCGGAAGTAGATCACCAGAGCGATGACCGCGCCGATGCCGAGCAGAATATTCTGTGTGCGCAGATCCTCTGCCTTCGGCTTCTTCTTGCCCGCAGTGCGAACCCACATCAAGGTCCAGAGCAGCAGGAGCAGCGCCTCGACGCCGATCATTCCCCAGTTGATCATGTCGAACCCGACCGGCTGGCCCGTCTCGGTGACGAGGAAGCCACCGCCGATGCTGCGGTAGAAGGCGATGCCGGCGAAGAGCAGGATACCGATCACCGGCAGGATCAGGCGGGACAGCAGGATGATCCAGTGGCGTCCGGTGACATGCAGGATCTCCTCGCCTTCGCTCAGGTCGAGCGACTCGGCGGCATCCTCAATCAGCAGATCTTTGAGAAAGTTCAGCATACGCCGCCTCCAGCAACTCCCGTGGCTCAGCGATTTCGCTCGATATAGTTGAGGATCCAATCGACCTCGGCCTCGGGCGAAAGGCCGTCGTTCTTCAGGATCAGCGCATCGGTGGCGGGGCGCAGCACGTGGGCATCCATGGCATCGCGGAGCGCCATCGCAGCGCGCACCTCATCGAGGGGGCGCGGGTCGTGCTGCTGGGGGCACTCCTGGGCGCGCCGACGGGCGCGCTCGTCGAGGTTCGCCTCAAGGTAGATCTTCAGCGGGGCATCGGGCATCACCACCGTGCCGATATCGCGCCCGACCATCACCACGCGACCGCGATGGCCGATGGCCTGCTGCTGGCGGATCATCTCGCGGCGCACGCCGGGGTAGCGGGCGGTGATCGAGACGCCGCGCTCAACCTCGGGGCTGCGGATCGCCCAGGTGACATCGTGGCCATCGACGCAGACGGTGTACGGGCGTCCGTCGTCCACAGAGGACGAGGTCACCTCAATCACAATCTGGCGGGCCAGATCCTCGACCGCAGCGGGCAAGGCGAGGTCAAGCCCAGACTGGAGCGCGGCGAGGGTGAGGGCGCGGTACATCACGCCGGTGTCAAAGTAGAGGTAGCCGAGGCGACTGGCCAGCAGCGCGCCGAGCGTACTCTTACCGGCGCCTGCGGGGCCGTCGATTGCAATAACGAGCGGTTGCGGCATAGGATGTGTGTGGGGCAGGTGACTGGATCTTACGGCATAGGCAAGCCCTATTGTAGCACGCAGGGTTCACACGTGGCAAGTACCATAGCGCAAAAGTAGGGCGGGTGCAACGTCGCTGGGGCTGCGCCCCAGACCTCGCTTTTTGTGGATTTTTGGCGGCTTCACCGCCAAAAATCCACACATAAAGATCGTTCGGGGGTGAGATGAGGCCAGGACGCGAGGACGCGCCCAAACGGTAAAACTGAATTGAATCCATACCTAAAAAACGTGCGGCGGCGACACGATCACAGGGGCGCACGGCGGCTGCGCAGCAGATCGTCGGCGCGATCCTTCAGCTCAAGGCCACGCTCACGCAGCAGATCGCGAGTGACGGTGCCGCTCTGCGGGGCGAGCAGGGCCGCCGCCAGCGCGCCGGCCAGCGCGCCGACTAGCACGCCGACCAGCATGCCCCCGCTACGCTCGGGCGGGATAAGTTCGGTGATCGCCTGATCGATATCATTCATAGTCAACTTCTTTCGTTGGTATATTGGCGCTGTAGCGTATTGTGATCGCTACTTTATTGCGCCGAAGAGGGCGGCGGCGGCGGCGGCGATGCTGCGAATCATCTCGGCGCGGGTACTCTGGGCCTGCTGAACCATGCTGGTATGGATGGCCCACAGCTCCGCGTCGAGCTGGTCGCCGCGCCGGGGCACCAGTACCTGCGTGTCGCCGTCGAGGGCCATGCGCGTCACCGCACGCAACTGGGCACCGCTGAAGTCGCCATCGTGGTAGTTCACGCTGGCTAGGTCGTCGGCCACATAGGTTTTTACCTCCAGGTGCGCGGCGTCCTCGATCACCCGCTTGAGCGTCGCACCCAGATGTTCGGCAAACTCCTGGAGCGCGGCGGTGAGCTTGCTTACCGCCGCGCCGCCCGTCTCGTCTGGGCTGAAGAATCCGAAGCTGACGCCCGCAGCGTCGGCCTGGTCGCCCTGGGCCGAGGCCAAAGGCGACGGCGCGGGGGCGGCCACAGGATCGGGCACGGACGTTACCGCGCCCACCGTCGGGATGGTCGCCCGCTCAGTTGCTAACGGCGCGGCCCCGATGTCGGCCAGGGGCAGCCGCACCGCCGGGTCACCGATGATCACATAGCTGCGCGAGTCGTTGTGCTCCGTCCACTTGGTCGCCAGCTCGTACGGGTCGATGCGACCGCCCCAGCGGGCGGTCTCCATGTCGTCGGTGAGCACCGAGGCCAGCTCGGCGTAACGGTTGTTGAAGAACTCCAGCGCCCAGCCGACCGGGGCGCCGTCGAGCATCATGCGGCGCATGGTGCTGCTGAAGGTCTCGATCTGCTTGCCGCCGCGTGCGTCGCTGAACGCGAAGGTCCAGGCCCGCTCGACGTGGCCGATCACCGCCAGGGCGCCGCCGTTGGGGTGGCCGAGCATGCGCTGCGGCAGCTGCGAGACAAAGGCGTGCGGCGCGATTGCCGACTGGACGCCCTTCTGATGGGGAAAGTCGTCGCTGCGCGGGGTGCCCGCGCCAAAGCAGGCGAAGCAGAAGGCCACGGTGCCGAGCAGGCGGGCATCCGCGCCAATGTCGTCACCGGCCAGGTAGAAGTCCTCGGGGATCTCCCCGTGCCGCCACACCTGCGGCCCCGGCCAGTCCTGGCAGAGGATCGCGCCCTGGTGCGCAATCTGGCGCGGGTCGCCGTTATCGAACTCCACGCCGTGGCTGGCGGTGAACAGGATGGCCGGCGTCTCATCACCGCCGAGCAGCTTGCTCAGGCGGGCCTTGTCCGCGCCCTCGCCGATCACCGTCTCGATTGACCAGTCGCTGGCCCGTGGGTTGATCTTGATGCCATTGGCCAGGGGCAGCACCAGATCATCCGCAGCGCGGGCGGTGGCCACGTCATCGTGGTTGCGCACCCCGAAGAAGACCGCCTTGCGTGCCAGCTTCACCTCGCCGCGCTCGGCCGACACCACACTGCGGGCGTAGCGGGCGTACGCATCGAGGTGGTCGAAGTGGATGCGTCCGACGGCATATTGCACATCGAGTTGGTACTGAAAGCGATACGGGATCTCCTCCGGGCTGCCGACAAGCAGCAGGTAGTAGGGCAGCTTGTCGGGGTCGACCGGGCCAGAGCTGGCGGCGTTCTGGCGGCGCAGGAAGTCGGCCTTGCTCTCGTTGGGGCGGTAGCCGAGGGAGCCGGTACACTCGCGGTAGCGCGGGCCAGCCTGGGCGCGACGCCAAGCCAGCAACTCACCCAGCGCCTCGCGGATGGCGGCTGACTGGGGATTGGCCGGAAAGATCACGCCCCAGCCCGTCTGGGCCAGATCCTTCTCGTCAACGCCCTCCTTTACCTTGAAGATATGGGCCTGAACCTGCGCGGCCCGCCGCTTCAGCTCGTCACGCTGATCCTGGTCGGGGTCGAAGCTCGCCGCACTCGGGGTATCGCCGCGAATGAGTGCAGCAAGCGCATCGACGGTAAGTGGCATGCGTCCGTAGGTTCCACGACTGGCGTTCACCCCGTTGAAGAAGAGTTGCTCGCTGGCCATACGTCCTCATCGGTTGGCTCGGAGGGGAGTCTGCGCCACACGTAGGATCAGTCGATCTGAAGGATGTAGCCTTTGCCGCGCACATTCAGCAGGTAGCGCGGCGCGCTTGGGTCGGGCTCGATCTTCTGCCGCAGGTGATGAATGTGAGGCTTGATCAGCTCGCCGGCCTCAAGCTCGCTCGTCTCGTAGCCCTGGGCGCAGCGCACCAACTGGGTGTAGGAGAGCATCTGCCCGGAGTGCTCGGCGAGGCAGAGCAGCAGACGGAACTCGGTGGGCGTCAGGTTCAGCGAGCGCTCGCTCAGGGTTGCCGTCTGATGCCAGGTGTCCAGATGGAGCTGGCCAATCGTCAGCACGCGATCATGGCCCGGTATGCCTGTGCCGCTGCTGATCGGGTGGGAGTCCTCTGCCGTCGGCATGACGATCCCGCTGCCCGCGAGCTCCTGCACCGCCTGGCCAATCGTGTTGATCAGCACGCTCTGGCGCTGGCGCTTGAGCCGGTCGGCCAGGCCCGCCGCAACCCGGCTCATGATCTGGGCCGGGTCGCTCGTCTTCAGCATATAGTCGAAGATGCCCTGGTGGATGCCCTCGATTGCCGACTCCAGAGAGCCGTGTCCGGTGAGGACGATGACCTCGGTGTCAAGCCCACGCGCCCGCAGCGCCTCGACGACTTGGATGCCGTTGATCCCCGGCATCTGGAGATCAACCAACATCAGGTCAAAAGACTGGGTGCCAAAGAGCGATACCGCATCCTCGCCGCTCGCCGCCGTTGTCACCGTATAGCCGGTGCGACGCAGGAGCGCGCTTAATGTTAGCCGGATGTTTTGCTCGTCGTCAACCACTAGGATGTTTGCAGAATCATTCATAGAATGTGTAACCTTTAGGCGTGGAAACCCCGTTTGCGCTCCACGAAAAAACGCACTATAGTTGAGCCAGGAGGTTACGCAATCATAGCACGTGCGGCTTTCTGGTGTCAACGCAGCGGGTTAGGGTGCCCGCACACGGCTGCGGCAACGTCCCTGGAGCTGCGGCCCAGACCCGGATTCGAGTTCGTTTTTGGCAGCTTGGTCGCCAAAAATGAACCCAATCGTCTTGAGCGGTGGCTTTACCACACCCAACCCCCCACCGGAGGCGAGGTCGCCTCAGCCCGGCGGTTACTGAGCGGTCACCGAAGGATATATGCGCGTTACAGGTAGCCACACCATGGGTGAGCTAGAACACCTACAGCAGCGGATCGCCGTCCTAGAGCATCGCCTCAGCGAGGCCAGCGCCCACGCCGAGATCGTCGAGCGCGAGGCGGCCCTCCAGATGTCGCGGGCCGTCGACCTCAGTGCGCGGCTCAGCGCGATCCTCTCGATCTCGGCCGCCCTGCTGATCAGCCGCGATGTGGACGCCGTGGTGCAGCTGGTGGTGCGTGAGGCGGTGAGCCTCTTCCCCGGCACGAGCGCGGCCCACCTGTTTATGGCCGATTCCGAACAGAGCGGCCTGGTGCTGCGCGCCGCCAACAACCCGGCGGTGATCTTCAACCGGCCCAGCGAGGGTCTGGCCGGCAAGGCGCTCCTCTCGCCCCGCGCGATGCTGCTCGTCGGCCCGCAGCTTGAGAGCGCCCTGTCCGACCTGCGCGAGGACCAGATCTGCGCCCTGCGCGATAACCTGAAGACCTGGCCGCCCCTCAGCGCCCTGCTGGCCCCGCTCCGCGTCGAGGGCCAGCGCTTCGGCGCCCTGGTGCTCTACGGCGGGGTACACGCCCACCTCTACCACCCGCGCGACCTGCCGTTCATCCAGGCGCTGGCCGACCTGGCCGCCGTGGCAATCGACGAACTGAGCCAGCGCAATCGCGCCGCTGCCCTCCAGCGCGACCTCACCCTCACCCAGTCGCTCCACGCCGAGGCCCAGGCCCGCCTCAGCGCCGCGCAGGCCCAACTCCTCCAGAGCGCGAAGCTGGCCGCCGTCGGCGAACTCTCCGCCTCGGTGGCCCACGAGATCAACAACCCGCTCTATGCCGCCCGCAACAGTCTTTACCTCGTCGAGCAAGATCTCGACCCTGACGCGCCGCAGCGGGCCTTTCTGGCCATTGCCCAGCAGGAACTCGGCCGGATCGCCCGGATCATCACGCGCATGCGCGACTTCTACCGCCCCGCTAGGGCCGAACTGGCCGCCACGAATATCAATGCGCTCCTCCGTGAAACCCTGGAACTGGTGCAGACCCACCTGCGCCACGGCCACATCAATGCCGCCGCCGACCTTAGCTCCGAGATTCCGCTGATTATCGCCCACGCCGATCAGCTGCGCCAAGTGTTTTTGAATATTATTCTCAATGCCTGCGACGCGATGCCCGACGGCGGCGACCTGCGGGTGAAGACCCGGCTCTTTCAGGCCCGCAGCGAGGCTCCGATGACGATTGAGATAGATATCTGCGATACCGGCGTCGGCATTCCGCCCGAGCATCGCCCGCACCTCTTCGAGCCGTTTTATACCACGAAGGCCCACGGAACCGGCCTCGGCCTGGCAATTAGCGCCCATATTGTCACCCAGCATGGCGGGCGGATTATGGTCGAGAGCGAATTGCGCCAGGGTTCAACCTTCAGCATTCTGTTGCCAACATCGGACGTGTAGTGCCGTTGCTATAAAGGCTATTGCTTCTGGTTATCGCTTCGTTACAGAAAGTTGTGGCCTCCCACCTCCTGATAGCTGCCTTGGCTGGTACGATGATGCTTGGACACCTTTTGTCCACCTTCATTTGAGGATCAACCATGCCACACCGGCAGATTCAGATATGCGACGACGACTCGTCAGCGGCACTGATCACGCAGCGCGGGCTTCAGAGCCTGCTGGGTGATCGCTACTGCATCACCATCGCATCGACGCCAAATGCGGCCTGGCTGGTCTGCGCCCATGGCAATATTGATCTGCTGATCGTTGACCCTGGCTCGGGCGGCGGCTCGGCCGGTGCCCTAGTGCGCGCGATGCACGCCTTTCGCCCTATGACCCCGATCCTCGTCCTCACCGCCTACGATACGCCCGGCCTGCGCGCCAAGATGCGCGACCTTGGCGTCAGTTACTACGCCGCAAAGCCGATCGATTTCAAAGATCTGCTGCCGATCGTTACGTCGGCGCTGCGTATGACGCCCATCCCCGATGCCTTCTTCCCCAAGCTGTATGCCTGTCACCATCGCTAGGCCATCGGCCGGATGGCATTGACAGCGCCGCAGCGTTTTGTTATTGTCCCCACAATGCAACCCTCAACGCTGTCGCACCCTCGTGCTGGGGACACCGATGAGTCACGCACCGCACTCGCCCCTGCCCGCTGATCTGGCGCGCCCCGGCGCGCACGCGCAGATCCCTCCGGCTCCTGCTCGCCTGCATAATCGTCGGCGCGGCGCGCACCCAGGGCGGGTTCTCCGTCGCCAATCTGGCGGCCCTTGATCATGCGCGTGCGCACTGCCGACGGCGGACGCTTTGTTGACCTTCAGGGGCACCGGATAATGGTGGTGATCACCATGTTGTGGGAGAACGCTATGCGCGAATTTCGCATCGACTGGCGCTGGGCGGCCCTGATCGCCTTTGTCGCGATCCTAGCCAATGGGAGATCGCTGCCCTGGCCAATCACGGCCCTGGCGCTCGGTGCGGGCGGCGGCTACCTGATGGTGCTGGCCTGGCGGGCCGCGAGCCTGGGCGGGGGCGGGCGGGCCAATGTGCAGGTGACCTACTGGCGCGGGCAGCGTATCGAACTGCCCAGCCGGCCCCGGCGGCGCGGCCCGACAGTGTGGGGCGAGCTGATCCCCGCCACCGTCTACGCGCTGCTCGGCCTGGCGCTGCTGCTGGGGGCCGCCTCGATTGTGTTCATGCAGCTATTCCCTGTCGATGCCTGAGAAAGTTTAACACTATGCGCGTAAGCGGCCTGTTCCAGCGGAAGCAACTGATCACCGAGCGGCAGGAAGATCTGCTGAACGAACTGCGCGGGCTGATCACGCGTCTGCACGCCAGCTTTGAGCGCTTCACCGACGCCGACCCCGGCGACGCCCGGACGCTTCAGGAGATCCTGGCCCACCTCGACGAGCTGTTCCTGATCGTGGTGGCCGGTGAGTTTAACGCGGGTAAGTCGAGCTTCCTTAACGCGCTGCTCGGTGCCCACGTGCTGCCCGAGGGGGTCACGCCGACCACCGACACGATCACCCTGCTCCAGTACGGCGAGGTGCCCAGCAGCGAACTGCGCTCTAGCGGCCTGCGTGTCCACGCCTACCCCGCCGAGGTGCTGCGCCAACTGAGCATCGTGGACACGCCCGGCACCAACGCGGTGATCCGCCACCACGAGCAACTCACCCGCGACTTCATCCCACAGGCCGACCTGGTACTCTTCGCCACCTCGGCCGACCGCCCTTTCACCGAGAGCGAGCGCGGCTTCCTCTCGATGATCAAGGAGTGGGGCAAAAAGATCGTGATCATCCTGAACAAGATCGACATCCTGACCCCCGCCGAGCTTGAGCAGGTGCTGGGTTTCATCCGCGAGAACGCCCGCGATCTGCTGGGCGTCACGCCGGACATCTTCCCGGTGTCGGCTCGCGAGGCCCTGCGTGCGCGGACGACGGGCGGCCTCGCGGGCGAGGAACTCTGGGCCGGCAGCCGCTTCAGCGCCGTTGAGGAGTACGTGGTCGATCACCTGGACGAGGAGACGCGGGTGCGGCTGAAGCTGCTCGCGCCGCTCGGCGTGGCCCAGCGCCTCTCGGCCAAATACCTCCAGGTGACGGAGGGCCGTCTGGAGACGCTGCGCGAGGATCTGGCGACGATCGACAATATTGAACAGCAGATCACGCTCTATCGTGACGACCTGAAGACCGATGTGCAGTACTATCTGGGCGAGATCGACTCGATTATGCGCGGTCTGGTTGATCGCGGCGACCAGTTTTTTGAGGCACACATCCGGCTCACGCGCCTGCCCGACCTGATCAAGAGCGACAAGCTGCGGGCGGCCTTCGAGCACGAGGTGGTCGGCGAGGTCAGCCAGCAGATCGACCAGAAGATGCACACCCTGATCGACTGGATGATCGAGAAGAATCTGCGGCTACAGCAGAGCAACGACGAATACATTAAGCGGCGGGCCTCACAGCACAGCGAGAAGCTGATCGGCAGCGTCGGCGGCAGCTTCGACTACAACCGGCGGGCGATGCTGGACACCGTGGGCCGGGCGGCGAGCGAAGTAGTGTCCAGCTACGACAAGGCGACCGAGTCGCAATTGCTGGTGAACGAGGTGCGGGCCTCGGTGGCGGCGACGGCGCTGGCGGAGATGGGCGCCGTGGGACTCGGTGCGCTGCTGGTGACGATCTTCCACACAGCGCTGCTGGACGCGACCGGCATTCTGGCGGCGACGGCGGTGGCGCTAGGCGGATTCCTGCTGCTGCCAGCGAAGCAGCGGCAGGCTCAGAAGGCGCTGCGGGAGCGGGTGGGCCTGCTGCGCGATCAGCTACGCCAGAGCGTCGAGCGTCAGTTCGAGCGCGAAGTTGATCGTTCGCTGAGCCAAGTGCGGGAACGAAACATGCCGTTCACGCGGTTCGTGCGCGCCCAGCGCGGGCAACTCGGCGACCTGCAGCAGGT
>SESE01000438.1_pt1 | contig 17466 bp, 18 predicted proteins | sample 3171371 | NCBI WGS metagenome assembly SESE01 (sample SAMN06051881, study PRJNA518727) | freshwater metagenome | biome: subpolar coniferous forest; feature: holomictic lake; material: water; isolation source: holomictic Lake 442, 13 m depth | place: Canada: near Kenora, Ontario | collected... | reverse complement strand
TGGGTTCGCTGCCGAGACCGCTGCGGCCGCAGTGCTCTTCACCACCGCCCACTACGGCATCCCCGTCAGCACCACCCACAGCATCACCGGCGCCATCATGGGCGTGGGGACCTCCATGAACGCCAGTGCCGTGCGCTGGGGCGTGGCCGGGAACATCGTCATGGCCTGGGTGCTGACCATTCCAATCAGTGCCCTGCTGGCGGCGGGGTTCCTGAAACTGGTGACGCCCTTCTTCTGAATTCAAGTTCCAGAGAAGTATAATGTAGGGCATCCTTCGGTCACATTGTGAAGCGATATTCAATGTCCCTGCTTCGCGGATGCCCGTCACCGCTTGGTTTCACCCATTTTCCGTAAAGTTGTCACGGCAGCCATCTCGCCGTCATGTCCGAAGCCGATCCTGGATGCTAACCCAGGGAGGAACGACCATGACGATCGCAACCCTCACACCGCATCCAGAAGGGGCTCGCTACACCATCCGCCCGCTGGGCAGCTCGGATTATGTCCATCTCCGCCGCCTCGAGTCGGAGATCTGGTCGGGAGATGGCGCTGGGGAACTCTGCCCCCACTACCTCCGCCTCTGCACCGAGCTCTACCGCGACTGGTGCTTCCTGGCCCTGGACGGTGATCGGCCCGTCGGCTATGTCCTGAATTTCGTGCAGGGCACCACGGTCTACTGTGCCACCCTGGCCGTGCATCCTGAATACCAGAAGGGCCGAGTGAACTACCTGCTCATCCGCGCCATGGTAGCGAAACTCCTGAACGAGAACGTGGACGAGTGCCGCTTCCTCGTTGAGCCAGGCAACACCGATGCCCGCAGCGTCCACAACGCCCTGGGCGCCCGGGTGGTTGAGGAAGTAAAGGACTTCTACGCCCCTGGCGACACCCGCCTCTGGTCGGCCATCACTCGGGACGATCTGGAACGGGTCCGCGCCCGCTATACCCGCCTCAAGCTGGTGAGCTGATGTCCTGGGCTGGAGTCCTCTGGCCCACCTGCACCCTTCTGCCCCAGTTGGCGGCAGGAGCCGAGCCCCAGCCCAGGCTGCACCGCTGGGCTCGGCGCCTCTTGCCCGCGCTGGGGGTGGAAGTGGAGATCCTGGGGCAACCAAGACATGACATCTCACTTTGGGTGGCCAATCACCTCAGTTGGGTGGACGGCGTGGTCTTTATGGCCATGCGGCCCATGGGGACCATTGCCAAGGGCGAAGTGGCGGGTTATCCGCTCATAGGCCGTTGGGCCCGAAAGTCCGGCATCCATTTTGTGGACCGTGGTGACGCCACCAGCCGGGCTGCCGCGCTGGCGAGTTTTACAAGTTCCCTGCAGCGGGGTCGGGACATGCTGCTCTTCCCGGAAGGCACCACTACCCGCGGCGAACGGCTGGCTGAATTCTACGAAGGCGGCCTCCGAGCGGCTTTCGACCTGGGTCTGCCTGCCCAACCCCTTCGGATCTCCAGTCCAGCCCCCCACTACCCATGGACCGGGGAGGAGACTCTGCTGCCTCACATCCGGACCCTCTTGGCCTCGCGGACCCCAGTGACGGTGGTGGCCGAGGAGCCACTCTACCCGGCCGATTTCATCGATCCCACTGCCTGGATTACTGAGTTCAGGACTGCCCTTATGCCCCGGAGTGCAGATGTCAGCTGATGTTCTCATGCAAGGCCTGCGCACCGGCTTGACCCCCTTCCTGGGCCTGCCTCTCCAGGTGGATCCCGGTCCTGCTATTGGGGTGGTGCTGGGTGCTCCCTGCGATGCCGGGGTGATCAATCGCCCAGGGGCACGCCTCGGCCCCTGGGCCATGCGTGCCGCCTCCATGGGTGTCGGGTCTTATCCGATGCCTCAGCGCCTGCGGGAAGGCCGGCCCGCCCTGGGTCCAGGTGCCGCGCACGGGTGGGTGGACGGCGGCAACATCCCCACCCTGCCCTTTTCCCTGACCAAGGCCCTGGCAACCGTTCAGGCCACCATTGGCGCCTGGGCCCTGAACGGCTGTCGCACCCTCATGCTTGGCGGCGACCACTCACTTACCCTCGGTGCCTTGCGGGCCCTGGCCCTCCAGCATGGACCCCTTGGCCTCCTGCACCTGGATGCCCATCCGGATGCTGCGGACGGGGCGGCCTGGGGCACTGATATTCACCACGGCACTTGGCTGCGCCAGGCCATCTGGGAGGGTCTGCTGGATGCAGACCGGATCCTGCAGGTGGGCCTACGGGCGCCGCGCTTCGACGACAGCGAACTGTCCTTCCTGCAGGCCACAGGGGTGCGGATGTGGACCCCCGAGGACCTGCGGGATCCCCTGCTGGCGATGCGGTTGAAGGATGATTTAGCCGCTGTGGGTCGGGGCCCCACCTACCTGAGCCTCGATCTGGATGTGCTCGATCCAGTCTTGGTACCGGCCGTGGCCGAGCCCGTTCCCGGCGGTCTCAGCTTCGCGGAAACCGTGCATCTGATTCACGCCACCTACCTCTGGCCCGAACCCTGGGTCGGAGCCGATCTGATGGAACTGGCCCCTACCCTTGATGGCGCGGAGGGCAGTGCCCGCATCGCCGTTCATCTTGCCCTCCACCTGCTTGCCTGAGGTCACCATGATGCCTGCCAGCATGCCCCTGGACGCCTTCAAGCTCCATAGCGGACCCCTCACCTGGGACGATCTGGTGTGCGGTTACGACTTCGGTCTGCTCAGCCCCCTGGAGATTCAGGCGGAAGCTCCTGGAGAGGGCCCGGCCATTCAGCGGCTCCGGACCCTGGCGGGGGAAGCGCTGGCTACCTTCGAGGCCCATCTCTGGGCCGCCTGTGCTGAGGCAGCAGGCAAGACGCCACGACCAGGTAGCATCCGGTGGTCCCAGGCCCAGGATCGCTGGCGCCACTCTCTGCTCCGGGATGCCCTGGCGACGGAAAGCACTGTCGCCCACTTGGCCCGGCGGGTGGAACTAATCTACGAACAGGTCGGCTGTCCCGAAGACATGCTGCTCATGCTGAAACCCTCTCAGGCTTGGTCTGGTACTCCGGCCACCGTGGACCCAGCAGCTGTGAAGCGCTTCCTGGATCGCACCTGGGAGGCCTCCCGAAGGTATGGGGCCGCATCATGAAAGCTCTATCCTAAAAGTCAGCATCCCGGAGGCTTCCATGAAGCACCAGAAGGTTATTGCTCTGGTAGCCCACGACAACCGCAAGGGAGACCTCATCGAGTGGGTCTCCTGGAACCACGCGATCCTGGCCGAGCACAAACTCGTCTGCACTGGAACGACCGGCCGTCTGGTCGAGGAGGCCCTCGCCCGGAAAGCGGAGGAAGCCGAGGATACGCCGCCGACACCCCCCATCCGGAAGCTCAAGTCTGGGCCCCTGGGCGGTGATCAGCAGCTGGGGGCGCTGATTGCCGAGGGCAAGGCGGATCTGGTCATTTTCTTCTGGGACCCCATGCAACCCCAGCCCCACGACGTAGACGTGAAGGCGCTGCTCCGCATCGCGGTGGTCTACAACATTCCCATTGCCTGCACCCGCAGCACGGCGGACTTCCTGATCTCATCGCCTCTCATGACCCAGGCCTACAAACCGGCTCTCACGGACTACACCTCCTACCTTGGGCGCAAGGTGGAGGGAGACCTCTAGCGGGGCCAGAGGCAGGTCCCACCGGAGCATCAGGCGACGAACCTCAGCACCGTCACGTAGTGGCTCACGGTGCCGCCCAGCACGAAGAGGTGCCAGATGCCGTGGGCGTGCGGCAAGCGCTGGTCCAGCGCATAGAACACCACGCCGAAGGTGTAAAACAACCCCCCGCTGAGCAACCAGATCCAGCCCTGTCCGCGCAGCCCGTGCACCAGGGGCATGGCAGCCGTAATACCACACCAACCCATCAGGATGTAGAGAGGAACGGCGGGCATTGAATGTCGGCCCCACCACAGCTCCTTGCTGATGCCAACGGCAGCCAAGAACCAGACCAGGCCGAACAGGACCCAGCCAAGTGCGCCGTGCAGGGTCACCAGGGTGAAGGGAGTGTAGGTTCCTGCGATGAGCAGATAGATGGCGCAGTGGTCAACCTTGGCCCAGCGGTCCTTGGCTGGGCCCTGCGTGCTGTGGAACAGTGTCGAAGCAGCGTAGAGGATAATCATGGATAAGCTGAAGACGCTGAAGCTCAGGATCTTGATTCCATCTCCGCTCTGGAGGGCACGGGTAATCAGAACCGCTGAACCGGATAGTGCCAACCCCAGACCAACCAGGTGGGTAAGACTGTTCAGTCGCTCGCCATGTTGCACGATGCCCCCACTGCTAACCAGCCTGCAGGACGCAGACCAATGAATCCACGCCAGGGCTGCCAGGATGGAGGATGGCCATAACCGGGAGCCACCAGTTAGGCTGGACGTATTCTCCCCTGCCTGTGCGGACGATCACTGAGCCTTGACCACTGCAGTGCAAGCAGTTCGACGGCACCCCAGAGCATCGCCCCAATGATGGCAACACTGGAAATCAGAGTGAGACGCGCGGAACCAATTCGCATGGCTGCCCCTCCCAGGGTTGAATCAGGTGCTATTTCCTACCCTAGAAGCCTTCCGGGCTGAGGTCATGTCGGGCCTGTGACCGTGCTGTAACCAAGCCAGAACTTGTGCGTCCCTTCAGGTAGAAAAGGACCTAGCCACCCACGCGCCAGTCCATCCACCTTCATAATCAAGCCCATGCAGAATCTCCCCCATCTCGATGAACTGGCCAGGATCATCGAGATGGGCGGTTCGCATTTCGAGACCCGCACCGTTTGTGAAATCGCCGGCCACGGGCAGCCGATGCCGGTACACGTGATCACGCTGGGCAATCCCGATCCGAGTCTCCCTGCGGTCGGCTTCTTCGGCGGCTTCCATGGCCTGGAGCGGATCGGCGCCGAGGTGGTCATGGCCTATCTGCAGAACCTAGCCACGAGGCTGAAGTGGGACAGCACGCTGCACCGGCAGCTCGAAACGGTGCGGCTGGTGTTCATGCCGATGGTGAATCCAGGTGGCATCAGGCGCGGGACCCGCGCCAATCCAAACGGTGTTGATCTCATGCGCAATGCACCCGTTGAATCCCAGGAGAGAGTGCCCTGGTTGATCGGAGGCCAGCGCCTCAGCCCTCGGCTTCCCTGGTTCCGCGGCGCGTTGGGACAGCCAATGGAAGCTGAAAACCTGGCCGTCTGCGCGGTCGTAACCACTGAACTGTTGCCGCGTCGCTTCAGTCTCTCCGTAGACTGCCACTCGGGGTTCGGTGTCAACGATCGCATCTGGTTTCCCCATGCCCACACCCGCGCGCCAATCGGCCATCTGGCCGAGATGCACGCCCTCAAGGACCTGCTTCAGGCAACCCTCTGCAACTATCGCTACATCTTCGAGCCACAGAGCAGCCAATATCTGGCCCATGGCGACCTCTGGGATCATCTCTACCTGCAGTCCCAGCAGCAGTCGGATCATGCCTTCCTGCCGATGACGCTGGAGATGGGCTCCTGGACCTGGGTGAAGAAGAACCCGCGCCAGTTCTTTTCCCTTCTGGGCATGTTCAATCCCCTTATCGAGCACCGCCAGCAGCGCGTGTTGCGGCGGCATCTACCACTGCTGGAGTTCTTTGTGCGGGCCGCCTGCAGCTACACCCGCTGGCTACCCGCAGCGGCAGGCCGGGAGCAGCATCGCGAGGAGGCCCTGTCGTGCTGGTATCCCGAAATTCTATCGGCGTCGACACCATGAGCACCTGGATCCTGCTCCGGGGCCTCACCCGTGAAAAGCGACACTGGGGGGATTTCCCCGATCAGTTGCAGCAAGGTATGCCCGGCGCGCAGGTGATCCCCTTGGAGCTGCCGGGGAACGGTGACCTCAACGCACTCAGCAGCCCAACCCGCATCGCCGAGATGGCCTCCGGCTGTCGGGAGGCGTTGGCTCGGATCGGCGCACCTCCCCCTTATTATCTGCTGGCCATGTCCATGGGAGCCATGGTGGCCACCGCCTGGGCGCAGGAGCATCCGGATGAAATCCAGGCCTGTGTTCTGATCAACACCAGCTTCGGCAGCTTCAGCCCGCTGCACCACCGCCTCCGCCCCAGGGCGTGGGGGACAGTTCTGCGGATTCTGCTGACGCCCAGCCCCGAAGTCCGGGAGCAGCTCATTTTCGGACTCACCACCCGCCTGGTCATCGCGAAGTCGCAGGTGGTGGAAGCCTGGGCAGCCATTCGCCGATCCCGCCCGGTAACCCCACTCAATGCCCTGCGCCAGATCCTTGCCGCTGCCCGCTTTCGGGCCCCAGCCAGCGCCTCAGTCCCCGTGCTGATCCTGACTGGAGCTGGGGACCAACTGGTCGATCCCTACTGCTCGCAAGAAATCGCCCGACGCTGGCACTGCGCCATCGCGATGCACACCAGGGCTGGCCATGATCTGCCGCTCGATGACAGTGCCTGGGTGGTCGCCAAGGTTAAGGAGTGGGTGGACCTAAAGGGTCATACAAGCTGACCCATTCCGAGTCAGGTTCTTTCGAGAAAAGGTCAGGATCCGTAGGTGCGGGTTACTGCTCTGTGGCACCCTTGAAGCCCCCTGGAGTCTTCATGCGTAGACTGCTGCTTCCCCTCCTTCTTGTCATGACGATGACGGCCCAGGACAAACCAGCTCCGGTACGCCTGACGCCCCTGCGGGTGAGCCCTGCGGCCAAGCTCAGCCAGGAACTCGGCATCAGCCGGATCGACATCGCCTACGCGCGGCCTGCGGTGAAGGGGCGCAAGGTGTGGGGCGACCTGGTGGCCTACGGCCAGGTCTGGCGCGCGGGTGCCAACAGCGCCACCTCCATCACCTTCAGTCACGCTGTGAAGGTGGCAGGCAAGGAGGTTCCCGCTGGCAGCTATGGCTTCTTCATCATCCCAAAGGAGAAGGTCTGGACGCTGATCCTCAACAAGCAGCCCAAGCAGTGGGGCGCCTACGACTATAAACCTGCGGAGGATCTCCTGCGCTGGGAGGTCGTCCCCCAGGCCGCCCCCCACCAGGAATACCTCGAATACCGCGTGAAGCCCGAGGACACCGGTAGCGCCACCGTCGAGCTGACCTGGGAGAAGCTGCGGGTGAGCTTCGCGGTCGCCTTTGACACCAAGGCCATCTACTGGGCCCACCTGGAGGAGACCCTGAAGAAGGCACCGGAGACTGACTGGGTGCCCTGGTATCAGGCCGCGGCCTACTGCCAGGCCCAGGGGATCGAGCCCCAGAAGGCCCTGGCCTGGATCGAAAAGAGTCTGCAGATCGGTGAGAGCTTCTGGAACCACGAAACCGCTGGGCGAGTCCTGAAGGATGCCAAGCGCCTGCCCGAAGCCATGGCCCAGATCCAGAAGGCCATTGACCTGTCCAAAGGCAAGGCCCCCAAGGAATACACAGAAAACCTCGAGAAGGAGCTGGTGGTCTGGCGAGCTGAGAAACCCTAGCCCTAGCCCCAGCGGCGCCCCCCATCCAGGGTAAGTATCTCGCCGGTGAGGAAGGGACTCGCCGCAGCATAACGGACGGCGCGGCACAGATCGGCCGGTGCTCCCGTGCGCTTCAGGAGGGTGCGCTCGGCCAAAAAGGCGGCGTCACTGCCTTCAGCGGGGAGCAGCGTTCCCAGAGCATGACCCACCACTCGCACCCGAGGGGCCAGCACCTGGGCGAGGCCGGGCACCAGCGCCGCCAGACCCGCCTTGGCGGCGCTGTAGGGGAGGCGCTTGAGCCAGGGACGGTGGACGGAGGTATCTAGCAGGAGCTGGAAACAAGCCCCCTCCTGAAGCCGCGGGGCCAGGGCCTGGGCACAAAGGAAAGGAAAGCCCAGATTGATGCGCCAGGTGGCATCGAGCTCCGCCGGGGACCAGGTTCCGAAGGGTGCTGCAGGGAAGGTGCCAGCCAGGATCACCACGCCGGAAATAACCCAGTCCTCGGCCTGGAGCGTATCCAGATCTGCCATCATGCGGGAAAGTAGCTCCGGGCTTGCGGCATCCCACTGCAGCGTCCGGACCCGAGTCTTCTTCGACAACGCCTCCACCCAGTCTTCTTCATGCCAGGACCCTGAACTGGTCAGGACCAGATCGTGATCCTGGGCCAGATCCTCGGCCAAGGCACGCCCCAGTCGACGCCTTCCGCCCACCAGCACCCAGCAGGGCCGTCCACTCCCAGAGATTTGCTCCATTCGGGCATTCTTCCACAAAGGCTTCATGAATCCCTACTTGAAACGCATCCGCTGGCGCCTGCTCTGGATCAGCTTTGTCTGTCTGACCTTGGCCTCGGGCTCCTTCCTGCTCAACCAGTGGGTCTACGCCGGCTCGGATGACCAGTGCTCCTGGCAGGTCGAGAACGGCAAGATTGTCATCCGCGAGATCCTGCCTGATGGGGTTGCGGAGGAGGCGGGACTCCTCGAGGGTGATGAACTGCTCAAGATCCAGGGCCGGACCTACCCCGGCACCATCGAAGGGACGCTCGCCGCCCAGCGCTACATCAACAGCAAATCCGAAGGCAGCATCCTGATCTACACGGTCAAGCGTCAGGGCCGGTCGATCCTCATTCCCATCCGCCTGGTGAAGCCCCTGGACCTAGTCCAACTGGCGCTGCTCGCCAACGGCATTCTGGCCTGGGCCATCGCGCTGCTCGTGGTGCTGTCGGCCCCTGAGCGAAAATCCTCCCGACACTTCTTCTATCTGGCCGCCACGGCTCTGCTGCTGTCCGGTGCCTTCGTATCAGGGAACGCGCCCCCCCCGATGATGGTCACCGTTACCTTGTTGGGTTCGGTGGCTGCGGCCCTGCTGCCGCCCCTCTGGATCCACTTCTTCCTGCGCTTCCCGCACCCCTTCGAGTGGCGGAAGAACCGAAAACTGCTCCAGGGCATCTACAGCTATTTTGCCCTGCTGGCTCTGTTGCTGCTGTTTATGCGCCTCTGGCTGGTGGCCCACGATGGCCGCATGCTGCTGCCGAACGGCCTGCCTCCTGCGGGCCTGACCCTCCTCCTGATCAAGGGCATTCTGCTGATTCCCATCCTGAGCTACGTCCTCGCCGCCCTGGCGGGACTCGGCTTCTTTGTGGCGGGCACCTTCCGTGCTCCTGAACGGATGCGGAAGACCCTGTTGCCATCCCTGCTCGTGGCGGCAGCCCTCTGCCTAGACTTTGTGGCCTTCACCCTCCTACGAGCCAAGTTCAGCGGCAGCCTCCTGTTCACGCGACAGAGCTTCATCTTCATCCTGCCGGCCCCCCTGCTGCCCATCAGCTTCGCCTTTGCCATCTTCCGGCACGGCCTCTTCGAGGTGCGCAAGGTCCTGTTGCGCTGGGTGAGCTACATGCTGGTGCTGGGCCTCACCGTTGTGGCCTACCTGCTTGGCCTGGCCTGGGCCTTCTCGCACCTGGGTTCGATCCCATCGGGTTGGGCCGGAGCCCTGATTGGCGTCCTGGCCTTGCCCCTCGGCTGGGTGCTGCGGTGGGTCCTCAAGGTCATCCGGAAGCGCTTCCGCCGGGATTTTTCCAGCACCCGCGACATCGCCCTGAGCGCCGTGCGCGAGCCCCGAAAACGCTTCAGTGAGGAATCCCTCATCAAGTCGCTGCGACGCGCCTTGGGAGAAGCCTTCCAGCCACAATTGCTGGAGATCCTGCCCATCGAGGCCCGTCAGATTCTCCTCCCCGCGGCTGAGGGCTCGGATCGCGAGGAGCGGCGAATCCACTTTCCTCCGCAGCCCCTGCACATCCCCCCCGGCCTGCTCCGCCTCGCCCGCGAGAACCGTGAACTGGTGCTGGGGCTGGGCAGCGAAGAAGCCGATTGGATCCGGGAGCAGGGAGGTACCCTGCGGGCTCACTTGGACGCCCTGGAAGCCCAGCTGCTGCTGCTCATCTTGGCGGGGGAAACACCGCACAGCGTGGTCCTCCTCGGGGGGAAATACGCTGAGCTGGATTATGGCCGCGAGGACCGGGAACTGCTGCGCGAGGTGGCCCTAGCCTCAGGGCAGGTGCTGGAAACGGCTCTGATGCACCAGCGCCTGGTGGCGCAGGAGCGCCTCAGTCAAGAGCTCGAAACAGCAAGGCGCATTCAGGAAGGATTGGTCACCACCCACCTGCCGCCCATGCCCGGATTCAACGCCGCCTTGCGCCTGGAGCCCGCCCTGGAAACCGGCGGCGATCTGCTCTTTGTGAAGCAACGACCCAGCGGCACCTGGTTGGCCGCCGTGGGGGATGTCTGCGGCAAGGGACTCGCAGCGGCTCTCTACATGGCGCAGGCCACAGCCCTCCTCGAGCAGGCCGCCCAGGGCGAGGATCAGGGCCTGGAGGAGATTCTCAGCTCCCTTGATCAGACCTTGCGGCAGCTGCTTGGCCCCCGCGGCTTCCTCACGCTGATCCTGCTGGAGTGGGCCAGCGATGGCAGCTATCGCCTGGCCAGGGCTGGCCACCCAGGCGCCCTCCTCCTCTGCGGACCCACGGTGGCTGGCACCCAGGAGTTGATTCCCCATGGGCGCGGTCTGGGCCTGCGCCCCGCAGGACTCGGCGACTGGCAGGTGACTGAGGGGGTCCTGCCACCGAAGGGCTGGCTGGTGCTCTACAGCGATGGCCTCTCGGAAGCCATGAATCGGGACGGCGAACTTTATGGGCTCGTCCGACTCCAGGGACAGCTGCTCCGCCTCTGGGCCACCGGCAGCCCCCGTGCCGCCTGTGAAGCCCTCTTCCAGGACGTGGCGGCCTTCGATACCCAGAACCGCGATGACCGCACCCTGTTTATCCTGGTCAGGGAGGCCTGATGCGCCGTTCTCCGCTTCGCTGGATCATCCCCCTGTTCCTGGCCCTTCAGCTCGGCCTGCTCTGGATCCAGGGCGCCCAACTCCATCGGCAGAATCAGGTCCTGGAGGCCCTGCGGGACGACATTCAGGCCCTGACCGACTCCCTTGAAAACAGTCAAGGACCCGCTGCCTACCAGAACGACGCCGGGGCGGTGCCTGCTGGCAACGGGATCCCCTCTGCAGCACCCAGGAAGCTGGCCGCGCTGGGTGCCCCGGAAGAGCAGGACCCAGCCAGCAAGGAACTCCAGGCCTCTCGGGACTCAGCTCAGAAGGCCGTGAAGGATGCGCGGGAGACCCAGTCCAAGCTCTCCTTTCAGGAGAATGCCCGCAAGGTGGAAGAGGCCCGAAAGGTCCAGGCTGTCACTCGCTCCTGGCAGGGCTGGGGGTTGGGCGCTCTCGCCTTGGTGGTGCTGGCTTTCCTGACCCGGGCCGTTCTCCAGCGGCGGCGCTGATGTCCCTGCTGGACTACCTCCGGGAGGATCCGGACTGCCGAAACCTGACCGACGGCGCGGTCCATGCGGTGGCCCCGGCCCTGGATGATCCGGATCCGGCACCCGTGGCCCACCTCCTCGATGCCTGGGCCTTCACCCTGGCGGGTCGCATGCCGCTGCCCTGGAACACCCACAAGGCCATTGACGCCCTTAACCACCTGCTGTTCGAGGAACTCGGCTTCAGCGGTGACCGCGAGACCTACGACGATCCCCTGAATGCCCTGCTGCCCACCGTGATCTCCAGGCGGAAAGGTCTGCCCATCACCCTGGCGATCCTGTGGGTGGAACTGGCCCGTCGCCTCGGGTTCGATGCAGTCGGGGTGGGCCTGCCCGGGCACTTCATCGCCGCCCTGCGCACCGATTTCGGCCTGCTCTGTTTCGACCCCTTTCACGGTGGGCGAGCCCTGGGGGAGGAGGGTGCCGCCGAGTTGGTGCAGGCCACTTCGGGGGGACGCATCGCCTTCCACCGGGATATGTTGCGGCCTGCCACAGGGCGCGAAACCCTGGTCCGCTTGGTGAGGAACCTCCATCTCCGCTTCATGCACGCTGAAAGCTGGGAGGAGGCCCTCTGGACCTCTACCCACCTGGTGCTCCTGGAGCCCGCCAACCCTGCTTCCTGGAAGGAGCGGGCCCTCGTCCACCTCCAGCGGAATGAACCCATCCCGGCCCGGGCCGATCTCCGGGAAGCCCTCCGTCTCGGCTCCGACACTGACCCTGAAATCTTCACCTGGTTGCAGAATCTCGAACGCAGTTGATGCGGTTCTGAACCAGTCGCTCCCCGGGCGCACTGTTCTAGCATGCGCACTGTGACCCCCCTTCCTCTCCAGAGCCTGCTTCTCCTGCTGGCCATCGGCTGTTCTTCCCCTCGTTTCATCTACGATGGCGAACGGACCTTCCCCCTGGCTCCCTATCGCACTGCCGCACCGGACCCCCGGACGGACCGGGTGATCATCCGCGAAGGGCTCCGGCCCCTCGCCGCGGGCTCCCACCGGGAGGCCACCCTGGAGGAGCTGAAGGAGCGGAACTACTTGGCGGTAGCCCCCACCGAAGCGGACCTCTGGGTGGCTGTCTTCCTCCTCGGCGAGGCTCCCCCCGAAGGCCACGGGGAGGGCTCGTCGAAAGCCTCCCGTGGAGATGCCGGCGGAGAAGGTCACCGCGGCGGTAAGCGAGGAGTAGGGGGTGGTGGCGCCTCGGGTCAGGGCAAAGGGTCCGCTGGGCCCAAGTCGGCCCAAGGCTGGACGCCGACGGGGAAATACACCGTGATCGTCCAGCTCAGCGATCGGAAGACGGGCGTTCCGGTCTGGCACGGCGAAGCCAACCTCCACTCCAAGGACCGTGCGGCCGATGGCGGCCCCCTCACTCCGGCCGAGGCGGTCCACCAGTTGCTCCAGCCCCTGCGGGCCCGCACAAGCGCACCTTGAAACGCGAGCGGGGACCCGAAGGCCCCCGCTGCGTTTGTTGAGCTCTGCTGCTTGCTAGGACTGCGCTTCCACGACCGTGAGGGCCGTGAGGTGGATGATGTCATTGAGGTCGCTGTGCCGCTGGAGCACATGGACCGGCGCCGCCATGCCGCAGGTGATGGGGCCGATGACTTCGGCACCCGCCAGGCGCTGCACCAGCTTGTAGGCAATGTTGCCGCTGGTGAGGTCGGGGAAGATCAGCACATTCGCACCACCAGGCAGGTCCACCCAGGGGTAGTTCTCAGCCAGGATGTCGGCCCCGAGGGCGGTGTCGGCTTGCATTTCGCCATCGCACTTGAGGTCGGGGCGCGTGGCCTTGATGATCTCCACGGCCTTCTGGACCTTGCGGACCAGGGGGTGCTCGACGCTACCGAAGCTGGAGAAAGAGAGCATGGCGACCTTGGGTTCCATGTTGAAGGTATTCTTGACGAGGTCAGCCGTGAGCAGGGCGATCTCCGCCAGGTCCTCGTGGTTCGGCTCGATGTTCATGGTGGTATCGGCGAAGAAGAGCACGCGGTTCTTCAGCACCATGGTGTAGACGCCGCAGACCTTCTTCACGCCCTTGGCGGTACCGATGACTTCCAGGCAAGGACGGATGGTATCGGGGTAGTACTTCGTGAGGCCGGCGATGAGCCCATCGGCCTTGCCCATGCGGCACATGAGGGCGCCGAAGTAGACCCGGTCCCGGACCTTGCGCTTGGCCTCGAAGCGGGTGATGCCCCGGCGGTTGCGCAGTTCCCAGAAGGTGTCCTCCGCTTCCTGGCGCCAGGCGACGGTAGAGGGATCGAGAATCTCTACGCCAGTCAGATCAATGCTGTGATCCAGTGCAACGGCCTGGATCTTCTTGGGATCACCCAGGAGGATCGGCTTGCAGATGCCCTCGTCCACCATCTGGGAGACGGCCTGGAGGATGAGCGGATGCTCACCCTCGGGAAAGACCACGCGCTTGGGATCGGCCTTGGCACGATTGACCACACTGCGGATGACATCCTTGCTGCGGCCCTGGAGGCCCTCCAGGCGCTCGATGTAGGCCTTCATATCAGCGATGGGCTGCCGGGCAACGCCGGAGTCCATGGCGGCCTTGGCGACCGCCGGAGCGACCCACAGGAGCACGCGGGGATCGAAGGGCTTGGGGATGATGTACTCGGGGCCGAAGCTGAACTTCTGGCCCGAGTAGGCCTTCACCACGGAGTCGGGCACTTCCTCCTTGGCGAGGGCGGCCAGAGCCTGGGCGGCGGCCAGCTTCATGGGCTCGTTGATCTCGCTGGCCCGCACATCGAGGGCGCCGCGGAAGATGAAGGGGAACCCCAGGACGTTGTTCACTTGGTTGGGGTAGTCGCTGCGGCCCGTGGCCAGGATGATATCGGTGCGGGTGGCCATGGCGGTGGGGTAGTCGATCTCGGGATCCGGGTTTGCCAGGGCAAAGACGATGGGATTCTTCGCCATGCTCAGCAGCATCTCGGGCGTCAGCGCGCCCTTGCTGGAGCAGCCCACAAAGACATCGGCATCCACGATGGTGTCAGCCAGGGTGCGCCACTCGCTGGGCTTGGCAAAGCGGTCCTTGTACTTGTTGTTGCCTTCGGCGCGGCCGGTGTAGACCAGGCCCTTGGTATCACACAGCCAGAGGTTCTCCAGCTTGACGCCAGCATTGATCATCATGTTCGCGCAGGCGATGGCCGAGGCGCCGGCGCCACTGAACACCACCTTCATGTCGCCGAGGTCCTTCTTCACGAGCTCCGAAGCATTCATCAGGGCCGCAGTGCTGATGATGGCCGTGCCGTGCTGGTCGTCATGGAAGACCGGGATGTTCATTTCCTTCTTGAGGCGCGTTTCGATCTCGAAGCACTCGGGAGCCTTGATGTCCTCGAGGTTGACGCCCCCGAAAGTGGGCTCCAGGGCCTTCACCACCTGGCAGAACCTGTCGATATCCAGTTCGTCCACTTCGATATCGAAGACATCGATATCAGCGAAGCGCTTGAAGAGCACGCCCTTCCCTTCCATGACCGGCTTGCCCGCCAGTGCCCCGATGTTGCCGAGACCCAGCACCGCGGTGCCATTGGAGATCACGGCCACCAGATTGCCCTTGGCGGTGTACTGGTAGGCCAATTCGGGATCCCTTTCGATCTCGAGACAGGGCACTGCCACGCCTGGGGAATAGGCCAGCGAAAGGTCTCGCGCCGTGGAACAGGGCTTGGTCGCGACAACCTCAATTTTGCCTTTTCGACCTTGGGAATGGTAGTCGAGGGCTTCCTGGTTCTTCATGGCCTCACTCCTTGGTTTTGAGCGCCCGGTTTCCGGGCTGAACGCCCCTCAGAGTACACCGCCGGGATTGCTAACATTCCGGGAAGGTCCTCAACACTCTGCCTTTGTTGCAGGGATCACAGCGCATCCGATCCAGCCCCCTTGGTGCAAACTGGACAGATGCTTGCTCTGGCCGCACCACCCCTATCCTGCCGCGCACCGTGGTGGGCCGCCTCCGGCCATCTGCAGACCATTCTCGGCAACTACCTGCCGGGAGAGCTCCCGGCATCGCCCGGGGAAACCCTGCAAATCCCACTGACGGATGGTGATCACCTCACAGGCCACCATCATCCTGGGGAAACTGATGTGTTGATTCTGGTGTTCCACGGCCTGGGTGGGGATGACCAGGCTCACTATGTAGGCCGCACCGTGGCCCTGGCCCAGGGCCTGCAGCACCATGTCTGGACCATCAACCACCGGGGCTGCGGAACGGGGCGAGGTCTAGCAAAGAACCCCTATCACAGCGGGTCGGGCGCAGATCTGGGGGCGGTCTTCGCGGCAGCGCGGGACCGGCATCCCAACCTTCGCCAGCTGGCCGTGGCCTATTCCCTCTCCGCCAATGCCCTCCTCCTGAACCTGGGCGGGGGTCTGCCGGAACCCGCCGCCCAGCCGGATCTCGCCATCGCAGTCAATCCGCCTATCGACCTCGGCGCCTGCTCTGATAGCATCCACTGCGGCATGAGCCGCCTCTACGAGTTGCGGTTCATCAGGCGCTGCCGCAGGGCCATCCAGCAGCGCATCGAGGATGGCCTGATCCCGGACAGCTACCGGATCACGCCCACCATGAGTCTGCGGGCCTTCGACGATGCCTACACCGCTCAGGCTGGCGGCTTCCGGGATGCGAATGACTACTACGCCCGTTGCTCTGCTCGGCAGCATCTGGCCAACATCACCGTGCCCACGGTGGTCCTGATGGCCAAGGACGATCCCTTCATTCCCTGGCGGCACGCGGCTGCAGCCCAGCGCTCAGCCTCGGTCCATTTACATCTGGAGGACCGAGGCGGTCACATGGGTTACCTGAGCCGGGACCTGCCAGGGCACCGCTGGCTGCCCTATGCAGTGGAGCACTATGCCAGGCAATTGCTGGCTCTGCATTAACAGCGGGGCATCCGCTCAACCCGGCTTGAGATCAGCGGGTTTCAGTGAGGATGAGCGATTTCTCCTGCCCTTCGCCCTGAATCCAGAGGGCAGAAACGCCCTGGGCGCTGAAGCCGAGCCGCGGTGCGGTGCAGGGCAACCGGGAGACCGAGGCTAACCGCTTCGGGGTGGACCAGGCCCGCTGGCGCAGCCGAGCCGAGACCCAGCTGCCTTCCGGTCCGTTATGAACAGACAACAGCCCGGCCTTGGCTTCGGGATCCAGGGCGATGGCAAAATCCAGGACCGGTCCCTGCCCCCCATCCAGGCAGACCGTTTCCCGCTCCCATTGGCCACCAGCAAAGGACCTTCCGAAGAGCCGGGAGGTCTCATGGGTGTCCCCCTGGCACCAGGCAGCGAGGGCCTCGCCGTTCCCAGACATGACGAGCCGGGGGGGCGAGACGGAAGGGGCGTTCGCCAGGATCATCGGTTCCCGCCACTCGCCGAGTTGGGCGTCATAGGAGCTGGCTTCCAGGCAGCTGAGGCCATCGCGGCCGGTATTGATCCAGATGGCCAGGGCATTGCCGAGATCGTCCATGACCACCTGGTGCTGGCAGGTGGCATGGGTGACCACCGGCACCGGCCGATCAGACCAGATGCGATCGGCGGGCCAGTAATGGCTGGCCATGAGGCCTTCGAAGGAACGCTCCTGGACCTCCCACAGAACCATGGCCTGCTCTCGGTTATTCATGGCGATGCGCGGTTCCATGGGCAGAGTGCCCGGTGTGCTCAGCACCCGGGGCTCCAGCTCCCAGGAATGGGCCCTGACATCGAAAGACTGGGCCAAGACTTCGAAGCACCCACCCCGTTCATGCAGCCAGACCACCAGGGCGTTGCCCCTGCGATCCACCACGGACTGGAGGTGATGAACCCGCCCGGCGGTCTGGAAAATCAAATGACCATCCTCCTCTGCACCCCCGAGGTTCCTGCCCCGAATTCGGTGTCCTCCCTCCTCTGTGGCCAGCCACAAGGCGATGCCCCGCCCAGAGGGGTTGAGCCGCAGTCGCGGGCTGGTGCCTTCCCCCATGGGATAGAGCATGAGGGCTGGCGTAGCACCGGAGCCGACGGGCATGGTCCAGAGGCCCCCATCGTTCTCCCAAAGGGCCATGCCGCGTCCCAACCCGTCCAGGGCTAGACAGGCTTCCCCCAGGGTCCCCTGATCCAGAATCGCCGTAGTCCGCCATTGGAAGTCCGCGTCGGGTCTGCCGCCCTTGATGCTTCGAACCAACCGCCTGAGGCCATCCAGAGCCATGCAAGATCCTTATCCGAGCAGGGCATTGAAGGGACAGCCCGACCGCTCCACTCTCAAGGATAATAAATGATTTCA